>Ga0182021_10005011_pt1 | contig 15628 bp, 13 predicted proteins | sample 612E3MmetaG_FD_120493 | JGI IMG/M metagenome (GOLD analysis project Ga0182021, IMG submission 120493) | Permafrost microbial communities from Stordalen Mire, Sweden - 612E3M metaG (Illumina Assembly) | ecosystem: Environmental > Terrestrial > Soil > Wetlands > Permafrost | place: Sweden... | reverse complement strand
GAATCCGACGTATAGTCGAATACTTGACGTTCTTTCCAATAAGATGCTGGAGATAGGCTTCGATATCCCGTTGCTGAATCCGGGTTATTGCCGCTGGTTCGATTGAATCGACCGATATATCCTGACTTTGAAGGAATCCCTTCAGATCACTGATATAGGACTCAATGGAGTTCTCAGCGATCTTCTGCTTTTTCAAAGATTGAACAAAGGCGCTTAACGAAATGAAGTTCGATTCGGATGGTTGGCTTTGATTCAACGAGATATCCTCTCAGAATAAATTCTTCTATAAGGCGATTTTCAAGCTCATAAATGCCAATAACAGCACTTTAAAAAATCAGTGTTATAGAATAACAGTGTTTTCAAAAAATGAGTGTTATGTGTTCAAACTCAGGCAGTTATAGATATTGCAACTGCTTTATTAATGATGGGGATACAATTAAAGGGATGCGGAGGGCGAAACAAGTCGGAATATTTTCCGACTATCTTTAATGCATTTATTTTGACATGAAGGACTTGATTCATTTTAAAGGATATTGAGGCAGCGGGACTTGAAGAAGATTACTCTTTATATATAGCACAAGCGGGAAACAGATATAATGTTTCCCGCTTGCTTTGAGGAACCCCATGAAAACCATTCAATTGGGGTATATTATTTCATTATGACTATCTACATACCGCCACGTGTTGCCCAAATCGCAATCATCATCGCGCCCATAACAATTCCGCCGATAATGAGGTAGTTTGATGTGCTACCCATGCCCATCATTCCCATGCTATGCTGCATATTCACTGTTCGTTGTATTTCAAATTCAATTGCCTTCTGAAGTGAATCGTTGCCAACTGGTTTAATACTGATCAAAAGAGAAGATTGTCCTTCAGCTGCTGGTGTAACAACAAAGGAATATTTTCCAGAAGATACCTCTTTGGCGGTCCCTTGAACCATATCACTATCCATTGCACTTTGCATGCTGTGATTATGCTTCTCACCCGGGATTGAAAGCTTCATAAAATGAAAAGATATCGCTGCACCAGATACTGGCGTTTGCGTGTCCCGATATCGAACATCTATTGAAACAGTTTGCGATTCATTCATTGTCAATGCTGGAATGACAGCATGGACATCAATGTTACCTTCTGATATTTGTTTATCGATGACAGAATCAGATGGTTCATCGGCAGTGTGCTTATCACTCATTAATAAATGCATACACGAAGATAAAGATAGTAATAGAATCCCTCCGATTAGGTAGACCTTGATGATGTGTTTCGTTCTTTTCATATGATTCTAATAGTTAATGATGGCTTTTACGAACTTCAGGGTGTTGTTGTAAAATGGAACATCATAGCAGATCCTCCACTCATTCCCTGCTGACCCATCATGCCCATGTTTCCCATTCGCTGATTCATCATAGTAACCATTTCCTGACGCAGGTGAATCATATATTGCATATTTCGTGTCAACATCGAATCGGGCTGAAAGGTGCAAACAAGACTATCCGAATTCCATGTAAATGATCCATGGACGGAATGATAATTATCTAAATGATTCATCATCAATGTGTCATTCATGGCACTCATCATGGTTCCGTGATGAAAGGTTTTCGATACCGGACACAGCGAATCAATAAATGCCATTGCACTTATGAGATGAAAGTTGTTTTCTACGACAACCTTGTCCACTTTCTTGCTAAAGGTAAGACTAACCGTTCCGGAAGTACTTACCGCCGTTTGATTATCCTGCGGTGAAATAGATAATTGAGATGTTGATGCTGCATCTGTTGAAGTTGGACTTTTTGTGCAACCTCCCGCTAAGAGAGATATGAACAAACAAGCTATAATTCCATGTCTAATTACCATAGTGATTCCTTTTAATGAGTATGATGTATTTGTTTTTCGTTGGTATGGTGATGCTCATCCATATCTTCCGTCATTTGATTGCTTTCTGATTTCTGGAATGCTCTATATTCTTCTGGCGACATTGATTGGAGATGTTGAAGAAATGCCACCATTGCCCAGACTGCCGAATCGCTATGGGTTGGTCCAAATCCAGGCATACCTGTCATCTTTATTCCATTTTTAACAACTAAAAACATCTCAGAAGGACTCATATCTCTTGTTGATTCTGCAAGATTAGGGGGCGCGGGATTAAGACCTTGAGCAAGTTCATCGGGTTTTTTACCTGGTGCACCGTGGCAGGTGACACACATTTCATTATAATGGTCGAATCCTGACGCTATAAGAGCTGAATCGTTCAATGAAGGGACAGCAATGTATTGTGCACGCGAGCGAATGGAATGATCTTTCGTCGTATTCATAAACCAACTCATAAGTCCTCTTTCGGGTTTCGTTGCAGCTACATCAGAAATGCCGGAGTAAGCACCTGCTATCATTGCAATGATTCCAAAGAGAATAACACCAAGAATCGTAAAGAGAATCGTTTTAATATTTTTACTCATTATTTCCTCTCTATAGTACTCACATGAACATCCATTCTTATGTTGACGTTCCTGCCTTGTTCTAATATTTGTGTTACATTGGCATATTCGATGGCATTTCTTTTGTTTTCGTTTCAGGAGTAGCTGTGCCTCCGTGTTGATGAGAGGCTCCGGTCCCTGACTTAAGCTGACTTTCGGAATCGATCAGATACCCACCTTCACTCACAACAACTTCTCCTTCTGAAAGGCCTGAAGTGATTTCATATTTATTATCAAATCGAATTCCTACGCCAACTTCTCTGGCTTCAAAATGGTTTTCGTGATCTGCTTTCACATATACTAAATTGCGTTTTCCTGTCACGAGCACCGCGCCTACCGGAACCGTGAGCGATTTTCCTTTTTTTCGCATAAACAAGGTTTCAGTATACATATTCGGCTTCAATTTTCCGCTTGTGTTATTTACAAGTAATCGGACCTTGACAGTTCGCGTCTGGGGATTTACAACGGGATAGATAAGAGATACCGTTCCATTAAAAACCTCATCGGGATATGTTCCAATTGAAAGTTTCGCCTTTTCATCGATTCGAATAAATCCAGCATCCGTCTCATACACGTCTGCAATATTCCACAATGTAGAAATATCAGAAATTTCGTACAACGTTGAACCCTCCGATACATACACTCCTGTCACGATCTTCTTGTCAATGACGATGCCGTTTGCCGGGGAATAATATGTAATAACAAGCGGGACTGTACCGGAAACTTCTAGTTCGTCTATCTGTTGTTCGGTTAATCCTAATAATAGCAATTTGGATTTTGCCCCCGATATATTACTTTGCTGGGAAGAACCAGCCTTAAATGATTGGAGATATTCATTTTCTGCCTGGATAATATCGGGGCTATAGATATCAAACAAAGGATCGCCTTGTTTTACCTTCACACCGACCGCATTGACATAGAGTTTTTCGACGCGTCCATTGAAGCGGGCGCTGATGACCGTTTTATTTGGATCGGCGATTTCCAACGTACCAAAAGCACGAACGATATGCTCCACATCTTCGTACCCAACTTTCACCGTTGAAACATTTGCAAGAAGTTGATCTCGATCATTAAGAGGAACCATTGCTGATGACATGTTGCTTTCCGTTTTTCTGCTATGGCTCGCTTTCACGAGCTCCATTCCACAGATCGGGCAAACCCCAGGTTTATCCAGATGCACCTGGGGATGCATCGTGCAGGTATAGTAATCCTCAGTTTGTGTTGTTGCCGTGGTGTCGGTGTGACCGGCATGCGATGAAGATGATTTACCACAAGATGACAGAACCATTGCAACTACCACCAGAATAGAGACAAAGAGAGTTTTCATTTCTATAACCTTTGCAAATAATGATATCTTATTGAATAGCACTTTTTGAATTTTTATTTGTCGTTATCTTCTTTTACTAAACCCATCTTGCACTTTGGGCACTTACCCGGTTTATCGGATGTCACCTCAGGATGCATCGGGCATGTATATACCTCCGCTTTTATAGCGTTGGTTTTCTTTGCTTCTTCCTTCACTTTTTTGGCTTCTTTCTTGACCAGCGTCATTCCACATTTTGGACATTTACCCGGTTTATGAGTAATAACCTCCGGATGCATCGGGCAAGTGTATGTATCAACTTTACTGGTATCCATTTTGTGCATATGCATCATATGTTTTTCTACTTTTGTAGAATCCATCTGATGTTGATGCAATTGCATCTCCTGTCCTGCCGCAGAAAAACTTAAGACAACGAATGTTGTCACAACTGCGATAAACGTTTTCATGTTTCTACTCCTTTATGAATGTGATTTTATTGAAGCGGTGTTCCTACCATCATTTCTATTTCAATCAAGGCCATCTGTCGATCCATCAACACCATGAGATAGTCATCTTGTTTCATCAATTCCATACGACGCGAATCAAGGACGGTTGTGATCGGCACCTGCCCTGTTTGGTATGCAACAGTCTGTGCTTCCGCTGATTGTCGGGTAAGCGGAATAATTTCATTCTGATACTGATGTACTAAGGTATCGGCCGTTGCATATTTGTTTAAAGCGGAGCGGAGCGATGCAATCATTTCCCTCTGCATGTCGTTTCTTTGTGCTTCTATGCTAAGGTTTGTAACACGCATTTCATCTGCTTTTGCCGTTGAGCGTTCCGAGGACCATGGAGCAAATGGAAGTGTTATGGATGCCATTATGCTATACATCCAATCGGTTCTTTGCATCGCCAATCCAGCAACACTTTGCTGGATCATATCCGTTGACCGCGGTCCGCCGGTTAGAATCATTCCATTGGGCATGCGCATAACCATAGCCTGCACCATCACATCTGGAAAAAGCTCTCTGTTGGCAACGGTAATTTCAGCTTCATTCATTTCCTTCATTCGATCCATGGCGATGAGTGATGGATTAGCTTGTTTCACCTTTTCTGCAAGTTGAAATTCCGATGACATGAGCGAGATAGCTGGGAGTGCACTATCTATCTTAACCGCCTGCGTTAGATCATTACGACCCAATAAAGAATTCATATCATTTTGCAGGATTGAACGTTTTGAGACCATCTCATTAAGTTTTGCCTTTTGCGATGCAACTTCCGCCTGAATTGTGTAAAGATCGGCCTGCCGCATACGATTAGTCATTACATGCGGCTGCATCGTCTGTGCAAGGTCATTCAATAAAGACATTGTTCGTTGCTGCACCTCAACTTGTCTCTCGAGGAGCCATAATTGATAATAAGTCATTCTGATCCTTGCACGCAGCTGCACTTGAGTAGAACCAAAGTTCTGTTCCAATACCTTGCCTTTTCTTTTTTCCATCTCTGACATTGCCGAGAGCTTACCACCAAGCATAAACATCTGTGAGAAAGAAAAGTTATTCGAAATAGCGTCATTCAGGAGATTTGCACTGCTGGCCGGGATTTGGCTAAACTCCACTCCGAGTGTCGGTGCCGGCCACGCGCTGGAAGAGGAGGCACGGAATCCTGCTGCTTGTATCTGGTATTCGAACGACTTAAGCTGTGGATTATTCTTATAGGCCTCCTGTATCAGTGAATCCACCGGTTGAGCGAATGCTTGTGATGCAAGAAAAGAGAGACTCCATATGAATTGTCTGTATCTCATAATTATTCTCCTTCCTTAATAAATTCTGCCATCTTTGAAAGTTCGAGCGTCCCTTTTTTCAATGCGTGCTCTTTCATAATCACAAAAAGCACAGGTGTAACAACGAGAACATGAACCGCAGATGTAAACAACCCACCTATCATAGGAGCTGTCAGGGGTTTCATCATATCTGCACCGGTGCCCGTTGCCCACATGACCGGAATCAATCCCATCATACTGGTTACAACGGTCATTATTTTTGGCCGCAACCGTAACACAGCACCTTCTACGGTGGCCTCATAAATATCCTGCGTAGTTAAGGGACCACGTTCTCCTTTTTTATGGGCCTTTATTTTTCTATCTAGTGCCTCATGTAAATACACCACCATCACGACACCTGTTTCGACGGCAATGCCATAAAGCGCGATAAATCCTACCCACACAGCAACTGAAAAATTATACCCCAGTATAAAGACCATATAGACACCGCCGATAAGAGCAAACGGAACTGAGAGCATAACAACAAACGCTTCCACATAATCTTTGAACGTAAAATAGAGTAGAACGAAAATAATAAGAAAGACTATCGGCATGATATAGGTCAGAGTCTTTTGAGCACGGACTTTGTGCTCGTACTGTCCGCTCCATGTATAGGAATATCCAGAAGGAAGTTGCAGCTTTTCACTGATAGCTTTTTTCGCATCCTCCATTGTTCCTCCCATGTCCCTATCGCGAACGTTCATATAAACGATAGCACGAAGCTGTCCGTTTTCGCTATTGATCATCGGCGGGCCTGTGACAATATTGATCTCTGCCAGTTCCGAAAGTGGAACGTACGTAAGTTCATCTGTGGATTGCTGGCTCAATAAAGAGGATGAAGCAAATGAAGAATTCTGAATTGATCCCTGTGATTGTGCGGATTGGGATTGTGAAGAACCCATTCCAGACATTCCCGAGGACGCTGTCGATGCGCCACTTTGACCCATAGATGGTAAACCGTTCATTGCCGTTGATGCTGCGCTACTCGTACGGACGGGAATGAAGAGTCGCTTTAATTCATCGACGTTGTCCCGATACTCGCGTTCAAATCGAAGACGAATAGGAAACCTCATTCTGCCTTCAAGTACAACACCAAGGTTTTGTCCACCTATTGCCACTTCTATCATATCCTGTAAATCACCAATACTGAGGCCATACCGGGAGAGCATGGTTTTCTTTGGTACGATATCGACATAGTAACCGTTTCCGATACGTTCGGCAACAATATCAGCAGCTCCAGGGACACTTTTCAGAATTTGTTCAGCTTGAATTGCATAATGCTCAAGCGTATCAAGATTGTCGCCAAATACTTTGAAACCGATATCTGTGCGAACACCGGTTGAAAGCATATTGATTCGATTAATGATGGGCTGTGTCCATCCATTGCGAACACCGGGAATCTGCAACTTTGCATCTAACTCCTGAACAATATCCCTTTTGGTTATACCCGGCCGCCACTGATCTTTTGGCTTCAGCATGATTATTGTTTCGACCATACTGGTTGGTGCATTATCTGTTGCAGTTTCTGCTCGTCCGGCTTTTCCAAGAACATGATGCACTTCCGGAACACTGCGAATGATCTTATCCTGCAATGACATGATTCTGGCAATTTCTGCAACTGAGGCATTCGGTAATGTCACAGGCATATAGAGGATGGATCCTTCATCTAATGGAGGCATGAATTCAGATCCGATATGCATCATCATCGGAACAGTAATAAGAAGCGCAATGACATTGATGGCAATTGTCGCTTTACGATGTTTTAGAACCCAATGAATGACAGGTTGATATAATCGAATGAAAAATTGTGTTATGGGATTAGCTGATTCTGGCCGGAAATTTCCTCTCATCAACATTGTCATAAGCACAGGGATAAGCGTGATGACAACCATTGCCGACGAGATCATCACAAATGTTTTTGTGTACGCTAAAGGATGGAAGAGTTTCCCTTCCTGTCCGGTAAGCAGGAAAACGGGAAGGAACCCGACAAGAATAATTAACTCGGAGAAGAAGATAGCTCTACCGACTTGCTTTGCAGACAAGATGGAGATGTCGCGATATTCTTCGTTCGTGAGATGCCCTTTCTTTGCTAGTGCATTGGCAATATTACGATAGGCATTTTCCACCAATACAATGGAAGAATCAACGATCACTCCAATCGCCAAGACAATGCCGCCCAAGGACATGATATTGGAAGTGATACCAAAGAAATACATCAGGATGAATGCAAGCAAGATAGATATTGGCAGTTCGATCAAAATGCGAACGATAGATCGGAAATGCAGAAGAAATATTGTCACTACAATTGCAACGATAATGCTTGCTTCGATCAGAGCACGATTTAATGTGCCTATCGCTGCTTCAATCAATATTGAACGATCATAGGATGGAACAACTTCGATACCCGGAGGAAGTCCCGGTTTGATTTCTTCAATGCGCTGCTTAACTCTTTCTATCACATCACGTGCGTTGGCACCAGTTCGCATAACAACTATGCCCCCGACCACCTCCCCTTCTCCATTCTTTTCCATTAAGCCACGGCGTATATCACCACCAAGCTGCACGGTCGCCACATTTTTCACTAAAATGGGAATGCCGCTCGGACCTTGCTTGACAAAAACATTTTCCACATCTTCGGTGGAAGTAATATACCCCTGACCTCGAACAAAATATTCCGCATTACTGATTTCAAGGAGCTTTCCCCCTACTTCATTATTATTGCGCTGAATTGCACCGGCAAGCTCCCCTATCGTCACATTATATGCACGAAGCTTATTGGGATCTATATCTACCTGGTATTGTTTGACGAAACCACCGATACTCGCAATTTCTGCGACACCTTCAACGGAAACGAGTTTGTTTCGCAAATACCAGTCTTGAACAGATCGGAGTGTGGCAAGGTCATAGTTCTTTCCTTCAACGGTATACCAGAAGACGTGACCGACGCCTGTTCCATCCGGCCCTAGAATTGGGGTGACATTCGAAGGAAGTTGAGAGCGAACCAGAGCGAGTTTTTCTACTACACGCGTTCGGGCAAAATAGAGATCGGTATTGTCATTGAAAATCACAAAGACAAACGACATTCCGAACATTGAAGTTGCACGGACTGCTTTTACTTCAGGTAAACCCTGTAAGGCAGAAGATATCGGATAGGTGACCTGTTGTTCGACGATTTCCGGCGAACGTCCCATCCATTCAGTAAACACAATGACCTGATTTTCCGACAAATCAGGAATTGCATCTACCGGCAGATTGATGACGCAGTAAATACCGAAACCGGTAATAAGAATGTAGAGTAGAATAACGATGAAGCGGTTTTTCGCGCTCCAATCAATAATACGCTCGATCATAAGTTCTCCAAAGCAAAGATGAGTTTACCAGCACGCAATAGTGCTGAATTATCGTTTGAAATTCAAACGACACTCCTGCTAAGGAAAACCTTAAATTAAAAGGGAGCTAATAAGGATGCAGATATCCCCCTGAGGAGGAGGAAGATCATTCGTAAAAGAATGGCTGAATGAATGAGTGGGGGTTAATAACGAGTTTTCGACTGAAACTGATGCATTAACATCAATCGCAAATGACTTTACAAATGTCTCAGAATTCACCGTAGCCTTGGTATCGCTCAAACCACCAACAACCTTTACTGTCATGCAATTTTGCCCAATGACCAACTGTTTACTGTGATCCGTTGAAGTGTTATCCGAACGATCCGTTTCACAGCAGCATGCAGAGGATTGGCACATCGAGCAATATTTAACAATAGACGTAAATCCTGTGGAAAAGAATACGATGGTAACCAACAGGAAGATTCTTATTGTCATATGGAGTTTTGAGGATATCATCGTCATTATATTGAACGTATTAAAATATCATTTGGTTCCAATCATTACAAACTATGCGAAACAAGCTATGCTCGTTTCTTCTTAAAATGGACAGGAAACAACAGCTCACTTAATTCTTTTCTGAAAATTGAGAAAGCTTTCTTGCCTTTGATTTCAATAGATGCCGGATTGTGCCATCGGTTAAACCAATGAATTGAGCAGTTTTTACCTTGTTATGGTTATTTTTCTTCAAGGCTCGCTGAATAACACTCTCTTCGATTTGTTCAAGAGAATTTTTCAAAGAAAATTCCTTTGCCTCATCTATCATCAGATCTATCATTGAAATTTCTGTCTTATCTTTTTGTTGAATTAAAACTTCATCAGATGGCACATGCAGGGTATGAATAAATCCTTTGAGCTCGAGAATATTCCTTTCCCATCTATTTTTCATGAGCAAAGCAACGAACTTACTGTCCATTTTTCTATATCGTTGGATTTGAAATTGTGTGAAGAAATGTTGTGCAAGCTCTGGAATATCCTCCTTCCGTTCTTTGAGTGTCGGCACGTAGATCAATTTGTTTTTTGCGAGAATCTTTGAAAGCCCCGGGATAATGGAACCTGTTTTGGATAGTTGTTGTGGATGACTATTGAAAACAAAGATTAATCTGCATCGAACTAGCCGTTCTTCCTCCGTGCCAAGTCGAACCACTGTTCTGCTAAGAATAACATTCAATAATTGTTCTTGCAGGAATTTCGATGCACAATCAATGTGTTTTAGAACTACAGTAGTCGGCAATTCGAGAACGCTGCGACGGGTAGTTGGAAGCTCCGGTGGGCTGCCTCCAAGCAATCTGACACGCTGATCTCGTTCACTTAGTATATTGAAATTGACGATTTCGAGCTCGCGATCCTTCAACAACGAATGGGCGTGAATGCGTAAAGACAATAGAGTCTTGCCGACGCCCGGGGCGCCGGTGATGACAAGCGGAGTAGTATCCGCCGATAGCTTTGTGAGGAGAGATCTGATACGCTTGATTGCGGGACTCCCCCCTATCAGGTAGTCCGACATTGAGCAGCAGATTAAATATTTTTAGTAGTAAACGACATAGCCATCCCTGACCAGTTGAAACAGATAGTGAATTACGCATAGAAACTCCCGATGGTTTTAGAGAAACGACTCCATTGCACGGGATTACGACTGAAAAAACTTTTTGGGTTAAACAATGATTTTTTTTGAGGAGGGCGCGTGTACAAGATACAGCCAAGACAAAATTTTGTCAAGGAAAATAAACCCTAAGCGGCAAAGGATTTTTCCTGTTGAAAGAGGAATTTTCCTGTAGCTTGAGGAAAATTCCGTAAAGTAAATCAATCAGTAATTAGAAGTTTTCGATACCGAGTTTTACCGCTATTGCAATTAGCTGTTCGATGGTTTTTACTTCAAAATCATCTCGCATTCGATTACGTTGAAATTCGACAGTTTTTAGACTTAACCCGGTGGCCGCTGCAATTTCCTTCATCGTTTTTCCATCGACTGTTAATTTGAGAATTTGAAGCTGCTCCGGAGTAAGTTTTCGCAGAATCTGTTTTCCTGATTCTGCTTCAGATTTATCAGAGGTAATATCTTTTTGCATTCCCCACACCCTGACAAGATGTTCATTTTCAACAATGCCAACAACATCATTAAGAAAGTATTTTCGATCCCCATTATTACCGATCTCAATCGTCTCTGTGTTTTCTATCCGATATCCTGCTTTCAGAAACGAACGGAGATTGATCAAATTGGACGCTTCGGCATTATCAAATAGCTGTGGAAATCTGGCACCTTCAAGGAATTTGGGATCGTCATAGCCATACATCTTTATAAATGCAAGGTTGCATTCTGCAAGATACGCGTACTTAAGCATATGGCTTTCTTGCAGTTCGATAGGAAGGTCGGTAGGTAGTGGTTCATCGAATTGTGCGAGCCAGACACCTGCATTTGATTGACGAAAGAATAACTGAAAATACTCTTCATACTTATTCCGCGTGGTAAATTGTGATTTCTCCTTTGCATTATTTGATGCCATGGTGTTCTCCCTGGGTTTATTAAAGAATGAGTAGTGTTGGTGAATCAAGATACCAGAATGAACTGATCTTTATTCTGGAATTTCTTCGAGTGCAAATTCGATAGTAGGTGGTAGAACCCGTGTATTGATTCGAGCAACCTCCCGCATGTTACCTTTGAGCTTCTTTGTTTGGATAATGATTAATCCAGATTCATTAACAGCACGGATGCTTTCATTATTGTTGAGCAAAACTTGTTTTGTTGTTTTGAGAATCGGTAGAGGTTTGCCAAAGAGTAACGTGATTCGTTCGTAACCTTTAAGTGAGTCCATTGAGTTCCTTTCCATCGAGTGAAAATAGAAAAGACCTCAACCGCCGGCGAAATGATTTCGCTGCATACGATTGAGGTCTCTTCGGACTCAAAAAGGTCACGAGGACTCTAGGTCTTTAATTACAAGGGAAATATAGCGAAGAGCGGAGAGAAAGGCAATTGAGGAGAACGAATGAGAACAATGGAATATTTGATCAACCTATATTTTCCGAATGGGAAAGAAGCAACTATCTATACATCTGCGAAACGAATAAAGAATTGCTGCCTAAACTTTCAATAGTCTTGCGTTTACCGCAACCACGATCGTACTGACTGACATCAGCACAGCACCCATTGCAGGACTCAGCAGAATACCGAAGCCATAGAGCACACCCGCAGCCAACGGCATTGCAATCGCATTGTAGCCGGTTGCCCAAGCAAGGTTCTGGACCATCTTTCGATACGTTGCTTTCGCCAAACTGATCATTGCAACGACATCCTGAGGATTACTCTTGACTAGAATAATGTCCGCAGTTTCAACGGCAATGTCTGTTCCCGCACCAATGGCAATACCAACATCCGCCTGTGCCAACGCCGGTGCATCGTTAATACCATCTCCTGTCATCGCAACAACGAGCCCTCTTGATTGGACTTCTTTGATCTTTGCTGCTTTTTCATTGGGGAGAACCTCGGCGAAATATTCATCCAATCCGAGCTCATCAGAAACCCACTTCGCAACCTTCTTATTGTCGCCTGTCAGCATCATCGATCGAATGCCCATCTCTTTGAGCATGGCTATTGCATTCTTCGATTCGGGTCGAATTATATCGGCAAGCGCGACAGCGCCGGAAACTTTTCCATCAATGAGAACAAAGACGACGGTCTTTCCTTGTTCATTAAGCTTTTCAATACCATCGGTATTCACTGTAATGTTGTTCTCACGGAGGTAACCCGGACTCACAACCTTCACTTCTTTTCCATTCACCTTACCCTCAGCGCCTTTTCCGGGAATGGCTTTGAAATTCTCAACGGGCATAAGCTCACCTGCGGAACGAACAATGCCCTGTGCAATCGGATGTTCGGAATTCGCTTCGACCGAACCAGCATATCGGACAAGTTCTTTTTCGTTAAACTCAGTTCCGAATTTTAGAATATCTGTTACACCAAACTTGCCTTCGGTCAGCGTGCCGGTCTTGTCGAAGATGACAGCTTGAATATTCCTTGCGATTTCAAATGCAGCACGGTTACGAATCAACAACCCGTGTTTCGCAGAGAGCGCCGTTGATACAGCAACAACGAGTGGAATTGCTAGCCCAAGTGCATGAGGACATGCAATTACCATAACCGTCACCGTCCGCTCGAGTGCAAAGGCAAAGCTCTGGCTCATGACGGTGAGCCAAACGACCAATGTAATTGCACCTCCTGCAAGTGCGATGATTGTGAGCCAGAGCGCGGCACGGTTTGCTAAATCTTGAGTTCTGGATTTGCTCTGCTGCGCTTCCTTGACAAGATCGATCACTTGTGAGAGGAACGATTCCTTTCCTGTTCTCTTGACCTCCACAGTGAGCGACCCTTCACCGTTGATTGCTCCGCCAATGACTTTCGCACCGGATTTCTTGTTTACAGGATTCGACTCGCCCGTAAGCATAGACTCATTGACGGATGATTCACCGCCCACAACATCACCATCCGCAGGGACCTTTTCTCCGGGTTTCACGAGGATACGGTCGCCTGCAACAAGCTCGCTGAGCGGGATATCCCGCATATTTCCATCCGGCATGATCTTATGAGCGTCAGAAGGCATGAGTTTTGCCAGTTCTTCCAATGCTCTTGACGCTCCGAGCACTGATTTCATTTCAATCCAGTGACCCAGCAGCATGATGTCGATCAGGGTCGCAGTCTCCCAAAAGAACACTTCTCCTTTAATACCGAACACAACAATGCTACTATAAACGAAGGCTGTGGAGATAGCAACGGTGATAAGTGTCATCATGCCGGGCCTACGGGCTTTCATCTCATCAACGAAGCCTTTTAAAAATGGATAACCGCCGTAGATAAATATCAGAGAGGAGAAAGCAAAGAGCAGGTACGCATCCCCAGTAAAGCGGAGTGCATCGGCAAGACCTGCCCAATGTTGCAACATAGGAGAAAGAAAAATAATGGGTAAAGTGATGATGAGAGAGAGCCAAAAGCGCTTTCTGAAACCTTCAACCGAATGCCCTTCGTGTGCACCATGGTGTTCTCCGTGCTGCCCACCGTGTTCTCCATGTCTCAGTGGCTCGTGCTGAGTGATCGGAGGCTCTTGATTATGATTGTGGTTGACCATTTCTTGTCTTCTCGTTGTCAAATATTATTAATCACGTTGCGAAGTTTTGCTTGAACTTGTTCTGCTACAACTTTTAACGCTGGATTTCCAACACCTTGCATTGATTGCACAGGATCGATGGCCGCCACTTCTACCTTTCCATCGGGTAACTCTTGCACAATCACGTTGCATGGCAGCAACACACCTATTTTGTTTTCCGTCTGTAACGCCTCATAAGCAAATGGCGGGTTACAAGCACCAAGGATTTTGTATCTCTGGAAATTAACATCCAGCTTTTTCTTGAGAGTTTCCTTGACATCAATTTCTGTCAAGACACCGAACCCCTCTTTTTTCAATTCATCAGCTACACTCGTCAGAACATCTTCAAACGAAGCGTCAGTTGTCTTGCTGAAATAGTAGCTCATAGGTTATTGCCTTTCCGTATCAATATTGATCTGTCTTCCCTTTTCGTTTTGGCAGGTATAATCTGAGGCAAACCTCAATATTTACTATGATTGCGACGCAAAGCACTAAGACCGGTGAAGAGCATGCCAGCAAGCCCGATGATAACCATTGCTTCACCGAGAATATCATGCCAGTCGTTCATCGGAGTCATCAACAACATCGAGCCGCCAATCACAAGAGCAGCAAAAGCGATAGCACCTGTAAGTCGCCCGAGATTGCGGCTTAAGCGAGTTCCCAGAGCTTCCAAACTTGGTAGCCGTCCCAGATTGCCTTCGGCGATACGACGAAGAATGCGCCGCGTGTCGCTGGGTGCATCATTTACTAAACGCTCCATATCGCGTGCTAGCTTTGTTGTCTTCTCCTTTATCCTTGCCAATGAGAAATGTTTTGTGGTCAGACGTGAAATCTCTTCACGAAACGATTTCATGTAGTTATGGTGCGGAGCGAGTGCGCTCATCAGAGATTCCATGAGAACGAAAGCACGCGTCAACAGGAAAAACTCACCTGGATTGTGTACTCCGTTACGGCTACCGGCATGCAGCAACGCCTCGAACGCATTTCCGATCGAAACATCCTCCATACCGCTCTTGTGGATTTCATAGAGGGTGGCCTTGATGTCCACCAACAGCGCCGCATGGTTCACTTCTTCACTTGCCGGTGACATTTCGAGATAGGCCTCGGTGGCAGCCCGCGCATCGCCTTTGACGACCGCTTCGAGCAAAAGAATCAGCGATTCGCGCATCGGCTCGTCAAGGTCTCCCGTTATCCCGAAATCGAGGAGGGAGAGTTGTCTGTCGGGCAGAACGAAAACATTGCCGGGATGCGGATCGGCGTGGAACAACCCTTCTTCGAAGATCGTTTGCAGCATCAGCTTCACCAGGGTGTTGATCGCCTGCGGCATCGCCTCGGGGTGCAGCTTGGCGTAGAGATCCACCCGTTCGCCGGCGGAATATGCCATCGTGAGCACGGTTCTCTTCGAATACTCCGCTACGACGTCCGGAATCCAGAGGCCGCGAACATCGGCAAGTGCGGTTCGAAAGAGTACGATGGAGCGTGCTTCATGACTGAAGTCGATTTCACGG
>Ga0182021_10005009_pt1 | contig 15629 bp, 19 predicted proteins | sample 612E3MmetaG_FD_120493 | JGI IMG/M metagenome (GOLD analysis project Ga0182021, IMG submission 120493) | Permafrost microbial communities from Stordalen Mire, Sweden - 612E3M metaG (Illumina Assembly) | ecosystem: Environmental > Terrestrial > Soil > Wetlands > Permafrost | place: Sweden... | reverse complement strand
GTGGTAAACGGCATTGTCTATGTCGGGAGCTGGGATAAAAACCTGTATGCGATCGATGCGGTGACGGGAAAAGAGAAGTGGCGGTTCGCAACGGGCGATAAGGTGGATTCGTCCCCTGCAGTAGCGAACGGGATTGTCTATGTCGGGAGTAATGATAAGAACCTGTATGCGATCGATGCTGTGACAGGAAAAGAGAAGTGGCGGTTCGCTACGGGTGATTGGGTGGAGTCATCTCCGGCTGTGGCAAACGGGATTGTCTATGTTGGGAGTAATGATAAAAATCTGTATGCGATAGGTGCGAACTCATCGTCTCCGACAACTGTCCCGACAACGATCCCCTCGACACACATTACCCTGCCTGGGGCAATAACACAACAAACAATCTCTTCAACCCCGCCAACGTCTCCGGTAAGCACACAGAATTCTGACCTGACCGTTGCACTTCCAGTTCTCGCGATTATTGTTACAATACTACTCCTTGCCGTGGGGGGATACATTCTCGATCGGTTGAAGAATAAGCAATGATCTAACTGGTCCTGAAACAATATCACAGGATCCGACATTCGGACCTCTATGTTATGGGTAAAGGATACGACTCCAAAGATCAATGAATTGATCCAGGATACGCTCAACTTCAGTTGTCTTATCCGGGTCGAAACAGGAAACGTAAGCGAATCTCCCGGATAGTATCGAAGACAAATTGCACAATCAATTGACCAACACTAACAGCGAATGGCTTTCCTGTCATTGATTTTTAAAAAAGAGCAAATTTTGTTTTTACGCGGAAAGAACCAGCGTGTTATGTGCAACTACATAGAAATAAAACGAAATAAGGTATATCAATGCCAGAATCACCATTGCATAGATACCCTGGAAACACATCTTTTCCAATGCCGACCTTTTTTCCCGTTTCTCTCTTTTTATTAATACCAGATACGCTCTTTCAACCGCGAAAAAGAGGAGGATATAGATGGCAATTTTTATCACGAGATGAAGAATGGGACTCTGGACCAGAGATATCATGAAGAGGTTCCCTTCATTATCTCCCTGCTGTAAAGCGACGGTCGTAGTAATAATGTCTAACAAAAATAATGACCCAAGAATGCCCAGAAGAACGTACCGGTGATACTTTTCAACGATCACCAGCCATTCAACAAAAAATCCCATAATGATGTATCCGGTCTTTGGTTCTTTTTTATTTAAAAGCTGATTTCTTTACACACATATCGTCGGATTCTTTTTTTTTTTTAATTCAGGTACATTTCGAGTCCTGAAGAAATGCTTATATGTGAGATCCTATACTCTGGAAGCTGCCACATTGCCTCCACCCCGGCCGTTGAAGAATCCCAAAAAATCCGTCAGCCGCTGTCAGTTTCACCAAACTTATTCGTGGATCATCGTGAGCATCATTTTGAAGCGTTGCGGTGCATGCAGGGCATGAGGTTTATTTGCCGGCATGATAATCATCTGGCCTTCTTTGAGCACAAAAGCATTTTTTTCAATTGATATCTCAGCTTCTCCATCAATGATGAGGGCAATTGCATCATACGGCGCGGTATGTTCCGACAATCCTTCACCGATATCAAAGGCAAAGAGCGTGATCGTGCCACTTTTTTTGTAGACGATCATACGGCTGACAACCGATCCTTCCTGGTAGGCGATAAGGTCTTTGGGTTGGAGGATCTGTCCGGCGAGGTTCTCATTTTTCTTTTCAGACACAGGTGCCATCATTCAATGACTATTGGTGCGGATATTCATAAAGCCTGTTTTCAAGTAGTGTGGCAGAGGGTAATTCCCCCCCCAAAGTACTACCCGGGAACAGAAAACACAATAATCCGCCGACAGGATCCTGAGCAAGTCAAAGCAGACCACCTGTCGGCAGGATTCTCAAATATTTTGTCAAAACTGGCGTTTTTCATGCATCACAGACCCAAGGCCATATTTGAGACGATCTGCCTTCCAATTGGGAATAATAAGGCCGGTTTTTCTTCAATTAAAATCGGTTATTCGCTGTTTGAAGCTTGTATATCATTTATCGGGAAATATGTTTCATAAAACTTCACTGAACCACAAAGATGGATGTATATGTATATCTATAACGGAATCTCCCGTGACGGGTCGAGCAGTATCTCGTGAGGAAGCCCTGCCAGTGCAACCCCGCCCAGAGCGCCGATAACCCCGTTTCCCCCATGGAGCGTGACATCGAACCGCTCCGCGGTCGCTTCGGCAACCGCCCGGGTGATGAGCTGGTTCCGGACACGTCTCCCGTACTCTCTCAGCCCCGGAGGAATGGTCAGTCCTGACCGGAGTGCTATCCCCCATTCATGAGAGAGCGATTCGCCGGCCACAAACCTCAGTGTCTTTTCTTCCAGGTCAGCATAGCTCTCCGGCAGCACGGCGAGCTCAATAAAACTCGAGGAATTCCCCGCGGTTTTTAAAAAAACATCCTTGTAGAGCATTGCAACATGATGGCTGATGGGAAGAACCCCCTTAATCCGGGTTACGTGAGAGAGAAGGGCAAGGGCAAGGGCGAAGGTTGCGCCTCCTGCTTTTGAGTCGGTATCATCAATTCCAATGGTTACATGAATCATAGCCTGCGTGCGGACACAGCCTTCCACAATCGGGCCGGCCAGGTGAGTCCTGACCTGCATTACTCCTTCAGCACGTGCCATCATATCCGATAATGAGTAGGCCGGACCGCCGATGCAGCGGATATGCTGGACTACGGTATTTCCATCCCGTTCTATTCCGGTAACACCCACTGCAGGAAGAGGGGCAAGCCCGACGTTGACATTCCGCATCCCGATCCGTGCACGTTCCCGTAAAAGAGTCCCGTCTCTTTCAACGGATTCCAGCACACCCTCTGCCAGGTGATGGTGATACCCGCAGAAAGCGGCACAGGCTCCGCTCATGCAGTCATGATATATCTCAACATCGCCACCGTCAATGGTCGTGAAAATCCGCCGGCATGCACTCGAGGGCATAGCACTGATCGAAACATAATGCGCAGCGTTTCTCCCTCGCTTCGCTTCCCGTAAGAGGACGCACCCCTCCCCGAGCAGGCGGTTGACCCAGTCCTGCGCTGTGCTCCGGGGGATACCGGTCGCCAGCTGGATATCAGTGACGGTGAAAAAACCTTTGTCGAGGGTGAACTGCCGCATGAAGCGCAGGAACTCGCGACGGCGCTCAAGCACGGTGGACATAACGGTCGTTGATATACAGCAGGTCACCGATGATGGCACTCGCCGTTTCGATCGACCCGGCTCCCCTTCCGATGAGGGTGATTTCCTTTGCCATATCAGTTTCAAGCGTTAGAGCGTTCAGGGTTCCGTCTACAACAAGCGGATGGTTCTTCTCAAGGATCCTGGGCGAAACGCGAAGGATATGCTTGCGCGGGATCGCTTCAGCAATCAGCCGTATAGTGCACCCCTGGTCCGCCGCGAGACGCAACGCGTCTGGTGTCAGAAGATCGATACCGGTCCTGTCTACATCCGATAACTGTTTGCTGTCGCCCCAGACAGAATTTGCAAGAATCACCAGCTTGATCGCTGCATCAATTCCCATGACATCATACGTAGGATCAGCTTCTGCGTATCCCATCTCCCGGGCTTCCATCAGGGCTTGCTCGTAGGTGAGCCCCTCTGCGGCCATACGAGTGAGGATATAGTTACAGGTTCCATTCAGGACACCATAAAGAGCAAGTATCTCATTTCCCAAAAGTCCATGTTCAAGGGTATGCATTATGGGAATCGCTCCGGCAACCGTTGCTTCATATCTGAGTGCAACACCATTCTTCTCTGCGAGCGCACGGAGTTCCTTGTATGCAAGAGCAACAGGACCCTTGTTCGAGGTGACCACATGTTTTTTCCGCAAAAGAGCACTTTTGATATAACCAATGGCGGGTTCACCCGAGAGGGCATTCGTCGGAGTTACCTCGATGAGGGCATCGTAATCCGCTTTTTTGATTACATCAGAAGCAGAAATTTCCCGATCCCCGCAGGACCCGTTCCTGCCTTTATTCGCCAGCAGTGACGCTATATCGAGCCCGGCCGGATCCATGGCCCCGCTTTTTGAATCAGCTATACCGGTGATGGTAATGCCGAGATCTTTTTTCTGTATCATGCCGGCAACACCCCTTCCCACCGACCCCAGGCCGATCAATGCAACCTTCATCATGCGATCTCCTCAAGCGGTTCGATAAGGAGAAGGGATTTCTGTCGGGATACGCGGCGAAGGATAGCAAGAGCTGCTTCCATATCAGGCTTGCTCAATGCTTTAATGGTTATTCGCGAGGTAGATCGTTCCTGCACGGCAGGCATACTCATCGAAAGTTCAGAAACTTCAGCAAACCCGGTTGAATCTATCTGGTCTACGGTATCAGAAAGATCGGTGTGCATGAGATGCCCTATGAGGATCACGGTCCGCCGGAAAAGAAGGCGTTCCTCATTAATGCGCTGAATATGAACTCCCTGCTCTTTGAGAAGGGTTATAAGCCGCTCAAGCAGTCCCTCAGGTAATTCAAGCACAATCTGGACATTCAGGGTATCTTCTTTTGCATCAGGTTCACGCTGGTGAATGACAGCGATGATATTTCCCCCGACCTCGGATATGGGTTTTATGGCTGCAACCAGCTGACCCGGAGAATCCTTCATCTCGAGTTTCATGGAAACCTGCACGAGACCACCTGTCCAGTAGTAGATCGGCTTTCAAGATAAGTCTTTTATTTTGATGATGGGAGAACCCTAAAAAAAATATTTTGAGGTACGGTGGGATGTATCAGGAAATTATCAGGGAACTCTCTGTTGAACGATGTTCATAGATCTGAATGAACATAATCGGTTCATCCTTGTTTTTTCAGAGCCAATTCTACTACGATTAAATCGTGAATTTTTTCGGAAACGAAGGCAGACATTAAAAATGCCCGATTCCCGGTTCACAAAACTGACCCAAAAGGTATCACCGGAGTTAATGTTTCCTGAGTTTGTTATCTACCTTTTCAAAAAAATTTCGTTTGACATCGACAAACAGAGCAGGATGGCTGGATCTTTTTACTGAAATTGTCATCGAAGTTCCCAGCTCGATTGTCTTTTGGCCATCGATAACAAGGTTGGCGGGTTTTGAACCCTCCATTTTAACCTCAAGTTGCCTGTCGCTGCTGATCAGGTGAGGACGGGATGACAGCATATAGGGTGCAAGCGGAACAAGCAAAAACCCTTGTATACGCGGGTCAACAATGGGCCCTCCTGCACTCATTGCATATGCTGTAGATCCGGTCGGAGTGCTGATAAGGAGACCATCAGATCGGAATTCTTCGGTTTTCACACCATCAACAAGAATGGAAAATGTAAGCATTTTTGCAGGGCGTGTCGTAACGATCAGTGCCTCGTTTAAGGCATTTCCCAGAAACGTACTGCCTCTGGAGAGAGAGATTCTCATCCTTTCTTCAACAGAAAACCCGGAGGTGAGTTTTTGTACAAATTCTATCGCTTCATGCGGCTCAAGATCTGCAAGGAAACCCACCTCTCCCCAGTTAATACCAATAACCGGGACAGGAATTTCCATTTTCTGAATTGTTCGAAGGATTGTACCATCTCCGCCGATAATGATGACAACATCTGCATTCGTATCCGGGAGTGAACTCCCTTTACGATCAAGGAATGTTGCTGTATCGGTATCAAAGACCACCTCAGATCCCTGTTTTTCGAGTACTATTTTGATCTTTTCGGCAAAAACAAGGGCATCCGGGTTGTCAATCCGTGAAACAAGCATAATCTTCATGACAATCACCGCAAATACTCGATTACTTTCTCATGCAACAATCCATTTGTGGCCACAAGGCACCTCCCGATTGTTACTTCATTGGGAAAATGTATCGATTTTCCTTCAAGGTCCGTAACCTTCCCGCCGGATTCTGAACACACAAGCATCCCTGCTGCAGCATCGGTTACCCTGAGTGTACCCCTGAGGTCCACAAATCCGTCGACCCTTCCACACCCGATATAACAGAGCTCAAGTGCAGATGCTCCCAACAGGCGCCAGCGTCGTATTTTTTGCCCCAGCTCCATCATACGGGTGGGATCAAATTTTTTCCCATACACGCTCATCGCACACTCGTCAAGCCGGGATACACTGGATACTCGTATGGTTCTATCATTGCATCGCGCATATCTGCCTTTTATTGCCGTAAATGTTTCACCACTGGCCAGGTTTCGGACGAACGCCTGCTTCGTCACTCCTTTTTCAGAATACGCAATAGAGAGGGCATAGAAAGGAATGCCGGCAACGGCGTTGAATGTTCCGTCGACAGGATCGAGAAAAATAGTTCCGAGCTCTCCCCCGAGTTCTACTTTCCCGGCCTCTTCACTGATAAGAAGGGAGCACAGGTCATGTTCACGTAAATACGTGATAATACTGTCCTCTGCGATCTGGTCTATCTTTTTTGTCGGAGTACGATCCGCCCCCATCCCGACCGTTTCTCCACCCTCGTGAGTTCCCACGAGATCGCGGATGGCCAGTTCTACGAGATCTGCCATCTCATTACATGCGCTCAGGAACTCCATTGCCTGTTCATCCCCGGTTTACACGCTGTATTTATGTAATGCAATGAAGATAAATTACTACCGCGTTTACGATATGTGGTTAATACGGTGTGAATGATATGAAAGAGCAGACAGAAATAGGAAAGATCAAAGAGGGACGGTACATTGTTATCGAAGATGAACCATGCAGGGTGCTTGGGATTGCAACATCAAAACCGGGTAAGCATGGAGCTGCAAAGGCCCGGATAGATGCGGTTGGTATTTTTGACGGGGTAAAACGATCCATCGTTCAACCCGTATCGGCAAAGGCGTATATTCCCGTTGTTGAACGAAAAAGCGGCCAGGTCTTATCGATTGCCGGAAATACTGCACAGCTGATGGACATGAAAGATTTCACAAACTTTGAAATTCCCATTCCGGAGGATAAGAAGGGGATCGTCGAAGTCGGCAAAGAGATCGTTTATATTGAATCCATGGGAAAGAAAAAGATTGATTAAATCGTATTTTCTCATGAGAAACAATAACCCGGGTTCTCTTTTTGAACGGGTGGAACTTATGATAAATCCGCTTTAAAAAAATTTGTTTTTTTAATTTTATTTCCGGCCAGGAAAAATCAGTACTTTCCCAGATATTCAGCCGGAATCCGGATTTCAAGGGAATAAGAGCTGAGCGACTGGGTATTGATAACGAAATAGTAGTCTTTCTGCCCTTCGTAGAACTTCTCTTTCCAGGGGCGGGGATCTGATACCGTCCATAATGAAGCGTCAAGGCCACCGGGTGGAGTGATGGTCCGGACAATGCGGTTAGGATCGGCCGCGTCCATTACATCAAGGGTGAACCGTGGGGTGGTTACGGAAAATGATCCCTGGATAACGGTTTTGGAGCTATCCTGCGGACCCGTTGCCGTTGAAGAGCTTAGTTTCTGATCTTTGCCCCCCGTTTTTCCGGCAGGTTCGACTGAGTACCAGATCTCCCAGTAAGGAAACGGGATATGGAATATTTGCGTTGTTGTGCTATATTGACCAGAAAGATTGGCAAAGATGATCCTGGTGGTATTACGAACGACAGGATCAATTTTCGTCCCGTTCGGAAGTAAAGGGTTCATCGAGATCCCATACGTTGAAGGATCCACAACTCCCACTTTTTTTATCTTATTGTCCCATGTAGGGACAGTTGTCGGTACAGCTGTTGTTGCAGTTGTAACGGGAATTGAAAGGTGGCTTCCTTCTGAAACAGGGGTTGCTGCTACCGTCATAGTTTCAGGGGGAGTCGGGAGAGAAAAGCCGGTATTCAAAGGATGCCCGGTCGCAATCGGCTTGATGACCAGTGCCACGACAAGTATTATCACCAGCGCAGCCACAGCATAGACAACAGCTTTTTTATCCATACCAGAACTATAAGATTATTTTTAGTTTCATAATATAAATACTCGCATTGAGAGAAAATGATTATTGACAGTTAATACAAAAAATTCGCTCGGAATAGTGAATCCATCCCGTGCACCCGACGGTAGTGCCTCCATTTTTGGCAATTATACAGATTTTCCACTAAAAAAACCTTAAAATTCAAAAAAAAAGATAGATTTTGAGGAGAATGCATATATATTATGAGATCATTTAGTGAATTAGGGACGTTGGTTTACCAATTGTCCAATTCTAACAAGGTGAATTTATGAGTTTCAGGAAACCTAATGATCAGGGGTTCACTGGCCTTGAGGCAGCGATTGTGCTTATCGCATTCGTTGTCGTTGCGGCAGTGTTCTCGTATGTCGTACTCGGCGCCGGGTTCTTTACAACCCAGAAGGCCCAGGAGACTGTGTACAAAGGTGTTGAACAATCGACGGCAAACATCCAGATGATAGGTACTGTGTATGGAATTGCATTCGTTCCAGCTGATGGAATCAAACAGGTTCAATTCTCTATTGGTCTTGCCCCGGGTGCATCACCTATTGATTTGACAAAGATGAAAATTGTTTTCTCCACACCGGACACTACCCCAATCATCCTTGCTCAGGGAGCAACAAACAGCACGACCAACTTTACCACCAAATTAAACGGTGCAACCGCAGTCACATCAATGAATCCAAATGATCAGGTTCAGATTACCTTCGATACAGCAGCGGTAGCAGCAAATACAAAGATGACCATTGAGTTGAGGCCATCCGTAGGAGCAGCATTACCTTTCTCAAAGACTGCACCCGCAACGATTGCAAATACTAATGTGCTCTATTAATCTCTCCTATTTTTCAAAGTTATTCCGCTTTTCATGTATTCGTGGTTTTTCACAATTATTTTCAAGTTTAGCAGGTCATAAGTTCTTTATCAAATCATTTTGGTCGTGAGAAGATCTACGTGATAGCCAGGGAACACTGAACAGGGTATTTCAATTGACTAAATTCTTCAATTTCCTGAATTTATTTTATAGGGTCGAGGATTTTTCGTTAAGATACCATTATAAAATTTCACTTCAAAATTACATAATTCAGGAGAACTCATACCTATGGTAAATAACTCTTCAGATGCATTCACCGGCCTTGAGGCTGCAATAGTCCTCATCGCATTCGTCGTTGTCGCGGCAGTCTTTTCGTATGTTGTCCTCGGCGCAGGTTTTTTTACTACCCAGAAGGCCCAGGAATCCGTGACTAAAAGTGTTGAACAGACGACAACAAACCTCCAGTTAATAGGAATTGTCTATGGGCTCTCCACCGATGACACTACGATTAGTGAAATACGGTTTTCTATCGGACTTGCCCCTGGTGCCCCGACAATTGATCTGACAAAATTGAAAGTGGGCTTTTCCACACCAGATACTCCCCCGATAATTCTCACCCAGAGCAGCTCTTCCAATCTGACTGCTTTTACTGCGAGAGAAGGCGGGGTTGGTCCCAGTCTTACTGCTATGACGCAAAACCAGCAGATCGAAATTGCTTTCAATGTAACTCCTGTGCCGGTGAATACCAAAATAAATATTGAGATCAGGCCAAGTGTTGGAGCCGCACTACCCTTTTCAAGGACCACACCTGCAACCATTACCGCTACAAATGTATTATCCTGATCGTTTTTTTAATATTGATACTATTTTTTTAACGGTTTGATCACCAAATGTTCAGGGGACTATTTCCGGCTCCAGAACAAAAGTGCCAACAAACAATTAAAACTGAGAAAATTGTCCTTTCAATATAATCCACTATAAATCAGGAGACGTCAGTTTGGGAGAGGGCACATAATTATCCGACGGTGGTGTCTTAAGATAAATTGTCTCAATCTTCCTGATCTTCGCGATTTCCGCGATAACCAGGTACATGTGGATTATGGCAAGCTCAACATCCTCTTTGGACACACGTTCATGTAACCCGCGGGTTTTTTCATGAGTATGCTCGGACTTTGCAAATATATACGACATCTCTGATTCGAGCATCGATAAAACCGGATCATTTTTTGAATTCTGTTCGATATAAGAAAAAATCCGGTTAAGGTACTGGTGAGGTTCTGTACTCCTTTCATGGCCTTTTTTATCCACGTAGATTTTTTCTCCTGGCGGAACGACAGTATCAGCTACGGTCATCAGGATTTTCTGAACAGCAGTAAGAGCCTGGGAAAAAGATTCAGGATCATAATATTTCATTCTCTCGTTAATGGCCAGGAGGTGTTCACCGGCCCGGGGACAGTTCTCACGAATAAATTTGTCTGCAGCGAGGCGTGTGTTTTCAAAGATATCCTCGGCAAAATCCCCAACCGAGAGCGATATATTGACTTCCGTCACGTAATTATGGATCGTTGTTTTAAGGCGTTCAAAATCATTGACCAGCTCATGGTGTTTGTTCAGGATCTGCATTTTCTGGCTTTCATTTGCTCCTATTTTTGAAACGGATTCGATTTTTGTCGAATTGATGTAAGATTCAAGGTGGGGAAGACCAATGGAGTGGGGCCGGTTCGACTTTTCATCCCGAATCACCGGCCGCTCACTCGTATAATATTTTTTACATGAGCCCAGATCGTTCGGATCAAATACAACCGGGTAACCCATAATCTCATAGTCAAGCCATTTCTGGGCATCAGAATCGTGCAACATGCGGGCCAGTCGTTTCGCTTTCATTAAAATCTGAGATATGGGTAACTGGTTGATCTCCAAATCTCCTAAAATGACATTTGACAATTCTTTGGCCAGTCGGAGGTTCGAAGGCTGATAATCATCCAAAACCATTTTTTAGTTCTTCTCCTTTGGTAGCCTTATTTTATTCAATTATATAGATTCTCATCATCAGGGACGATAATCCTATGGTATGCAATCATCGATTGTATCTCTTACCCGTAAATTTTTGTTCTTTCACTCCCAGTCTATTGAATCCGGACCGTTCAATTCAGGAAGCCGGGACGAAATGCCTCAAAGTTCTTTTCATGCTTTTTCCTGGCGTGGAGGAAACAGGACACCGCAACAGGTTCCAGGGCCGGCATCCGATAACGTCATGGCAGGTGAATTTCTCAACAATGGTGTTTTTTGACTCACGATTAACAATCGCATTTTTAAGATACGGTAAAAAATAGTTTTGTAGGAAAGACCACCTATTGACAGAATTACCCCTCTGTTTGATAATGCATATCGCTGCATGAGGATTGACAAGAACGGTATTTTGGAAAGTGCAAAATCCGATCGCCAATTTTGGTATACACGGTTCACGGCCGTGGCAGCTCTGCATCATCGGCAATGGTAAAGCACATAATAATTAAAGGGCATACTGTCATTTCAACCACCAACTTTTTCAAAAATCTCGATGGAAAAATTGGATAATTGAATGACCAGAATAAATCTCAAAAAAGTGAATCACTGCTGCAAATTAAAGTGAATAGAGAATTTTATATTGTGTCCGTTCTATCGCAATTTGTGGACGCCACAGCGGCGGAGACAAGCCGAAGGCGAAGTCCCCGGGGGCGTACGAGTGATTAAGATCAATTCAACAAAAACGATATTTTTAGTCGCTGGAATGGGACTATACCCTGATTAAAAACGAAACGTGGGAAAGAGATAACTCCATACGATTCTTCTGCATCGTTTTAATTATTTCTCACAAATACCGTAATAGTATCAAACGACCTAATCTCTTCCAGAAACAAAATCAAGGTAAGTGAAAAAATACGAAAATCAATAACATTAGTTCCAGTTCTGTTTGCCTGCCGTTCTTGGGCAAAAATTTACCGGCAAAAGGACCTGTCGGGGGAAGTGCGCCGGCCATTTTGCGAAAATATACTGTCAAATTTTTTTTCTTTTCTGTTATAACCATCAATTATTGTAAATTTATTATCAAAATGTTTAATAGGAATGAATGAAATATAACAAATAGAACCATCATGGCAGTGAACCAGTCCCAGGTCGATCATATCATTACTGCCGCATCAGAAGATGATCCGGAAGTCAAACTCCAGAACCTGGAGCGCGAAGTTGACCTTATCAAAACCTCCATCAAGCGTCTCCTTATGGACATCCGTGAGCGGATGAACGAGCTGGAAAACCCGTTTAACCTGGAGGTTTCCGGTTCTGCCAGTGTCGGTGTACCGGCAACCCCGTCGCCCGCGGTAACCGAAGCTGAAGAAGCCAGAAAAACTGCACTGGAAGCACGGGAAGCTGCCCTTGTAGATCGTGAATCCCGGCTTGATACAGCAAAAGAAAAAAATGAAGCAGCTGCAAAAAAAGAGAGTAATCCCGAACCCGTGACCCCGCCACAAGATGAAAGCAGGAAAATGCTGGATGAACAGATGCTTGCACTCTTCAGGTCGCAGGTCGTTATACCCCAAAAACCAGTCCCGGTTCAGCAGCCTGCTCCCGAACCAGCTGTCGAGAAACTCCGGCTTCAGAAAGTATACAAGCTTTTTAAATGGACACAACAGTCTGTTAAAAAAATCGGGCATGACCGCCTGGAAATTATTCTTGAATCCTACCGGGCAATGGGATATATATCCAAAGAATCCTGCGATGAGATCCGTGAGATCTCACGACTTATGCCCGCAAACCTGGGAGAAGAGCATGAAGTCGGTCCTGATGAGTTTGTATCTGAACTCTACTCTCTGAACAGGATTCTTGCACCAAACGATACTTCACTTGACCGCGATATGATCGAAGTGATGATGGAACAGCGCCAGAATATTCCAGCCGGTATGGTCAGAAGCATTGAAGAAAGACTTGAACTTCCCAGGGTTTCCCTGACTGAGAACAAGGCTTCTTCGAAGAAAGAGAAAGATGAAGAATGGATGAATTTACCCGACAGGATCTAACCAGATGTCTGCCGAGACCATTACTACTGCATTATTTTTGATCACAGCAGTGGTCGCTTCAGCTGTCCTGATAAATGCGGTATACCCGGTTATATCCACGATGGCAGGTACATTCTCTTCAACAACCCACGAATCTGACGTTCGGATCCGCACTGATTTTAAAATTATTGCAACGTATGCTTCTTCCGGATCTCCAGGTACAGCCCAGGTATGGATGAAAAATATCGGGAGCGAACAAATATCGATCTCGGATATCCAGCGGGCCGATGTCTTTGGTGGTGCAACCGATAGTTTCGAACATCTTGCCCATACTAATGTCACCCCGGTTATGAACCAGTGGACCGAGACCTTCACAAATCCGGAATATAATCTCAACAACAACCAGTTCTGGGATCCCGGTGAAACGGTGAAAGTTTCGTTCAAAACGCCAATACCTTCCACAGGAAGCAAGGTATATTTCCAGTTCGCCCTTCCTGACGGTATCTGGAGATCTGCTGAATTCACGGTGAGCTGATAATGCATGGCCGTTGCTGAAATTATCGGGGCCGCAGTGGGAATCGTGCTGCTGGTTATTGTTGCATATGTGATCGTCGGGGGGACACTTACTGCAGGAGAAACTATTGCCACTGCCCAGAAGGATCTGGCCCAGCTCACTGAAGCAAGGTTGCGAACCAGTATCGCACTGGACAAATCTGAGGTACAAATCTCAGGACAGGGGCTGAATTTCAGCGTCACAAATACCGGCAACGAGATGATAGGTGACTTTACCCATATGGATGTACTGATCCAGAATGGCGGGGAGTCCGGGGGATACCAGCACCTTACCTATACCAGTGGTATTTGCGGGACAGCAGGGACATGGTGCATTTATGGTAACATTGTCCCGGATACGATCCATCCAGGCCAGCTGGATCCCGGCGAGAAGATGTGGATCTGGGCTACATTCACCGGTGAAAGCCCGGTTTGGTTTCAGGTGACAACAGGCAATGGGATTAATGCTCAGACGACCTATCCCTGATGACAACGAGGAGTTCTGATGGCAAACATTTCTGATCTGATGGGGGGGGAAGACCGGCGGATCATCTCGACTGGCAACATGGAACTGGATAAGAAAATTGCCGATGGCCTGCCCCTTGAATCTCTCACTCTCATAGAAGGGGAAAATGATACCGGCAAAAGTGTGCTTACCCAGCAGATCGTTTGGGGCGCGATGAAACAAGGGATGTCCGTCGATCTTTTCACCACCGAGAATACCAGCAAAAGTTTCATCAAACAGATGGAGTCCATGAGTCTCGATATCTCGGACTATTTTGCCTGGGGGTATCTCAAAGTATTTCCCCTTCACGTGGTTGGTTTTGAATGGAAGAAAGAAGAGATGGTGGGTATCCTTGCCCGCCTGATAACCCATATCCGGGAGAGCAAATCCCAGGTTGTTATTGTCGATTCACTTACCCTGTTTACCGAATATGCGGAGACGGATCACATTCTTACCTTCTTTACGAACTGCAAATCCCTTGTCGATCACGGCAAGACCATACTTGTTACGCTCCATACGTACGCGTTTGAGGAAGATACCCTCGTACGGATACGATCAATCTGCGACGCCCACCTGAACATGAAAAAAGCCCTCGTCGGGGCCAAGTATGTAATGGTGATGGAAGTTATCAAAGTCAGGGGTGCACATAAAACAACCGGAAACGTGGTCAGTTTTGAAGTCCACCCGGGTTATGGCATGAAGGTCATCCCGATGAGTTTTGCGAAGGTCTGAAATGGGTACTCTGTCTATTGCCGTCAACCTTCCTTTCAAAAGGGAGGTTATTGATTCAAATGTAGATTTTTATAATGATATTGAATCAAGTCCCCTTTACAAAATGCTGCCGGCGAATGCCAAGGATTACGTTAAAGCCAGTCCGCATCTGCTTGAATATCTTCACACCTTCCCGGTAAACACCTATGGAATTCCCCTCTTCTTATCAGAATTGAAAAAAGATCTTCGCACTATGGAGAGTCCCAATATCATCTATCCTGTCAATGATACCACGTTTGTCCATATTCTTCCCGACCCGGATGATGTACGGAACTTTTACATCCCGATTGAACCTTCCTTCCTCCACAGTGTGAACCAGATCCTCCCGGTTATTGAGACCAAACTCATTAACCTGATAGACGGGCTCGAAGAAGATCCGATCAGTGACAAGGAACGGGCTGATGTGATAAAAAAGATGCTGGCTTCTGTCACCGTCGTCCTGCCAAAGGGAACGGACCTTGCCCTTCTTGTCGGGGGCGCCCCCAGCCAGCAGGATATCAAATCAAAAATCACGACATTTTTAAACACTGACTTCACTGCAAAGAAAAATATGAAGGAGACCAAAGTGAAACACCAGGTCCCCCTTACCCCCGAGGGAAAAGTTATCCTTACTGACGAAGAATACCGGGCAATCGAGTACCTGTTGATCCGGGATAAGATCGATATGGGGGTACTGAAACCGTTCCTTTCTGACCCGTATATTGAAGATATATCCTGTGATGGTGTCGGTCCCATCTTTATCGAACATAAGATTTTCAAAGGCTTAAAATCGGTGATAGAGTTCAAAGTATCCAGTGAGCTTGACGAGTTTGTCGTGAAAGTCGCAGAAAGGATTAAACGTCCTATTACCTACCGGAGTCCTATTGTTGATGCTACTCTTCCCGACGGCTCACGTATCAATATCGTATACGGAACCGCCATCAGCCGGCACGGGAGCAATTTTTCCATCCGTAAAGTGAACGAAGTGCCGTTGAGTATCCTCAATATTATCGACAGTAATGGTCTTGACTACCTGGC
>Ga0182021_10005008_pt1 | contig 15632 bp, 12 predicted proteins | sample 612E3MmetaG_FD_120493 | JGI IMG/M metagenome (GOLD analysis project Ga0182021, IMG submission 120493) | Permafrost microbial communities from Stordalen Mire, Sweden - 612E3M metaG (Illumina Assembly) | ecosystem: Environmental > Terrestrial > Soil > Wetlands > Permafrost | place: Sweden... | reverse complement strand
TCCACTGATAATTTGCCTGATTCCACTAAAACCGGCAGCCATATCGGCTTAAGATTGCTTTTCCAAATAGCATCGTTGAAGGTATTAAATCGTTTTGCACGAATATCTTCAGGTTTCTGATTTGTGTTTTTAACAAGGGTATCAATATATTCAGTAAAATGCGATGTGAATTCATCGCCATTGCTGAATGGCTTGAGAATAATTCCATTCCGGTTCAATAATGTATTGAGCGATATCCAATTGCTTCTATCAACTTCTTTTGACCATACTGTCAGTAATGAATCTATCCGCGCCACTTCGTCCTTTTTCTTTTTGCTAGACAAATAAAGGTCTGCCAACTTTGGGCTAACACCTTTCCACTGGCTCGTGAACCGATTGTTCTGACGGGCAATTTCAGCATAATCATTCGGAGTGAGATTGGTTGACTGAAGAAACTTCAGATTATCCTCAATTGATTTTCTAATACCGGTGAATACATTGCGTCGTTCGAGTTTTCCATAAATAGATTGTTTTTCTATATCCGTCATATCTGAAATGTTCTTGTCGTATTGCAGAAAGAGACTATCCACAAGAGAAAAGACCAATTGATCTCTCTCTTTCAAATTTTGCTGGAGTTTGCTGATGACCATCTGCAATGAATCAAAATGAGATTTATTGGCAGCGGCAGTGATTGCCAATCTTTTCATATCGTTCATGAGCCTTTCGTTTTCATGACTGAGACTATCAACTTTATCCGAAAGTCCATGGACGTGCATCTCTAGCTCAGTGATGCGAACATATTGTGATTCGATGATGCCGAGATCGTTCCGGCGTATCGTTAATTTATCTCTGAGGTTTTCAAAAGTCTTATGAAAATCATCCGGATAGAGGGCACGATCTAGGAGATCTTTCTTTCCTGCATATGTTACTTCGAGTTCATCCGCCATCGCGCTGATCTCAACGCAATCCTGCATGGTTTTTGCTGAATCGGTGAAGAGATGCAATTCCTTAACGGATTCTTCAAATTTGTTGACAATCATTCGGTCAGATATTTGTCTCGCGTTTAAGAAGCAGGCACTAATAAGGAAAAGAACAAAGATATGAAGTATCGTTTTCATTTCTTTTCTCCTTCTAGAATTCCATCGTTAGATAAGAGAATAGATGGTTCGTTCTCTTTCTGTTCATTAACCAATTGAATGAATAATCCTTTCTGGTTGAATGCAGGAGCATCGAGGCCTTTTTCGGATACTTGGATTTTCTTTTCAAGCTTCAGCGCTCCTTCTCCCTGGACAAAGACATACACATTCTTAAAATCTTTCGCAGTAATGAAGTAGTACCCATTCTGGTCGCGTACGATATGCAGCGTATATTGGGTGACATGAATAGAATCCTGCAACTCTTCAAAAAAAAGCGGCTTGCTATTGAAGGCAACTTTGTACCGTGTTACCTGGATAGTTCCACTGCTGTCTGGTGCCGATACTATTTCAATTGGCCATGAAAAATCTGCCGGTCGAAGTTTTAATGATGTGCATCCTTCTATGATGAATGCGAGTGTACAGAAAATAAAACAGAATGTGGTTTTCATATGTTCTCCTGAGAATTCGTTCGACTTATTGCAGGCAAAGAAAAGTATCAGCGTTAATGTAAGCAACCATTCTAAAGGATTCAAGGGTTTAGCTGCTGCTGATTCTTAAAATGAATTCATTTAGCTGTCAATCATACAAAATTTACTCACTACCCCCTGATCTCACGTCCCACTTTGCATGGAAGCAAAATCTTGATTATTATTACAGTGGAATTGATGAGAGAAGGGAATTTTGGATGAAAAAAGAGGTGCGTTATGGTATTATTGGCTTTGGTGCGTTTGCAGAGCGCACTATTGCACCGGCAATTCGAGAATCGCTGAATTCAAAGTTAGTGGCAATTCAGAAACGGTCGCTTGCTGCAACAAAGGAAAAAGCCCGGATATTCAATGTCCCGCTCGCGTTTGATTCGGCTGAAGCGCTCGTTCAGCATCCGGATGTCGATGCAGTGTTCATCGTTTCTGCAAATTCACAACACGCTCCGGAGACGCTTGCCGCCGCTCGGGCGGGCAAGCATGTTTTGGTAGAAAAACCGATGGCGATGAATGCGGCTGAAGCAAAAACGATGATTGAGGTATGCAAGAAAAATAATGTAAAGTTCATGGTAGCACATATGGTACGTCTCTCGCCGCTTGTCATTCGGATGAAGAAGTTGATTCAGTCGGGGCTCATCGGTAAGCTCACGTTCATCAAATCGGAGTTTATTTACGATGGACAACTTTCGCATCGGCCCTGGCTGGTTGATCGGAACGTCGCAGGCGGCGGACCGATCTTTGATATCGGTGTGCATTGTCTTGACACTACTCGATTTTTACTTGACGACGAAGTGATATCGGTAAAGAGCCAACTTGATCCGACACCATCCGCGGTAACAACTGAATCCACAGCGCAGCTTGCACTGAAGTTCTCACGGGGAACGACAGCCGGTATATTCTGCTCTTATGCTTCGCCCATACGACGCACATACATCGAGGTTATCGGTGAAAGCGGAATTCTCTCTGCAGAAAATTTTTCATGGAGCAGCAATACACTTTCCTTGAAAGTAGTGCTCGGTGAAAACGATAAGATCGTCGAATTGCGTGAGGAAACAATCGTCGTTCCGAATCTTTATGAAAAGGAAGTAACTCTTTTTTCGAAATGCATCCTGAATAATACTACATCACCTATTCCCGGCGAAGAAGGATTGAAAAATCAGCGCGTGTTGGATGCGGCGATGGAAGGGTGAAAAAAGGGCTAGCTAGGAGAGAAAAAAGAGTAGACAATTATGGTTTTGAGTAGAGAAATCCAGAAAACCCCGATCATCATCGAGAAAAAGAAACGGGGAATGAAATAAAGTAGAATCCGGTGATCACCTCGGATTGAAGAAGAGGAATTGGTGCGATTTCTTGACCCCGTAGCAGAAGCACATGCCGCATAAATTGATTTTATTCATATAATCGAGCAAGTTCGTTAAGAATAATTCCATTTTAGATTTTCTTCGAGGGCACCACTATGACAGAACAAATACAGCTTATTGCCGACCGGATCAAAGAATTGAGAGAAATATCCGGTACATCGACCGAGACTCTTGCAAAGGATCTCGGAATTACCAATGAACTGTTCCTGGAATACGAAAGCGGCACGGTCGATATTCCCATCGGATTTCTGTATAAGGTTGCGCAAAAATTCGGTATTGAACTTTCTGCGCTGTTCAGCGGAGAGAATCCGCGGCTTCATGTATATTGCGTCGTGCGAAAAGACAAAGGGTTAATCGTTGAACGAAGAAAGCAGTACAGGTACGAACACCTGGCATATAATTTTATAAATAAAAAAGCCGAACCGTTTATCGTTAGAATCGGACCGAATAAAGAGAATGCGCCGATGGAATTTAATTCGCATCCGGGCCAAGAGTTTAATTACGTCATTGAAGGAACGATGAAAATAATCATCGATGGCCATGAGATTATTCTGAACGAAGGAGATTCAATCTATTATGATTCGGTTTATACACATGTCATGAAAGCCCTCAACAACAAAACCGTGAAAATACTAGCAATTGTTTTATAACAATCACATCAGAGATGAACTATGCTTGAGAACTATCTTACGAAGACCGCCTTTGACTCCTATCAGGATTTTATCGAAAACTTTAAAATTCTCGTACCCGAACATTTCAATTTTGCCTTTGACGTTGTGGATGAGTATGCCCGCACCGAGCCGGATAAGATTGCTATGGTGTGGTGTGATGACAAAGAGGGCGAAGAGAAATTTACATTTGGACAAATGAAATATTACAGCGACAAGGCTGCGAACTTCTTCACCTCCATCGGTATCTGCAAGGGCGATCCGGTGATGCTTATTCTTAAGCGGCGGTATGAATATTGGTTCTGCACGCTGGCTTTAAACAAAATCGGGGCGATCACGATTCCTGCAACACATCTTCTCAGTACGAAAGATATTGTGTATAGGAATAACACCGCGGATGTGAAGATGATCGTCTGTGTGCCGGACCCGGAAGTGGTTCAGCATGTTGAAGAGGCGGAAGCGAAATCGATGACCTTGAAGCATAAAGCATTGATCGGCACAACGCGCGCCGGGTGGTTGAATTTTACAAAAGAAATGGAAAAGGCATCGGATATGTTTACAATGCCTCAAGGCAACAATGCGGTTCGTAACGACGATATCATGCTTCTGTATTTCACCTCAGGGACGACTGGCATGCCCAAAATGGTGAATCACAACTTTGCGTATCCACTCGGACATATTCTTACGGCGAAGTACTGGCAGAACGTGAAGGATGACGGACTGCATTTTACTATTGCTGATACCGGCTGGGCAAAATCGGCGTGGGGAAAAATTTATGGCCAGTGGTTGTCCGGGTGCGCGGTTATGACGTACGATTATGATAAGTTCCATCCCAAGCACCTTATGCACGTAATTGAAAAATATTCGATAACTTCGTTTTGTGCTCCGCCGACCATCTATAGGTTTTTAATCAAAGAAGATTTGACGAAATACAATTTCCGGCATCTGAAGTATTGTGTCGTAGCTGGTGAACCCCTCAATCCCGAAGTGTATAAGCAATTTTTCGACGCGACGGGAATCAAGCTGATGGAAGGTTTTGGTCAGACGGAATGTACTGTCGCTGTCGCAACGTTTCCGTGGATGGAACCGAAACCGGGTTCTATGGGAAAACCGTCTCCGGGATATGATATTGATATTCTTGGTCCGGATAGTAAAGTGTGCGAAGTGGGTGAGATCGGTCAGATTGTTATCCATACAGATAAAAGAAAACCTGTGGGAATGTTCAACGGATATTATCGTGACGATGAGCTTACAAAAAAAGTCTGGCAGAACGGAATTTATTACACAGGTGATACGGCGTGGCGTGATGAAGACGGGTATTACTGGTTTGTTGGCAGAGCAGATGATATCATTAAAAGTTCCGGGTACCGTATTGGTCCGTTTGAAGTCGAAAGCGCTCTTCTGGAACATCCGGCAGTTCTGGAATGTGCCATCACGGCTATTCCGGATTCCGAGCGGGGGCAAATCGTGAAGGCGACGATTGTTCCTTCAAAGAATTATCATCCAAGTGATGAATTAGCAAGAGAGTTGCAGGAGCATGTGAAGAAAGTAACAGCTCCTTATAAATATCCCCGGATTGTGGAGTTTGTCACTGAGCTGCCGAAAACCATCAGCGGAAAAATACGGCGCGTACAGATACGGGATCAAAATCAAATTGAATAAGTTCTGTAGAGTGAATAGTAAAAAGAAGAATAGAAATGCTCAGAATAGGAAGTCTCGAAATAAGATAATGCCAAGAACACCCAATAAAATTGAAGAAATAATATTATTTACATTAATTTCTTCTCCCATTATCGAGTATCATTGATACGTTCGATTATTCATGGTTGTCTTACAAAAAAAATCAAACACCCTGAGTACTATGGGAACATTTCGATAACCCTCTTCGTCTATTTGAATTCATTCGAACTGATTTTGTACCACATGACTGAAATATAAAAATCCGAATAAGGTTCTTGAAAATGTGCATCTTTTTTCATAAACTTGTTCCGCTCCAAAGTATCAATATTCTCTGAACCATTACATATTAGACACCTATGGCAATAGCAGTACGAAACTTGACGAAATATTATGACACCGAGAAAGCAGTGAACGATATCTCGTTCGATGTCAAAACCGGTGAAATTCTCGGTTTCCTTGGCCCGAATGGCGCCGGGAAGACCACTACGATGAAGATTATCACCTGCTACATGCCGCCGACTTCAGGCTCGGTCGAAGTAGAAGGATTCGATATCGCCGAGCATTCATTTGAAGTGCGAAAAAAAATCGGCTATCTGCCGGAAATGAATCCGCTCTATCTTGATATGAACGTTTTAGAATACCTTGAATACTCTGCGCGTTTGCATGGACTGAAAGATGGATTGTTAAAAAGCCGTCTGAAAGAGATGATCGATGTCTGCGGTATTGCCACAGTTCGACATAAAGATATCGGTGAATTGTCGAAAGGATTTCGCCAACGTGTGGGACTTGCACAAGCGATGATCCACGATCCCGAAGTTTTAATACTTGATGAACCGACCAGCGGTCTCGATCCAAATCAAATAGTCGAAATCCGCAACCTCATCCGCCAGCTTGGCCGCGCAAAGACCGTTGTGCTTTCCACACACATACTCACGGAAGTGCAGGCAACATGTGACCGTGTCATCATTATTAATGACGGAGGGATTGTTGCCGATGGAACGCTGGAGCAATTACAACAAGATTTCCGCGGCTCAGAAAAGATTTCGTTGGAATTGAAATTGCCGGCAGGCAAGATTATCAACGTAATGACCGAAATATATCCGAAGTTCAAAGAAATTTCACAGGTTGAGTCGGTTGAGTATGGCGGACAGGAAAACGATTTGCACAAATTTTCCATACATACCGTTAAGGGAAGCGATATTCGGGAAGAAATTTTCCGACGCGCGGTATCCGAAAGATGGGTCTTGCTAGAAATGTCGCGCAAAGCAACGAGTTTGGAAGAAGTGTTTCGTAAGTTAACAACTTCTGAGTAGCTGAGTCAAAATAATCATGGATAATCCAATATGAACATAGAGAATTACATGAAAGCGTTGCCAAACTTAAGCAATACAGGCACGATTTTTCGGAAAGAATTGCGTTCTTATTTCAATTCAGCAGTAGCATATGTCGTCATCGTGGTGTTTCTTGCTATTGTCGGTTGGGTGTACACGAGCAGTATGTTTCTGATTAATGTTGCTTCACTCCGATTGATGTTTGAATGGATACCGTTGGTGTTTCTGTTTGTTGTGCCGGCAATTACTATGCGATTGCTGGCTGAGGAAAAGAAAGCGGGTACTATCGAACTACTAACTACAAAGCCGCTTTACGACTGGGAAGTTGTTGCTGGTAAGTTTTTTGCCGCTTGGATGCTCATCGCCCTAGCGCTCTTACCGACGCTTATCTATTATATCACGATCGCATTTCTTGGTGATATTGATAATGGTCCAGTTATTGGTGGATATATTGGTTTACTGTTAATGGCGGGTGTCTATATAGCGGTCGGGCTGTTGGCATCAAGTTTAACGGAAAATCAAATCGTTGCATTTATCGTTGGCTTGTTACTCATGTTTGCACTCTTTTTAATGGATAAAGTGCTCATCTTTATTCCGGAGTTTATGATAAGTGTTGTCGAATACCTCGGTATTGATTTCCATTTCTCCAACATCGCACGAGGTGTGATCGATACGCGGGATGTCGTGTATTTTCTTTCTGTTCTCGGATTCTCGTTGTATCTCTCGGTTGTCTCGCTGGGACGACGTAAGTGGTAATGCCGATATCCGATGTGAGAATGTCAAATGTATCATTGAAAACTGATTTCTGACTTCTATGAATGCTAAAAAAACTCAAACACTTCTCCGAGTACTGTTAGTTCTCGGAATTCTGATTCTGGTGAACTTCATTTCCGTGCGCATCTTCGGTCGTCTCGACTTGACGAAAGCAGATGTGTACACGCTTTCCGATGCAAGTAAGAACTTGGTGCGCAATCTTGATGATCGTGTAACAGTGAAAGCATATTTCACGGAAGATCTGCCGGCACCATATAACAACAATCGTCGTGCTGTGCTGGATATTCTCAATGACTATAAGGCATACTCGAAGGGTAATCTGCATTACGAGTTCATCAATCCCGAAGGCGAGAAGAATGAACGCGAGGCGCAGCAGGCAGGAATTCCTCCGGTTGAAGTGCAAATAGTGAAGGAGGATAAATTTGAAGTGAAACGCGCATTCCTCGGTCTTGTAATGATGTATGAGGACAAGAAGGAAGTCTTATCGGTGATACAAAATCTGGGCTCGTTGGAGTATGATATCAGTGCAGCGATCAAACGGTTAACAACTCGAACAAAAAAGCGGATCGGTTATACCACCGGTCATCAGGAAACAGCGCTGACCAGCATGCAGCGCGCGAGTCAAGAGATTAATGCACAATATGAAACAGTGCCAGTCGATCTGAGTTCAAATACTGCTGAGATTCCGCAAGATTTGGCGGCATTACTTATCATAGCGCCTCAAACAAAATTTTCCGATACAGCGAAATATCAAATCGATCAATACCTCATGCGCGGCGGAAAAGTTGCATTCCTGCTCAACAAAATGAATGTCGATCTTAGTGCTCAATATAAGGTTGCACAGTCGGTAGATATTGGATTGGAAGATATGCTTGAGAATTATGGTATCCGCATCAACGGCGATTTAGTGCGAGATGCACAATGCGCCAGCATAACCGTGATGCAGAATCAGGGTCAATTTCAAATGCGAAGCCAAATTCCATTTCCTTATCTTCCCAATGCTCTTAATGTTGACCGGTCAAATCCGATTGTAAAAGATTTGCAGGGATTAATTTTTTACTTCGTAAGCTCGCTTGATACAACTTTGGCGGCAAGTAAAGGACTGAAAGCAGAAGTCTTAGTTCGCTCTTCTAAACACAGCGGACGGCAAAGTGGATTTGTTATGATTGATCCGTTTCATCGCTATACGCCAGAAGAATTGGCAGAATCCAATATTCCGATGGCTGCGGTGGTGAGTGGTTCCTTTAAGAGCTTCTTTGAAGGAAAATCTCTGATACCACACATGACGAAGAGTCCTGATACACGTATTATCGTTGTGGGTGATGGCGATTTTATGAAAGATGACTTCGCCGGTAATCGCGGTAATCTAACGTTCTTTGTAAACATTGTAGATTTCCTTGCCGACGACGCTGGTTTGATTACGATTCGTTCTAAAGACATTGCTCAACCTCCATTAGAACAAGTCTCTGATGGAACCAAGAAACTTCTGAAGTATGGCGCCCTGCTTTTGCCGCCATTCCTTGTTATTGGTTATGGTTTGCTGCGATGGAGACGGCGTGTCGCGTTAAAACGGTCGTTAGAAAGCCAAATGTAGATAGGAGAATGTAGAAAGTAAAGAACTATGAATAAGAATACATACATTCTAATTGGATTGTTCATTGTTTTGTTGATCGTTGCCTTTCTTGTTCTCCAAAAACCCGGAGAACAAAGTGCAAGTTCAGCGAGTACGGGTTTCTTATCTGGTATCGATTCAGTTTCGGTGGACAAAATAGAAATAAAAACACAAACATTTTCTCTTGTATTAGAAAAACGTGGAACTGAATGGTATATCGCTCAACCGATCAACTATAAGGCAAATCAAACGAACGTTGGTCAAATCATTCATCAGTTAAAAAACCTTGAGGTTAAAAGCACAGTCTCCAGCAAACCGGAAAAGCATTCCGTCTTTCAGGTTGATCAAACAGGGACAGAGGTGAAGGTGTATGAAAAAGGGATTGAGCAGACATCGTTTGTTCTTGGTAAGATGGCGGTAAGTTACACAGAGTCGTACGCGCGCAAACTTAATTCCAATGATGTGCTCCTTGTCGAAGGGGCAAATGGATATATGTTTAGCCGTCCGGTAAAAGATTGGCGTGATAAGACGATTTTCACTACACCGAAGGAAAGCATAAAAGAAGTGCAGTACCAATATGGTGATACGACATTTTCGATGTCATTCAAAGACAGCACATGGCTTATCGGAAAAGACAACGTGCAACAATCGGCGATAGATGGTGTCCTATCCTCACTTTCCAATCTTCAAGCAGATGACTTTATTGACAGCACAATATCACCGAAGATCATGGCGGCGGTTATGTATGCCGGTGTACAGATTCGCTTCTCGTTTAACAAAACAACGAATAAATATGCTGTTCAATCTTCTCATTCATCTCAGTGGTTTATCCTAGAATCCTGGAAGGCGAACCAGATTTTAAAACGGAGGAAGGAGATTGTAGAATTAAGCAAAAAGTAAGAATTCAGAAGTAGAAAGTGATACGTAGTTACAGTGGTGAGACTTCAACAGATAGATAAGCCCTTCGCATGGAGGGCTTTCTACTTCTTGCTTTATCCTTACAATTCCTTGCTTAATGAGCCATTTTTGATTACTTTTTTACTCACTTAAGGTATTGCACCTATCATCTCAAAATCAAAATCAAAGGTAAAAAGAACCATGACACGCATATTTATTTTCGGAGTTTCCCTTTTCATAGTTATTCTCTTCATAGGTTGTGGGGCATCCAATCCCATTCTTGCTACTATTGGTGATGAAAAAATCACACTCCACAGCTTTGAAGACAACTTTGTTAAGAACAACGGCGGCTGGGATACAAGCGCTGCCACGTCGTTTGAAGACCGGCAAAAATTTCTTGACCTGCTAGTAAAATTTAAACTTAAGGTCAAAGAAGCACGTGCACAGGGACTGGAGAAGGATTCTGCTATTGTCAGCGAGATGGATTCCTATAATACTTCTGTTGCTCAGTCTTATATGATTGAGAAAGAGGTTGTAGAACCGGGCGTTCAAAAATTTTATAACAGGAAAAAAGAAGAAATACGTGCAAGCCAGATAGTCTTCCATCTTCAGAAAAATGCAACACCTGAAGATACGCTTATGGCATATATACGCGCAATGAATGCAATTAGTCAAATCCCCAATACTTCCTTTGATTCACTAGCATCTCTGTATTCGGAAGATCCAAAAGCGAAGTTGAACTTTGGCGATCTCGGTTTCTTTACAAGCGATAAGATGGTGCCGGAGTTTGGTGATGCGTGTTTTTTACTGAAACCTGGAGAGTATACCAAAAGACCTATACGCAGTCAATATGGGTATCATGTAGTAAAAGTAACAGCTCGGCAGCCGAATGCAGGATCTGTCCGCATAAGCCACATCCTCCTTCGGTTCAACCAATCATCAAGCGATACTGCTGCAATTCGTGATACTGCTTGGATGTTATATAAGCGATTGAAAAGCGGCGCTAGTTTTAAAGAAATGGTGAAAAAATACAGTCAAGATCCACGAAGTGTAGCGAACAATGGCGACATGGGATTCTATGAACGCGGTCGGATTCCGCCAGAGGTTGCAAATGTACTGTACCAGTTGCAAATCGATTCTATATCAGAACCGATGAGGTTCAATTATGGTTATCATATTTTCCAACTCACAGAAAAAAAAGGATTACCATCATTTGCGGAAATGCAGAAGGACATTAAGAGTCAGTACGAACAAATTCGTTATCAATATGAGTATAACAATTATGTAGAGAATTTGAAAACTCAATACCGTGTTCTCATCGATTCTACAGTCGTGAATATGTTGATTTCCAAACTTGACAGCACAAAGACGGCCGATAACGGAAAATGGAAAGATACCCTCACAGCTGAAATGTTGAAAACAACGCTGATCAATTGCACGGGCCGATCATTTAAAGTAAAAGATTTTGCCGATAAAGTAACAACAACAAACGAATACAAAAGCTATCGTTTAACTCCCGCAAATGTTTGGGTGCTCGTGTCTAAGCTTGTCGATCTCGTGGCGCTGGAACAACATGCACGACATGCTGCAGAGAGATATCCTGTACTCGCTCAACTTCTGCAAGAATATGAAGAGGGAACGCTCCTCTATCGTATCGAACAGGATGAAGTGTGGAAAAAGGTTATGGTGAATGATTCGTTGTTGAGGGAATATTACAATGCGCACATGGAAAATTACCGCTGGCCGGAACGCGTCAACTTTTCTGAGATCTATACAAAAACAGATAGTATGGCGAAAGCAGCATACAAGAAAGTGAAATCCAGTAAGGACTTTATGGATGTCGCACAAGAATATACCAATCGTTCCGGGTATCAAGAAAAGAAAGGTGTGTGGGGATTCCAACCATTCACATTCAATGATTTGTCATTGAAGGCATCAACGATGGCAATCGACAGCATCACTGCGCCGTTTAAATTTGAAAAAGGTTGGTCTATCATTAAGGCATTGGGCAAGGACAGCGCACATGTGAAGACGTTCGAGGAAGCAATGCCGGAAGTTGCAAGTGCATATCAAGAAGTAGCATCAAAGCAGCGTGAAAAAGAATGGGTTGAAGCGCTCACGAAAAAGTATCCCGTGACTATCAATAAAGAAGCTCTCACAGAAGCGTTCAAGAGGAAACGGGTTGAATCCCAGTAAATTTCTTCTCGCGGCTCTTTTTGTTGTTATGGTAGCCAGTTGTTCCAAAACGGAATCAGGTAAGACGCCTGTTGCCCGTCTTGATAATAAAACATTGGCGCTAGAAGAAATCCGTGCGCATATCGATACCTCATACGAGCCATCGCCAGCACAAATTCAGCAGTACATTCAACGGTGGCTCACGGAAGAATCGCTTTATCGCGAGGCAGTAGAACGCGGGTTGGATCGCTCGGATGAAATGAATCAGAAAGTAGAAGATGTCCGGCGCCAGCTTACCATCAATGCGCTACTGGATAAAGAAGTCTATTCTCAGCAACTGTCAAACTTCTCTCCACAGGATATCCGACAGTACTACGATGCACACATCAAGGAATTCGATTTGATGCGCGACATCGCATTGGTCAGCTACGTGCTCTTCAAGAATCGAGATGCCGCTACGGAATTTCGCAATCTTATTTTAAAAGGAACACCGTGGAGTTCTGCTGTTATTCAGCAAGAATCTTCTATACTGATGCGTGTAGATTCATCGTACCAAACGCAGGCAACGCTTACACCAGCAGAACTATGGCGCGTTGCCACAAAAGTGGCAATCCGTGAACTCTCCTTTCCTATTAATACTGATAACGGTTATTACATTCTGGTTGCTTGGAAATTTGTCAAACAAGGACAGACGGCAGAAGTACCAATGGTGGAGCAGGAAATCCGCGGAAGATTGACTGTTGAGCGGCGACGAAAATTGTTTGACCAACTCATTCAGAATCTTCGTGCAAAACATGCAATTGAAGTGTTTGTTAACTCGACATCCGATTCTGGAAAGCCGAAAATCGAAGAATAGGAAAAAATATGAAGTATGGTCAAATTATTTTGTTGCTGACAATCCTCCTGATTCCACTAACACTATCGGCTCAGACCTTGATCGACCGTATTGTGGCGGTTGTGGACAAGGAAATTATCACAGAATCAGAGTTGAACGAGCGAGTGTCATTTCTTGCGATGCAAAACCGCATCGATCCGAATCAAAAAGGATTACGTACTCAAGTACTTGACGGATTGATCTCGGAAAAACTCATTCTTGCCCAAGCATTGATCGACAGTGTCGAAGTAACGGATGATGAAATCACACACGCGCTCGACCAGCAGATAGCAAATTTTGTCCGGCAGGTTGGTTCCGAGCAGCGAGTAGAACAAATGTACGGCAAATCCATAAGCCGCATCAAACGTGAATACAGAACGGAAATCAAGAATCAGATTCTGGTGCAGAAAGTTCGCCAGCAGCGTGAATCCTCAATCTCTGTCACACGGCGCGAGGTGGAGGACTTCTTTATATCTTTCAGAGATAGCTTGCCGCAGGTTCCGGAAGAGTTCGAGCTGAGCCATATTTATATTGTACCCAAACCCGATACAGCGGTGGAAGCAAAAACACGGCAATTGATGCAATCGGTTCTTGACAGTATTCATGCCGGCGGTGATTTTGCTGATTTTGCAAAACGATATTCAACAGATCCTGGATCTGCAGCCAGCGGCGGCGATTTGGGATGGGAAAAGCGCGGAGTATTTGTGCGAGAATTCGAAGAGACTGTCTTCGGATTGAAAGAAGGCGACATCTCTGGAATTGTCAAGACACAATTTGGGTTTCACATCATTCAATTAATCGGCAGGCGAGGAGAATCCGTGCATGCACGGCATATTCTCATAAAGATCGATAAAGGACCTGCAAGCGACTCTGCAGCTGTAGATACTTTGCGGGCTCTTCGGGAACGGGTACTAAAAGGTGAATCATGTGCAGAACTTGCAAGCAAGTATTCAGAAGATGAAGATACAAAATCAGTCGGTGGCGATTTAGGTAATTTAACTGTGGACCAGTTGCAGCCGGATTTTGCAGGACAAATCAAGGATATGAAGGCGGGGGAAATAAGCGAACCACAGCGAACCGTGGTTGGAGCATCCTATGGATTTCACATTATTTGGATGCGTAAACGAACACCACCACATGCCATCAATATTCAAGATGATTATAAACGCATTGAGCAGCTTGCACTCTACATGAAACGCAATAAACTCAACGCGGAATGGCTTGATGAACTGAAAAAGACTATTTACGTCGATATCCGCCTTTGATTGGCGGTGCACACAACACTTATCATGGGTACGCATGTGGCGAAAAACACAAAACCAATAGGCGATGTCGAATTTGTAAACCAACTCGCGCAGGCATATGAAGACCTGCGATCAGAAATCGCTCATGTGATCGTAGGTCAGGATATTGTCATTGAACATCTCTTTATTACGCTGCTCTCGCGCGGACATTGTCTGCTCATTGGTGTGCCGGGATTAGCAAAGACGCTCCTGATTAAAACGCTGGCGCAAGCACTGGATTTAAAATTCAGCCGCATCCAATTTACTCCAGATTTGATGCCGAGCGATATTACCGGAACGGAAATTATCGAAGAGAATATATCTACCAGAGCGAAGGCATTCAAGTTTGTGCGTGGTCCGGTATTTGCTAACATTATTCTTGCCGATGAAATCAACCGAACGCCACCGAAAACGCAAGCGGCATTGTTAGAAGCAATGCAGGAACATCATGTGACAGTTGCCGGCGAAACCTATTTGCTTGATGAACCTTTCTTCGTTCTTGCCACACAAAATCCTATTGAACAGGAAGGAACGTATCCATTACCCGAAGCACAGCTTGATCGTTTCATGTTGAATCTTTGGCTTGACTACCCGTCGTTTGCGGAAGAGGTTCAAATTGTCAAATCCACGACGAGCAAATATGAGGCATCGGTTAAACACATTCTTTCCGCTCATGATATTGTTAATTTTCAAAATCTTGTACGTGGTGTACCTGTGGCAGATAATGTCATTGAGTATTCTGTAAGGCTGGCAGATTCGACACGTCCATCATCATCAGATGCACCGGTCTATATCAAGAATTGGATCCGGTGGGGAGCAGGTCCGCGGGCATCGCAGTATCTCATTCTTGGCGCAAAAGCACGGTCAATTCTCCGCGGACGCTTCACCCCGGACATCGACGATGTGAAAGCAATAGCCGGACCGGTGTTGCGTCACCGTCTTGTGACAAGCTTCAATGCTGAAGCAGAAGGTGTTTCAGCGATCCAGATTGTGGAAAAATTAGTTCACGATGTGAAGTCATAACCAAAGTGTTGATTGCAAAGCGACGTAAAGACATAGATGAAAAAGCAAACGCAGATACTACTCTGTGTGATGGTATTGCTGTCAGAGGTTGCGAGTGCGCAGTCCTCTTCTCTCCAGCATACGTGGGTATTTTTCCGCGATAAAGGTACAACGACTCTTCAATCAACAAATCCTGCCATGCTTGGTATCTCAGAACGTGCACTCAAACGACGCGCGAAAGTACTTCCTCCAGACCGTCTCATTGACCAACTTGATCTTCCCGTCTCGGAAACTGTTCTTGCTCAGATAAAACAAACAGGAGTCAAGATTCGGACTATATCGCGATGGCTTAATGCTATTTCGGTGGAAGCAACACCG
>Ga0182021_10005007_pt1 | contig 15634 bp, 11 predicted proteins | sample 612E3MmetaG_FD_120493 | JGI IMG/M metagenome (GOLD analysis project Ga0182021, IMG submission 120493) | Permafrost microbial communities from Stordalen Mire, Sweden - 612E3M metaG (Illumina Assembly) | ecosystem: Environmental > Terrestrial > Soil > Wetlands > Permafrost | place: Sweden... | reverse complement strand
TGGACCGCTTAACGAGGATAGCGACCGCCCCCGACGGAGGCCCTTTCCCAATATCCGGCCCCTTGATGTCGATTCAGACATTGAAACAAAGGTGCGTCATTTCTGCTGTGCTCGAAGTGCTGATACATTTAGAGATTCAAGAATAGAGGCAGCGGTCTTGAGATCAGCCTCCTCGTCTATGTCAACAGACGTGGCAGCATCCATTTCGTATCCAATTGTCCTCGGAGTGTCAAATGACCGCTCTGCTTTGAGTGCTTTCGTCCGTGCGACGTATATCGCTCCATTGAGCCGGAACACGGTCGGGAGATCTTGCCTTCGTGATGAACGATACGGTGACGGTACAACATCGCGCAGATATCCATCCTCGGTCAAGAGTTTCATTAAGTACGGACTTTCATTGACGCGGCACACTGAAACCAAGAAATCGGCACCATGTGCTGAGACAAACCTCACTAAGGCATCTTGGACCTGAGTCCCTGTGCGCAGGGGAGAAGTAGGCTGCAACAAACAAAGCGATTCGTATGTCTGCGCCTCGTGAGCCTCCAACCAGGAATGTACATGCAATACCACATCGACTGTGCCGGCTGTATCGGTGGCAAGATGGGAAGGCCGCAAAAACGGCACTTCAGCACCGTAGGCGCGAGCGGTCTCAGCAATCTCTTGTGAATCGGTCGAAACAATGATCCGGTCAAAACAACCAGCCGTCTTCGCCGCCTCGATAGTGTAGGCTATCAACGGATGACCACAGAGGTGTCGCAGATTCTTGTCTACGATGCCTTTGGATCCAGCGCGGGCTGGAATCACCGCCAGTATTGTACGATTGCCAATCAAAGGCTCAAAACCTCAACAGCTTTCTTGTAGGACCCCCATTCGCCAACATCGATCCAGGAGTTTTCATGGATGGGGAACACGCCGACTTTGCCACCCCCTTTCTTGACAGCCGCTATCAAGTCCGTCATGTCGAATGGTTCATCACTCGGGATCAGATCAAGTACTCGTGTTTCCAGGATATACATGCCCGTGTTGACAAGGAAGGTTAATTCAGGTTTCTCATCAATTTTTGTCAACGAGCCTCCGTTAGAGATTTCGCACACTCCATAAGGTATGCTGAAACCTTTCAGTGACGCAACCACCGTGATTTCATTCTTGGCCTGCTCATGAAAAGCCGCGATCTCCGGGAAATCAGCGTCGATGATGATATCGCAGTTAGTCACCAAGAAACGGTCGCCGATGCGATCCCGTAAATGCTTAAGACCACCAGCTGTGCCCAGCGGTTTGTCCTCAAATGAATAGTCTATGGAATAGGGAGGATTGAGTTCCTCGAGATATGAGATGATGATCTTTGATTTGTGGTGAACGCAAAGTGAGAATCGACCGACTTGGTGTTCAAGGAACTTGGCTATGATGAGTTCCAGGACCGTCTTGTCTCCAATAGGAATCAGCGGCTTAGGCAGTATATGCGTAAAAGGGGCAAGTCTCGAACCCTTCCCTCCCGCCATGATTACCACCGGGATGTCCAGTGCGCGCTTCGGCCGCACACTGGCCGTTTCACCAAATGCATCGTCCGTGAACAGGAGGTCTACTATATGTCGTTCCCTGTCCAAGACTGGTATGCAATCGATCTTCGCCTCAGTCATCATTCGTCGGACAGTCTCAATGTCAAAACTCTCCAAGACGAACTGGGGATTGGCATTGCAGACCTTGTCTGCTTGCTCATCCAAAGCCCCCTCGGCAAGAATCCACCTGCGAACGTCTCCGTCAGTCAACGATCCCACTAAGATCCCGGACGAATCGATGACGAACAAGATCCCTTTCGCATTACGATCGAGGTGCTTCAGAGCGGCTCTGATGCCGGTCGCCCGATCAATTAGGAACGGTGTTGTGTCCTTCATTTTTCCTCAAAATCAAAGAATCTCTTCCGTACCGGGGACGCCTCGCGAAGTGATTCAATGAGTTTCTCCTTGATGCAAGAACTGACGGATTTCGTCGAACCGTTAGCATATGGATTAGGAGCCTTCGAAATTCTTTCGCGGAATTTTACGTCTAGTCCGATCGCTATCGCCCCTTGGATGGAGCTCGTGGAATTGTCCGAGTCGATGACGTTTTCGCCTCTCACTCTGCCTTTCTGTCTGTCTCCAATATTCACGACGGGCATGCCAAATGAAGGGGCCTCGATAAGGCCGCTTGATGAATTCCCTATCATGATGTCCAAGTCCCTCATGCAGTTCAAGTATAGGTTCCGCCCTAGATTCTGAACATAGCAAAACCGCTTTGGCTGGGCAGCACAGGCCTGTCTAATAATGACGTCTATCCATCGACCCTTGAGGTCCGCATTGGTTTGGGTAAACACTGCTTTGACTCCTGATCTCCTGATGGCTGTCATCATGCTTTTTAGATGCCGATGGCCAGTCTGCTCGCCGGAAGTCACGGGATGATATGTGACCAGAGCAACCCTGCCACTCAGATCGAACTTCAGCCGAGAAGCCAACTGGCGCCGAGTCATCTTCTTCATCCGCGCAATATTGTCAAGTGCTGGGGAACCCAGGTTGTACACGCATGAAGGTTGTTCTCCCATTTGTATCACTCGGTTGCGATAAGCCTCGTTCGCAACAAAGTGAAGTGAGGCCATTTTGGTGAGAGCATGTCTTACGTACTCATCCAACGCGCCCTCGCTCGTTTCCCCTCCATGGAGATGCGCAATCGGAATTCTGCCGAACAGAGCTGCAATACCTGCACTTAGCAGCTCAAACCTATCCCCAAGTATAACCACCAAGTCCGGGCGGAGCCGTGCAAAGGCATCGGCGAATGATATACACCCCAAGCCTATTGACTTCGCAATGGCTGTGCTGGAGTCACCGGAGAGTAGCATTTCGATTTGCTCGGTGACCGGAAAATCCCGCGAGACTTCACGAAATGTAAGGCCAAATTCCGAAGACATATGCATACCGCTTGCAATGACTTGAAGCTGCAACTCAGGGTCGACATCGATCGCTCGCATCAGCCAATACAAAAGACCGTAGTCAGCCCTCGATGTTGTGATTACGCAGATCTTTCTCTTCGTCATTTGAACATGTCCCAGGTTAGGACCGTGCCAGCCGGGACATCAACAGTGCATCTGAGGTTGAGAACCTTCTCTATGTCCTTAGGCTGGATGCCCGTTCCGGGCCTCTTGAATGCAATCTTCCTGATTGTCACTCGCTCCCCGGTGGCAATATATGTTGATGCTACAATACTTCTGCGGGCTGCGTCGATGTTCGGCAATTCCGATGGCGAGGGCCTTTTCACACCATCACCCAAGGCTAGTTCAACACTCCTGATCGCTCGTATCATCTGTCTTAGACCCTCGGGTTCGATCGATGCCATATGATCTGGCCCTTTCATTCGACGGTCGAGTGTGAAGTGTTTCTCGACAATCGTTGCACCCAAGGCAACAGCAGCGATCGGAACTTCCATTCCCTCCGTATGGTCTGAGTATCCAACCGGCAGTTTAAAGGCATCACGTAGCGTGAGCATCGCCCTGAGGTTTACTTCAGCGACAGGTGCAGGGTATTCCGTAACGCAATGCAGGAGCGTTATCCTGCGCGTCCCACCACTCCTCAGCGACTCAAGAGCAGATTCAACTTCGCCAAGATTTGCCATTCCAGTCGACAAGATAACAGGTTTTCTCTTGCGTCCAACGTGATAGAGCAACTCAGGGTTTGTGAGATCGCCCGAGGCAATCTTGTATCGGCCTACGCCAATACTCTCGAGAAAGTCCACACTCCGCAAGTCAAACGGTGTCGAAATGAACTCCACTCCGGTCTTGTTACAATGGAGGACCAGCTTCTTGTATTCAAGCTCTGAAAGTTCCAGGCGCTTCAACATCTCGAATTGAGTCTCTTGCTTTCCGGTCGTTCTCTTCTGGTACGAGGCCTTCTCGGCGTAGACGCTTACAAGGTCTTCAGACCTGAACGTCTGGAACTTCACTGCATCCGCCCCAGCCAATCGTGCGGCTCTGACGAGCTTCTTTGCGGTATCGAGGCTACCGTTGTGGTTAACTCCCACTTCAGCAACGATGAGCGTCTTTTCTGGCATGGTTATCTGCGTCGCCTCGCAGGGACTCCAACGTATACACCAGGCAGGAGACAATCTTCAACAACCACTGCACCAGCACCAATCATGCAGCCTTCACCGATGACAACCCCTTGCACCACGACGGCTCCAGTCCCGATCATTGAATCTGTTCCGACACAGACATCTCCACTCAACGTCGCCCCTGGCGCAATGTGAACATAATCTCCGATGGTGCAATCATGGTCAACGGAACTTCCTGTATTGACAATTGCACACTCACCAATACTTGTTCCGGAATTGATTATGACACCATCCATGAGAACCGTCCCCGCTCCTAATCTCACGTCCAAGTTGACTGTGGCATTGGAAGAGACCACTATGGGCAAGCGGAAACCAAGCGAATCGAGTCTTTCTCTGATTGTCTTGCGCCGACTGTCAATGAATGTGTTACCAAGACCAATAACAGCGTTCAAACAGCAATTCTGTTCCTTGATCGACGCCAAATCTCCATCTGTCCCAAGATATGGGATGTGCAGTAGAGGTCCCTTGTCTTTGAAATCCGTATAGCCAACTACTTCGTACGTGCGATTCTTCAAGAGGAGCGAAATGACAACTTTGGCGTGTCCCCCTCCGCCAACCACGATTATCTTATTCATGCCTGAGAGCACTCATGACCTTCCGCATTTGCTCTTCCGTGAGGTTCGAACTGCATGGGATGTTGAGGCTTATGTGAATGAGACGCGGAGCCCTTTCAATGCGGAATGCTTCGCATCTGCAATAAGGGAGTTGGAGGTGATTGAGTTTCCAGATTGGCCGGCTTTCGATCCCACTGCTGGCAAGGCGTCTCCTAAGAGTTTCTTTATCGACACCGAAGGCCGATTCTTCAACCTGCAACGCATACATCCAGCAGTTGTTCGAGGCATACGGAGGCATTTCTGCCAATCGCAGCCCTTCGATCTTGTTAATGTGCTGTTTGTACGTCTGGTAGTTGCTTCTCTTGGCCTTCAGAAAAGTGGCAAGCTGCTCCAACTGAGCAACCCCCATTGCCGCCTGAATATTCGTCAGGCGGTAATTGTAGCCTACTTCGTTGTGAACATAGGTCACCTCGTCGTCCTTGGCTTGAGTTGTCAAGTAGCGTGCCTTGCTAGCGAGGTCTGCCGAATCCGCCACGATCATCCCACCCCCGCCAGTGGTTATGATCTTGTTCCCATTGAATGAGAAACACCCAACATCACCCACAGTTCCGGTGTGTTTCCCCCCTAAGTAGTCTGGAACATAACGGGAACCCAGACTTTCAGTGGCGTCTTCGACTACCTTGATATTGCGATCCCGACAGATATTCAACAGCTCCTTCAAGTCTGCCGCATTTCCAAAAACATGAACGGGAACGATCGCGCTGATTCTCCTGCGTGTGTTAGTGTTGTAGGAATACCCGCCGCGGAAAATGGTCTGCGTGACTATGAACTCGATGGCCTTTTCGACGTCTAAGTTGTAGAAGTCGTCGCAATCAACAAAAACAGGGTGTGCACCCAAGTAATGAACCGCATTGACGGGTGCAATGAAAGTGAGCGTCGGAACAATGACTTCACTTCCTTCCTCCACTCCCACAATTCTCAGAGCCACGTGGAGCGCTGCAGTTCCGTTGACGCAAGCCACCGCATACTTGGAAGAAACGTAGTGCGCGATCTCTTGCTCGAAGCGCTCAACGTACTTTCCAGCAGACGAGACCCATTCCGTATCGAGGCATTCCTTCACATATTTCCATTCGTTTGCTCCGATGGACGGAGCAGACAAGGGAATAGAGCTAGACATTGTAAATTCCTGATTTGAAGACGTGCATGTTGCACCGAATCCAGTGGATAGTTTCCCCAATGCCTTGCTCCAATCGATGGGTTGGCCTCCAATTCGTTGCTCTGAGCAGCTTTGAATTGTCGCATACGAGAGAGTCTACTTCGCTTGCCGGAGGCCGTGTGCGTTCATCTGTGACCTCAAGCTCTCGATGCTCACCGATGATGCCCATGATCAGTTCGGCAAGGTGTCGCATCGAAATCTGTTTGTTGGTTCCGATGTTTACGACCTCCCCTCTCAGAACCTCGGAGTTGTTGATCTCCAGGAAGGCATTTGCCGTATCTCTTACATAGGTGAAGTCTCTCAGTGGGCTGAGGTTTCCCACCCTTATCGGCGCTTGGCCATTGAGTATCTGGATGACAATGCTCGGGATGATTGCTCGAGCAGATTGCCGAGGTCCGTATGTATTGAATGGGCGCACAATTGTTACTGGCAACCCGAACGAGCGGTAGTAACTCACAGCAAGTTGGTCTGCTCCGATTTTCGTCGCAGAGTATGGCGACTGACCGACGACTGGGTGGTTTTCATCGATGGGTACGTACTGGGCAGTTCCATAAGTTTCGCTCGTTGAGGTAACACATATGCGTGAAACACCATTCACACGCGCGGCCTCTAGCACATTGTATGTCCCTTCGATGTTGGTTCTTACATAGGCCAGAGGAGATACGTACGAGTAGGGAATGCCGATAAGCGCTGCTAAGTGGAAAACTGTATCACAATTCTGAAGTGCCCTATGGACCGAATCGTAGTCCCGCACGTCGCCCGCAACAACCTCAACGTCTCTCTTGCAGGGACACTCATCCAGCCATCCCCAGCTGTTCTTCGAATTGTAGTGAACAAAGGCTCGGACGTGGTGGCCCGCTTCAACACAAGCCTCTACCAAATGTGAGCCGATGAATCCTCCGGCGCCGGTGACTAATACTCTCATGCGGTACTGTCCACCTATACGTGAGTAGATTTAAATGGGATTCCACAGTAGAGCAAGCGAAAGCGCATGGATCAGTTTCCAGGTCACTGTTCTAGAACTCAGATGCGACCCTCTAACAAACACAGGAACACCTTTCTCGCCACGCTCGGGGAGTGAGTGGGTGGGAGTACGACAAGAATTAACGGTGTTGGTAGAGTTCGCCCGACTTGCAGGTCTGCATCTTGAGCCTCGGGGTTTCTGTATCACACAGAAACGCGGGCCGGGAGCTGGCGTGGCCCGAACTTAGGGGAGTTGAACTGCGAGGACCTTCTTGAGTCCTTGACCAAAAATCCTTGGCTGTCTCTGATTGCTCTGAGTCTCAACATGACATGACACATGAATTCAACTGAGCCAGCTTACCTCGTTGAATTCCGCCTGCTTCAACCAATTATCTACTGCAATTGCTACACCTTCGTCCCTTTCATTTCTGCTTTGCTGGTTGGTCTATATCCATACCCATAGCCATATCCATATCCGTACCTGGAGCGCCCGTAGTAGCCACCGTACGCTTTCTTCAAGTCAAAATTGTTGAGTACAACTCCCAGTATCTTGTTGCGCACGCCACTCAGAGGTTCGCCAGCACGTTGGATGGAGCTTAGGGTGGAGCTGCCAGCAGAAGCAATCAAGACGAGTCCATCTACTTGCTGAGCTAGCACAGCGGAATCTGTTACCGCAAGGAGCGGTGGCGTGTCGAACAAAATAGTGTCATACTGCAGCTTTAATTCTTCGATGAATTCTTTCAATCGACGGGAGCCCAGGATTTCGGCTGGATTCGGGGGGATGATACCGCATGTGAGGATGTCAAGATTGTGAATCACTTGTCGATTCACCACATCTTTGAAATCTGTATGCTCAAAGAGCACATTCGTCAAGCCGGGGTCTTTCTCCAACCCAAACACAGTGTGCATTATCGGTCGGCGCATGTCGGCGTCTATGAGCAAGATCCGGTTTTCTGTCTGGGCAAACGTGACTGCCAGGTTTGCTACCGTCGTAGACTTCCCTTCTCTCGGATTTGCGCTTGTCACCATGAGAGTTCGGATGGGTGCATCGGGTCGTGCATACGAAATATTCGTTCGGAGATGACGATATGCCTCTGCCACAGGTGAGAACGGATTTGAAAACGCCACAAGATGCTTGTCAAATCCCTGGCTGCCGGGTCGGGCTCCATCCGTTGAACGCGACCCTTTCGCCCCCCCCTCTATCTGCACGATGGTGGAGAGGGGAACCACGCCATGTCGCTTCAAGTCTTCAGGAGTCCGGACTCGGTCATCGATTCGTGCCCGGACAAAAACAGTACCGACGCCGAACAAGAATCCAAAGACCACGCCGAGACTGAGATTCAAGATTGGTTTGGGGCTCACTGGCTCATCCGGTACGTCAGCGGGGTCGATCACATTGAGGTAGCCGAATTCGGAGGTTTCAGTGATAGCAGCTTCATTGAATTTTTCCTCTACAAGGAGATAGAGCTTTTCACTACTGAGACGGGATCGTTGAAGCTTCGCCAGCTCGATGCTTTTCTGAGGTATCTGGTTGAATTGCTTCTCATAGTCCCTTAGCACGGCGTTCATCGCCGTTTTCTTTGCATTCAGTCCATCAAGCTCGATTTGCGCTTCGATGATTCGTTGTTTCACTTGCGCCAGAAAGCTGCCTACTCCCTCTGTTGCAGCGGTACCGCCTTTACTATCCGACGGCAAAAGAGAACCCAAGAATGCAGTTGTTCGTTCCCGGAGGTTCTTCTTGATTGTCGTAATCTGTTGGTCAATTTCCTTGAGTTTCTCACCATAAATCTTATCCTGGCCCACGTTCCCGCTCTGGTCTTGCGCCATCGCTACATCTCGCTGTACCTCGAGTTTTGCCAGTTGCTCCTGGATGAGCCTGATATATGCATCATTGGATTCACCCATAGCCTTGGCTACATTCGGTTCCTGGACGGCGAGTTCTTGTTTGAGCGAAGAGAGGGTCCTTTGACCAGCGGAAATATCTATATCAATGGCATCACGGGTGGCTTCCATCTGCGCGAGTTGGTCCACAAGCTTCTTTGCCTCATCATCCAGTGATACAACGCCGGACTTTTTCATGTAACTTTGAAGAGCCTGCTCGGTCGTGTCGAGTTGCTCATGCTTCGCACCAAGCTGCGTCTGAAGGAACTCCCGAATGGCTTTCGATTTTAACCGGCTTGAGCTGAGGTTTCTGTCGGTGTAAACCTGCATGAAGGTGTTGGCCAGCAGCACTGCCTCTTGCGGGTCACTGCTGCGGGCGGTGAGGCGCAGCATGTCGGAGTCACGAATAGGAGTGAAGTCCACAGCCTTGCTAAAGCGGAGGAGAATTGTCTCGAAGGGTGCTACCTTGTTTGGGGAGTCTTCAGCCTTGAGGTCACGGATTATCTGGATACGTTGTTTCATTGAATCGTCGACGTACACTCGACTTATAAGGGATCGTGCAACTCCCTTGGCAACTGTTCGTGATTTTAGGGTTTCCAGCTCATTGGTTATCTTGTTCGTGGCTGCTGTGCCGGTGAAATCCAGGAAAGGGATATTGCCGGCCGTCGCCTTCATGTCGATGAGGACAGTAGATGTGGCTTCATACACCGGCTTGGTAATGTAAGTGAATATGGCCGTGGAGCCAGTCACAAACACGGTAACAAGCAAGACAATCCATTTCCCTCGCATCAGTGTCGCGAAGTGATCCTGCAGAGAAACCTCTTTAGTAACCTCCAAACCGTCGGAATGACCGTTGTTTTGAAGTGAAGCAAAATCGGAGGGATCTTGGGCCATGAGGTTACCTGCTAAGGCAAGTGACAACAGGGGGATAGGATTACTCGTGAGAGCAACAGGTGGACGATAGAAACGGCATTACAGAGTCTCGAATTCCATCATCACCACCACCGCATCGCCGGCCAACCCCACCTTTCGGCCCGCTCAGCCAAGTGCCTTCTTGCCTTCACTTCCGAGAGTTACTGTGCTGCCTCCTACTCCAGATTGACCGGCGTCCAACACGATCAGCCGGGATCCGATCGTCCCATACAGTTCTGCGGTGAGGCAAAATGCCCCTTTATCTGAATATACGACTCATATTCCAAATTTGCCACCAGGTAGGCCAACATTTTCCCATTGTGTTCTCGATGAAACAAAGGCAAGCGGTCTCTTCTGATCTTCGATATCAGGGCTTAGGTGCACAAAAGGCATATCCGAAGGGTCACAGCTGAACTTTGCCAGTGAACACTTTACGGAAGCATCTGCCTGAAGAAACATATTGCCAGATGTTTGGATGGCGCTAACAATTGAACTGGGGACAAAAATAGTAATTGTCGCATGGACACTGAATGGACTGACCCAGAGAAGTTTCTGCTACTCTTGCTTGAACGCCATTACCCTTATCCTTGCATGGTTGGCCGCTCTGGAAGGGAGAGGGATGGCGAGATTCAGAGTTGCGGTCTTGCTCGACATTCTTGAGAAGTGCCAGGCCCTCGTTGCCAGCTCAATACCGATCAAATCGCCAATTGTCCCTATGGACGTGTCCGGGACTGCCAACGACGTATCTCCGAGAGCTGCGGGAGATACTACCGTAGCATTCGTGCTCTTCGTGACTGACCACCCGATGGTGCCGCCCCTCGGTTTCGTCGTCACGAATCGGTCTCCGATTTCCCAGAGCCCAGTAGCCGGTTGTGCTTCATAGAAGCCTCCATAAGATTCACCGATCCCTGAGACTGTGTTATGGCTGAGTATGAAACGATGCTTCCCAATATCAGATATGGCTCCGCTGTAGTAGATAGCGTGCTTTGATTTACCAGATCTGGTTGTTCGGATATTGTTTCCAGTGACCACGCCGCCGTAGGAGCCAGATGAGAAGATTATGGGCTTTTCGCTCAGTAGTCCGCTCGTTGCAGCATCCTCGATGGTGTTGCCCGACACGAGTGCATCCGTTGTTCTGAGAATCTGGATGCCAGAGAGATACGTCCTGGAAATCCGATTATTGGTGATGGCCACATTGTTTGCCTTCGCCGTATCGGTACCATTGATGATGATGCCTGTCCCACAGGAGTCTACGATATTATCGGAAACCACCGCTGTTGCTGCGTGCGTCCTGTACGATGGCATATAGACATAGTATCCATAGCTGGAAGCATTGTAGACTGTGTTCTGCGAGATATTCAGATGACCATCGGATGGCAAGGAGATCCAGTAGACACCCAAGACGCCGCGCCAACAATTCGTAACCGAATTGTGGTCAATCGACATATTGACCGGAGTGTTCGCGCTGGTAGAACTCAAACCGAAATCAATTGCTGAAATGCGAGACCCATTGAACCCCCTGAAGGTGTTATAGGCGATCCTGACAGAATCAGTAGCGGAACTGCCGAAGATTAAGTTCGCCACCTTTGCCGTATCTCCGGAAGCGCCGTGACTGATCCCCATTGTGGAATCAGAGAAGTCGAAGGTGTTGTCTGTAATCGTTACGCCTGAGTTCTGGCCGTCTCCAGAGTACACACCCTGGCCGACACTGTATTGATACGGGCTTGCACGATTCAGGGCCCATCGAGGCCAGATGTTTCTGAATGTATTGCCAGTGATCTTGACTCCATCGGCAAAATAAAGATAGACACCCACGGGGTTGTCACTGTTGGATGGCATGTAGTGCTTGTTCTCAAAGGTGCATCCCTTCACGAGCACGTCTTGACAACGAGTGGTGCCGTTGGCGAAATATAACGAGAAATAGCCATCAAGAAAGTCGCTATTGAGCACACGGATTCTAGAGCATCCCCAGAAATGGAACCCATAGTGCATCAGTGTGTCCGTGTTCGCGCATCCATTCACATAGCACTCCTTGATGTCAATGTCTGAACACGAGGCGAAGAAGGCTGGTATGCATTTGTAGAATGAAATGCCCTCGATTGTTATCTTCTTGTTTGGTTTTCTGAACTTGAAAACCGAACTGTAGACTGAACCATAATTCGTTTGGTGACCGATGATGAGAGCCTTGCCTTTGCCGGCCCCACGAATCGTAACGGAGTCCTTCGTGATTACAAAACCCGAATTTGCCAAGTTCTCATCAGCAACCGGAAGGGAATATACCCCTTTGGGGAAATAGATAACTCCTCCTCCTGACTCCGGAATCGCTGCAATCGCTCGTGCTACAGCGCCGGAATCATTCGTAGTCCCATCATGCACGGCTCCATAGTTCACGACGTTGAAGGTTCTGCTGTAGCGCCGTTTACTCAGTGGGTTGTTTATGTCTGCCCCTGCATGAAGATCCGGAGACTGTTGAGCGAATGCCAGCGCAACGAAGAAAAGTGCGAGACAAACGACTTTGTTCATCGACCATACTTCGTTGTATTGTGACTGAGTGATGTATCAACTCAAGGGCCAGTAAGGCTGAACCGGCTCCGGGCAACGCGGCGGCATTGAACGGTCTGTGGCTTGCGAGAGGGCACGGCCTCTAACACGGGCAAGTCGAGTCCCGCAAGTTTGCCTTGTGGGTTTCGTTTGCTTATTCATTGATTTTGTAGAAGAAACTGCTACCTTTGTGTTTGTCTGAGAATCCGTAGACCAGTGAACCTTTTTCAATTTTTGTGACAGGTCATTTCGGACTACTGACATACGCACCCGAATTTTTGCTTGTTGGCGCTATCAAGTCTGAGTGCAGATCATATAAGCACTCATCTTAGCCCTTGGAATCAGTCTGCAAATTCAAATAGACTCTCGGAAACGGCATGAGCGACGAGAATTCGATGGATTTTGACGCTGGACCTGTCTCGCGGACCGCGGTAAGATCTCCCGACAAGGAGATCGGGCCATGAATACCGCCGCCATGGTCATGATTGTGCATCATGTCGATACCGAAGGACCACTTTCTGAATCTGTCGTAGAGGTATTCCAGCGACTGGAAAGTACACTCGGCGTTTGCTTCGACCTTGCTCCGACGATCGGCAATTTGAAGCTGCTTCAAGAAGGAAGGATCGAAGGACTCGACACCTTGACTCGAGAGGAAATTAGGCGCATCGCAAATCCTCATTTAGTCCAGTTCAAGAGGACCTGGAGCGAGATTGATGAAATGCTCCATCGCGTGCTCGCACCTTCCTTCCGCAATGAGATTGTCGACACGACCGGGACTGGTTGGGTGTACAACTGGCATGTGATCGACCATGTTGGTTTTGAATCTAATCCTCGACATCGTGACATGGGCTATCTCAATATTCTCAACCACTACCAAGAGATTCTTGGTTCTACAAAGTCAACAATGGACGAAGTCCATTGGCATTTCCACCCAGTCTCTTTCTATCGGGAGGCACATATATCTGCAACATCGTACGACAACTCGATGTACGAATTACATCAAGTCATATCACGACGCCTTCTTGAAAAGGGATGGTTCCCCCGCGTGAACCGGGCCGGTTTTCACACAATCAGGCCCGATTCGAATTTCTTTCTCGAGCAGTGGATTCCTTTTGACGCTTCGAATCAAGCATATCCCGAGGAAACACTTGCACAGGTGGATGCCTTGAATGGAAGGTTCGGAGATTGGCGTGGTGCACCGGACGATTGGAGTGTGTACCACCCTAGCCCACTTGACTGGCGTACACCGGGCAGCATGAATCGAATCATCGCAAGGACCCTGAATCTGCAAACACGGTTTAGGAATATCAATGAAGAGGAGATTGAACGGGCTTTCATGAAGGCGTCCCGTGAAGATCAGGCTGTGTATCTTGGTATCACAAATCATGACTTTCGGGAGATGTCTACCGAGATTCGGGATTTCCAGCAGATGCTAATCTCGGTAGCTGGAAGGCATCACTCTGTCCCGTTCGTCTACAGAAGTGCTATAGGTGCTTTCCGAACAGTGCTTGGTTATTCGAACGAACAGATTGAGCGCGACAGAATCAGGTTGGAAGGCGAGCTCCTAGGGAACCTATTGAGAGTGCGGATCGTAAATGGCGCGATTTTCGGCCCTCAACCTTATCTGGCATTCAAGACGACCGCAGGCCAATTCTTCCATGACAACTTTGACTTTGGTGTCGGACCGAAATCGTTTTCGTATGTTTTCGATAGACTTACGATTCCCCTGCATGAGGTTTCCCTTATCGGAGTCGCTTCTAATGATCGATACGGAAACTGCCATATTTTGAAGCTTGTCCTTCGCAACGGCGAAATACTCCAGGACGAATCGATTAATCTATGAGTGGTTGAGCGGTCCTCTGTGATTGGGTACCTCACCCAACTTCGGCAGTTGGCAACTATTTTTGATCAGTTTGTGCGCGCCGTCAGCGAACTGCGCGCGTTCTGGCTGGTTCTCATTCGAACTGAGAACGCTTTCGCTTCCAGAGTGCAGGCTCAACCTTGCTCCATCTTTGACCGACCGGTTCATCGTCTGGACTCTCGTCCTCGATTATGGCCCGGGCCTTCTCCTTGAGGTCCTTCACGTTTTCAGATATGTGGAACTCTTTCCACAATTATCGGCCAACCAAAAAGGCAACGACCAAAAGGAGAATGCACAGCGCAAGAAGCAACCCAGGAGGAACATCTACAGATTGACCCTTGAACCAAGGTCCCTTCCATAGCCAAGTCTCCCGACCGCACTTGTCGCACCGAACCTGTTCACACGGGATTATGAGACGCAATAACCGAGTTCGGAGGTCATTGCGTTGAAGTTTCCGCATTGTCCCGGCCGAGGCACAGAATTCGCAGGAATCCCCAAACCTTGTCACTTGTTTCCTCTGACATTTTGTCCCTGAGCGAGCATGACACATCTTGCGTCTGCCCAAGGTAGGCTACTGGGTCAGTGCTATTCCAATGCCCTCTTGGCGCTAACGAATCCGAGTACCTCATCGCCATTCCGTTGGCTCTCGGCCAAGTATTGTGGAACAATGCGCTTGATGCAAGCTACCGCCTTCTCTTTCTCCCCAGCTGTAGCAGTTACAATAAGCCGGTCCACTTCCCGACGAAGGTTTGAGCCATCTCCTAGCGCGGCACTTGTGGTTCCACTGGATATTCCTGATCTCGAAAGCAACTTCTCCAGAGACCGCTGTATGTGGTTCCTACATACGAAGATCTTCCCGTGCTCAGAAGGCTCAGGCTCCTCATATTCATAAAAGAGTTCTTCATGCAACTTCTCTCCCCAAGCAAGGCCTGTAAAGTTGACCTCGATATCCTCCCCATCCTTGAGCCCGCTCAACCGAATCACATCGCGAGCAAGATCAAGAATCCTGATGGGCTTGCCCATATCCAGCACGAACACCTCTCCCCCTTTGCCCAATGTTGCAGCCTGAAGGACTAGTTGTACGGCCTCAGGTATGGTCATGAAGAAGCGGGTCGCTTGGGGATGGGTGACAAGGACAGGACCACCGGATGCAATCTGCGCTTTGAAGATTGGAAGCACGCTTCCGCGGGAGCCAAGCACATTGCCAAATCGAACGCTGACAAATGCCTTATTAGCGCACAGAGCAGTGTTCTGGACGATCAGCTCGGCGATGCGTTTTGTCACACCCATCACGCTCGTTGGATTGACTGCCTTGTCGGAGGAGATCATCACGAAGTGACCAACTTCGTGCTTTACAGCCAAGTCCACCAGGGATCGTGTTCCAAGCACGTTGTTTGAGACTGCATCCTGAAGATTCGCCTCCATTAACCCTACATGCTTGTGCGCGGCTGCGTGAAAAATAACCTGCGGCTCTCGGCGTTTGAATACCCGCTCCATCCTTTCCTCATCGCGGATGTCCGCAATGACTGCATACAATCGAGTCTCCTCGTCCTCCACTCGTGGATTCTTTCT
>Ga0182021_10005006_pt1 | contig 15635 bp, 16 predicted proteins | sample 612E3MmetaG_FD_120493 | JGI IMG/M metagenome (GOLD analysis project Ga0182021, IMG submission 120493) | Permafrost microbial communities from Stordalen Mire, Sweden - 612E3M metaG (Illumina Assembly) | ecosystem: Environmental > Terrestrial > Soil > Wetlands > Permafrost | place: Sweden... | reverse complement strand
TCGTCTGCCTTTAAGGGGTTAGCAAATATAAACTTTAAGGGCTTGCCCAATTCACATTTTGCCGCTTTGCCTCATCACCAGCTTTATAACTGCACGTTCCGCAATGTTTAGTAACTTAAACTAAGGGGCTATCACATGAAGGTCGCATTACTTCATCCTTCGCTGACTTGGCGTGGCGGCGCTGAAAGACAAGTGCTAAATTTGGCAGTCGAACTTCAGCGAGCAGGAAACGAAGTTGAAATCTTTACAACAGCCATTAACAACCGATGTTACCCCGAGCACCTAAGACAACTTACAATAAATATAGTGCAAGCCCCAAAACTACTAATAACACGGAATTCACAGAAAAGAACTCTATCAAGTCGCCTATCAGGCAGGTTCCGAAGTTACACCGATGACCTGCCAGCGATGGTGTATTTAGGCAAGAAAATCCCCAAAGGCTTCGACGTCATAAACAACCACAATTTCCCAACCGAGTGGGCAGCATTCTTCGCCAAAAGAAAGCTAAACGCACCCATAGTTTGGATGTGTAATGAACCGCCTTTCTGGTTTTCTGACCCCTCAAAGAGGCGGGGGTTAGGAAAAATAAACCTGCCCCTGTTTAATGGGTTAGATAAAGTCGCTGTCGACTACATCGACGAAATCGTTGTTCTATCTTCAATTGCGGCACGCCGTGTAGAAGACGCCTACGGCAGAACCTCAAAAATTGTCCGAAGCGGACTTAACACCGAACTGCTTCACCGAGCCTCCGGAAAAGAGCTCCGTTCAAAGTATGGATTTAAAAGCAGTTTTGTGCTTCTACAAGTTGGCAACATTGCACGTGACAAACGCCAAAAAGACTCCCTATTGGCACTCTATTATCTTTCCAAAAAATATGACAACGTTAAACTGGTTTTTGACGGCGAAGGCTCAACCGACGAATTGACCACGTTAAGTCGAAGGCTTGGCGTTGAAAAGAAAGTTCTTTTCTTGCATAGTTGCTCAGATGACGAGTTAGCCCAAGTTTATGCTGCATGCGACGTATTCGTTTTTCCCGCGCAGATTACTTGGGGTTTAGCCGTTATCGAAGCAATGGCATCGTCTAAACCTGTTATTGTCTCGAGGAAGTCGGGTGCTTCAGAAATAATTCAGGACGGCGAAAACGGCATAGTTATCGATGAACCGAACGCGGAGAACATGGCTGCTAAAGTTGAAAAATTGATATCTGACCCGGAACTGCAAAAGACAATCGGCTCCAACGCATACAGCTACACTGTTCAAAATCTATCCTGGAAGATCTACGCTAAAAACATGGTAGCCGTCTTCGAACAAACAATCAACAACTTCCAAAAACCTTAGCCAGTTAGTTTGCAACCGCCGACTACAAATCTCTCATCGAGTCTAAAACTTCGTCGCGCACCCTATAGCTTGTAAGCGATGAATCCTCCAATAGCCCTCTAACAATTTTCGGATGCTCATCCAGTTTTACAGTCCCCAACGCGTCTGGGTAGTGGAAACCTAACTCCTTTCTTCGAATCTCAGCAGCGGTCTTCCAAAATGCAGAGGGGGCATTTAGATGATTCTTAAGAACCTCTACATCCGCTCTGAGTTCTTCTAAGCCAAACATTTCTATGTGTTTCTCACATTTCTCCAGATAGTCCGCTGGGAAAAAAGACCAGTATCTGTGGATGGGTTTGGGAAGATAAATTGCCCTTGACAGCGGGGACACACAGGAGTTTGCGTAGGTCCATTCGATGCCTTTGTAGATATACTGGAGCATTCTGCGTGGATGTCTTAAGCCTTTGAGCGTTTCTGTTTTTGTGAACGGTGCGCTCGGTCCGAGCGTCCATGCGTCGACTACGGCGACGATGTTTTCCATGTTTTTGGAGTATCTGAGGCGGAAATCCTCGAAGAACCTAAGGTCACGTACTAAATGGATGAAGGGCAAACTATATGTGTTGATTTGAGGGCATATTTCAGGCAGTGCTTTGATAAATTCTACGCTGTCTTCATGGATTACTTCGTTTGCCTGGATGGAAAAGATGTAGTCGTAACTGCATTTGGCGCGCAGGGCGTTGGTTACTTCGGCGATTACACTGTATTTACGGGCAATGGGCCACTCTTGCCTTACAACCTTGACTTTCCTATTTATTTTGGCGATTTTTTCCAAAACCTCAAAAGTTCCGTCCGAAGAATAACCGTCGGAAATTAGAAATTCGTCGCATACTGGTAAGCTGGCGGCTATAGATTCCACAAAGGGATATCCTGTTTTCAGGACATTCTTTAACACCATAAAGCAAGAGATCATCGATAGCCACTGAAAAAATGTTCAAAGCGGGTATTTATTAATTTACTTGTAAGCTCACTGCAGAGACCTTTTCAGAACTTACCTTAAGGTTGCCTTGTCACCGCTTGAACAGAATCCCATATGTGCCGCTCAAAACTCTCAGGTTTCAAGACAGAAATCTTATCCTGTAGAGCTCGCTTTTTTTGTTCCCAAACGCTATAATTGCCTTTTGAACCAACCAACATGCTAATCTTTGTCCTCAAATCGTCAAGTGTATTCCACCTGAACTCTTCAGGAATGAATTCGCCGCTTCCCCCACTGTTATGAACCAGCGTTACACAACCACTTGCCAACGCCTCCATCGGGGCGATACCGAAGTGTTCTCCCTCCATTAAGTGGCAGTAGATTTGGGAATCCTGGAACAGCTTGATCAGTTCTTCTTCGGGCAAGTTGGGTTTAAGATTGTAGTTGGCTGGGCGGTCTTTTGAGAATTCCCCAAACCATCCCTCTTCGCTGTCCCTCAGCAAGCCTGCGCTTACAAACTCGAACTGTGGAAAATCAGCGGCAAGATTCTTCATTATTTCATGTCTTTTCTGCGGAACAAACCGGCCAACGTACAAGACCCGTTTAGCTCGTTGATTTAATGGTTTATCAGACCAGAAACGCCCCTCAAGAGGGGGATAAGCAACTTCTGGGTTTTTGACTCCGAATTTGCCCCAGTACTTCTCCGTCACGGTTTTTGTGTAGTTGCTGTTGCAGAAGACCAAGTTCAGTTTGCCTATGTCCCGCTCTAGCAGCTTTTTGTAGAGCCAGAGGTAAATTTTTTTGCTTCGTTTAGAGTGGTCGTAATCGTAGTGGATTTCTGGGAAGTGGACGTATGCAATGTTTTTCTTTGCTTTTTCGAAAAGTGTGGTTTCGAAGGCTGATATAGTTTGGGTGCAGAAGGTATAATCGTATTCGGCGGTTTTTTTGTATTGTTTAAGCAGTTTTAGGATGTTTCGGCGGCGCTTATAGACGGACAGGGGCGGGTTGGCTTCAACGATTGCTCGGTTTCCCAAAGTATGGACAATTATGTTCGTGGGTAGTTTTTCACCGATGATTTCGCTGTAGCGGGTTTGGTCAAAATCAAAAGCTAACAGTTCTACCTGCTGCCCGTGGCCGACGAGAGCTTTCATGACGTGATGGCATACGCGTTCGCCGCCGCCGTAAATGTCCATGTTTGGGTGAGCTACGAGGAATTTTGCCACTTCAGTCATCCTTAGGGGAATTGGCGGTAAGGTTTAATCAAGATTTCCCCAAAACCCAACTGTTCATTTGCTGCGTGCGATCCTCAAACGCATCTTTGTCCTGCTGGCCCAATTGAAAACCGGAATTAGCGGATCCTTAATCGATTGAGGTAAAGCATCTTTAAGCTCTTGATGAACGCCCAAACTGATAGCCAGTTTGCCTTTGCCTGTTAATGGTATGTAGAAACGGGTTATGGAGTACTTTATGAAGCCGTTGTTTTCCTTGAACTTATCGAGGGAGGGGTGGTTGCCTATTCTGCCGTACATCAGCCATGGGTTGCCGTTGGATGCGCAGACTTCAACCGCTTTTGCCAGCATGGCGTTGTTCACAGATTTGTCCAAGTGCTTCTGCATGGTAAGAATGTTTGAGAGGATGGCGATGTTGTCACCGTAGAGCAGTTGGATAAACCCGACAAGCTCATCGCCGATGTAGGCAGCGATGAAATCGGATTTTTTAGCAGAATACATATTGGCAGCTACGGTCGCAAGCGACTCGCCAAAATGAGGAAAAGCCCTTTCCTGCCTAATTGGATTTTCATTGTAGATTTTCCATATGCCTTCCGCAAGCTTGTCGTTTGGCGCAACAACTGACACGGTAACGCCGCTTTTTTCGGCTTTGCGTACCATGTTACGAGTTTTCTTTCCGATGTCGCCCCACCACGTCCTGTAATCTTTTATTTCCAAAAGAGCGATGTTATCGCTGACTCTTGTCCATGTGCTCGGCAGGTTAACGATTGGGCAGCACCATCCACGCTCTACAAACGTATAGATGTCGATACCTCTTCCATCAAGTTTGAAAAGGAAACTATCGGATGGAACCACGCTTGTTTCATATTCTCTAAAGTTCCGAGCAATCTTCACGCCTAAGCTCTTGCGTACACTCACCGTTTCAAGCTCAGCATCCACATTCAAAATGCTCTTTAGTGCTTCATAGAATTCGCCTCTGCGGCTTCTTTTGCTGCCTTGAAATAGCCATTCAGGATGCATAGAAATGACAACTTCCTGTCTAACCCAATCTTCGGCAGCTTTTTTTGCTTCTATTACATTCGTAGCATGAAAGCACACTGAATCTAAACTGTAGGTTTCAAAATCATGGAATGATTTCAATGGAAAATCGGGTGGAATCTTGGTTTGACTCTCGCGTATCTTGCGACCCCAAAGCAGCCTAGCGAATACCCGCTTTGTACCATGAATTGTGTAGTACTGCACTTTTCGGTCGGTTTGGTTTTCCAGGGTTTTCCATTCCTTGAATGGTTTGTTGGCTACATGAAGGGCTTCTTCATGCTTGTTTGGATTAAGCATGACGAGGAGTTTCTTGTCTGGGATCGTGAATGGCGTAAAGAACCAATAGGCTTTAACTTCCTTGGATGAATCATTAATCATCTTTGCAATGATACGGGCGTTCTTAAGGTAATCTTTTGAACCCTTCCTTTTGATTCCTAAAGCTACGTAAAGAAAACTTTTAGTTCTCGACGGATAGGGATAGTCAACATCGATTCTTAGCTTTATCATTGCTTGTTCATTTGTCAACTAAGGGATGCAATTTTAGTTATAAACCCTCTCCCGCTGCCACAGCTAATTATGATTTTTGCAAAAAAAAGGTTGGTTTGCAAATGTTAATATAGAATTTTCTGGTTTACCTTTTGATCCTTAAGCTGGAGCTAACCCCTTGCTGAAAAAGGCTATAACGAAACCACATCACATTCCCCACTACATATACTTGAAAATAAAACGCGGTATTATTCAAGGTTATTTCATGCTGAAACTTGGAACTAAAACCTTCAAATTTCAGGGGCAATCCTACAAATATTATTGCAAGAATTATAACACTACTTGGAAGAACGAGAGGGCTGTTGAAATCCCAATTGTATGGGAAATCGTGAAGAACTTCCATGGAAAAATCCTAGAGGTAGGCAACGTTCTCTCTCACTATTACCGTTTCACTCATGATGTTGTAGATAAGTATGAGAAGGCAGACGGCGTGATTAACCAAGACATAGTTGATTTTCACCCTTCTCAACGCTACGACTTAATTGTAAGCGTCTCAACCCTGGAGCATATTGGCGTGGACGAAAAACCTGTAGAACCTAAAAAGATTCTAAACGCAATAGAAAACCTGAAGTCGAACTGCTTAGCACCAGGTGGTACCATGATTATCACCGTGCCCTTAGGTCATAATTCAGAACTTGACAGGTCAATAAAAAAAGGAAGTATCGATTTAGGAAAGCAATTTTATTTGCAGCGGCTTTCAAAAAATAATTTATGGAAGGAAACAGACCTAAACAACGTTCAGAATATGGCGTATGACTCTCCTTTCCCATTCGGCAATGCATTAGTCATAGCAATAAAGAATACAACGGGATAAAATTCCATAGGGTTAAAAATTCTTTCAAGGATTGTTCTGTATTGCGTATTTTGCGGCACCTAAAATCATGCCGTTCGTGTTGAGTCCAACGCCTGTAAATTGAGCTTGATCCTCAGTTACTTCCTCGGCGTATCCTTTATTAGGAGCTGGACCGATGGAAGCACACTATTTAATTTTTAATGCCTAGCGTGATTGAAATCTATGTGAAAAAAGCCTTCAATCAAGTTTCATATTGGAAGAGGTTAATTTGAGACCAAATCTTGTTTTGGAAAGTCTCTGGAGTTAGAACTGAAATCCTGGTCCATAATTGGTGACGTTTGATCTCCCAACTTGCACTCTCATCCTTCCCTTCCATATACCGAGTTATCTTTTCTTTCAAGTCATTGTATTTTTCCCATCGATATTCGTCGGGAATGAACTCTTTCATTCCGCCACTATTATGAACCACTGTGACGCATCCACTTGCTAAGCCCTCAACTGGAGCTATGCCGAAGTGTTCACCCTCCATTAGGTGCACATAAATGCGAGAGTCTTGTATTATTTCAAGCAGTTCGGGTCCAGGCAAGTTGGATTTCAAGGAATAATTTAAAGGCAAGTTTTCTTTGAAATGATCAAACCACCTTTTCTCGGATTGAATCAATCCTCCAACGCTAACAAACTCATAATCCGGCAAATCCCCTGCTAACCGCTTCATTATTTCATGTCGCTTAACTGGAATGAAGCGGGCTACGTAAATGACTCTTTTTCGCCTCTGAGAAAGAGGTTTATCGCACCAGAACTTCTCAAGGTTAACCGCTGGGTAAACAACGATGGGATCTTTTACTCCATGACTCTTCCAATACTTTTGTATTGCTTCTTGGGTATAGATGCTGTTGCAGAAAACCCTGTCCAGTTTATCTATGCCTTGCTCAACCCAATGCTTAAACAGCCAAAGGTAAAGTTTTCTTTTGAGTGTTCCTTTGGCATAATCATAGTGGATTTCAGGGAAATGAACATAGGCGATGTTTTTTTTCGCTTTGTTGAGGAAAACTGGCTCAAAAGGCGAGGAGGACTGTGTTGAAAATAGGTAATCGTAGTCTAAACCATTTTTGTATTCCTTTAGGAGTTTAACAAAGTTGCGATGTCTTTTGTAAATTGTGAATGGTGGCTTAACCTCAATCCGCTTACCTAATGAATGAATAATAACGTCTTTGGGTAAACCTTCACCCACGATATCCCGGTATCTTCCAGCGTCGAAATCAAAAGTTAGTAATTCAACTTTTTGCCCGTGGGTAATCAAGGTTTTGATAACATTATGACATACGCGTTCGCCGCCGCCGTAAATGTCGAGGTATGGGTGAACTATAAGGAAGGTTGCCAAATCATTAAGCCTCAGGTTAGTGTGCGTTATATTTCCTTGTTACAATTTATGAAGTTTACCTTTAACGCATAAGGTAGCAAAATATATACGCGTGCGTGAAAAGTGAGTAGTGGATGGTAATTTCGGTGAATAAGTAAACATGGCGCCTAATAAAAAGAAGCTTAAAGTTGTTTTAGCTGACCCACCTTTTGGTCGGAAATCTAAAGGTGAAGCCGTGACGGAGTCACCGAACCTTGGGCTCTTATATATTATTGGGTACGCCAAACCGCGTTTGCCAGACGTAGAATTTACCTATCTTGAGCCGTTCCTTTCAATGGAGGAACACCTCAATAAAGTCCGGGGAATCCAACCTGACATTTACGCTATTTCATTTACTACTCCAAGGAGAGACCTGGCCTTTGAGACTTTAGCTAAAGTCAAAGGCTTAGGTTTGGATATGCTTATGGTTGCAGGTGGCGCCCATTCAACCATCAACCCTAATGATATCCTCAAAAACACCCCGATCGATGTCTGCATAATAGGTGAGGGTGAAGAAACCACCACTGAACTGATAAGAAAAATTCGAGATAAAGAGTCGATTGTCGACATTGAGGGTACGGTTAATATACAGAAAAACAATGGTGTTCGACCACTTCTAAAAGATATAGATTTTTTCCCAGCATGGGACCTGATTGATTTCGAAAACTACGACATCGCTGTGAGCAAAAAGAAACGCATGGCATACCTGCTACCCATCCGCGGCTGCCCCAACTACTGCACATACTGTTCCAACCCTGTGTGGAAACTTGAAAAGCCCTGGGTAAGACAGCGTTCACCAAAAAACATCGCTAGAGAAATTGATTACCTTTACAGCAGAGGAATCCGAGAAATCTATCTGCGCTCAGATACTTTTAACGTTGACATCAAATGGTGCTTGGAAGTCTGTACTGAAATTGAAAAACTACAACTTAAAGGTATGATGTTTCAGTGTAACCTTCGGGCAGACAAGTTAAACGATGAGTTAGCTCAGAAACTTCATGATATCCACGTATGGCTTGTTCACATTGGACTTGAATCAGCCAACGACAGGGTCTTGAAAGGAATAGGCAAGAACGCGACACAAGCTGACAATGTTCGCACGCTTGAGTTGCTTAAGAAACACCACATTAAAGTCTATGGTTTTCTTATGCTCTACAATGCATGGGAATCAAACAGCAAACTCGAGTACGAAACCCCTGAAGAGGTCAGTAACACCTTAGACTTTGCAAAGACCTGCCTTAGAGACAACCTCATCGAGTACATTTCTTGGTCTATAACCAACCCTATCATCGGCTCAAAACTCTACGATATAGCTAAAAAGTTCAATGTCGACAGCTATAACGTTAAAATCGGAAACTGTATGCGGCTACCTGACATCAGTGAACAGCAAATGGTTGAACATGTAAAGCAAGGCATGATTCTGCAATTGTTAAATGGAATCCAGAAGGGCATGATAACAAAGAAAAGCTACATGCGCGCTGCCCAGAAAGCCGTCAAAATCTTGAATATGTAACATGTCTCTTTCCCAGATTACCTATTTTTTGGTTGCGGTAAACTATTTAACTTAAGCGAGAACATTATGCCATATGCCTGCTTCCCGCTGCGATAATGACTTGAAAGTGGATTTTGTGGTTCCCTCAAGAGATGCGGCTAACCCGACACTTATGCACCAACTTAAGAACATGCAATGCGCGGGGCAAATCATCAACACTCATGAAAAACCGCTCAGTATTGCACGCAAAAAAGGAGTCCTGCAAGCAGACACCGAGTGGGTAGCGATGGTTGACGATGACATGCTTCTGCCTGCCAATTGGCTTCAATCGGTCACCAAAGCAATTACACCCAAAATAGGAGCCATCGGAACGGTTGCGGTTCACAAGAACAAGCATATAGCAGCATACGAGCGTGTTGTCGGTACAGTTTACAACCTAAGCAAATTAGATACGAACCCGCACATCAATAACATCATCATACGTCGCAAACTCATGGAAAACTACGATCCGCCAAGGTTGTTCTTCGGTGAAGACCAATACTTCAAACGTTACGTTCAGAAAACAGGGTTTGCTTGGAAAGTTCTACCCTTTCTCGGGGCGACACATTTGGGTACATCAAAAAACTATGTTACTATCGGCATTTCTTATAGGCGGTATGGTCATTTTGGATTCTATAAATTGGTTAGAAGAATGGCTGCAAGGTTTATTTTTACGCCCTTTGCAGCCCTTAGCAATTTGAGTGTAAAGACGTTTTGGTATCTGACTAAACTTAATGTTGAATTCCTGGCAGGTTGGGTAAAAGAAATAGTTTTAGAAAAGCTGTAAGGCTAGCTTTTTACAAGAAAATTTGGGTCCTAATAGTGGTTCCATGAATGGTGCGCATTTTTCCATAAGAAGTGACGGTTGTAAAGGCGTTTCAGAACCCCTAAGCGTTTTAAAAGGGAACAAAAATTAACTGAAGGGAGCGGATTACGTTCCTTAGGGTGATAACCTGACTCTGTCGCGTGGGTAGAGGGTTACTTCCCGAATGTTCTTGTTGCCAGTCAAAATCATCGTTAACCTTTCCAGCCCTAATCCCCATCCAGCATGCGGTGGCATACCATAGTCGTAGGCTTGCAGGTGGCTCTTGAAAGATTCAGGATTGAGTCCTTTCTCCTGTAGTCTCTGGATTAGCTGGTCTTTTTGGGTTATTCTTGTTCCGCCAGAAACCAGTTCGATGTAACGCCACATCAAATCGAAGCCTTCACATACTTCAGACTTGTCTTCGCGTGGTTTAATATAGAAAGCTTTTGCGTGTGTCGGCCAGTCGGTTATGAAGTAGAAGAAGGGGTAAAGCTTGCCAAGGACTCTAAACGCTTCGGTGGGGATATCTTCGCCCCACGGAATCACGACGTCCTGTTTCTTTAAATCTTCCAGGACTTGGTCGTAGGTTAATCGTTTGAATGGCATATCTGGCACCTCAAACTTGTAACCGAGCACCGACAGCTCGCTGGAACAGTTTTCCTTAACGACTCTGAATGCATGGTGAATGACTTGTTCGAGGAGACCCATAACATCGGTTGCGTTAGCAAAAGCTGCTTCAATGTCGACCGACGTAAACTCGCTCAGGTGCCTTCGAGTATGGGATTCTTCGGCGCGGAAGAAAGGGCCAACTTCAAACACCTTCTCAAAACTCAGCGTTAATTCTTCCTTGTATAGCTGAGGGCTCTGTGCAAGGTAGGCTTTTTGACCAAAATAGTCGACGCTGAAGAGTTCCGCTCCGCCCTCAGTGGCAGACGCGATAATACGTGGGGTATGTACTTCAAGAAAACCTTTCTCGAAGAGGAAGTTGCGCATGGCTTCAAGCGCTACATGCTGAACCTTGAACGTGGCTAAGCTTCTTTCTTGAGTAAGGTCTAGTGGTCTCGCATCCAATCGCGATTCAATAAGTGCTGGAGTCTTACCGGTTATGTCTATTGGTAGTTGCTCAGTTGCCACATTAAAAATCTTTATTGCGCTGGGAATTACTTCGATGCCTCTGGGTGTCATGTTGGTTTTTTTAACATTTCCTTTAACGCCCAGGTTGAACCTTTTCTGTAGAAGGTCAGATTTAGCTAAAACCTCAGGTTGGATTCTCTTTTTGGGAATGGTTAATTGGATTGTTCCTTCGCGGTCTTGCAGGATGATGAAGCGGATTCCGCCTAGGTCGCGGATATCTTGGACCCAACCAAAAAGAGTTACTTCTTGACCATCAATTTCAGGTGTTACTTGGCTTGTATAGTAACTTCTAATCCATTCGCCAATTGAGTCCAAGTTCATGCTGCTTGCCAACCTTAATCTGCAATTTCAACGCGTAAAGACATTTTGCGTACTTTACTGGCGATTTCCTTTAGAGCTTTAAGGTCAAAGGGTAACTGTGTGCCTCGCTTCCTCTTGAGAATTACACGTGTTTCGGTGGTTCCGTCTGGAAGCCAGATTGTGTTGATAGTCAGGATGCTGAAGGGTACAAAGAGGTCTTCGAGGAATTTGCGATCGTCAACACCATATTCTAGTACGCGGACGTTTTTTCCTGTTTCATCACCGAGGGTTTTAACGATTTTGCCGCCGTAACCTAAAAGTTTGGGGACATCTCCGTGTCCGACGAGGATGGCTAAAGTTTTTTCAACCTCAACTGCCTTGTAGAAGCAGACGTTTTGCAGGGAAGGATACTTCTCCTCTAGAGAGAGCAGTATACGGGCGATTTTCAGGTCTATCTCGCTGATTTCGCCGGCTTTTACTTTGGCTGAACATTTTTGGCATAGTATGCCGCTTTTTAAGCAGAAACTGCATAGTTCTGTTTTCATTTGTGTGTCTTTTTTCCTGCAAAGAAGGAGTTTAGCTTAAAGCGTGATTTTATCTTACCAGAGTTATTTCTATTGTGCTTACATTGGTTGCCTGGTTGCCCTCTTCTTGGTCTTGCGGTAGGAATTGATCCGTTCCGATGCTGACGCTTTTTATTTTCGCATCTGGCAGGAATCTATGTCTAACAACCTCGGCTACGTCGATTGCACGACTGATAGATCTGCCGCGTGCTTTTATACTGACTTCTTTTGCTCCGCCGTGGAAGAATGTGATGCATGCGAGGACATAGTTCATTATTGGTTTTTTGCCGATCAAGACTGCGCTGGCGTTTTCTGTCACGGTTCCGCTTCACTCCTAGTTTACTTTTAGTGGCTTGACTTAAGCTTTTTTTTTAAATAAATACATTGTGGTGTTTTGTTTGTGTTCCTGGATGAAGCAAATTGGCTCGTTTTACATAAATTAGGATTATTTTCTGTTCTAATTTTTCGAATATTCCTAACTAGAAAACGCATGTCGGAATATATTAAAAGAGAGCCCTCACCAAAGATTTAAAAGAACAACAGTTTCTTAATTGTTATTTCTTAAAAAAAGAAAATTTCAACCTTACCCGCTTAAATTTTCCAAAAATCAATAGTTAATCGGAAAACAGGGGCGGCCAATCACGGCCTCTCCATATTGCTTAACTGAAAACTGTTAGGTTGGGATTATGGTCAATTGTTTTGGGAGTCAGATTCTTAAGGAAGCTTTGCAACTATTGTAAAGGTTTAAGTTAACAAAACAACACAAAAGTGACTAAATTGGAACCATTAACTAAACGTTCAATTCAACTCTTAAAAACACTTTACGAAAAAGGCAAATCAACAAACACCTACACTCTAAGACTGAAACAAGATGAATTATCAAATCAATTAGGAGTAAGTAGGCAAGCCTTAAATGTACATTTGCGGAAACTTAAAAACCGAGGATACATCCGCACAGGAAGAGGGTTCATCGACGTCACCGAAAAAGGTCTAAGCGCCCTTGGCGTTTCCACTACACCAGCATTTATTTTGCTTAAAGTTTCCCCCATCAAACGTATCCACGTTTACGAGCAAATTCACGAACTTGCAGTCTCCAGAGCGTTCCGAATTGCTGGCGAGGTCGACGCGTTAATTATAGTTGAACGTGAAAACCTCGATGAAATATTAAAGAAACTCTATAGCATCGACGGAATAGAGGATACTCGCTCCTACGTTACGATTGAAGTAATAAAGTAAATCTGAGTTATTTATTTCAGTGCAATATGCCAAAGTTTAGACAAAAGGTATATTTGATACTTAAACATCAAAGAGTTAGCCAAAACGGAAGGTTAACAATAAAATGCCCATATTAGATCCAGTAAAAAAAGCCATAGCACAAGAACATCGTTTGTTCATGAAAATCTGCCGAGACTGTGGCTCCCGTAACGCTGCAACCGCGCTGAAATGTAGAAAGTGCAAGGGCAAGAATCTGCGCTGGAAGAAACGCGAAATAGTGAAATAGTAACCAGTCTAATTTTTCTTTATCTTGCTTTAATGAAATCAAGAGTTGAAAGTGTTTTTTTAATAGCTCACACAATAAACTTGAATTTGCGACATTTTTAAAAGATAGTGCTCTGAGTAGAAGTCTTATTTGAAGTGGCAATTTTTCCGAGAATTTTTTGGACCCTAACAATTTTAATCGCACAATGCATATTTTAAGATTTACAACTTATGCTGCCATTACCAGTACCCATTTAACTGACCCGCAAGTTCTGCAAGGCGGAAAAGTCTCAGTTTTGGACAAAGGAATACGTGATTTTTCTCCCTTGTTTTTGCAGAAATGCTCATACAAACCAGATTCCGGGCATTTCTCGCCGGTTCTGTAGATTTTTTTGCTCGGTTTTTTTTCAGAAGCTTTTTTGTCAGGCATTTAGCATCGGCAACTATTCCCTTGTTATGGTTTGCCATTATAAGCTTTTTGCTAATTCTTCAATTTACAATTAAACAACTACTTAGTTGGTTAGAGGACTTTTTTGAGTGTTTCCATATTAAAAACGGTGCTTGCACACCCATTTTTTATCAATGGTATACCTTGCCCAGTAACATTCATACCGCTTAGAAGTGGACCCATGATTTTCATTTCTTCTCCACATGCCACTCCAACGATGCCTTCATAACGGCTATTTTTGAGTATCTTCGGTATACAGGAGCCGCCAGGCAGCAAATAGACGTCGTAGCCTTTCTTTTTGGCGTATTGGTCTGCCTTATTTACCATGCAATCATCAGAGCAATGAGCACACGAATAGCTTGGGATGTCTGAGTTAAATGTTGCTTTGCAACGATTATCCATGTATTTTCGTGAGCAGTGAGGCAGGAAAATTGCTCTCTTCTTGGTCTGTAAAAACCTTCCTCTTTCCATGCTGTTGATGGCTTGTAAATCGATTAGATCCTGAAGTAAAGCCACCGCATCTGAAAGATTTAACCCTGTTGCTTCTTGGATTTTAAACTTCAGAATCAATTCGTTGAGTGTCGATAAGAAGCTTTTGTGCATGCCCTTCTGATAACTAATCAAAGCAATTTCATTGAAGAAGAATCGGGGGACCTTTGAGAGGTCGAAAGTGAATTTATAGGGCATGAATTAGCATAGTTACTAAGGTGCTTAAAAAAATTACTTATCCAGGATCAAGAATTGCCTGAATTAGAATTTTCCAGATCCAATCCTGAAAGTTTCTGAATATACTTTAATTCTTCTCGCAGCTTTTTAACTTCAGCCTCCAAATTCATAGCTCTATTTTCGGCTTCTTTTTTTAAGCTCCCAAAGATATTTTGCAATTCAGGCGTTGAATAAAGCATTGCTATTTTCTGATGTAACCTACAAACGTTTTTTTCAAAACAGATCTGGATTTCTTTTAGTTTGGCAATTGACTCTTCTATCTTAGGCCAATCTGAAGTTTTTGAATTGAGGATAGCCATTTATGGAACCTTAACAAATTGAAAAAAGAAAAGGGAACTGCTCAGATGCTTATTTGGAACAATAAGCGTTCAACGAGTTCTTTATACCTATTTCGAATAGTAACTTCCGTTACCTGTGCAATTTCAGCAATCTCTCTTTGTGTCTTGCGCTCACCAGTCAATACTGATGCAACGTAACTTGCTGCTGCTGCAATGCCCGTTGGACCTCTCCCTGATGTGAGTTTTAGTTCTTTTGCTGCGGTCAAGATTTTATGCGCAATTTCTTCTACTTTTCCTTGCATCGTAAGTTGATTTGAGAACTTTGTTATGTATTGGCTAGGTCTTAGTGGTGGGATGGAGTAGTTTAGTTCTCTAATTAGGAAACGGTAGCTTCTTCCAACTTCTTTTTTGTTAACTGTCGAAGCCTGAGAAATTTCGTCTAGTGTTCTGGGTAAACCGCATTGTCTACATGCTAAATAAAGAGCTGCTGAAGTAACGCCTTGAATTGATCTGCCTCGGATTAAGCGTTCTTTTACTGCTTTACGATAAATAACTGAAGCTGTTTCAAGAATGTTTTTTGGGAGGTTCAAGTTATTTGAAATCTTTGTTATTTCTGAGAGCGCAAAAGCCAAATTTCGTTCTGTTGCGTCTGAAACCCTGATGCGTCGTTGCCATTTCCGCAGGCGATAAACTTGTGCTTTCTGTCCTGGTGAGAGGCTTTTGCCGTAGATGTCTCGATCATGCCAGTCGATGGTTGTTGATAATCCTTTATCATGTATTGTGTATGTTAGAGGGGCTCCAACACGGGTTCTTTTGGACCTTTGCTCATCATCAAAAGCTCTCCATTCGGGTCCACGGTCAGCAATTTTGGCTGCCACAACGAAACCGCAGTCCATACATACTATTTCGGCGCATTCATAATCGCGCATAAGTCGAGTGCTGCCACCTTCAGGGCATGATTGAACCTTGGCGGGTTCTGCTTTTGGTGAAGCTTGATCTTGATTTATTGGTTCATGTAACTTGCTGGCTCTACTCATTATCTTTTGCTCCGTTTTGTTTTCGAGAGAAGCAAGTAC
>Ga0182021_10005005_pt1 | contig 15635 bp, 11 predicted proteins | sample 612E3MmetaG_FD_120493 | JGI IMG/M metagenome (GOLD analysis project Ga0182021, IMG submission 120493) | Permafrost microbial communities from Stordalen Mire, Sweden - 612E3M metaG (Illumina Assembly) | ecosystem: Environmental > Terrestrial > Soil > Wetlands > Permafrost | place: Sweden... | reverse complement strand
CGCATCCATTGCGTCCGGCAGCCGGCGAATGATTCTCCGCACTGGAGCGGGAGTCAGGCGGCGCACCTGATCCATGTCGCGCCGGAAAGCTTCGCGGTCTATCTCGAGTTCGGCGATCTTCTCTTCCAGGATTCTGTCCGGAACTCCGTCGAGGAAAACCTCGACCGCGAGAACGACCACAGCCAGATCGTCGATGCCCCCGAGTATCGGGATGTCGTCGGGGATGATGTCACGACCGAAGAGAACGTATCCCGCGGCTCCGACCAGTACCGCTTTGCGGCTCGCCGGAACCCGAGAGTCTGCAACGAGCGCCCAGATGAGGCGCGCGTAGATTGGAACCCGGCTGGCAACGGGCACGAAGGCTAGCCAGCGGAGCGCGCGCATGGCACTTCCCGTGCGTCGCCGCCGCCCTTTTGAAACGCGTTTGGTGCTCGCCATCCCTGGATCTAGGCCACCCTGGTTCCGACCGCCGGACAGCCCAACATCCTGGTCCTCTCCGGGGAATCGAGAGTCTATCAGGCGCGACTCTCGACTACGAGGGGCGAACCCCAGCCGGCTCCTTGCCGGCGGCCGAACGGGTGCATCGCGCCCGTCTCCGCGGGCGCCGCCAGGCGCCGCTTGCCTATCCGAAAGGGCTATCAGCAACTAGTACTTTCGTAAGGTCATATCCCCGGCAATCGGGCCATCACCGGCGTAGGATCGATCTATCCGCGAGTGCTTTACGGAAATGGGGTAGATGAGCGGGCGGACTGGGACCGGGTCGGGGGGCCAAGACGCGTTCATGAATCGGCCGGATCAGGGCCGAGAGGCGGGTGCGCCTGCGCCTGGGGCGGTAAGCCCGGTCAATCGCGGGCCGTCCAACCTCCGGGACCCGATGGCCTGGGCGATCGGGCTCCTCGCCCTCGCCATTGTTGTCGCAGCCATATGGTGGGTCAGCGGCGTCGGCGATTCCTCGCTGAGCGGCTGGTTCATGGGTGCCGAGGCGCTGCCCGGCGGCTTGATAGTCGTCCTGATGGCGCTTCGGCTGGTGCGTTCCGGGCGACTGGACGCCCGAATCCGGCGAGCCTGGTCGATCATCGCAGTCGCCCTCGTGCTGTTCGGTTTCAGCGTCCTCGTCCGCTCCATCGGCGGATACGTTCCCTCGGGCGGTCTGCTCGAGACCCTGAGCGCAGCCCTCAAGATCGCGTGCTACCCGCTGATCTCGGTCGGGTTCTCCTTCATGCCCCGGCCCGGCCGGACGAGATACGACCTGAGCCTCTTCAGCCTCGACGTGACGATCGCAGCCGCGAGCGCCGCGATACTCCTGTGGCACTTCTCGATCTTCCCGACGGCACAGACCGCCCACAAGGACGTGGCCGACGCCGTAGCTGCGGCCTTCTTCCCGGTCTACGATGCAGCGCTCGTCTTCTCGATCGCCGCCCTCGTCGTCCGTGGTCTTTCGAAGAGCACACGGACGGCCATGAGCATCGCTGCGTTCGCCATCGGCGCCATCTTCTTGGGCGACCTGGTCGCAAGTCTTGGGACCCTCGATGGAACCTACGGGCCGGGCGGGCCGTCGAGCTTCTTCTTCTCGATAGCCTGGGTCTTGCTGGCCGTGGCCGCCTACGCCCAGTGGAGCATCGAGGACCGAGAGGAGCCGGCGCGCGGGTTGGTTGACTATGCCCATTCATCGTTCCCGTGGCTGCCGTATGCCGCGGTAGCCGTGGCATTCGTCGCTCCCGCGATACGCGACTGGTCGGACATCGACATGCTTCGCCAGCACGTGCCGGCAACCGGCCTCCTGATCGCGCTGGTGGTCGCGCGACTTGCCGTGACCTCCCGCCACGACGCCGGCCTCAACGCCGCCGAACGTGAGCGGCTCGCCGCAGCCGTCGACCAGGCAGCTGAATCGATGCTCACGACGGACCGGATCGGTGACGTCACGTACGTCAACCCGGCATTCACGCGGATTACCGGCTACGCCGCCGAGGAAGCCGTGGGCCGCAACGCCGACTTCCTCGAGGATCCGGGCCACCCTAAGCAGGCGGAGATTCGCGCCACTCTAGAACGCGGTGAGCCGTGGGAAGGCAGGCTCTTCCAGCGGCGCAAGGACGGAGCGGCTGTCGAGCTGGACATGGCCATCGCGCCGCTGCGGGACTCAACCGGGGTCATGGTCGGCTCCGTCGCGGTATCCCGGGACATCTCGCGCGAACGCGCGCTCGAGGCTCAGCTGGCCCAGGCCCAACGGATGGAGGCGATCGGCCGCCTGGCCGGCGGTGTCGCCCACGACTTCAACAACATCCTGACCGCCATCGGCGGGTTCAGCCAGCTGGCGGCCGCCGAACTGGGGCCGGAGCATCCAGTCGCCCCGGACATCGATCAGATCCGCCACGCCGCCGACCGGGCTGCGGCCCTGACGAGATCGCTCCTGATCTTCAGCCGCCGCCAGGTCACCCAGTCGAGGGCCATCGATGTCAACGATGTGCTTGCCGGTCTGACGCCGATGCTGGGAAGGCTGATCGGCGAGGACGTACAGCTCATCGTCCGCGTCGATCCACGGCTCGGAATGACGATGGCCGATAGCGCCCAGATCGAGCAGGTCCTCCTCAACCTGACCGTCAACGCCCGGGACGCCATGCCCGCGGGCGGAACGATCACGATCTCGACGGCGAACGTAGATCTAGATGGAGACGCGGCGCAGGATCATGTCGCGGCCGCCGAGGGCAAGTACATCGTGCTGGTCGTCTCCGACACAGGGACTGGCATGACCCCCGAGGTCATCGAACACGCATTTGAGCCCTTCTTCACGACGAAGGAGCGCGGCAAAGGGACCGGCCTCGGGCTCTCGACGGCCTTCGGCATCGTCCAGGCCGGCGGCGGCTTCATCCGCGTCGAAAGTGAGTTGAACGCCGGCAGCGTCTTCTCGGTGTATCTACCGCGGCTGGAAGGCGCGGCTCGACCGGCCGAGACGGCCGACTCCGCCCATCAGCCACGGGGCGGGCCTGAGCGCATCCTGGTCGCCGAGGACGAGGACGCCGTCCGCAACTTCGTCCGGCGCGTCCTGGCCGGAGCCGGGTACCAGGTTATGGCCGCGGCGTCGGGCGAGGAGGCGATCGAGGTGGCGGACAGTATGGGGCGGCTCGACCTCCTGGTAACCGACGTGGTCATGCCGGGCATGAACGGCGTCCAACTGGCGGCTCACCTGACGAAAACCCGTCCGGATCTCCCGATCATCTATGCCTCGGGCTACTCCGACGAAGGTATACCCAAGGGCGCGGGCCAGGGCGACCGGATCTCGTACCTCGGCAAGCCATTCACGGCGGAGGCCCTGCTGACGCGGATCCGCGAGGTGCTGGACCTCAATCGCCCGGCCGCTTCAGCCTAGGCTCGTTCGCCCGAAGTCCCGTGGCGCATGAGACCCAGAAGCCGCACGCGGCGGAGATGGGGGATAATCGGCCAGACCCCCTTTCCTCGCCGCTCGCCCGGAGGTAGGCAACACTTGATCGTCACGCCCGGCGGGGCCGTCGGGGCCGACCTGCTGCCCATCCTGTGGGTCGCGGCCATCGGCATCTTCCTAGCCGCAGCCGTCACGGCGGTCGTGCCGCGCCTGAGTCAGGCATCGCCGGCTCTTTCGACCGCCGCGGCACTGCTGTCCCTCGGTCTGGGCTGCGGGTTGCTTCTCACCGGCGCTTCGATCTCCTGGAGCGGCTGGCATGCGCTCGGTTTCGCAACGATCGCCGTCCACTACGACGGCCTGAGCGGCGCGTTCCTCATTGCGTTCGGTTTCTCGGCGGCCGCGGCTTCGCTCTCGGTGGTCGGCGAGCAGCCGCGCAGCCGGGCGGAGGGCGCGGCGTTCCCGCTCTTCCTGGGCAGCATCCTCCTTGTCCTGGGCGCGAGTAACGCTTTCGCATTCCTGCTGGCGTGGGAGTCGATGGCCCTGCTCTCCGCCTTCCTGGTCGTCGGCCTCCGGGCGACCCGCGATGTCGTCTCGGCCGGCAACCTGTACCTGGCTATGACCCACGTGGCCACGGCCTCCATCCTGATCGGCTTTGCTCTTCTCGCCGCGGGGAGCGGCGGGAGCATCGACTTCTCCGCCTGGCACCTTGCCGCGCCCGCACTGTCCCCGGTGACGCGGGACCTGGTCCTGGTTCTCGTCACGATCGGGTTCGCGACCAAGGCCGGCGCGATGCCGTTCCACTCCTGGCTGCCGCGCGCCCACCCGGTGGCGCCGTCGCACATTTCGGCCGTCATGTCCGGGGCGATGATCAAGACCGGGATCTACGGCCTGATCCGGCTGGCGATCGATATCGTCGGCGGCAGCCCCGACTGGCTGGCCCTGCTGATCCTGGCCATCGGCGCGGTCTCGGCCGTGATGGGCGTGCTTTACGCGGTCATGCAACACGACATCAAGCGGCTGCTTGCCTTCCACAGCATCGAGAACATCGGCATCATCCTGATCGGCGTCGGCAGCGCGCTGCTGTTGAACGCGAAGGGCGCGACGGAACTCGCGGCCCTCGCCCTGACCGCCGCCATCTTCCACTCGATCAACCACGCGGTCTTCAAGAGCCTGCTCTTCCTGGGCGCCGGGGCGGTAATACACGCGACCGGGCTCCACGACCTGAACCACCTCGGCGGTCTCGGCCGGAAGATGCCGGTCACGATGCTGGCCTTCGGGATCGGAGCCGTGGCCATCAGCGGGCTGCCGCCGTTCAACGGTTTTGCCAGCGAGTGGCTCACCTTCCAGGGCCTGTTCGGGGCGGCGGGGAGCGGCGTGCTGGCGCCCATCTCCCGGTTCGGCGCGGCGGCGGCCATCGGCGCCCTGGCCCTGACGGCTGCCCTTGCCGTGGCCTGCTTCGTGAAGGCGACCGGCGTCACGTTCCTCGGCCTGCCACGAACCGCCGCCGCGGCCGCAGCTCACGAGACCACGATGCCGGCCCGGGTCGCGATGGCCGTGCTGGCCGCCGCGTGCCTCGTCCTCGGGTTGGCCGCCGGCCCCGTGGCCGCCGCGCTCACGACCGTGGCACGATCCACCCTCCACCTCGGGGCGACGGCGGGCGGGGCAGCCGGCGGGGCGGCCGTCGGCAGTGTGGCCTCCGTCACCGCAACGCCCCAAGCCGGAACAGCAGCCACGTACGCGGCGCTGGTCGTGGGGCTGCTGCTCGCTGTGGCGATCGGTGTGATCGTGGTCGCGGCCGCGGCACGATCACGGGCGGCAGCCCGCCGCGTCGACACCTGGACCTGCGGCATCGCCCCGAAGCCCGCGTTCCAGTACACCGCCACCAGCTACTCCAAGCCGATCCGCCTCTTCTTTCGCCGCATCCTCGTGCCGGAGCGGGAGGTCCGGGTGGAATACCACCCCGGCACCGCGTTCCCGTCGTCCATCCGGTATCGGAGCGAGATCACGCTGCTTCTGGAGGATCGGATCCTGCGCCCGGCCCACCGGCTCGGCATCAGCGGCGCGGACGTGGCCCGGAAGCTCCAGGGCGGGGCGATCCAGCTTTACGTCGCCTACATCGTCATCGCTGTGCTGGCGCTCCTGATCTGGGCCCGATGAGCGGCTCCGATGTGGCCACGACCGTCTTCCTGACCCAGCTGCAGCTGGTGACATTCCTGGTCTTCGCGCCGTTTCTCGCGGCCACGATCCGTATCACGAAGGCCCGGCTTCAGAGCCGCCGCGGCCCTGGTGTGCTCCAGCCGTACCGCGACCTGGCAAAGTGGTGGGGCAAGCTGCCGGTCGAGAGCAACGCGTCCGGACCCGTGGCCCGCTACGCCCCGGCCTTCATGCTCGGCGCGATCGTGACCGCGGCGCTGCTCGTACCGGGTGCCGCGGCCCGGGCCCCACTGGCGGGCTGGGGCGACCTGCTCGTCGTCGTCGGGCTGTTCGCGACGGCCCGATTCGCGATCGCGCTCGCGGCCCTGGATTCGGGCAGCGCGTTCGGCGGCATGGGCAGCAGCCGTGACGTAGCCATCTCGGCGCTGGCGGAACCGGGCCTGGTCCTGGCCCTCGCAGGCGTGGCGGTCGCGGCCGGTTCAACGGACCTCGGCACGATCAGCGCCTTCGGCATCATCCACGGCGTGGGGCTGCTTGGCCCGGCTCACCTGCTCGCGGCTGCGGCTTTCGGCATCGTCATTATCGCCGAGACCGGCCACTATCCGGTGGACAACCCGGAGACGCACCTCGAACTGACCATGGTCCACGAGGGAATGCTCCTCGAAGCGTCGGGCCGGTCGCTCGCCACGCTCGTCTTCGCGTCGGAGTTGAAGCTCGTCGTTTTGGCTGCGCTCTTCTCGGCGGCCTTCTTCCCGTTCGGCGCGGCGACGGAGATGGCGCCCGGGCCGATCGCCCTCGGTCTCGTCGTCGGCCTGGGGAAAATGCTGGTCATCGGCCAGGGCCTGGCGTTGATCGATGCCACGATCGCCAAGGCCCGAATCATGGCCATGCCGGACTTCCTGGGCCTCGCCTCGCTCCTGGCCCTCACCGGCCTCGGGATCCGGGTGCTGATGCCATGACGATCACTTTGCTGGACGCCGCCCGCGTCCTCGACACGTGCGCGGCCGGCGTCGTCTTGATCGGCGTGCTGATCGCCGGCACGCGCTCGATCGGCCGGGCGATCCTGCTCGTCGCGGCCCAGGCGTTCCTGCTATCGGCCACCGTCGCGTGCGTCGGACTCGCGACCGGCGATTCCCATTTGCTGCTCGGCAGCGTCCTCACCCTCGCCAGTCGCGGCATCGCCGTACCTCTGGCCCTGGGCCACATCCTGCGTGAGAGCCCGGTCCGCACGGAAAGAAATCCATACCTTTCCCCGCGGCTTGCGCTCATCGCCGCCATCGTGATCGTCTTCGTGTCGGCGATCGCGGTCGACAGCTCCGCCCTGAGCGGCTCGCTGGGCTCGGCCGTCGAGGCGCCGCACGCGCTTCCGGCATCCGTTGCCGAACTGCTGACCGGGTTGATGATCGTGATGACGCGCCGCAAGGGCCTGTCGATCGTCGTCGGTCTGCTGGTCTTCGAAAACGGGCTCGCGCTCGCCGCCTTCAGCCTCACCTACGGCATGCCGTTCGTCGTCGAACTCGGCGCGACCTTCGACCTGCTGATGGTCGTCGTGGTCGTGACCGTGTACGCCCGTCGGATGCTCACCGTCTTCGGCTCCACGTCGACCGACCAGATGCGGAACCTGCGCGGATGAACGAGATGGCGGTCGCGGTCCTCCTGCTGGCGCCGACCATCGGCGGTCTTGCGGCCTGGCGGCTGCGCGGCCGGACGGTCGAACTCGTTACGCTCGCGGCCTACTGGGTTTCGGCGGCGGCCGGGGTCGGCCTCGCGCTGGCAGTGGCGCACTCCGGGCGAATCGTAGCCTGGCGTGGCGTGGTCGCGATCGACGCGCTCGGCGCCTACGTCCTGGTCTTGACGCTGATCGTGGCCGGCCTGGCGCTGTGGGCATCGCCCCGGTACATCCACCACGAACTGGTCGACGAGCACCTTCGCCCGAAGGACGAGGGCCGCTACTACGCCCTGCTGCTCGGCTTCATCGCGACGCTGATGGCCGTGCCGATCTTCGATAACCTCGGCCTTCTCTGGGTAGCCATCGAAGCCACGACCATCGTGTCCGCCCTGCTCGTCGGCATGAATCGCACGCCGGACGCCATAGAGGCGGCATGGAAATACCTGATCCTGGGCACTATCGGCGTCGGGTTCGCTCTGCTGGCTACGCTCCTCGCCTACGCCTCGTCCGTTCATGTCATGGGCGAGAGTTCCGACGCGCTCAACTGGACGCGCCTGATCGCCATCGCGCCGTCACTCAATCCCAACCTGCTCCGCCTGAGCTTCGTCTTCGCCCTTGCCGGCTACGGCACCAAGGCTGGCCTGGTGCCGTTCCACACCTGGCTGCCCGACGCCCACAGCCAGGCCCCGAGCCCGGTCAGCGCGCTCCTGTCCGGCGTCTCGATCATGGTCGCGCTATACGCCCTGGTCCGCTTCCATCTCGTCGCAACGGCCGGGCTCGGCCCGGGCTTCTCCTCGACCCTGCTGGTCATCTTCGGGCTGCTGAGCATGGCCGTAGCCCTCCCTTTCATGATCCGCCAGGAGGATCTCAAGCGGCTGCTGGCCTACTCGAGCATCGAGCACATGGGTCTTCTAGTGGCCGGGATCGGCTTCGGCGGACCGCTGGCGCTGCTCGGCGTCGCTCTCCACATGGGTCTCCACGCCGTAACCAAGGCCACGCTGTTCCTCTCCGCGGGAGAACTCGTCCAGCGATACGGCACCCGGCGTCTTTCCGCGATCCGCGGGACGCTCGCGGTCGCGCCCGTGGCAGGCGGCGCGCTCGGCGGCGGGATCCTGCTGCTCGGCGGACTGCCGCCGTCCGGGATCTTCGTCACGGAGTTTGCGATCGTCATCGGCGGCGCCACTCACGGCTACGGCTTTGCGGCGGCCATCGCGGCGCTGTTGCTGGCGAGCTGCTTCGTGGCGCTGGCGGTGCACGGGAGCCGGATCCTGTGGGGCCACCCCGGTCCGCTCGAGAGTCTCGAGGCGGCCCGCGGCATCGGCATCGGCAGCGGCACGGCATTGAGGCTTGCGGGGCCGCTGCTGGCGGTCGCGGCGCTGGGCTTGTGGACGCCCGGGCCGCTCGCCACCGCCCTGGACTCGATCCGCGCCATCCTCGGAGCAACCCGTGTCTAACGTGATGGCGACGACGATGCTGTCCGTCGGAGAAACCCTGGCGACGGCGGTAGGGCATCCGGTGGCGGTTTCGGTGGCCGGCGGCGGAGCCGCCGGTGAACTCGTCGCAAATGTCTCGCCGGAGGATCTGACCGCGGCCACCGGCGCGCTTCTCGGCCTCGGCGCGCGCCACCTCATGCTCGTCGCCTACGACGGCGACTCAGCCCGGCGAGCCGGAGCGGCACCCGCCCCGGCCCCGACGGCTCCAGCCGTCGAAGAAGTGCTCGCGGTCCCGGACGGACCGATCGTCCGCTTCCGCGTGGAGTTACCCGTCGGCGACCCCGCGTACCCGTCCCTGACCCCGCTCGTGCCGGCGGCCCAATGGGACGAACGAGAGGCCCACGACCTCTACGGCATCGTCCCGACCGGCCACCCGGACCTCCGGCCTCTCGTCATCCACGAACCGGCCGCGCCGGCCGAACCCTTCCGCTCGTTCGTGGCCCACGGCGACGGTGTCTACCAGCTACCGGTCGGCCCCATCCACGCCGGCATCATCGAGCCCGGCCATTTCCGCTTCTCGGCCGTGGGCGAGTCGGTGCTGTACCTGGACGCGCGGCTTTTCTACACTCATCGCGGCCTCGAGCGGCTGGTGGAAGGCCGCACCCTCGCCGAGGCACTGCCGATCGTTGAGCGGGCCTGCGGCGTCTGCACGGTCACCCATGCCACTGTCTTCAGCCAGGCCGTGGAACAGCTCACCGGGACGGAGCCACCGCCGCGCGCGCTGGCGGCACGCGTCCTGCTGGCCGAAATGGAACGGCTCTACAACCACGTCGGCGATCTCGGCAATATCTGCGCCGGCGTCGGCTTCAACTTCGGCGTCTCGCGACTCGGCTGGCAGAAGGAGCGGCTGCTCCGCCTGAACGAGGCCCTGACCGGCCATCGATACCTGATGGGCGTCGTCGCCCCCGGCGGCCTGCGGCTCGATCTCGACGAACGCGGGCTTCTCGGTCTCGGCCCGCTGGTCACGGAGATCGAGCACGAGGTCCGATCGACCGTTCGCCTTCTCGTTCGATCGGATGGCTTTATGAATCGGCTTCACGGCACCGGCGTCCTGACCCGGGAGGCCGCCCTCCGACTCGGCGCACTCGGGGTTGCGGCGCGGGCAAGCGGCCTGGAGATGGACCTGAGGCTCGATCGGCCGGCCGGGGCCTACCGCGACGTCTACGTCCCGCAGGTCGGCGCTTCCGCCGGCGACGTTGCAGCGCGATTCCACGTCCGGGCCCAGGAGGCGTCCGGATCAGCGGCGATCGTCGCCAGGCTCGCCGACAGCCTGCCGTTCGGGGACGCGTCCGTGCCGCTGGCCGGCGATCCGAAACCCGGCGCCGTCGCCCTCGCCGGAGCCGAAGGTCCGCGTGGCGCTTCGTGGCTCTGGCTCATGGCCGGTGTCGACGGCCGGGTCGCGCGGGTGCACCTCCGCTCGGCATCATTCGCGAACTGGCCGGTGGTTGCCTCGGTGGTGCCGGGCAACCTCGTGCCGGACTTCCCGCTAATCAACAAGAGCTTCGAGCTCTGCTACGCCTGCACGGACCGCTGAGATGCCGCTCGACATCCTCCGCCGACTGATCACGCCGCTGCGAGATCCGGTAGCGACCTCGCGCTACCCCGAGGCGGCGCCGCTCCTGCAGGCAGCGACCCGCGGCCTGCCCGAGATCGATCCGGCGCGCTGCGAGAACGCCGGAGCCTGCGCCGAGGTCTGCCCAACCGACGCCATCGAACTGGCGCCTGTCGCTTCGCCCGACGGAGAGTCGGGCGAAGGCGCCCAAGCCGCCGACAAGCCCTCGATCGACGCCGGCAAGTGCGTGGTCTGCGCCGCCTGCGTCCTGGCTTGCCCGAACGGCGCGATCAAGATGAGCTCGAGGGTCGAACTGGCGAGCCAGAGCTTAGCCGACCTGGTCGAGCGGGCAGCGGCCCCCGGCGAGCCGGCAATCGACCGCGCCGCCGAAGATCGGGCCCGCGCCCAGATCCTGGGCCGGTTCGGCCGGTCGCTCCACGTTCGGCATCTCGACGCAGGTTCCTGCAACGGCTGCGACTGGGAGGTCGCCGCGCTTCTGAACTCCTACCACGACGTCCAGCGGCTCGGCATCGACTTCGTCGCGTCCCCGCGCCACGCCGACCTGTTGCTGGTCACCGGCGTGATGACCGCCAACCTCCAGGAAGCGGCCCGCCGCACGTACGAAGCCATGCCCGAACCGAGACTCGTGGTCGCTATCGGCGCGTGTGCGATCAGCGGCGGCGTGTTCGCCGGCTCGCCCCAAACCCGAAACGGCGTCGCCGGCGCGTTCCCTGTGGATGTCTTCGTCCCCGGCTGCCCGCCCCGCCCCGAGGCCATCATCGAGGGCCTGCTCATGGCCGTGGCCCTGCCGCCCCGGACCGCCGATGTCGTGGTGGCTGGGCCCCAGTAGGAGCAGCGTCGCGGTGCGGTAGGTGCGGGCCATGGTCATCGGCCCATTCCGTCCAAGAGTGCCGGTCGCCGGGTCGAATAGGGCAACGGCGAGGTACGAACAACTCGGCCGAAGTCAGGCTCGCCTCCTCGGGTACACCGACGATAACCACCCCGGGCGCACCTCGGTGACAGGCTTGACAATCGAACGGGTGTTCTGTAACCTCGCGAAAGGGAAAGGAGGCGCCGGTGACTAAGCACGACGCCGAACGGAAACGCAAGATCCTGGATTACATCGCTGCCACGCTGCGGAGCCGCGGGTATCCGCCGTCTGTTCGTGAGATCGCGGTCGCGGTAGACCTTGCGTCAACTTCCGCTGTCCACCACCACCTCCAGATGCTCGAGCGCGAGGGCTACCTGGAGCGCGGTGCGGCCCAGTCCCGGGCTCTGCGGCTTACGCCGACCGCCGCCCTCCGACTCGGGCTGTCGGGCGAGCTCATGCCTCAGTCCGCCGCGCCGGATGCGCACGTTCTGCCCATCGTCGGCGAGATCGCCGCGGGCGGGCCGATCGAGGCCTACCAGGACGCATCGGAAAGCATGGCCGTACCGGACCTGCTGGCGCCCTCGGGCGATGCCTACGTGCTCCGTGTTCGCGGCGATTCGATGATCAACGCCCACATCCAGGACGGCGACTTCGTCCTGATCCGGCCGCAGCAGACGGCCCGGGATGGGGACATCGTGGTCGCCCAGGTGGAGGAGAACTCTGTGACCTTGAAGCAGTTCTTCAAGGAAGCCGGACGCATCCGCCTGCAGCCGGCCAATCCGGACTACCCGGCCATGTTCTACAACGACGTCCGAATCCAGGGGAAGCTCATCGGCGTCATCAGGAGGCTGGACTAGCCGGCTGCGACCAGGCCGCCTATGCCTTTGTTGCCGCGCTGCGCTCCTCGCTCAGGTACCTGGGGTGCGCTCGCTCCGGTGCTCGGACGGCGCCTCGGCTGTCGGCTCGCAGCCGGTGGCGAGCGGAGCTCAGCGGGCCATTCGTCCACATCGGCTGTCCACATACCGCCCACACCGCCGCGAATTCGGGGATAGAACGACCGCCCGGCTGGCCCCTTCGGTGAGTCGCGAGTCACCCGCACGGTCACGATAGGGTCGACACATAGCAATACAGGCCACGAGGGACCGCCCACCCGTGATCGACCGACTGCCACCACAGAACCTGGATTCCGAGCAAGCAGTGCTCGGGTCCATCTTGATCGACCGCGACGCGATCATTGAGGTCGCGGATTTCCTGCACTCCGAGGATTTCTACCGGCAGGCACACGGCCGAATCTTCGCAGCGATGCTCCAGCTCTTCGACAAGCGCGAGCCGATAGACGTAGTCACGGTCGCGGAGACGCTGGAGCGGGACGGGGATCTCGAGTCCGTTGGCGGGGCGAGCTATCTATCTACGCTGGGCAACGACACTCCCACAGCCGTCCACGTGGCGCAGTACGGCCGCATCGTCGAGCGCAAGGCCGTCCTGCGCCGACTGATCCAGGCCGCCGGCAAGATCGCCGCGATCGGTTACGAGGATGGCGCGGACATCCAGGAGTCGATCGACCGGTCGGAGGCCGAGCTCTTCTCGGTCAGCCAGCACCGAAGCAACGACGGCTTCAGCCCGTTGCGAACGCTGCTCCACGACGCCTACGACCGGCTGGACTATCTCCACGCCCATCGCGGCGAGATCGTCGGCGTGGCCTCGGGCTTTGCGGACCTGGACCAGCTGACCACCGGCTTCCAGCCGAGCGACCTGGTCATCCTCGCGGCCCGCCCCAGCGTCGGCAAGACGAGTCTCGCACTGAACGTAGCGGAGCATGCCGCCGTCCGAGAAGGCAAGACGGTCGGCGTCTTCAGCCTGGAAATGAGCAAGGAGCAGCTCGTCCTGCGCCTGCTGTCGAGCGTCGCTTCGATCGACTCCCAGCGGCTGCGCTCGGGCTTCCTGGAGGAGCTGGACTTCGCCCGAATCGCGCCCGCGCTGCAAGCCCTTTCGGACGCCCCTATCTACATAGACGACACGCCGAACATCAGCACCATGGAGTTGCGGACGAAGGCCCGCCGCCTCCAGGCCGAGCACGGGCTGGACCTTCTGATCGTGGACTACCTCCAGCTCATGCAGGCCACCACCCAGAGCCGCGACTCCAACCGCGTCCAGGAGGTTTCGGAGATCAGCCGCGGTCTCAAAGGCCTCGCCCGTGAGTTGAAGGTACCCGTTATCGCCCTCTCGCAGCTCTCCCGCCAGCCGGAAATGCGCGAGTCGCGCGAGCCGCGCCTGTCCGACCTGCGCGAGTCCGGCGCGATCGAGCAGGACGCAGACCTCGTCCTCTTCCTGTGGCGCGAGAAGGAGAAGGCCGGCGACGAGAGTGAGATAGACGGCGAGGTCATCAACCTCCGCCTCGCCAAGCACCGCAACGGCCCCACCGGCGAAGTCAAGCTATGGTTCAAGAAGAGCCAGACGCGGTTCCAGAGCTACCTCGGCGAGCGCTACGCTGAGGCAGTCTAGCCCTGCGGACGAGCCCGGGGCGGCTCAGCCCGGCGACCGCGTGGACCTGGGCGATCGGCGGCACACCCCCGCACGGCCCTCGGCCTACACTTCGCCCACGGGCGGCAATGACCGCCGGCAAGGGAGGAGTCAGATGGGCGTGATCATCGTCCGGGAGATGGTCGGGACCAGCCCTCATTCGTGGAGCGACGCCGCCCGCCAGGCCGTGGCCCTGGCCAGCAAAACCGTCCGGAATATCCGCACGGTGGAAGTGGTGCAGTCGACGGCGCGGGTCGATGGCGGCGAGATCGTCGAGTACCGGGTCCAGATCAAGCTCGGTTTCGAATACGAGGAATAGCCTCCACCGTGGGTGATCGATCCGGCCGGGGGGGCGATCCGATCCGGCACGGACGGGTTATCCACAAGCGCCCCGGCGCGATAAGCGGCGAATAATCGCGCCCGGCGAGAATCCGCGCATGCAGACCTCCGCCCTCGGCCCAATTGACACTCCGCGGTTCGAGTTTCTATCCTACCCGCCGCCGCCCGGGGAACGGCGAGTGGGGATGGAAGGGATGGAGGAGCTGGCTGTGTCCGTCGAGCCGGAGAGCGGCGACCGTCTGGCCGATGAGGCGGCGCGTTTGCGATCTCGTTTTCCGTTGCGCCCGGCAAAGATTCAGGGCCCCTTCCTGCCGGAAGACACGCTCCGACGCGACCGTCTCTTTCGCCGGCTCGAGTCCAACGAAGGCCGGCGGCTCCTCTACATCGTGGCCGAGGCCGGGTTTGGCAAGACCACGCTGATCGCGGACTTCCTCAGGCACTCCCAGATTCGAACCTTCTGGTACCGACTGGACGAGGACGATACGGATGGCCTTGTCTTCTTGCGTTACGTGGTTGCGTCATGCCAGGCCGTCGACCCTCGCCTCCTGGCCCGAACGGCCGCCCTACTGGCCGAGTCCACCCTCGAGCCCGCTTCGGTCGAAGCGGTTTCCCAGACGCTCCTCGGCGAACTGGGCACCCTCGGCGACGTGCCTTCGGCGCTCGTTCTGGACGACTTTCATATGGTCGAATCCGTGCCAGCCATCGGGGCTCTGGTCGAGCGAGTACTGGATTGAGCTCCGGCCGGACTGAAGATCGTCGTCGCCAGCCGCCGGACGCCCGGTCTGTCCGTGGCCGCGATGCGGGCCCGCGGTGAACTATTTGAACGGTGTCGCGACGAACTCAGGTTTGACGAAGCCGAGACGGGCAAGCTCTTCCGCGACTCTTACCGGCACCCTCTCGAGCCGGACGTCCTGCACGACCTCCAGGCCCGAACAGACGGATGGGCGGCCTCGCTGGCCCTGGTCAAGACCGCGGTGGACGGCCGGACTCCCGGTCAAGTGCGCGCTTTTGTAGGTTCGCTGTCCGGTTCCGAAGGCGACCTCTACGACTACCTGGCCGAGGAAGTGGTCGCCGACCTGGACCCGGACCTCCGCGACTTCCTGGTTCGAACCTCGGTCCTCGAGGACGTGGAGCCGGACACCGCAGCCGTTGCCGCGTCTGTTACCCCGGCGCGAGCCCGGAGCCTGCTCCGCGACGCCCAGACCATTGGCCTCATGGCCAGGGGCGGCGACGTCGGAGCCGCGTGGCGACCCCATCCTCTGGTCCGCGAGTTCCTGCTGTCCCACCTCGACTCTGAGGTTGGCGAGGCCGGCGTGGCCGAACTGCATCGCCGTTTGGCAAGGGTGATGGAGCCGCGTTCCTGGCGCATGGCCGCCCGCCACTGGGCAGCCGCCGGCGAGCTAGAGGAAGTCCGCCGTGTCGTCTGCGCCGCCACTCCCACGATCATCGGCACGGGCGATCTCGCCGCCGCCAAGGACTTCATCGCACAGCTGCCGAGCGACGGCCCCAACCCCTGGTTCGACATCATCGAAAGCCGTCTGTTGTCGTCTGCCGGATGCTTCGACGAAGCTGCTGTCATGGCCGACCGGTCCGGTGAAGCAGCCCTCCGGCTTGCCCAGGAAAATCGCTCTTTCGCGATGATGCGAGCGCTCAATACGCTG
>Ga0182021_10005004_pt1 | contig 15636 bp, 12 predicted proteins | sample 612E3MmetaG_FD_120493 | JGI IMG/M metagenome (GOLD analysis project Ga0182021, IMG submission 120493) | Permafrost microbial communities from Stordalen Mire, Sweden - 612E3M metaG (Illumina Assembly) | ecosystem: Environmental > Terrestrial > Soil > Wetlands > Permafrost | place: Sweden... | reverse complement strand
TTCCCTGACCACCATCAAGAACCCTACCGCCATGATTTGATACATAACATGCACTTGCACCAGAATCTAAAACTTTAACTGCATCTTCTTTGCTCATGATTCCCTTGAAAATCACTGGTTTCTTAGTAGATTCAACCAGTTCAGCGATATCCTTTTCACTTTTACGATAAAGTGGTTTATTAGAAGCATTCCAAAATGTAGAACCTGCCCCCTCCAGATCCACTCCTACAGCTATAACGTTCAGTTCCTCAGCCAATTGCATGAGCTTGATAAGTCGTTCTTGTGACTGGGGTTTGAATATTGGTATGCCCCAACCATTGCTCTCACCAACAATCTTAACTCCCAAATCATCAGGGCTGTAAGGTGTATTTCCCACAAAACCAATAGAACCAGATTTCATTGCACCCATCAAAAGTCCTCTGTAAAATGCATCTTCAGGTATTACATCATTCATACTGGCTTTAACACCTGAAAGGCTTGCACCCATAAAAGGAACACCTATCTTCTTACCAAAAATAGAAATGGACATTTCCGGTTCATGATGTTCCTTGATTACATTCATCTTAAGTTTGTACTCCTGAAGAGAATTGTAATTAGCCTCAAACGTCTTTCCCTGTCCAGCTCCACCAAATCCAATTGATTCTCCAAACTTCTGTCCTGAACACAATCTATCAGGCTGACCATTACAAACAGAATACTCACCACAAACACCAGTAAGCATTTTACGAGCTATAGAACGGTAATAATTTATTCCCTTACTTTCATTCTGCGTTTCACTGTATGCAGTTATTTTAAGGGAAAAAATATCATCTCTTACTTCTTGAAGGTATTCTTTGGGCATTCCACAAACTGGACAAAGCCACGAATCTGGAAAATCATCTACTTTTGTTCCTGGTTCGATTTTTGTCTCTGGATCTCCCTTTTCGTCATCATAAGCATAAATATTGCAGTAAGTGCATATGTACTTCATAAACTCACCTTCTATTATAATTATTAGTATTGACAGGATTCAGTTTACTAATTTCATTTTTTAAGCATTTATTTTTCTTTTTCCAGGTTCAGTTGTTCCCTAGCTTTGGCAATAGCTATGAGAGGCGGAACTTCCTTGGGACAAACTCTACGACAGTTTCCATGGAAATCACAATCCCACCATCCTCTTGGTTCATCTGCCCGTTTAAGCCTTGAATTATCATTCGATTCCCTTGGATCAATGTGAAATCTGTAAAGTTTGGCCAGCGCTGCAGGACCAAGGTACTGTGGATCACTTCCATTTACTGGACATGAACCGAAGCATGCAGCACATAGAATACAATTGGTATAAAGTTCAAGTTCAGGAACAAAACTTGGATCCATGAGTCTCTCCTTCTCTGGTGCCGGATCTGATGGTTTAAAAACCGGGTCTACATATTTATAAAAATCAAAAAACTTCTCCATATCCACAATGAGATCCCTAATTACAGGAAGATGAGGGAGTGGTTCTACTAAAACCTCATCTTTTGGATTCCATTCTACTTTTTCTTCAATTGCAGGATATGGTGATAGAGGGATATGGAGTTCATCGTTTAAAATAGCCGCAACTTGTGTTCTACATGCTAATCTAGGTACTTTATTGATTAACATCGCACAAGTACCGCAAACAGCACCTCTACAAGAATAATGGAATGCAATGGAATCATCAAATTTCTGTTGAAACTGAAATAATGCACCAAGTACCGTCAATCCCGAAGTGGGTTCAAGTTCGAATGTATCATAACGGGGTTCTGTCATTCCATCATGATACCTGTACACCTTTAGTTTCATTAGTATACACGCTCCTTCGGTTTAAACATTCCCAATTTAACGGGTTTATAGGTAATATCCATGTTTCCATCTTTTAAAAATGTTATTGTATGTTTTAAGAACTTTTCATCATCCCTATCCTGATGATCTGTTCGGGTATGCGAACCTCTGCTTTCCCTTCTTGCAATAGCCCCGTTAGCAACCACTTCAGCTATTTTGAGCATCCCTTCGAGTTCTAAAAACTGTATGAGGGTCTGGTTTACTACCCGATTCTTATTATTTGGAGAAAGATGAGATAATGTTTTTTGTAATTTTTTAATCTCTTTTAGTCCTTCTTGCATGGTCTGAGCTTCACGATATATTCCAAATTTATTGAACATAGATTTTGACATGTTTTCTTTAATATTAAAGAAGTTTTCTGCTCCTTTTCGCTTTAATATTTCCTCAATTTTAGATTCAACTACATTAACATCTATTTTTATTGGTTTCATATCTGGTTTAGAAGAATTAAGGTTATCCTCAATGATTTTATCTGCTACCAACCTACCGAATACAACAGTTTCCAGGAGTGAATTTCCACCTAATCTGTTGGCCCCGTGAACGCTGATGCAAGCACATTCACCTGCAGCGTACAACCCTTGAAGTGAAGTAGCACCGTGGATATCTACATCGATCCCACCCATAGAGTAATGTTGACCTGGTTGAACAGGAACAGGATCTTTAATCGGGTCAACACCAGCAAAATCCATAGCTATCTGACGAATTCCTGGTAACCGTTCCATGATACGATCTGCACCCAGATGGGTGAGATCTAAGTTTACATAACCCTCTTCATGTCCCCTTCCTTCTTTGATCTCCTTTTCAATTGATCTAGCAACTACATCTCTAGGGGCCAGATCCAGAGAGTTGGGAGCGTAATGCTCCATAAAACGTTCACCGTTGCTGTTGAGTAGAATTCCTCCTTCACCACGTGCCCCCTCACTCATCAAAATATTCGTGCCATATAGTGTGGTGGGATGGAACTGTACAAACTCCATATCTTTTAATGGAACACCAACATCTAGTGCTAAAGCGTGACCATCACCAGTATTTATGAGGGCATTGGTAGACCTGTTGAATATCCTACCAAATCCTCCTGTTGCCATTAAAACAGCTTTTGAAAGGAAACCATGTACATTACCCGTCATGATCTCTATTGCAGTACACCCAACGCACCTTCCATTGTCCTTTACCAGTGAAGTAACAAAAAATTCATCATAAATAGGAATATCACGATTTAAAACCTGTTCATAGAGAGATTGGAGCGCATTGTGGCCTGTTCTATCTGCTGCATAACATGTTCTTGGAAATCCTGCTCCTCCAAATGGACGCTGGGCTATCTTTCCATTTTCCAATCTTGACCAGACAGTTCCCATATATTCCAATTCATAGACAGTTGCTGTTGCCTCACGGCACATCAGTTCTACTGCATCTTGATCTGCAAGATAATCTGAACCCTTCACAGTATCGTATGCATGCATTTCCCAACTATCGGTAGTACCGTCTTCACCTGGTACATTACCGAGTGAAGCATTCATTCCTCCTTGGGCAGCTACAGAATGGGATCTAAGTGGATGAACCTTTGAAATTACAGCCCCATCTAAACCTGCATCCGAGACTTGAAGAGCAGCCCTTAAACCTGTTAATCCACCACCAATAATAATAACATCATGATAATGGATAGATACCTGGCTACTCGCATTAACAACTTCTTCATCATGTTTTAAAGATTTAGACATTAAATTACCCCACTTCCTATTTTTCAGAATTATATCATAGATCAGTTTTATTTCTCTGTTCTTAGTTTCTCATCACTAATTATTGAATTAAATCGTACATTTTTAGTATACATATCTTATTATAAGCTTATATTAGAATTTTAGTTGAAAAATTAAATAATAACCTTCGGTCAGATTTTAATTTATAATTTAATGAATTAATATTTTTTGAAAAATTTTAAGGGATTCGAGCTAATAAAAAATCGATTATATTGCATTCATAGTGAGTATTTTTCAACTAGTAGAGTACTAATAATATTTAATAAATCAGAGTACAAAAAATAAAAAATTCTAAGTTGAATTATTAAAGAATTTAATTAATAGAATTTATATTATAATACTAAATATTAAAAGTTTGATGGAGTTTAAAATGAATCCAAAAATTGGAGATCTCATATACGCAGGTAAAGCAAAGGATGTGTACGAAACAGATAATCCAGGACAAGTTATAGTTAAATTTAGAGATGATATAACTGCTGGTGATGGTGTAAAAACTGAAAGCTTGATAAAAAAGGGGTATTACAATTCAATAATATCTTCAAAGTTTTTTGAAGTACTCGAAGAATCAGGTGTAAAAACCCAATACATCGAATTAATCAAACCAGGTTATATGCTTTGTAAGAAGTTGGATATGATACCTCTGGAAGTTATAACCAGAAATATTGCAGCTGGAAGCCTGTTAAAAAAATTCCCATTCAAAGAAAACCAGGAATTAAACCCTCCAGTGATACAGATGGACTATAAAAATGATGAATATCATGACCCTATGTTAAATTGCTCCATAATAACTGCACTGGGCCTTGCAACCCCTAAAGAACTTGATATGATAAGGAGCATAACTCTTAAAATCAACAAAATCTTAAAGGAATTTCTATTGGGTAAAGGTATTCTGTTTCCTGATTTTAAGATAGAATATGGGTTTGATACCCTAGGTAATATTGTTCTGGGTGATGAGATAAGCCCTGATACTTGTAGATTTTGGGATTCAAAAACTTGGGAGGTCCTTGACAAAGATCTATTCCGGAAGGGGGAATCAGGTGTTATGGATGCTTATGTGAAAGTTGCATCGCTGATACTCAACCAAGAAGACAAGAAAAAATGGAAAATTGAAGTTTAAAATATTAGAAAAAACAAATCAAGTATCAGAAATTCTTGTTAAAAATGTATCATTCTAAAATCCAATTTAATCAAAATTTAATGAAGAATTATAAAAAATCAATTTAGTACTAATTTATTTCTTAAATAATTAATCCAAAAGGATTGGTGATGAAATGAAATATGATGCAGAGGTTAAAATATGTCTGAAAAAAGGTATGTTAAATCCAGAAGCTGCTACAATACAAAGGGCACTGGCTTTACTGGATTATCAAGTTGAAAATACTGCTACTGTAGACGTGATAAAGTTCTCACTCGAAGGAACCAACGCAGCACTTGTAAAGGAAGAAGTTGATGAAATGTGCCAAAGACTTCTCTGCAATCCCGTGATCCACGATTACAGAATAAATATATCTCAAAAAGAGGAATAAAAGATGAAAGTTGGGATAATAAGATTTCCTGGGTCAAATTGTGACAGGGATGTTTTCCATGCCCTTGAACTTGCAGGGGCAGAACCAGATTATGTTTGGTGGAGTAGGAGGGATCTTTCAGACTTCGAGGCAATAGTAATTCCAGGTGGATTTTCCTATGGAGACTACTTGAGAGCAGGAGCCATAGCAGCTATCACACCTGTAATTGAAGGAATTAAAGACTGTGTTAAAGAAGATAAACCCGTTCTTGGAATTTGTAACGGTGCACAGATACTTGCGGAGGTTGGACTGGTACCTGGAGTCTTCACAGAAAATCAAAATGCTAAGTTCACATGTGAATGGACCGAATTGAAGGTTGAAAGCTGTAGAACACCATTTACAAGTTTGTACAAAAAGAATGAAATAATAAAAATGCCAATAGCCCATGCAGAAGGCCGTTACTACACAGAAGATATTAAAAAACTGCATGATAATGATCAAGTTGTGCTCTCATTCGAATCAGAAAACCCTAACGGATCAATTGAAGGCATAACCGGGGTATGCGACGAAAAAGGGTTGGTTTGTGCTGTTATGCCACATCCAGAAAGGGCTTCAGAAACTATTCTGGGATCTGAGGATGGTTCAAAATTCTTCAAGGGAATAGTTAAATATTGAGACTTAGAAATTAATGGATTCAATGACTTATAACAATTTTCGTTTCTAAATAGAAAAAATTAAGATTTAAACTATTATATCAGTTTAAGATTAAAAATCTATTAATATTTGTAAAATACAATTATTCGATTAAAAAAATCAAGGTGCAAATTATGGTAGTATATTTGGTAGGTGCAGGACCAGGAGACCCTGATCTCATAACACTTAAAGCTATTAAAGTCCTTAAAAAAGCAGATGTCGTTGTTTATGACAGACTGGCAAATGAAGAGATCCTAACCTACGCTCAAGATGCAGAGTTTATCTATGTTGGAAAAAAAGCAGGAGAACACTATAAAAAACAGGAAGAAATAAACCAGATACTTATTGATCAGGCCAAACAGCACGAATTTGTAGTGAGGCTAAAAGGAGGAGACCCTTTTTTATTCGGTCGAGGCGGTGAAGAGATGCTGGCCCTACTAGAAGAAGAAATACACGTGGAGTTCGTGCCTGGAGTAACTTCTGCCATTGGTGTACCAACATTTGCAGGTCTCCCTGTTACACACAGAGGAGTTGCCACATCATTAACAATTGTAACAGGACATGAAGATCCCACAAAATTTAATAAACAGGTTAAATGGGATTTTAAAGCCGACACAATAGTAATTCTAATGGGAGTTGGATTACTGGAAGAGAACACAAGGGAGATAATGAAGTTCAAGGATCCAGAAACTCCAGTTTGTGTAATTGAAAGGGGCACATCATCAGAACAGAGAATAATAACCGGTACACTTGAAAATATCACCCAAAATCAAATCAATACCCCCGCCCTCGTCATTGTTGGCCATGTAGTCGATATTTATATAGAAACTCTAAATAAAAAGGGTAAAATTGGTAAGGATGAGATATAATGACGAGTAATGAATTTAAGGGTAAATTAATAGGAGTTACACGTCCTGCTGAAAGAGTTAATGAAGCCGTTGATATTATAGAGGCACATGGTGGAAAGGCTTTTGTTGCACCAACTCTGGAACTCAAAGTTTCAAATACTCAATCACTGATAAATCTATGTAAAATGGCAGGAGAACTTGACTGGTTGATATTTACATCCCCCACAGCAATAATATCGATATTTAAACATTGTCAATATCTTAAAGAACGGTTAAACCCGAATTGTCAGATAGCGGTAATAGGCCCCAGAACTGAAAACTTCCTAAATAAAAAGGGACTTAAAGCGGATATAATTCCAAATGTTTATACATCAGATGGGTTTCTTGACATTTTCAGTGGATTAAGACTTAATGACCAAAATATAGGAATTCCAAGAACCAAATCAGCAATAGATGCACTTCCAGAAGGTCTGAAAAAAATGGGCGCCAATGTTATTATTGCCGAGGCATACAGATCAGGACTACCTGAGAATAAAGATAAAGTAGAACATCTAATAATTAGTATAATCAACAGAGAAATTGATGCCGTTACATTTACAAGTACTTTAACCGTAAAAAATCTGTTTGAAATGGTTAAAGAGAAAGAAAAGGAAGAACTTTTGAAGGCATTAAGGAGCGAAGAAGTTGTCGTAGTTGCAATTGGACCTGTGACAGCTAGATCCCTTCAAAAACAGGATATTCCTGTTTTAATACCTGATGATTATACTGTTAAAGCCATGCTGGAAATTTTAATGAAAGAAATTTAATGCAAGTAAAAAGTCAAATTTGAAAATGTAGGTTTTGGGCATAAAAGTTCGTTTGAGGTGGAAATTAAATGAAAGTAATAATATGGCCGGTTAACATCGATTCCAAAAAAACCAAACATGAAGGAAGAAAAATTCCCATGGTTGATGCTGTGAGTTCTCCTAAACTGCGAGAAATAGCTAAAGCAGCCACAAAACTTGGATTAAATCCTGAAGTTGAAAAAACCAAATCATATTCAAGATCTTGGTGGGAAATTTCAGGCAGGGTAGCCATTGATAAAACCATGCCCAAGAGAGAGATCTTGATCAAAATAAGTAAAATGATCCAGGGAACCAGGACAAATAAAATAATATAATTTCATACTTCAAAGGGAGTAAACATGCTTAATGTTAATAATTCAATGAACCTTTCATTTAAAAAAGCACATGAACTGGTTAAAAAGTCAGAAGACATAAAGATATATACCCATATAGACTGTGATGGTGTAACAGCCGGTGCTATATTGTCTTCAATGCTCGACAGGCTCGAAAAAGATCATTACATAGAATTTATAAGTCTCGATAAAATTGAGGATCTTGAATCTGATAATGAACTGACAATATTTTCTGATCTCGGTTCTGGACAGGATATGGATCAATTCTGTACATCCAGATCCAATACACTCATTCTAGACCATCATCCACCTTTAAGAAAAATGAATCACTCAATGAATGGTGAATTTGTGGAATTGAACCCACATTTTCATAACATTGATGGATCCTACGAGGTTTCAGGGGGAGGTATGGTATATTTACTTGCAAGGACTTTTGGATATCACGATCTAAGCTGGATGGGTGTTTTAAGTGCTGTTGGAGACATGCAAAATAGTTTTTCAGGTAAGATGATGGGTCTGAACAATGGCATACTGAGTGAAAGCGTGCAGAACAACTTGGTTGAATCTAAATACGATTTATCTATCTATGGAAGACAGACACGACCCATATTTGTGGCATTGTCATATTTTGGAGATGTTAATCTCCCAATAACAAATAACAAGACTGAATGTCTTTTACTCCTTAATAAACTTGATATTCCAACTAAAAATGGGAAAAAACAGAGATCTCTATGTGATTTAAGCACAGATGAAAAAAGTAGACTATTTTCTGAACTTGTTAGGATGTTGAGCATGGAAGTACCCTCAAAGTACGTTAAGTATGTCCCAAAACTAATTTCAGGAGATTCCTATGAGTTTTTAATGGAAGAAAAATACTCTCCCCTAAGGGATGCTAGCGAATTCTCAACTGCAGTGAATGCTTGTGGTAGGCACAACCACCATAAAGTCGCATTGAACGTATTGAAAGGAGACAGGGGTGCTGGACTTGATGAGATGGAACATTTAGCCCTTGAACATAGACGTTATCTGGCTAAGAAAATGGAATGGATCCGTGGAGACGACAGGATCATCCCACTAAATAACATCCAATATTTTGAAGGAAGTGAAATAAAAAGTGAAGTAATAGGAACCATAGCAGGTATGATATTGAGTTATGGAGACTGGAAAAAGCCAATAATAGGTTTTACTCCGATAAGTAATGATAAAGAAGGAATTAAAGTATCACTTAGATGTTCAAAGCTACTTGCATATGAAGGAATTCACTTCGGAAATTTAATACGTGAAATTGCAAAGAAAGTTGGTGGAAGCGGTGGAGGACACTCAGTTGCATGTGGAGCTTACATACCTGAAGGTAGTACAAATAAATTCCTAACACTCTTAGATGAAAGCTTGAAGGGATTAATGTAAAGAAATATATTAAAATTTAAGCCATAAATTTATAATTTGGGGTCATTGACTATGAAGGTTTTCAAGAATAAAGGTGAACTCACAAGATTCCAAATACTTGCCGAGATAGCTAGGGAACAGCCACACCTCAGACAGAAAGATGTTGCAAAAAAATTAGGAATAACTATTCAAGCTGTTTCTGAAAATATAAAAAGTCTGGTAGATGATGGATTCGTTGAAACTGGAATGGGAAATGCAAGGTATAAAATTACCAAACGAGGTATTGAAAAGGTAAAAAAAGAGGCTGTAAATCTAAGAAAATATGCAGACGATGTACTCGACACCATGAATACCTACAAATCAGTTTGGCCCGCAATTGCAAGAGAAGATATGAAAGAAGGTGAAACAGTATGGCTTGAAATGGAAAATGGAACTCTATACGCCGGGAAAAATAAGAAATCGGCCTATGCCGAGGTTCTAAAAACAGCTTCAAAGGGAGATGATGTGGCCCTTGTTAACTTAGGCGGTACAATACAGCTTAAATCCGGATCCGTAGTTATTATACGAGTACCAACGATAAATGAAGGTGGATCGAAGGTAATAAACACCGGAAAGATCAAAGAAATATACAATAAAGGATTCGATAGGGTCGGTATAATGGGTACTGTTTCAAGGGCAGTTACAACTAAAGTGGGAATTAAAACAGATTTTGAATTCGCAACTCCAGATGCTACAGTAGCGGCATCTAAAAGAGGCCTTAATGTGCTAGTATTTGCAGTTGGAAAGATGAGTAAAAGTCTAATAAGAAAACTTGAACACGAAGGACTGAAATATACAGTAGAAGATGTTTCAAGTGAGTGATGACTTATATTCTTTTCATAATTAGTTTAAAGGATTTTGATCTATTTAAATTCTATAAAAAATAATTGATTGATGATCTATTTAATATATGGATTTAAAGGAATCTACATCCATAAGAATCTATTTTGGCAATTATTACATCTTCAAGTGTGGTGTCTGGAGTTTTAGAAAGTGCAAATGCTGTATTTCCAAGCATTGCCATACTAGCACCAATGGTTTCATCTTCAAGAATATCTATAATTTCAGAAACTTCTTTGCTTAGAAGTCCTGTTTCCATTGCAAATTTTTTTGAAAGTTTCAAGAATGTTTCAGGTTCTGGACTCTTTAACAGATGGTTTAACATATCCCTTCCAGTGTTGTTTATCCTTTTTTTGTGAATTGAATCTCCTATTATTGCTGATGTTTCGATTCCGCCAAGACTCTTAGAAATAACGTAAAGATCGTCCTTAAGGATCAATTTATCTGTTACAGCAAATCCAGGGGCACCTTCTTTCAATCTTAAAGTTATACCACCGTTCATCTCGGCAACAACGTCCCCCAAACCACTTTTCATCTCAATTTCTGCAAGATGCGCCATGCTTGCGGCTTTGTTGAAAGTTATATCAAGTTCAAGAATTTTGGCAACAGCCATGGCCGTCCCGAGTGCAGATGCTGCTGATGTACCAAAACCAGCACCTATTGGAACTTCCATTTCATGGTTTATTTTGAGTACTCTGTTTTCGAGTAGATTGTTTATTTTAAATTTGCTTTCCATCAACTCTAAAGTTTTAAAGGTTATGGAAGCATTTTTAGGATCTTCCTCACCATTAATTCTCACAATTGCATTTAAACTATCATAAGGGTCATTGTCGACTATTTGTAGGTTGGTTACTACTCCTTTATCCATTGCAACACCTGCACCACACGATCCCCTCTTCAAGTGATCAGGGTGGTCTATTATCTCAAAAAATCCTGTTATATGAGATGGAGCGAAAACAGAGCATTTCATTTTTATCACTATATTTAATATGGAAGGTAACCATAAATAATCAATCTTTTTTTATTAATAGCTCCAGAATCTTTTCATGACCAGGATGAAGTCGTTTGATGAACATATTCACTGATTCTTTTACTTTATGAAATCTATAATGGTTTTTTTTCATAGAAATATTTAACATTTGATTGGAATTGTAAAATAGAATGTTGAACCTTTTCCTGGTTCTGATTCAACCCATATTCGTCCGCCTTGTTGTTGAATTATCTTTTGGATAATTGCAAGGCCTATTCCTGTACCTTCATATTTTTCTCTAGTGTGCAGACGCTGAAATATTGTGAAAATTCTGTCCAAGTGTTTGGGATCCATTCCAATTCCATTATCACTCACACTGAATATCCATTCATTTCCTTCTTTTTTAGCAGAAATATGAATTTTAGTTATTTTCTTGTCATTAAACTTAATGGCATTAGATATCAAGTTTTGGAAAACTTGAACTTTCCTAGAAAAATCTCCATATAACGTTGGAAGAGGGTCATGAGTAATTTGTACATTCTTCTCTTCAATTGAAACTTTTAAGTTTAATAATACTGTATCCAGCGCAGTTTCTAGATTTACAAGTTCATTCTCTCTAGGTTTAGTATTAAGTCGTGAAAATGTTAATAAATCGTCAATCAGCAGTTTCATGCGCTTAGCACCATCAACAATAAATCCAATATAATCATCAGCATCATTATCCAATCTGCCTTTATAGCGTCGTTCTAACAACTGAGTAAAACTTGTAACCATACGTAAAGGTTCCTGCAAATCATGTGAAGAAACATAAGCAAAACGTTCCAACTCTTCATTAGACTCTTTCAACTTATCTTGTGCAATTACACGATCGGTTACGTCGTGAACAATGGAGTAAAGAAGTTTTTTACCACCTAAAACAATTGTCCCACTGTATACATCTACATCACGAATTTCTCCACTTGCTAATCGATGTTTAAATAAAAAGTTGTTTTGTTGTGATGAAACCGATTTTTGCATTCTATCATGAATTTCATCTTCAGATAGGACATTTATATTGTTTATGTTCATTTTTACTAATTCATCATAGTTATAACCATAAAAAGAAGTTGCTGCAGGGTTTGCATCAATAATATCCCCATTATCTGGATTAATTAAAAGCATTACTGCATGATTATTATCAAATAAACTATGATATCTTTCTTCACTTTCTTTCAAAGATTCCTCAACATTTTTTCGTTGGGTTATATCAATATTTATACCCAGTACTCGTAATATATCTCCTTCATCATTATAGATTGCCCCACCTTTGGCTGATAACCAATGGATTTGACCTGATTTGTGTAGTATACGGAATTCTAAATCGAAAGGTTCTTGGTTTGCAATTTTATCATCTCTTTCGGCTTCAATTTTTTCAATATCGTCTGGATGAGTTAACTGACGCCAATCTTGATACGTTTTTATTGTTCCAGGAATTAAACCATATAATTGCTCAAGTTCGGGGGTAAAATGAAGTTCATCTGTAATTGTGTTCCAATCCCATATGCCTACATTGCCTAGGGTTTGCGATAGACGCAACCGTTCTTCACTTTCCTTTAAATTTTCTTCAGTTTTTTTCAGTTCGGTAATGTCGGTGGAAACAGAGCCTACTCCATAAAGTTTATTGTTATTGTCATAAATGGGGAATTTGTTTGCGATAAAAGTATGATGTCCATCAACCAAATTTGCTTCTTCTTCAATACTTATCGGCTTTCCTTCTTCAAGCACTTTCTGGTCATTAGCCTTATAATAGTCCGCTAATTCCTTAGTGATGATATCATAATCAGTTTTACCTTTTATTTCTTCATTTTTAACTCCAAGTAATTCTTCTAATTTTCTATTAATTGTTAAAAACCGGCCTTCAATGTCTTTAACAAAAATAGGAGATGGAAAACCATTAATTATGTCCTGCAACAATTTTTGACTCTGATTAAGAGCTTCTTCAACTTTTTTACGTTCATTAATATCTCGACTGATCCCCACTAGGGCCACAGGATGGTCATGTTCGTCATAAACAAGTTTTCGTCTGTCGCTGAACCAACGATATTCACTGCTTTTAACTTTCCAACGGTATTCAACAGGTTCGTTTAAATCCTCGCCGTTCATCACCTTTTTCTGTTGAGAAATTGAAATTTCCCTATCATCAGGGTGTACTCGCTCATAAGCCTCCTCTACAGGAAAGTTATTCATTTCTTCGGTGGTGAATCCTGTAAGTTTCACCTGGGCAGGACTCATAAAGTTATAACTTCCGGTCTCCAAATCAAGCATATTTATGCCGTCTAACGAATTATCAAGCACTGTATGGAGAAGCTTTTCATTCTTTTTGATAAGTTCTTCACTTTTTTTAATATTTTCAAATAGTTCTGCATTCTCTAAAGCTTGGGATAGGGATGAAGCTAGTTTGTTGGTAAAATCAATCTGTGCTTTGGTGAATATAACTGATTTTTTATGGTGATAAAATGCAATAACACCTCTGACTTCATCTTTCAATATAATTGGAGCAACCAGAAGTGAAGCGACTCCATGTAATTTCATTCCATTTTTATTCACACGAGAATCATTTGGTGCATCATTGAACGCTATTGCTTCCTTTTTATTGGCTACGTATATTGATGTCGGTGATTCTTGATCTGATTTTATTTGGCCGATAATATTGTTGGGAAAATTATGAACAAATTTAACTATCCATCGATTTTGTTCTCTTAAGTTGATAATCGCAGATTCAGCACCAATTGCTTTAGCTCCTTCTTCCACAATCAACTGCATGATCTCATTGTAATCTAGAGTAGAATTGATTTTAGTATTAAATATATTTAAGGCATCACTGAGTTTTTCTCTTTCTATTCGTTCTGTTATATCACGAACAAAAGCCTCTGTACCTTGTATTAGACCATTATTATCATAATGGAATTGTGCATTTAAAGAAACCAAAAATGATGTACCATCCTTTCGCATTGCAGTACTTTCAAAATCTTCAACATTATCATATTTATTAAGTTTTTCAATTAAAGAATTTCTATCCTCAGCGTATTTGTACAAAGAATACGCTGGCATACCTATCATTTCTTGTGGAGAATCGAATCTGTACATTCGAGCAGCAGAAGGACTTACCATAGTTATTATACCTTTTTTATCTGCCCGGATATATGCATCTTGAAGATTATCGAGAATATTTTTATAACTTTCTTGACTCACCTTAAGAGCTTTGTTTATCTTTAACAATTCATCTCCCTGATGCATAAGCTCTTCATTTGTAACTTGTAGTTCTTCAGAAGTTGATTGTAATTCCTCATTTGAAACTGTAAGTTCCTCGGTAAGTTGTTGTTCCTTCTCTAAAAGTTCATGTTTAAGTTTTTCAGATATTTTACGTTCACTGATATCCGTGATAAATGAATAATAATATTTAGGTGTGTCATCTTCATTTTTTTCTATATGTACGAGGAGTTCAATTGGTACTCTGGTCCCATCTTTCCTCATATATTCTTTTTCGTACTTTACTGGTTGTCCTGTGCGTTGAAGTTCGTCAAGTTTTTCGTTTTCCATATCCCTGAATTTATGAGGAGTGAGAACTTCAGACCAATCTGTACTTTTGAGCTCTTCCCTTGAGTAACCAGTAAGTTCCTCAAATGCTTTGTTAACAATCCCTAAGTGACCATCTGGATATCCTACACCAAAGGGCTGAGAAGAATTTTCAAGTAAACTAGCAAGTAAAGTTTCGTTCTTTCTACTTATCTCCAATTCTTCTTTAATTTTAATACTAGTATCAGCTTTGACCATATAAATTCTCCAAAGTTACTAAAATTAAAATAATTATAAAAAACATTTTGATAATATTCCTATTTATAGATATTTAAACAGAACATATTACGAAAATGTAATCAATTTAAATAGAAATACTTTTGAAATAAATTGGTTCAGGAATGATATCTGTAGACAAAGATTTAGTTATGTTTAAAATAAAATAAGTATGCAACTGTTGTTAAAAGATTTTCTAGTAATTTTACATAGTAGTTGGTGACCTAATCTATGATTACTCAAGATATTATTAAAACTAAGACTTTACGAGATAATCTCACTGCACTACCCAAAATACTGGTCTATCATTTCTAACAGCTTTTTATCCTGAGCAGCATAGTAAACATCAGCAGATTGAGCAGAATAAGCAGCATAAGCAGAATAATAAGCATCAGCAGCAATATCAACAGGAGCGACATTGTGAGCAGCAGTAACAGCAGCGGCATGGGCAGCAGCACCCGCAGCAGCAGCTTTATGAGCATGGGCAGCAGCAGTATCTGCAGCAACAGCAGCTGCAGCAACACTAGCGACATTTTGAGCAGCATCATGGGCATCAACAGCTGCCATAGCAGCATCGATAGCAGCAGCGGCAGTATGAGCAGCATAAGCAGCAGCGGCAGTAGCATTAACCCAAGCAGCAGCATTAGCAGTAGTAGTAGACATAGAAGCAGCAATGACAGACGCGACAGCACGACCAGCAGCGCCACTAGCAGCACCAGCAGCACCATAGGCAGCTTCTTGCTTTTTTATT
>Ga0182021_10005003_pt1 | contig 15636 bp, 15 predicted proteins | sample 612E3MmetaG_FD_120493 | JGI IMG/M metagenome (GOLD analysis project Ga0182021, IMG submission 120493) | Permafrost microbial communities from Stordalen Mire, Sweden - 612E3M metaG (Illumina Assembly) | ecosystem: Environmental > Terrestrial > Soil > Wetlands > Permafrost | place: Sweden... | reverse complement strand
GAGCGCCGCGCAGAACCTCGGCTCTATTGAACTCGACCCGGCGACTGGGGGCACTCCCGTGCTCAACGCCAACGGGACCATCAAGCGGTTCAAGAACGTCGCCGACGCGCGCGTCGACAAGGCCAAGGGCGTCGTCGTCTGCAGCACCGTCGACTCCTCGGCCCCGCCCTACTTCAGACCGGGCGGCTTTCCCATGGGCGTGCTGCACACCTTCGACTACCCGCTCTACTTCTTCAGCGTGCGCGCCAATGCCGCCAACAGGGTCGCGCACTTCTTCGCCGGGCACTAGCAGTACTCGCGGAGCTCCGGCACGTCTGCCCGGAATGTGGAAAGAGGCCGCGGAGCAGATCGACGCGGGTCCGGGGAAGACACCGGCAGGCTGAAGCCTGAGACCCCGGTCGAAGACACGACGCGCCGGGGAGCGGTGAGACTTCACGCTGTGCAATTTGACGCAGATGGTCCAGGAAGAAACGGGGCCGGGCTACCGGCACGGTAGCCCGGCCCCGTGAGTCAGGCCGCCTTGCGGGTGACTGACGAATCGCCGTCTAGCTTGACGATTGGAGCCAGAGCTCCCGAAGCTGCCCTGCGCCGATCGGCGATGCCGGTCCAGGCAATAATGACTGCGGCCAGCCCAAAGAGCACCGCCAGTCCGTAGAGGTCGTTCGCGAGCGTGACTGTTCCGCCAGCGCCGTGGAAGTTCGCGAGCTTGACCGTTCCTCCAACACCACTACTAGGAAATATGCTGCGTGGCGAGACCGGCACGCCCGCCAGGGCGGACGACGCTACGATCGCACCCACGACAAAGAGGCCGGCCACCGACGCGGTCAGCCTTGCCAGTTGTCTGTGGAGATATGCCTTCATCTCACTCATCCTCCTCTGAGCTCGGGCCCAACCTCCGAAGCGATCTCGAGCCGATCGTCGGGTGCCCACCGACCGACGACAAACGCCGGAATCTTCCAGAATCATCGACCCTCGCCCGGCAGCCCTTTCTGCCTACTATTATCACCACCGAGACAGTGAATAAACCACGGATGCGAACTGAGAAGCGATCGCATCAAGGAATCTGAGGGAGGGGGCCGCCGGCGGGGGCGGTCCGTCTCGGCCGTCTCAGTGGCCTGAGACCATCCCGGGGTGATCGTCCGGCGAGGCCCCCGCGGCGAGCCGCTTCTGCCACTCGCGCCACGTCTCGGGCGTCTTGCCGGTGTCTATCTCGGTCATGGTGATACAGCCGTCCACAGGGCAGATCAGCGCGCAGAGGTTGCAGCCGACGCATTCGTCTTCGTCCACCACAGGCGCCAGCACGCGGCCGTCGTCCTGCGGCGCCGCCGGCGCGATGCACTGGTGAGCGCCGTCTTCGCAGGCCACGTGGCAGAGGTTGCAGCGGATGCAGGTGTCCGGGTCGATGCGGGCCACAACCTTGTAATTTAGGTCCAGGTTGCTCCAGTCCTCCACCTGCGTCAGGGCCTTGCCCCTAAAGTCGGCCAGCGTGCGCCAGCCCATCTTCCGCATGTAGTTCTGAAGCCCCTCGATCATGTCCTCGACGATGCGGTAGCCGTAGTGCATGGCCGCCGTGCAGACCTGCACGCCGCTGGCGCCGAGCAACAGGAACTCCGCCGCGTCCTGCCAGCTGCTGATGCCGCCGATGCCGGAGAGCGGCATGTGGGCCGTCTCGGGGTCGGCGCCGATCTGGCTGAGCATGTGCAGCGCGATCGGTTTGACGGCCGGGCCGCAGTAGCCGCCGTGGCTGGACTTGCCGCGCACGTTCGGCAGCACCTTGAGCGTCTGCAGATCGACGCCCATCAGGCTGTTGATCGTGTTGATCAGCGACAGGCCGTCAGCGCCGCCCTTCGTGGCCGCGCGCGCCGCGTAGCGGATGTCCGCCACGTTCGGCGTCAGCTTGACCAGCACGGGGACGGTTGCGGCCTCCTTCGCCCATTCGGTGATCTGGCAGGCATACTCCGGCACCTGGCCCACCGCTGAGCCCATGCCACGCTCCGACATGCCGTGCGGGCAACCGAAGTTGAGCTCCAGGCCGTCCGCCCCGGTGTCCTGAGTCCTCTTGACGATGTCGTGCCAGGCCTCGCGCTTGGACTCCACCATGAGCGACACGATGACGGCGTGGTTCGGATAGCGCTTCTTGACCTCGCTGATCTCGCGCAGGTTCGTCTCTAGCTCCCGGTCGGTGATGAGCTCGATGTTGTTGAGGCCCATCAGCGGCTGAGTGCGCCAGCGCAGCCCGCCGAGCCGGCTCGACACGTTGATGATCGGGTCGCCCAAGGTCTTCCACACGGCACCGCCCCAGCCGTAGTCGAACGCTCGCATGATCTGGTCGCGGCTGTTCGTGGGTGGCGCCGAGGCCAGCCAGAAGGGGTTGGGGCTGCGGATGCCCGCCACGTTGCAGCTCAGGTCGATCGTCGAAGGAGACTGGTCCTTGCTCATCGGGGGGCGCTCCGGCGGATGACCGTCTTCAGGCGGACAGGTGGAATTGCGCCGGCCCCCCGTGGGGTGCCGAGAGAGCTGTCCAGGCCGGCCGCGGCACGCAGACCCATGGCCACCACAGCCACAACGGTGGCGTCTTCCCGGCCGTCGACGATGTCACCGCCCGCGAAGATACGGGGGTGGCTCGTTGCGCCGGTCTCCCGGTCCGCCGCCAGGCGGTCGGGTCCCTGCAGGTGCAGGCCGAGATGGTTCAAGAAGTTGTTGTCCGGCCCCTGGCCTACGGCCTTGATGACCATGTCGGCCGGGATGGTGAACGCGGAGCCCGGCACCTCCTCCGGGCGGCGGCGTCCTTTCTCGTCCGGCTCGCCGAGGCGGGTCTGCACACACTCCAGGCCCTCGACCTTCTCAGACCCGACGATCCGCTTGGGCGCCGTCAGCCACTGGAAGCGGACGCCCTCCTGCTTGGCGAACTCGAACTCGAAGCCGTAGCAGGGGATCTCCTGCTCGGAGCGGCGGTAGACGATGGTGACCGACTCGGCGCCGAGCCGCCCGGCCGCGGTGGCGGCGTCGATGGCGGAGTTGCCCGCTCCGATCACCAGCACGCGGCGGCCCACGCAGAGCGTATCCAGCGGCCGCGACTTGGTCTCCTCTATGAACGGCAGCGTGTCGCGCACGCCCGGCAGGTCCTCGCCCGGCAGACCCGGCGAGGCGGGCTGCCCCAACCCAACGCCCACGAAGACGGCGTCGTGCCGCTTCAGGAGGTCGTCCAGCGTGATGTCGGTGCCCACACGCGTGTCGTAGCGGAAGGTGGCGCCCGTGCGCTCCACCAGGCCGACCTCGGCCAGGGAGATCTCCACGGGTAGCCGGTACGACACGATGCCGTACGTATCCAGCCCGCCGCCCCGCGGCTTAGCCTCGTACAACGTGACCGCATAGCCCCATTCGCGCAGCCGCACCGCGGCGGCCAGACTGGCGGGGCCCGAGCCGATGCAAGCCACGCTCTTGCCGTTGTCCGGGCCGACCGTGAACGTCGTCTCGCCGGCCGCTATGAGCCAGTCGGTGGCGTGGCGCTGCAGCCGGCCGATCTGGATGGGCGGGCGGTCCTGCAGGTTGTAGACACAGCCGCCTTCGCAGAGCGCCTCCACCGGGCAGACGCGCGCGCAGGTGGCGCCGAGCGGGTTCGATTCCATGATCACCCGGGCGGAGCCGCGCAGATTGTCGGTGGCGATCTTGCGGATGAACGACGGGATGTCGATCTGGGTGGGACAGGCCCGGATGCAGGGAGCGTCGAAGCAGAAGAGGCAGCGATTTGCCTCCGCCAGGGCTTCGTCGTGCGACAGCGGAGGCAGGGTCTCCTCGAAATTGCTTTGGATGCTGTCCACCTCTGCATCGTACCATCGGGCCTCGTCAGCTCTTCCTGCCGGCTGTTTGTCGGCCCGGCTGACCGATCGGGCGTTGGGAGCACTTCTGACTCTCCCTGTTGACGCTGAGGGCAAGAGAAGTTGTGACTATCATGGGGACAGTACAAACCACGATGCTGCGACAATCAGTTCGCGGTGCATCACACCGTCACCGATCGGGGCAAGGAGTGAACTGCTCATGACAGACCCCCTCTTCTCACCGTTTCGCCTCGGCCCCCTGACACTCGCCAATCGCATCGTCTGCCTGCCCATGTACCTCGCGTATCCGGACCCGGACAACGAGGTGAATAGTCTGGTGCTCGACTACTACTCCGAGATGGCCGACTCGGGGGCGGGGATGGTGGTGGTGGAGAACTGTGGCGTCGAACCGTGCGGCCTCGGCAACCCGCGCAGCCTCCTGGTCTCCGAGGACCGCTTCGTCCCGGGGTTGGCGCGTCTGGCACACGCCATCAAGGCGCGCGGGGTGCCGGCCGTGCTTCAGCTCCATCATGCCGGAAGGCACGCAAAACGCCCTGACCGCATAGCGCCCTCTGCCGTTGAGACCTGGGGAGTCACACCCAAGGTCATGGACCAGGCCGACATCGACCGGGTCGTCTCCGCCTTTGCGGCCGGTGCGAGGCGGGCGAAGGAGGCGGGATTCGACGCGGTGGAGTTGCACGGCGGCATGGGCTATCTCCTGACCCAGTTCCTCTCGGCGCGCACCAATCTGCGCGACGACGGGTACGGCGGCGAGCTCGCGGGTCGGATGCGCTTTCCTCTCGAGGTGCTCGCGGCCGTGCGGACGGAGGTGGGCGACGGCTTCCCGGTCGGGTACCGCTTCCTGGCGGATGAGTACGTTCCGGGCGGCCTCACCCTCGACGAGACGCGGCCGTTCGCCTTGGCGCTGGCGAGCGCCGGTGCGACCTACCTCTCGGTCATGGCCGGGTGTTACGACTCCTCGCCCAAGTACGCCGAGGACGACCGCCGCGAGGCGTTCATGGCGCCGTTTGCGGCCGCCATCAAACAGGCGGTCCCGGCGATGCCGGTCATCGCGGCCGGACGCATCCAGCAGCCGGAGACGGCGCGCGCCATCTTGAGCGACGGCGCTGCCGATCTGATCGGGCTTGGGCGCATCATCTTCGCCGACCCGCAGTGGCCCAAGAAGGCGGCTGGGCAGATCGCCGAGCCCATCAATGTCTGCGCGCCCACCTGCAGTTTGTGCTTCAAGCGCATCATCGCGCAGAAGCCGGCGTACTGCGCACGCTGGCCCAAGGAGCGGCGCGAGCGCTTTCTGGAGCGCGTAGGCGGCTGAGCGCGCCACGGTGGTCGCTGCCTGCGCGCGTCTCTCCGACACTCGGGCCCATCCCCGGAAGGGTGGGAACCATTCCGACAACACGATCCAGACGTCGGCCGAAGGAGGAGTCGTGCCGGAGAACGAAGACGCATCGCGCGTGCGTAAAGCCTTCATCCCCTCGGTATGGAGAGCGTTCTACGAGGAGACCGGCGTCCCCGCCGCCGTCAAGAGCGGCGGCAACCTCTACGTCACCGGGCACACTGGGGAGTCGGACGGCGGAGTCTTCCCCGCCGATGTCGAGGCGCAGATGAGGGGCACATTTCGCAACATCGAGCTCACGCTCGCCGAGGCCGGCCTCGACTGGCAAGACGTCGTCGCGCTGAACTCCTACCACGTCGGATTCCGCGAGCAGGTACCCGTCCTGCTGGCGATCGCCGCGGAGTTCCTGGAGGAGCCCTTCCCGGCGTGGACCGCGGTAGGCGTCACCGAGCTCATCGACCCCGAAGCGGTGATCGAGATCAGCTGTGTGGCCGTCGTGCCCGCAAGTTGCTAACGAGTTGCCAAGTAGGGACGCAACGAGAGCTGCTTTGGCTGCGATGTGCCGCAAGCTGTGCCGAACCGATGGCTTCGCGACTCGCTCAGCGCCGCCTTCCCAGCATCAGATAGGCGATGCCGCCCAACGGAGTCGAGAGAATGATGATCGAGGCCCAAACCTGGGGCGGGAAGTAGAGGACCTCTTCGGCCTGGTTCAAGTCCTTCAAGCAAGCGACGTCAAAGCCCACCGCCGCGATGACAGTGAGGATGGCTATCAGGACAGCTGCCGGACTCATAGCGCGCGAGTGCCGCTCATTTCACGTGGTCGTCTTGACCTCTCTCTGATCCACGAGACGATGGTGGCGAACACCTTGAGGACGCGGCGGTGAGTCACGGCGCATCGGCCGGCAGGAGGTAGAGGCCGGCGACCTGCTCGTCGGCGGTGAAGGAGACCCAGCCGATGCCGTCTCCCTTCTCGAGTGCCATCGGTAGTGCCGCCGATCCCAGGCCGCGGCTAGAACCCGAAGCGCTCTTGCACGAGGATGACGCTGATTCGTCCCTCGTAGTCCACCTCCAGCGTGAGCGTCTTGCCGATCAGGCTGCCGGCGCGACCGAGGCTCTGCATGCATGCGAACTCGCGCGGCAGCGAGTACTCGACGAGACGGCGGCGTGCCTCTTCCAGGTCGCTCACGAGCTTCTGGTGTCCCACGACCAAAATCACCCTGCCCGCGGAATATGCGTACGCTCCCAGCTGACTGCCGGTCCCCGATCCGACCAGGATGACGCCGTCGTCGGTGATCGCGTGAGCTCGACCGACCGACGATTGATAGATTCAGAGGCAGTCCGTGTCTAACCAACGTAGGACCCGTCGGGCGCGGCAAAGGAGGCGTAAGTTCTCGTGACCGAGGACGCGCTGCTGGCGGCCGCGCGGCGAGGCGATCATCGCGCGTTCGCCACTCTTCTCGACGGCTACGACCGGCCGCTGCGGGCACTTGCCTACCGCGTGCTGGGCGATCGCGACGACATGGACGATGCCATGCAGGAAGCCGCCGTCAAAGCGTTTACCAACCTCAGCTCATTCGACGGGCGGTCCTCGTTTGGCACCTGGCTACATAGGGTCACCTACACCACCTGTCTCAACGTGCTTCGTGCTCGGGGCGGCACCCCAGAGTCGATCGACGCAGACGATGTGGGACAGACTGAGATACGTGCCGGCACTGGCCAGCTGAGCCAAGCCCGCCTGCCAGATAGCGACCTGGCCGCTGAGGTGAGTGAGCGGCTCGACCTGGAGCAGGCCCTGCGGGCGCTCTCCGCCCACCAGCGAGCAGTCGTCTGCCTGGTCCTGGAACTGGGCTTCTCGCTCGATCAAGCCGCTAACATCTTAGATGTCCCAGCCGGCACGGTCTCGTCGCGGCTCTGGCATGCCCGAGCCGTCCTGCGGCGCTCGCTCGAGACACCCTCAGGAGTGCGAGGAGATCATGGACTGGAGTGAGGACACCGGGCTGCGTGATGGGCTGCGCAGCCTTCCGGTGCCGGACCACGGCCCCGATTATTTGCGGCGTCGCGACGAAGCGCTCGCTGCAGTGGCGGAGCCTATGCACAATGGTGACACAAGCACACACGGCTCCGCCCGGCTGCGCGTACGGTCCCGATGGCGCCGGCCAGTGGTCGGCATGACGGCGGCCTTCGTCGTCCTGGCCGCCGGCCTGGCCATAGCGCTCCTTGCGACCGGCAACGGTGGCCGAACCAAGCAGGTCTCGGTCCCCTCGAAGACTGCGCCGGGACGGCCCATCGCTGGCGCCATGCCGGCCATCGTCGGCGACGAGCTCAGCGGCATGGCACGAGGTGCGGACGGTGAGCTCTGGGCTTGGGGCCAGCAGCACTTCAGAGACGCAATGACGGCTGAGCTCCTTGAGCGTTGGGACGGCGTTCGCTGGCAGACGGTCCCCGCGCCTCCCGGCTTCATCGATGGCCTGGCCGCACTCTCGGCCACCGATGTCTGGGTGGCCCTAGCCACCGATCACGGCGGCCGGCTGGCGCAGTGGAACGGCACTGCCTGGACGGCCGTGCGGGCCGTGGATTTCGTCTCTACGAGCGCGACGAGCAACACCTTGCTCGCCATCTCGAGTAGCGATGTCTGGGCCGTTGGTCTTGTCGCCCGCTTTCGCGGGCAGGCCGCTGCGTCGCCGGCTGAGCCGTCGCGCAGTCGCATGACGACGCTCCGCTGGGACGGCAGACAGTGGAGGTCCGTGCCGACGCCCTCATTGGGGCCGGGAACTGCCGACGTCTCCCTGCGCCTGGTCCGCGGAGTGTCGTCCAACGACATCTGGGCACTCGGCGATTATGTGAGGTTCCGGCGAAAGGTCATCCACGGAAAGGTGAGCTGGACGGCGCCACGAGACGAGGAGTTCCTGCTCCACTGGAACGGTAGGCGCTGGTCACGCCAGCCGTGGCCGACCGCTCAAGTATCGACTGGGCCCAGGGACAGCATCGCCCTTGACGATCTGGCGGTGTCCAGCGATGGAGTCTTGTGGTGCGCGGGGCGGCGGTGGTTCGGTCCGGACAACGCCGGTGATCTCTTCGTTCCCGTCGTGCTGCGTCTGGCCGGCGGACGCTGGCAGATCATGGCTTCTTCAGCCTCACCATCCTTGCCGGCCCACTGGCAGGCGTTCATGCCGTCGTCAATCTCCCTGACCTCCTCGCGCGACGTCTGGATCGCGGGCCAGAACGCCGGCGGAAGCGCGACGCGAGCGATCCTGTGGCACTGGGACGGAGCTGCATGGAACGTGGCGGCACTCGGCGAGGCGCGAGAGCCTGAGCACGTCGCGGCTCGAAGCGTGGTCGCCTTGACCCCCGCCAACGTCTGGGTCCTCGCCGTCAGAAACTCAAACAGCGACACCTTGTTTCAACTGGATTCCTTCTTCCTGCACTTCGACGGGACGACGTGGCGGCACGTGCCGGCGGCGCCCCAATGACCGCCTCCTTCCGCAAGAAGCTCAGGGGCAGCGGCACGGCGCCGACACTGGCCTGCCCGTAGAGAAGCGGAAGAAGCTCCTGCTGCCGGTGCTGGTCCGCCTTAGAGTCGTCCGGTCTAGTACTCGCCTTTGATCACGAAGAATGAGCCCCGGATCGTTCCGGCGAGCTTGGACTTCTGCCGGGCGAACTTGAACTTGCCGTCGAGCTCCTTGGGTACTTCCATTCCTTCGGAGAGCTTGAAGCCGACGGCTCGCTTCTTGGGATCATCGATCGCGTACATGACGTTGACCGTAAGGCCATCCTCATAGAAGACGTAGGCCATCCGGATGCCCTCCACCTCAAAACGTGACGTCTCCAGAGGCTGCGCGGCGAACTCGATGTCACGCTCCTCTTTGAGTATCCGGTTCACGTAGTCCAGTGTGTCTTGGCTCTCGCTGGCCGGGACGACGCTGAACGCATGCTTGTACTTGTTCATGTAGTACCGCGCCTCGTTGGCACGCAGGCCGGCAAGCGCGCCCGCTACGGGCGAAGACTCCAGGTCCACAGCGGACACGTTCTCGAAATCAACTACCTTGGACACCCTCGTCCCTCCTTCGGCTTCCGGAATGGATTCGCGTCGGGGTTCTACCTGCCCATTCGAGGATGTGGGCGAACCCGGACGGCTCGGCGAGCAAGCGCTTCCAGTCGACTCACCCACGCGCTAGGGTGATATCAGCGCTCGTTCGCAGCTGAAGCGCACCACGCTGGTGACACTCAGGGGATGGGATCATGTCGCTGCTCGATGAAGCGCTCCTCGCACGCAAGTGCGTCATCAGCGGGGGCTGATCAAGAGGCGGAGGGCGCACGATGGCCAAACTGATTTACGACGCGTTCACGTCGCTGGATGGTTATGTTGCGGATGAAACCGGCAGCTTCGATTGGGCGGAGCTAAGTGACGAAGTCCACGCCTTCATTAACAGCCGCGAGAGGCAGATCGGCACCTATCTCTTTGGGCGCAAGATGTACCAGACGATGGCCGTTTGGGAGACGCCGGACGCGCTTCCCCATCTGACACCAGCCGTGCTGGAGTTTGCGCCGATCTGGCAGGCAGCTGAAAAGATCGTGTACTCGACGACGCTGCAAGGGGTCACTACGGCCAAGACGCGGCTCGAGCGAAGATTTGAGGCGGACGTAGTACGGGAGCTCAAGGCAGGAGCGACCCGCGATGTTGCGGTGGGCGGTCCGACACTCGCGGCGCATGCCATTCGAGCTGGCCTTGTCGACGAATATCACCTGCTCATCGCACCGATCATCGCGGGCGGCGGCACTCCCTATCTGCCCGGCAATGTCTCCGTGAAGCTCGAACTTCTCGATGAACGCAGGTTCGACAACGGTCTGGTTCACGTTCGGTACCGAGCGAAGAGCTGACGAGGACAAGCGACCATCGGACCACTTGCAGAACTGCCTCCATCCGCCGATGAACATGAGCGTACGCGCTCGCCGGGGGGGGCGCCGTGGGTAAGGCCGTGGACCGGCGCCAAGGCCACGTCGGGCCGCCGAAGGCGAGAAGATGGCTGTCTGAGGAGGCGCCGGGGAAGGGGCGCGGAGAGCATCAACGGGCTTGGCGCGATGCGGTGACTTGCGTGAGGCAATAGCTGCAATCGCGGAGCCGAAATCTATGGATCCTGTTGATTTCGATACTGCGGTCGCTGAGCGCGCGACGGAAAGCAGTGGTGGGGCAGACGCAGCGACGCCCGTCATCTCAGGGCGTGAACTGGAAGCCCTGCTCCTCAACGAGTCGGCCGCAGACCGTGACGACCTCGGCATCGAACTTGACCCCGGCGTGCTCGCGGATCTCTGCCAGCGCCGCCTCAATGCCGAGCGCCGCCCGGTAGGGCCGGTGTGAAGACATCGCCTCGACCACGTCGGCCACGGCGAGGATGCGGGCTTCGGGCAGGATGTTCTCGCCGGTGAGCCCTTGGGGATAGCCGGAGCCGTCCATGCGCTCATGGTGCTGGTTCACGATGGCCGCCACCGGGCCGCCGAACTCGATGCCGGCGATCAATGCGGCGCTCGCGGCGGCGTGCCCACGGATAATCTCCATCTCCAGCTCGCTCAGGCGGCCGGGTCGCGAGAGGATCTCCGCCGGCACGACGATCTTGCCGACGTCGTGCAGCAGGCCGGCCGTCGTCACCATCTCGATGCGCGCCGCGTCCCATCCCAGCCCGGCGGCGATGGCGCCGGCGAGCTGCGCGACCCGCCGCTGATGGCCGGCGGTGTAGGGATCGCGCAGCTCGGTGGTGGCACCGAGAGCGGCCACTGTGGCCGTCAGCGCCTGCCTGGCCTGCTCTGCACTCGCGGCGAGCTCGGCTGCGGCGCGCTGCTGCTCGCTGATGTCGATGATGAAGCCGAGGTAGCGCGTCGCCGCCAGGCGCACGGCGTCGACGCGCGCCGGGAAGCTGGTCCCGTCCTTGCGCAGGAAGACGCCGTTGCCGCTCGAGTGCCCGGTCCTGACAGCGCGGGCGAAATGGTGCCGTCCCCAGTCGCGAGACTGGGGTGCCACCACGTCGGCGATGCTCCGCTGCACGAGCTCTTCCTGCGAATAGCCGGTCAGCACGACCGCCGCCTCGTTGACCTCCAAGTAGCGGCCATTCTCGTCGCAGACGAAGACCCCATAGGGGGCGTTGTCGACGTAGCCACGGTAACGCGCTTCGCTCTCGCGGCGCCCCTCTTCGACTTGCTTGCGCTCGGTGATGTCGCGTGCCGTCGAGAGCGCCCCGAGGACCTTGCCACTGCCGTCCTTGAGCGACCGGCACTGCCAGGAGAGGAGCCGCGGCTCCCCGTCCTTGCGCCGCTGCAGACTCTCCACCTGCACGGTGTCCTCGCTGCCCTCGAAGAGCGGCGCGACCTTGGCATACGTATCTTGTTCTCCCACGAAGAAGGAGTTGATTTCCCTGCCGAGCACGTCCTCGCCGAAGAACTCGAAGCCCGCCGCATTCATCCAGGTGTAGCGCGTGGCGTTGTCGACTTCGGCGATGATCTCCGGGACTGCGGCGAGCAGAGCCGTCTGGCGCTCGGAGAGAGAGCGCATGGCGGTCAAGGACTCGCGCAGCTCGCGTTCGGCCCGCACCCGCTCACTGACGTCGTGGGAGATGGTCGTGATCCCCGTGATCTCGTCTGCGGCGTCGCGGAGCGGGGAGAGCGAGAGCACGACGTCGACAAGGCTGCCGTTCCTGCGCACATGCTGTGTCCTGAAGCCGAAGCCGCGATCGCCGCGCAGCAGGCGCTCGAGGAGCGCCTTGGTCTCCCCAAGGTGGTCGGGCGACACCAGGGTCGTCCCGTCGCGTCCGATCGCCTCCTCGGCCGTGTAGCCGTAGAGTATCTCGGCGGCGGGGTTCCAGCTGGTGATCGTGCCCTCCAGATCGCGCGAGAAGATGGCGTCGTGCGAGGAGGCGGCAACCAGCGCGATGCGGGCCACCTGGCGGCGCACCTCTTGCGCCTCGGCGGCGTTGCGGGCGGCGGCGAACACGGCACGCAGCTCGCCGCCGGCGTCGCGGTAGACGGCGGCATTGTACTCGACCTCGGTCAGCGCACCGGAGACGTGGCGCAGCACCAGCGGAGCGTTGCTGAGCAGTCCTTCCTCGAGGACCCTCCGGTAGGCCGCCCGCGCCTTCTCCGGTTCGCTGAAGCAGTCCGCGAAGTCGCAGCCGATCAGCTGTTCGCGCGGCCTGCCCGTGGCCTCCGCGGTGGCTTCGTTGACGTCGGTGATCTTGCCCAGCGGATCGATGCTGACCAGAGGGTTGCGGCTGACCTCGATGAGGGAGCGGGCGTAGCGGTCGGCCTCACTCGTGCTGCTCCGGACGTCGCGCTCTACCACGGCGTTCGCGCTCCTGGCGGCTCACAGGGCCCCGGCTGGGGCGCCAACCGAAAACGTCGCCCTTGAGAGCGATCGTTTCTGCGGCCCGAAAGGTCCAACGGAACGATGGCGACCGACATGGTCCCTCCTCAAACAATTGGTACTACCCGTGGAGCACACGATTGAAATATAGGCAGTTGGTGCCGAGCTGCAGAACACTCATCAGCGCGCCGAGCGCCTCACCCGCCATACCTCCCCACGTCCAAGCCTCGACTCTTGAGTTCGCGCCGTGTGCCGACCACGCGACACTCTCATGGGGCGGTCGGCCTGGTGAGCGAAGTCCCATCCGGCCCCAAGGAGATCCGTAAGCGACAATCCATGTCCAGGCATGTCCAGCTACTTTGGTCGCAGAATGGTTGCAGCCGGCGGTCTGGGCGGAGGGTGGCGCAGGAGAAACCCCTGGAAATCAATGGTGGGCGCACGTGGATTCGAACCACGGACCTCTTCCTTATCAGATCGCGAGCCGGTCACAAAGCCGACACGCAATGAGGCACCGGCCGGGAGTCCCTGAAAGGACTCCCGGCCGGTGCCTGTGCCACCGCCTCCGGCTATGTTCTGCGCCTCAGGTCAGACGCACGGCCGGGAGCGTTGGGGTCACGACCCGTTGACGGTGAAGTCCGTGGCGCTGGTGAGGGTGCCACCGGGGCCAAAGACGACGATCTTGCCCGTGGTGGCGCCTTCCGGCACCGTGACGGTGATATGCGTGTCGTTGACCACAGTCATGTTCACGGCCGTGGTGCCGTTGAAGGCGACCGCGGTGGCGTCAGTGAAGTTGATGCCGGTCAAGGTCACCAGAGTGCCCTCAGCGCCGGCACTGCCCGATGCTGGACTGAAACCGTAGAGCGCCGGTAGCGACAGCGTCGCGACCGTGGTGGTCACGGTGCTGGTGTAGGTGCCGGCGTACTCGTCAGCGGTGAGAGCGAGCGTCCACGGAGCGTTCTCCACGGCAGTGAAGTCGTAGGTGCCCATGCCCTGGCCCCCGGCGTCGCAGGCGGCCATCACGACGCCGGTCGAACCGGTGTCGATGCTAGCGGCCGCGTGCAGCGCGCCCGGGAGGGCGGAGCTGCCCTCATCGCCGACCACGGCGAAGAGCGGAGCCCTGAGCGAGTTGGGGGCGATGTCCTTGCCGGCGACGGTCCCGTTGTCGAACGGGGTCGCCTGCATGGTCACGTTCCAGCCAACACCGATGCCGCGCGGATCGTTGATCGAGAAGCCGCTGAAGGCGGTGCCTCCGCCGGCCCCGTTCGCGTTGAGGACCTGCGCCGCACCGGTCAGGGTGCCGCCGAAGGTCCCGGCCTGCAGCGCGCTGGAGATGGTCAAGTCGCCGCCGTTGAGTGTAGCCGTCCCGTCGGTCGCCGACGTGTTGATCCCGGCGAACGCCACGCCCGCCGACAGCGCCATCGTCAACGCGACGACCGCGCCCGCGACCAGCATGTGCCGGCCGATCCGCTTCTCGGTCCTTGCTTTCATGACCTGTCTCCCATCCTGCGACACCCGCGTCGCGAACCTTGGTTTGAACCCTTCGCTGTGTGGTATCGGTGCCCGTTACCCCCGTCGCAGAGAGGCAGACCCCCCGAATCGTTGGGGGTCGAGGCTGGAGTTGAAGACTTCTAGAGGAGCAGAGCGGCGTGCGCGGGCCGGACCGGCAGATCGACCAGCCCGTCGCGGATAGAAAGGGTCACGGCCTCGCCGTGGGAGTGCACGCCGAGCTTGGCGTAGATCAGCGTGAGGCAGTTCTCGATCGTCTTGGGCGCCAGGCACAGCGTAACGGCGATCTGCCCCGTCGATTGGTCGGCGGCCAGCAGGCGGATGATCTCGTGCTGCCGCAGCGTGAGGCCGAGCTGTCCGCGCAGGCAGGCGCCCGGCGTATACCCCAGTGCTGCGAGCCCACCACGCACAACGTCGGTGTCTCCCGACCAGATGACCGTGCTGCCAGACATCGCCGCCTTGAGGGCGCAGAGGAGGGAATCTCCACCGACGGCGGTGCTCACAAAGCCGCGCGCGCCGGCATGCAGGGCGGAAAGGACGACATCCGGGTCTGCGTGCGCGCCGAGGACGACGACCGGCAACTGGGGGTCCGCGACGTGCAGGCGACGGATGGCGTTGCCTGTGGCGCCGTTTAGATCGTCGGCCAGCAGCAGACACAGGTCGCCGCCCTTGCGGATCGCCGCCAGTGTCTCGTCGTCTACTGCCCTCCCGGCCTCCTGACCGCCCGCGATCTCGCGGGCGGTCACGTCGCAGCCCAATGCACGCAGCATGCTCGCCACCGCGGCTCGCAGCAGCGTGCTGCGACAGGCGATGATGATCAGCGGCTGCTTGACGTCTACAGGCAGTTCCTGTGTCTCTGACATGGGCCGTTGCCTTCCGTTGCACGCGCTTCGATCGCGGGTTCGCGCCAGCGCCAATGGAGCCATAGATCGGCGACGGCGGACGCACCTCTTGGTGTCATCGGTCGCTGCCCGTGCATCCTGTAGGGACGACCGTCCGCATTGCCCCTCCCAGACGAGGTGCGCCAAGCAGAGGTCGTCACCACGCTTGGCAACAATGTCAAGGCCGAGGGCGCGCGCCGCCCATGTCGCCGGACGCTCGCCCGGCGACGATTCGCGCACGATCGAGATGCGGCGGCGCCACGGAAGTGGCTTGCCGTGCCCGCATGCCGATATCTATTGCGGGAAGCTACGTGCATGTCTGCGAGGAGTAGATAGAGGAAGCGGCGACCTTGATCGCCGGGCTTGTGTTCGCGGGCAAGTGAATCAGTCGCCGCGGCAAGCCGACGGCCGCGCACTAAGCGCCCTGCGCTTCAGGGCCTTTGGTCGTCCTCGATCGTCTGCAGAGCGCGGAACGGTCGCGAAACGCAGCCGGCGAGTCTGCCGCCGTTCGCATGTAGCCCTAGCCAGGCCCAGCTGTTCACGCCCAACCGCAGGCATTTTGGTTGCAGAATGGTTGCAGACGGCGATCTGGGCGAAGGGTGGCGCAGGAGAAACCCCTGCAAATCAATGGTGGGCGCACAGCGCCGGCCGACCAGAACGATCGTTGCGAGCCGCACTCAGGCGACCCCCGGCGGCGCATTCGCCTCCGCTGCCGCCGCTCTTCGTTTG
>Ga0182021_10005002_pt1 | contig 15638 bp, 14 predicted proteins | sample 612E3MmetaG_FD_120493 | JGI IMG/M metagenome (GOLD analysis project Ga0182021, IMG submission 120493) | Permafrost microbial communities from Stordalen Mire, Sweden - 612E3M metaG (Illumina Assembly) | ecosystem: Environmental > Terrestrial > Soil > Wetlands > Permafrost | place: Sweden... | reverse complement strand
GCTATACATAGGGCAGGTCTTGCACAGGGAATTCTCAATTTAACGCAGACTTTAAATATAGAAAAACCAACTTCAAATGCCTGAGTCGAGGTAGCCTAGCCTGGTATGGCGCAGGTTTGCTAATTTAGCAATAAACCTTGCCAAATAGGTAATGGTTGCTAGATAATTAAGTTGGTTTTTTACTCATTGCGTTGAAACAAAACTTTCCCTCTATACCCCAGGAGAGGAAGAGAATGGATGCAAAGAAGAAGTTAAAGATAGATTGGACCATAAAACAGCCTGTAAAGCCTAGCCTGGACCGTTTTAGACGCTACATGAGAGACTTGGGGCTTAGACCATCTTCAATAGACAGCTACATGGAATGCATCAGAAGGTTTCTGGATTCAGGTAAGACCGTACCCGAATTCCTAGACGGCCTCCATAATAGGAAGCTGGCAGGAAGCACCATTGACAACTACATTTCCTGCATCAAAAAGTATCACGCGATGATTGGTGAGCCGATAGAACTGCATTACTTGAAGAGGGCAGAGGGTATACCCTACTATTTCGATGAAGAGGAGGTGATTAAGCTCTTTGGCGTTGTTCATAACCTGAAACACCTGACAATGCTAAACCTACTTTTCTACACCGGATTAAGAGCTTCAGAGCTTTGCTCTCTAGATGACGGGGACCTGGACCTCAAAGACCTCAGTTTGCGTATTAGGGACGGAAAAGGAGGCAGAGCTGCAATTGCATTTCTTTCTAATGATTGTGGTGCCCTCATGAAAAACTACCTCGGTGCTAGACCGCCCTTAATTGTGGACGGCAGGCAGCCCCTATTTTATACCGACTTCGGCAAGCGATGGGACAGAAAAGACCTTTACAGAATGTTTATCCTCTATAAGAAGAAGGCAAACATTCAGAAGAAGGGTGGCTTGCACGTCTTTGCTAGGCACACTCCGGCAACAATAATGATTGCAAAAGGATGTGACGTAAGGATCGTGAAAGAGCTTCTCAGGCACAGGGACATTAGGACCACGATGAGGTATGCCCATGTTTCTGATAAAACCGTAAGGAATGCATGTGAACAATACCTGAAGCTATAGAATAGGACAGGTGAAACATGGCCCCTTATAATTTCAAGGAAAGCATTGCAGAGGACATCAAGGAGATCGAGGTGGCTTTGAGTGTCCTAAATGGTCTCAGAGATGTCAACACGGCTAGATTGGCATTGCTTAAAGAAGCGGAGGAGAGAGGGATTTGAGTGTGACAAATATAGCACATCCATTTTTAAGGCATTGTGGTACTAACTTTCTGTCACTCCTTTGTCCCATGCGGGGGAAATGCGATGCCGGCAAGCCGGAAAAACGACTGTACCCAAATTATGATCTGAAGACAAACCAGAGATTCAACTAATTTTATATTTTATAGAATATGCCAGTGATTCCATCAAACTGTAGAATGATATCTTCATCCCGGCCTGTTAGGTGCATAAATTGTGGCATTCACATCAAATTGTCAAATTGTAAACCTAAATGCTTCGCACCGATCTTTTGGGAGTTATCCGGAACAATCAGTAACAGCCTGAGCACACAAGAGAGCTACGCAAAGCCGTAGATAAAAATGCATATCCATACTTGAGTTGATCCGGACAAAATCGACTTATGAGTTGTTCTAAAGGGTACTACCATAGAATGACCATCTTTCTTTGTCACTATATTAGATCATCGATAACTTGGCAACCAACTCCTGACCATTGCAATTGATATTTGAGACATAATTTTAAATAGTCTTAAGACATTTAATTCAGTAATCTAATTTAGGATGAAAAATAATGGCTCAAATCAAAGAGATGAGAGAGGAGGCCCTGGACCTGCTGAAGAAAGCTGAGTCTGCAAGAGACAAGGTTTCCATTCTCAAAGAAATTAGAGAGCAAATTAAGTTAATGGCCGATATCATGCTAAAGTCAATTAGAGCTGAACGCACAGAAAAAGCAGGATGAGATAGTGGTGCATCTAGTATGGGACTAAGGATAATAAGTTTTTTGCAGAGATTACAAAACCAATATCGGATACATTATCCACGGCTTTCTATGTGGACTATAATAAAAATAGCCTGGATACAATCGGGTCCGCCTACAAGGGCGGGATAACCTCTTTTGTTTTACCTTTTTGTGCAGGTTTATTATCAGGTGTGATTTTTCATTTACTTGGATTAGTAGTCAGCTTGGCCAGGTACAGGTATGGTTGGACTCGCTTATAGAGAAAAGAAGAGGTGAAGAATAAGCCGATGGAAATGAAAGAAGTATATCAATATATGAGCATGTTACAGAACCGACTCTCACTTCATCATCAGCTTTGCTCTTTAACTGAAGGAGATGCTATTAAAATTGAATCCTTTGAACATCTACTAAACGAAATACTGAATCGGTACAGGACTCAATTAACTTCAATATTAGAGAAGGCCGCCGACCAGGATACTCAAAAAGTATTGGCCCAATTGTGTCACGATTGCGATAGAAACACCAGATGTTGGAGTAATGAAAAATGCGATGAGTATAGGGATATTGAAAAGCATGGATGGGCTTACGAGTGCAAGGTTGCCATATTCGAAGCAGTTACTAAACTGTTAAATTCAGAGATAATGGTTGATCAATCAATTAATCCAGGACTCAAAACGAAGTTCGTGGAACAGGTTGTTCGAACTGTAACAGACTCCAATAAAGCATATAAAAAAATTCTAAAAGTATTGGGACTGCCTACAAAACGGCCAAAGCAATTTGTTAAAGTTAAGCATAAAGAGCCGAGATTTTCAAGTATTGAAGGTGCCGCCATGCCACTTGCCAGAACCGAAGGCAGGCCTAAAATGGAAGAAATTCCTCCATCGAAGCCTAAAATTGTGGGCGGAATTGTAAACAGGATCGGGCAAACCGTTTTGATCAGGTGCAAGGACAACAATGGAAAGAAGCACTATGCGGTTAAAAAATGCGATGAATGTAATGGAATTATGAGGTACGACGAGCACGGTGAAGCATTTTGTGAACAATGCGGTTTATCAAACTTAGAGCCGACTTTTGGCTACGTGGATTCTCACGATTATAGCGGGAAAAATCTTACCGACCTACCCAACGATACGGCGACCAATCTTAAACAGTTGAAAAAATGGAGAACCGCGTCGGAATACAAGGGTCGAGGAATCAAACAAAATAAAGAGGATCTGGTAATAAGAACGCGGAGCAAACACGATGAAAAATTAGCCAAAATGAAGAGGTGTTGTTGGGAAATGGGTTACACTATGGAGGAGTTGTCTGCCAGCACAGAAAAACAACACAAGTTCATTAAGAGATATAACGAAAGGTATGGAAAACTTTCCGGCCAAAACGTAAGAGATAGGTGCAAGGCATATTTAAGAAGCCGGAAATATAAAAACTATTAATATATAAGGCGATACTTGTCGATTGCAAGAAATTAAACGCATATATATGAGAAAAGAGAAATCTTTTTTTATTAAAAACAAAGTCTTGACGGGAAAAGCCGGAAATAACGACGAAGGTGCTAAAGACAACTCGGCATATGACATTATTTATAATAACATATGTATGCCGTTATATTTTCTGAGGTAGATATTAATGCCAGGAAATTAAAATAGCACTCAGAAGAAAGAGATCCAACGGAGAAAAAACACCAACTGATAATGGTATATGTGTACAATGTGGTTGTCATGATTGAAGCTACATGCTATATTTCGTTAATGGTGTTTGGATTTGTGAGTATTGTATAGATATATCAGCACAAGACCAGAAGTTCGGTATAGATTCAGTATAGACTTCAAGGCAATTTTTTTCATAAAGGAGATGAAATAACGGTGTATGTTATGGCAGTTAAAGCAGATAAAGTTAAAAAGACCACTAGAAAATGGGATGAGTCGATGGAATTTTTTGACACAATGAAAACTGCTTTTCCCGATTTGAATAAGGATTTATTCATTGAATGCCTGAAAAAAGAAGCGGAAGAAAGAAACATTGTATTTGCATGAGTTGAATATTTTTTTATTACATGAATTATTTGAAGATTTTGGAAGAATAAACGAGTGTGATATGAATGTGTAACGTATACGTCAACGATGTAACTGAAGAGTTTTGTGAATCAATAACAAAGACTCTAAAGAATGAAATAGTGTACTGTGAGAAGGTTGATAAGAGATCGTTTGTGGCAAGATTTATCGGATTGAAGTATCCGCTATTGGTCTTTGAGGTACGCAGTGGAAGAACAATTACTAACGATGTTAACGACATTGTCCTAATGCGAAAGTACGAAGGTGTTTAAAATGGCAGAAATAGCACCTCTTAACGCTAAACAACTTCTTAAGAGAATCAAATCTAATCCGGTAAGCATACTCAAAGACAAAAAAATCTTGGAAACAATAGCAGCGACCGACCCCCTAGATAGGGACCCGCTCATTAAATGTCTTATTGCCGCCGCCAAACCCAAAGGGTACACAGCAAAGACAGTTCGCCAGCTAATCAAGGACAACACACCGACACCAAAAGAAGAATCGTCCAAGCCCAAGGAATCAATGACTGACATTATGGTTAGACTTGCTAACGAAACCGGAGCAAGTTTTTGGCATAATCCCGATCAAGAAACGTACATAACCTACCCAGTGGACAACCATGAAGAGAACCACCCAATAAGGTCAAAGGTCGTCAAATTGTGGTTAGGTAGCCTACTTCGCATGTCAATAGGAAAGACACCAGGAAGTCAATCACTCCAAGACGCAATGACTTCGCTTGAGGGAATGGCTATGGATGGTCGAGAATATGAAACGTATATCCGGGTTGGGCCATATGAGAAGGATAATAAGGTATACGTTGATCTCGGTGATAACACCTGGAGAGCTGTAGAAGTATCCGGAGAAGGATGGATGATCATAGATAAACCACCTATAAAGTTCAAGAGAACTAAATCAACACGACCACTACCAGAACCAACAAAGGGCGGAAATTGGGACGATCTCAGATCAATCATTAATGCCAAAGAAGAAAAGACGTGGATTTTAACCATAGCCTGGTTGGTTCAAGCATTTTGGCCTAAAGGTCCTTATGAATTCCTTAACCTCAATGGAGAACCAGGATCAGGTAAAACCTTCATGCAAGTCATACTCAAGTCATCAATGGACCCAAGCTCCACGAACTTAAGGAGACCACCTAGAGAAGAACGAGATCTAGCAATAGCAGCATCAAATGAACAGGTACTCAGCTTGGATAATCTGAGTGGAATGCCGGAACACCTAGCAGACTCGTTCTGTTGCTTATCCACAGGAGGAACTTTCGCTGTTCGGTCATTATATACGGATGGAGAAGAAGCCTTATTTTCCGCTCGACGACCATGTATAATGAACGGAATAGACACACTAACATATAGGAGCGACCTATTAGACCGGACAATCGTCCTCGACCTCCCATTAATCAGCAAGAAGAACCGCAAGAAGGAAGAAACATTATTGGCACAGTTCAATCTAATAAAACCCGGTATATTCGGTCTACTCCTTGATGCAACGTCAATGGGAATAAGAAGAGAATCCAATGGAGAAGTAAAAGATAGAGAAGAGGGAATGCCTCGGATGATCGACTTTTGCCGTTGGGTTATGGCCTGTGAAACCGCCTTGCCCTGGAAACCGGGTGAGTTCATGGATGAGTACACGAAATCACTAAAAGACAGTCTAATCGATCTTGCTGAAGGTGACCAAATCGCTAGAGCGGTACTTAAACTTAATAGCGACTTTTCGGGAACAGCAACCGAACTATTAGATAAACTAAACTGGAATTCAAACATTGACCCCAGCCACCCGCCTAAAGGTTGGCCTAATACCTCAAATTATCTAAGTTCGAGGTTACGACGTGCAGCCGCCACACTTAGGGCCAACGGTGTAATTATCGAGTGGACCACAAACCCTAAACACATCAGTATAACCATACCACTTGATCCAAAAAAGGACAAAATAGATTGGGAAGGACCATTTAGCACATATTGGGGAAAAGACTTAGACGGGTTCACACAACCAACGCCCGAATCACTTGAAAAAACGCCGGAAAAAGCGGAACAAAATCCCGCAATCGCACACAAGGTCCCTCCTTCTAAAGAAGAAAAGCTTCAACTGTTGCACAAAGAAGCCAAAACAGCAAGAGCCGACATAGAAAATCGCAAACAATGGGAAAACACACCCATAAAGATCGGTACAACAGCTTGAAACTTGGATCAATTGAGCCAGAAATAATCGATGAATTCTCAAAATAATCGATGGCAATTTGATCATCGTATAAAAAATACCAATATCGGGTAATGAGTTTAATCGATGAATCGATGAAACGATGTTTTTCGGGACTTCTCTTAAGGGGGTCAATGAAACAACATTTCATTTGAGTATATATACCCCATCGAATCGCTAACAGCTTACGATGAAACCGATGAATCAGATTTTTTACTCTGTTGAATGTTTACATAGTAGTATAGTAACATAGAAATATCACTCTATTCACCCCCTTGAGAAAAGTACGGAAATTCACCGATTTATCGATTTCATCGATTAAACCAAGCGCAGCAAACCCATACGATGAATTTTAGGTCATCGATTATTTGCAATGGACCATCGATTATTTTGCCTGACCTGGTTCGCACATCACCCATGCGGGGGGAAATACGAGAGCTACGCCTGCGGGCTTGCAACGGACGACGGTAACCAACTTCGGAACAGGAATCCGGAGGATCACCTTCATAAGGACCAATGGGGTGTATTATATAAAACGCCTGGTAATCAATTAGGACCCTCCGAATTACTTGTCCACATTGGCCCAGAGATCGGAGGAAGTACCTAATAGCCTGAAACGGCCCGGCTTTCTAAGTGGCTGGATTAAGGGCGAACTTGCATGTTGCATACCGGCGTTGCCAGCGTTTCGAGCTGGTGTTGTCTTTCCCCCGCATGGGTGATGTGTATAAAGCAGGGCGAAACATGGGCCGACGAATGATTAATCATGATACTATGGCATTCTCACTAAAATTATAGGCTGGTGCCCGCGTATGTCGAAACGGGCCTTGTCACGAGCCATGCATTGTAATGTAGGCGATCTTAATGGTATGCTAGATCAGAAGGTCATGGAAGGGGAAATTGACCTTATACCTGTGACAAAGCGAGGGCGTCCTCCTTCGGTGTTGGTCCAGATGCATACCGGACTTTCTATGACAAAGAACCAACCGACCGTGATTCTTAATCCGGGTGAAGACGCATCAGTAGATGCTGATGAAGCCGGCGCAAGGGCGACGGAGGAGACCGAATCAGAAGATGATGAATTAATCGCGATTCTTGACCTGGAGCGAGCAGGGCAATCAATTAGGTTACCGAGAGAAAAAGTCCGGAAAACAGTATTCGATGGCCTTGATAAGGGAATGAAGAATCCGAGGACGGATATAAACTGTGGCCGGATTTATTTGACTTTTGACCAACGTTAGGTGAAAATTATGACAAAGGAAATTGATTATAAGAAGGTTCAAGAACTAGCTGCCCGACTTTATGCACAGCAAGAGATAGCGAGGATTGTAGGGTTTACGCCTGAAGGTTTCTGCCGGAAGAAACAGCGAGACAAACAGTTAAGGAACGCCTTAGAGTGTGGTCATGCAGAAGCAGAAGTCTCTATTAGGAGAGCAGAATTCAACAAGGCATTAGGTAGCAATAGGAACGACCCGGAAAAGATTGGCCTCGATGGAGACACCCGTATGTTGATCTATTTGGATAAACGTTTTTTCGGTTGTGAAGAACAGAAAGATCGAATTATCCGGAAACGACAAGTCGCTAATTAAGAACTAAGAACCTAGCCGGGCTGGTCGCAAGTGCCGAAGATTCATGACCGTTTCGTTGTGTAATTGTGCTGCATATTGCTTATTTACGAGAAAATGTCAATGACCGGACTTTTTCGGGCTGGACTTCTTTATGTGTATGAAAATAGCCAGCATATTAGCAAAATGATAAAATAGTCTAATTTCAATGCCCCTGAGCAGCATCGCAGAGAATAAACGCAGGTAGCCACCAAGAGACCCATGAGATTAACAAGAGTTATATAAGAAACGAGGAGCGTTGAGCGATTCTTCGACATTGACTCCTTTCAATCCCTATCGGGTTTTCAAGTTCGCTGCAACTAGCCAATACGGAATACTCTCAGGCCTTGCCAGCCAAGTTTCAATCCCTATCGGGTTTTCAAGTTCGCTGCAACATGGCACCTTCGCAGACCATTTGCAGTCTCAATGCTACAGTTTCAATCCCTATCGGGTTTTCAAGTTCGCTGCAACAGCGCTAGACATCAACAGCACTGGGCCTACATGTACGTAGTTTCAATCCCTATCGGGTTTTCAAGTTCGCTGCAACCATAAACTATCTCATGGAGGCTATGCCCATAAGTAGTTTCAATCCCTATCGGGTTTTCAAGTTCGCTGCAACTTGTTCAGTTTACAGATTGGGATTTTGAGGCAGGAGTTTCAATCCCTATCGGGTTTTCAAGTTCGCTGCAACCTGGCGGCCATAGGGTATGCGATGGACCCTGGCAAGTTGTTTCAATCCCTATCGGGTTTTCAAGTTCGCTGCAACCTTTCTCTAAGGCATCTTGCTCTTTGTTTAGATTGGTTTCAATCCCTATCGGGTTTTCAAGTTCGCTGCAACTGTTCAAATCTATAGCAGGTAAGGTGATTTGAATTGCGTTTCAATCCCTATCGGGTTTTCAAGTTCGCTGCAACGCGAACGAACCACGCTATACCTTCCAGAATATCAAGGAGTTTCAATCCCTATCGGGTTTTCAAGTTCGCTGCAACGATACTCTAAAGGCATCACGTCCTGGCGTAAGTGACGGTTTCAATCCCTATCGGGTTTTCAAGTTCGCTGCAACTTGACCCATCAGGCAGCTCAAGGCACGATACTATACTAGTTTCAATCCCTATCGGGTTTTCAAGTTCGCTGCAACAAGGCAACACAGTAGATGAAGTTCTTGAAATCAATATTGTTTCAATCCCTATCGGGTTTTCAAGTTCGCTGCAACTTTTCGGCTGCCTTGCGCGCCATCGATGTCCACAAGTTTCAATCCCTATCGGGTTTTCAAGTTCGCTGCAACCTTACACTTACCGCATACCCTCGCTTCAATCATTTATTGTTTCAATCCCTATCGGGTTTTCAAGTTCGCTGCAACTGTTAGTATCAGATGTATTGTTACACGGTGTGTAAAGTTTCAATCCCTATCGGGTTTTCAAGTTCGCTGCAACGTAAAACTTCATTTGCGATAAATCGACTAACATTGATATGTTTCAATCCCTATCGGGTTTTCAAGTTCGCTGCAACTTCTATAGCCGGTTTGCCGCCATTGACAAGTTCATAGGTTTCAATCCCTATCGGGTTTTCAAGTTCGCTGCAACCCTGAACAGAATGTTACCAGAACACCTAAGTGCCGCACAGTTTCAATCCCTATCGGGTTTTCAAGTTCGCTGCAACGGTATAGAAAATAAATGGGGACATCACGACGAAGAGAGTTTCAATCCCTATCGGGTTTTCAAGTTCGCTGCAACATAAAACCATTGGAATGTATTGTGTTAGCTTCAGGTAGTTTCAATCCCTATCGGGTTTTCAAGTTCGCTGCAACGTTTAGTTGTCTTTGGTTACGTAATCCACGAATCAGTTTCAATCCCTATCGGGTTTTCAAGTTCGCTGCAACTATAACCTGTACTCCCGGATCGTCCCAATAAAGGAGTTTCAATCCCTATCGGGTTTTCAAGTTCGCTGCAACCCATTTGCCCCACTTGGGATGCTTTCAGACCAAGGTTTCAATCCCTATCGGGTTTTCAAGTTCGCTGCAACTGTACTATCCAATCTGGTAGTCCACTTAAATGAATCTGGGTTTCAATCCCTATCGGGTTTTCAAGTTCGCTGCAACTTTGTCCAAAGCAGCTTGAAATTCGTCATGGGTACGGTTTCAATCCCTATCGGGTTTTCAAGTTCGCTGCAACGGCGCAGCGAGCCTGTAGCAAGCTTTGTAGAGTTAGTTTCAATCCCTATCGGGTTTTCAAGTTCGCTGCAACGGCATCCCTTCAAGCGTTATTTTAGGCTATAACCCTTTCTAAAAGCTCGAAAATCGACCCCTAAAATATGGACCTCTTCCGTACCATGCCTTAATAAAGATCCATGATTTTTTAGATCACATTGGACTTCTTCTCAGGAGGCTTAGCTCCCAAATCAGTTATGTTACCCACACATCGCTCGCATAGCTGATATATTCTTACCTTGTCTTCTGCCTCGATCTGGGCCTTGATCTCATTTTCCATGTTCAGACGCTGGATATCGTTGATCTCCAGCTCGAAGACGCTGTACTGCCTCCAAGCGCCATACCGTTCAAGTATCTTGAAGACACGAGTGCGGATCTTGTCCTCGCTGATATCGTAGGTTACTGCCAGCCTCATCTCTTGAACTCCAGGGGATGGTACTCTTTCAGCTCTCCAGTGATGGCCTTCCGGAGCAGAATAGCTTGCATCCTTACCGCCTTGCGCCGCGAGACTGTGTACCCAAAGTGAGGATGCTCGAACTCCTCCTTCATGTAGTCGTCGAACTTCTCCAGATAGATCTTGAAGGCGTATTCTTTCAGGTGGTTGTCCAACTGGAAATCGTCATGGGAAAGGATGCTTTTATTGATGAGCCGGATGGCAAATGCGTCGCAGAAGATAGGCCGGAACTCCTCCATCAGGTCCAACGCCAGAGCGGGCCTGCCATGTCTGTCTGCGTGCAGGATTCCAAGGAACGGGTCCAGGTTGTACTGCCGAAGGGCGCTTAAGACCTCGTTCTTCATCATGGTGTAGGTGAGCGAGAGAAGAGCATTGATGTGGTCCTCCGGGGGCCGACGGGTTCTGCGCTCGAAGCTCCAGCCTTCTGCCAGACAGCCGTTGATGAGGTTGAAGTAGATCTCTGCAGCTTCGCCCTCAATCCCACGCAGCTCGTCGAGCGTCCGGGCTTGTGCTGTGCCGGCTTCAAGCTCCGGCAGCTTTCCCACATCGTTTACGCCTTTCCGGTTAACAAAGGTGCGGGAGTTCCTGATCTTGGCCCGGACAATCCTCTGGGCTATCTCCAAGCCTTCCCGCTCGGAGAGCGCATACTGGCGGCGGCGCACTTCAGCGATAGTGTTCCGCTCCGGGATGAAGCTGCCCCGATACCGGCCGTACTGGGTGAAGTAGTTCAGCACTATCCCGTGCTCGTTGGCCTGGGCTACGAAGGGCGTGGTGAAGTTGATGTTGCCGAAGATGTTTATGGTGTCGATCTGGCCCATTGGGAAGGAGGCGATCTCTCCCTCACCTTTCATGAAGATGACTATGCGGCCACCATCCACGCCCACCTGGGAGCCTTGCTTGGTGACGTAAACCACGCTGTCGTCAAAGATGCCTTCGCTTGCTTTCATTCTAACCCCTTTGCTTTTGCCCTTCCAGCATCTCGGTCTCCAGAGGCATGCAGTACTGGACCGTGCTGCACTTCTCGCATTTGTTCTGGTTGGCGGTGAAGTCCGGGATGCTGTCAAGGCGCATGTTTCGTATCGCCTCTGTTATCTCCATGACCTTCTCCCGGTGCCAGTCGGTAATAGTAATCGCATAGCGCTCGTTTGTGCCGAAAAGGTAGAGGTAGCCCTTCCTCACAGGCTCGCCCAGGTAGTCCTCCAAAAGCATGCAGTAGGCAGCAAGCTGAACCTCGTCGTTATCGAAAAATGAGGTTCCATGCTTGCGCTCCACCGGCGTTAGCTTGGTCTTTCCCTCCAGGAGGTCGATCTTTCCGTGCAGGTGGAGCTTCTCCGACCTCAGATACATCTCCTTGTACCATTGGCCCCTGCGGCTCTGGTGGGCGTGCTTCGATCGGCCTTCGGCAAGGACGAAGTTCAAGCCCTGTGTGTGGTAGAACATCAGGTAATAGAGGCGGCGGGGGCAGTAGAGGTACTGGTTGAGGTCAGAGGTGTTGACGAGAGGAAGGTCGCTTTCCATAATCATCCTCACTTTGCAGATAGTCTCTCGTGAATTATGCAATCAACGTAGATTGCATCCAAGCCAATTGCCAAACTTCCATCCTTAAAATTGGTTAAAAATATATAATCATCTATATCATATAATTTCTTAGATACTTTGCCCGTGTTTGAAAGATATCTACAAAATAATCCAGCTGCTTTAATATTATTTACGATCCGGGATATATCCAAATGGTCATTGGGATCACTGTAATTCTTCACGATGGGCAATATTCCATAGATCTTCCCAGGTCGGCGTTCTTCCTCAGGTAGATCCATTTGTTCTGGATTTCGACCAACGAAGGATACATGTCTGGGTTTATCAATTAGATTGTTGATTCTAGCATAGCCAAAAACTCTTTTTGATACCTCTTCAATCTTTTTATGGTGCTCTTCAGGAACCATTTTTATAAATTGTTTTTTTGAGAGAACATCCATATTCGCCCAACGCATTAGGAAAAACGCATTATATGTTCCCAATTTATTGTTAGTTTTGTCGAAATAAGCGATATCAATACCATTACCTCTGAAGCTACTCAGCTCATCCATCAATTCAAGCGTTTCTGGTTTTGTGGATCGCTCTAAATCTCCTACACTATCAATAATTTTTTTGATATCCATCTCAGTATCCGTAAAATAATGCTCTCGAATAAGCTCCAAGCCATCACGGAAATAATTATCTCTTTTGTCGGATGGTAAACCTCCTGTTAATGGTGGAAACTTATGATCATTTCTCATGCTTTTTGCCTCGTTTACACCGATGCCAAAAGTGTTTTTATAGATATACTCATATGCTTCAAGATATCCATATCGCCAACGGAAATTACCTGCAATTTTTGGATCATGCATAGTCTTTCTAAGATTCTCCTCTAATTGTTGACGAGATAAACAGCAAAAATTTTTAAAGTGGTCCACTACACCAGAGGGCGCGAAACATATCGACTTATACTCAATTCCTTGCATAGGGTTTCTAAGCCTTCCAAACCTCTGTAAGAACTCGCTAACATTATGGCCAGAAAAAACCAAACGTTGAATAGAATAAGCGCCTTTGAAATCAATTCCAACTTCTATGGCTTTGTTTCCAACCAAGACATCAAAGGAATCGGCCATAGAGTCTCTTCTGAGACCACTGCGTTCGCAGACGTTCCAGCAAGTCTCTTTGCGAAGTTCATCACTTATGAGAGTGACCTCATGAGCACTATCAAAAATGATAGCCATCCGGTTGTTGCCTTTGAATTCATGAAGCCAATTTAGATCGGCTAATAAGATCTCTCCAGCCATGAAACGAGGTGCGTGGCGAAATTCAATTTCTACCCTTGGCATAATGGATTTTTCATCTATAATTTTGCTGTCGATAATGCTTTTTCCAGTATCAACAAGCGTTCCTCCAAGGACGTTTTTTATTTTTGATTCGATTGTTTCATTGGGTGTTGCACTCAGAAAAATAAATTTCCGCATAGCTGTGCCTTCAGTGTAAAGGATATCGTGCAACATGAAAAGAATTATGTCTGATTGGCGCATGTCGTACAGGTGAAACTCATCGAAGATTACAGTATTAATTAGACCCTTGAAGACTGAATTGATATATTTATCATAATAATATCCTTTTAGTGCGTATATAAAAATATCTGGGTTTGTTACGATGATACCTCCTCTCCGACGGGCCATTTTATGCACTATGTCAGTCAGAATCTCGCCCTTGGTTATCCTGTAAGATCGCTTATCCTTCATTAGGCCTAAAGTTTCCGCAGTTACAAATTCTATTTCCTTGTTGGATTTCAAGGAGTCTTTAAGAATTTTAAGGGATCGATATTGGTCTTCCGCCAATGCATTAGTCGGATAAAGAGCGATTACGACTCCCAAGTCGTTCTCCTTCAAAGCAGGAACTGCCCAAGCATCCGTTTTCCCGGAACCTGTTGGTGACGTTATAAAAAGAAAAAAATCCTCAGAATTGCGTATCGTTTCCCTTGCAATGATCTGATGCTTAAACGGCAAATGATCACCTATCAATGGTTCGTCATCATATCGAGGAATGGAAAGTCCATCAATAATCAATTTCGCATCCTCCTAAGGAAACGCACATTTATTGGCAGCACATCTTTAGAGCCAATTTTGATATATGTGCCGAAGAAACGTCCTTTTTGGAGGACATCAAAAGGTTGCATCCTCTTGAATGATATATCTCCCAAGGGAACTGATTCAAGGTCATCGATGAGCACAGGATGTGTTGTTTTGTATTCACCTTCTGAAATAGATGCAACAACTTCTTCCCACTCTACTAGTGCTTTGCATCTTTTTTTGCCAAGCCGCACATATGAAGGCATATCCGGTTTGGATCCATCGAAGGTTAGAACATAGAATAGGAACCTTGCTCCCGGTTGAATTTGCTTCCTGGCACTATAGCGTCCCGTGGGGGTGTTGGCATCAGAATCTGCATTTGATAAGTTGTTTGATTGCACATAGTCATCGCTCCGCGAGTTATTTAATTCGGTTGTGAATTCAGGGTTATTGATTGCTTTCGCAGGTGTCACATAGATTGTCTCAAAGAGCGACTCTGTATCGATAACATATGTCGGATTTTGTTTTACTGAACCGCGACTCTTTTTTGCCGGAAAATTTATATAATTACCCTTAGCATATCCAAGTGCATAGTACAACGCAGTGCTAAGGATAATCGGCTCTGTCGTGAAGTTATCTCCTGGTTCAATGGATGCAAAGAATAACTCGCTCATAAGCTCTAGAGTACCTTTAAACGCTCGAATTACATTTTTGTGCGGTAGTAGGCTACTACTACCACTTTTTGATGTCTGATTAGCACATGAAGACATTTTGATCTCTCTAAGCGCTTAAAAATGTGCCTATCTTTGCGATTTGATCCGACAATATTGATTTAATCACCTGATCGTCGCGAATATCTTCAAGAATTTTCGAACTCTGGGCTTCATTAAATTTTAAATAATCGATGCGCTGTTTTTTAGAAAGCGATTCAAATACTTTTGTTGCCACAGTCTTAATCTCATCCGTAGACAACGTATCTCGATACATGACTTCTTTCAGCCGTTCATCGATGTTTTTGCTATAGTTAGTGTCCTTTTCATCGAGTCCCTGCTTAGCAAGCGTGATGGCAATCTCTCTAGCTACCTCCAGGCTTGAAGGACCTTCTCGATGGCCAGCGTAAATGCCAAGTATATGATTCTGAGTCTTTCCAAAACGTGTTGTACTTGCTCCATAGCGCGAATTTCTGTCGGTTACATTTAGGAAGAATAATACCTCTTCAGCGGTTACATCTTTAAGAGTGACCACGCAAGGGAATAGAGTACCTTCTTTAAAGAAATCTGGTTCACGAATCGCAGAAGTAGCTTCTTTCGCATAATCATCTCCCGGTGCGTTCTGAAAACCCTCATCTACTATTGCACTCAGCGCTCTTATGGTGTATGCCTCATCATACATAACTCGGGAAGTTATACTCATACCTCCCTCCGAGGCAGCACTTCCGAATAGTGCACACTCTGGGCATCTCTGGCACATTTCGTTTACTTTCATGGTACAGCCTTTCCAACCATTTTTGTCCATGACTTTAGCCATTTCATCAGAG
>Ga0182021_10005001_pt1 | contig 15638 bp, 7 predicted proteins | sample 612E3MmetaG_FD_120493 | JGI IMG/M metagenome (GOLD analysis project Ga0182021, IMG submission 120493) | Permafrost microbial communities from Stordalen Mire, Sweden - 612E3M metaG (Illumina Assembly) | ecosystem: Environmental > Terrestrial > Soil > Wetlands > Permafrost | place: Sweden... | reverse complement strand
CTACATGTTTATGGCGAAGCAGTTCAAGGGTCTGGACATCGGCGAGGTTTTCGCCTGTTTCGCGAGGGAGGACCTTGATCATAGACTGATGCTTGAGAAGGAGTACGACTCGGTCATACTCGATAGCGTGCGCGCACCTTGAGAACTAGATGCGCGCGCTTGAAGAACGGTTCGTGATGCGCGCGCTATCCCCTAGTGGTTCTTAGATGGAATAAAGAAATTTGTAGAACAGAAAAGAAATAGATACTACAAACAATAACAGCAAAATATAGTACAAATATCAGTATTATCTATCAATAATCCACTTTCACTAAATAGAGTATGGAGTTACTATATTTAATCGATTAAAGATGGGGGATATCAGCGCTAGCGAAGCCCACCCAACTTCTCAAGCAACTATATCTCATTTAATTGACCCAATCGAAACCATAAGGGTTCTACACATAGACGACGAAGAAAACCAGCAGATGTTCCTAAAAGTCTTTGTAGAAGGCGACTCGAACATCAAGGTCACCTCCACGCGAAACGCTTCCGACACCCTCGAACTTGTGAAGACAGGCGCCTACGATTGTCTGATCACCGACTACGATATGCCAGACATGAGCGGACTCGACCTCGCGAAAAGGGTCAGGGAAACCAGCAACATTCCAATCATCATATACACCGGCAGGGGAAGCGAGGAGATCGCCGAAAAAGCATTCGCGGCGGGCGTCGACGACTACATACGCAAGGAGCAGGAGCCCGCCCACTATCAGGTAGTATCCAAACGAATCAGGCAAGCAGTGGAGCGTAAGAGGAGCAGCGAAAGCTACAGAAACCTCTTCGAGAACGCCAGCGACGCGATATACATAAACACACTTGACGGAAACATCATCGACATCAACGAGGCCGGCTGCAGAAGGCTGGGCTACTCTAAGGAGGAGATTCAGGGGAAGCCAATGTGCCAATTCATGCAACCTGGAGCGGTTGACTATGGGGAAAAAATTAAGGAAATAGTCAATCAGGGGCATGCAATCTTCGAATCAACGAACCTGTCAAAGGAGGGTAAGCTTGTCCCCGTTGAGATAAGCGCGAGGGTAATCAAGTACATGGGGTCCGAGGCGATCCTGAGCTTCAGCAGGGACATATCGGATCGTAAGCGACTCGAAGCTCAGATGAGGGAGCGGCTTGAGGCGCTTCAGAGTCATGCCTTGGTGTTAAGCCGATGCGAAGACCTCGTCTCGGTCGCAAGAACTACTTACCAGATTCTACACGACGTAATGGGCTACAGTTTTTTCGGATTAGGCGTCATCGATGGCAGCGTTCTTAAATATATTCTGAATATGGTCGTCGACGACGGTTGGCAGTCTGATTATCCTCTCAATGGCCCTGGTATCAGTGTCAGGGCAGCAAAAACAGGGACTTCGATCATTGTCCCCGATGTGCGTCTTGAGCCAGACTATGTTGGCTCAAAAACGGGTAACAGTTACCTCTCCGAGATATCAGTTCCCGTAAAGATTGGGGAAAGCGTTGTCGCTGTTATCAACGTTGAGGATGAGACGCTGAATAGATTCGCAAGAGAGGATCTTATGTTGCTTGAGATCTTCTCCGAGCACATCTCATCAGCTCTCCATAGGATCAACTTGGTAAAATCCGCAAGAGAATACCTCACCAAGCTCGACGGAATAAACAGACACGCGGCTCACCTAGCGGGTCTGGAGACCGAGAAAGAAGTAGCGGAGTGCTCATTCGATGTGATACAGGAGCTGCTCGGATTCGAAGACGGGTGTATCGGCATAGTGGAAGGCGACGTTCTGAAGTTCAAGTACGCCAGGAACCCGGAAATCCACCTTCAACCAGATTTACCCCTTAACGGAAACGGCATAACTGTGAGAGCCTTCACGACGGGGGAATCACAGATTGTCTCAGACACCCGGCTGGATCCCGACTTCATTGCGGATGTTGACCCGGAGAAGTATCTATCCGAGTTAGATGTTCCAATAAAGATAGATGGCAGAGTAATCGGCGTGATCAACCTCGAGGACCAGAAACCAGGCCACTTCAGCGAGGAGGATAGGGAGCTGGTCGAACTCGTCTCAGAGCACATAGCATCGAGTCTAAAGAGAATCGGACTTCTCAAATCAGTCAGGCGTTACAATTCAAACCTCGAAGCGCTCAAGAGGCACGCTGCTGATCTGATGGAGATCGAAACAGTCGAGGGAGTTGCAAAGTACAGCTACGATGTAATCGAGGAGCTTCTCGGCTTCAGCGAGGGAGCCTTTGGCGTCGTAGATGGAGACAAACTGAGGTACATCTACGCCAAAACTATCAAAGTGGAACAGATACCATTGATGCCGCTAAGCGGTAAGGGAATATCGGTTAGAGCCATTAGGACCGGCGAATCCCAGCTTATCCCTGATACACGCTTGGATGAGGACTTCGTGCATGATGTTCAGGAATCTGACCTGTACTCGGAGCTAGATGTCCCGGTTAGCTTAGATGGTAGAGTGATAGCTGTAATCAATCTGGAGAAAGAGGGCATTAATTCGTTCTCCGTCGATGATCAGCGAGTAGTGGAGATCCTCTCTGAGCAGGTGGCGTTAGCGATCTCGAGGATCGACAATCTAAATGTGATTAGTGCATCTAAGGAGGCCTTGAGACAATCCGAGGTTCGCTTCAAGTACATTCTGGACTCTGCCCCGGAGGGGGTTACCGTTAACACGCTGTGTAAACTAGTCTACGTTAATGATCAGTTCGCTAAGATGCTTGGATACCATGTTGAAGAGTTAATCGGCAAATCGATAGTGGACCTCCATACTGAAAGTTTCAGGGAGCTGATCGAGGAAAGGGCTCGTAGGCGCTTCTTAGGCGAGGAGGTTCCAAGCCAATACGAGGCAGAGCTAATCAGGAAGGATGGTTCGACTCTACCGGTTGAATTCACGATATCGCAGATAATATTCAACGGGGCGAACGCGAGCTTAACCTTCATCCGCGACATCTCCCAGAAAGCGGAAAAACTTGAGCTGGAGAAGAAAATATCATCCTTACACGCGCACGCTCATGAGCTAAACGAGCTAACAACTGTAGCTGAGGTGGGAAGAACTACCCTAGACTTGTTAGAGAACCATTTGAACTGCAGCTTCCTAAGTGTGCAGATAGCCTCCGAGGAATCCCTATTTATCTTAGCCACAAAGGGCGCGAAGCCCATCGCGTTACCGATGCCTATTCAGGGGAAGGGATTGACCGCTAGGGCCGCGCGTGAGAAGAGGCCCTTTTTAGTCAACGATACGAGATTGGACCCGGACTTCTTAAAGGGAAGCACAGAGTCTCTGAGCGAATTAGCTGTCCCAATATTATGTAAGGGTGAACTGTTAGGAGTGTTAGACGCTGAGAGCCCAAAGTTGAACGCCTTCAGTGAAAATGACCGCGTTCTTATGGAGACTCTCGCAGATGAGGTCGGATCAGCGTTTAAGAGAATTCAATCACTAGAATCGGAACATAATTATAACGCCAAACTTGAAGCTCTTCAGTTAAATGCTATAAAACTCAGCCAATCAAAAACCAACGACGAGGCCCTCGACCGCGTCTGCGAAATACTAGGAGGAATATTCCGATACGACTGGGTTGGAATAGGGATTGTTAGCGAGAAATATATCAAGTATGTCCGAGTTCTCGGCGACGGTTTTACTGAGAATAATGAAATCCCGCTGGATAGACGAAGCGTCACTGTTAGGGCAGTAAAGACAGGTAAACCCCAATTGGTTCCTAACACGTGCGTGGATGAGGATTACGTCGTTGTAAGCCGAGGGGACTCTAGGTGTAACTCAGAGCTGGTCGTGCCAATTCACGTTAACAATAGAGTCGAGTACATCATGAATCTTGAGAGTATGAGGCTCAACGCGTTCTCTGGCCAGGACAAGCAACTCATTGAGCTTCTGTCATTACACCTTGGGTCGACTCTTGAACTGGTCAGGGGGAGGGAGAAGCTTAACTCTCTTCACCTCCACGCTTCTCGACTTGAATCAGTTACCGATATCAAAGAAATTGCTGAATTGACCTTAAACACTCTCAAAGAGGTCATGGACTTCAAGATCTCCAGTTTCCACGCCGTAAATAGCGACACCCTGGAGATGATTGGCACCAATGGTTTTAAGGTGGATGATAAGTTCACTCAGGCACTAGATGGCCCGGGCGTTATCCCATACGCTGTGCGTGAGAGCCATTCGGTATATGTGCCTGACGTAACGAGTGATGAGCATTACGTTAGGGGTCCTCTGAATCTTGGAGAGGAGAGGTCATCCGAGTTCGTAGTCCCCATTATTATCGACGGAGCCTCCGTCGCAGCCATCAACCTCGAAAGCAGTAAGATTAATGGGTTCTCCGACGAGGATCGGGAGTTGGTTGAGCTTCTCTGCGAGCATGTGGCATCTGCGATGCGGCGAATTAATCAGTATGCTATCATAAGGGCGTCTGATGAGAGGTATCGTAATCTCCTCGATGGCACGATGGACTCGGTGATCGTCATCCAGGGGACGAGGATAGTGTATGCTAACCCCGCCGCTGCGAAGCTTCGTGGGTATGATAGCCCCGGCGAGATTGTGGGACGTGAATCCACCGAGTTTATCCCCGAGGACGAGAGGAAGATGATACGCGATAGGCAGCTTAGCAAGCAGCGTGGTGAAACGCAGCCCGTGAGGTACTGCATGAGGCTTCTACACCGGGATGGCTCTGTTCGGGAGGTAGAGAACGTGGCCTCAAGGATAAATTTCGAGGGTAAACCCGCCGTCTTGGCTGTCGCCAGGGACTTAACTCCGGTTGCGCGCGCGCCGTGGGCTTACTTGAAGAACGGATCGTGAGTCTGGTCGCGCTCTTTAGATGCGGGTAGTTGACGTAGCTGGTGTCGGCTGAGCTCTTCGGGGGATCCTGATCGTGAAAGTTGAGCCCTTACCAGGTTCTGATGTCACTGTTATGGTTCCTCCGTGTGCCTCGACGGCCTGCCTGCATACGGCGAGGCCTAGTCCGGTTCCACGGGGCTTTGTTGTGTAGAAGGGGCGGAACAGGTTATCCATAATTTCCTTTGGGATGCCGACGCCGGTGTCGGTGATGTTTATCTCGATGATTTCGTCGCTTCTCGTCAGGGCGACGGTGAGATCGCCTCTACTCGGCATCGCCTCGACTGCGTTCTTTATGAGGTTGTCGAGGGCCCTCCTTATCCTCGTGGGGTCTAGGGAGGCGGTTATGTGCTCCTCACCATATTGCTTCTTCACTGTGATGTCTGTTGGTATGCTAGCGGCTGCGAGGCTCAGTTCGATGAGGTCGTTAACGTTCACTACGGTTTTGACGAGTTGTATCGGTGCAGTCGAGTTCCGTAGGTCATCGAGGATCTTGGTCGCGTATTCGACGCTCTCGTCGATGACGTTGAGCATGTCCTTCGCCTTGTCGGGTTGCTGCTCGGCGAGGAATGTGGCGTTCTTTATTGTTTGAAGGGGACCCCTTAGGTCGTGGCGGACCATGCTGGAGATCCTGTTGGCGCCTTCGAGGATTTCGCGTGTCTCGATGTTCTGCTGTTCCTGTACCTGCTTTTTCTCCTCTATTAGTTCGAGGGCGGTCCCCACGTGTAGGGCGAGGAGTTCGACCATCCTCCTATCCTCCTCGGTGAAGACGCCTGCTCGGGTATCCTCTAGGTTGATGGCCGCGACGCATCTCCCTCTTATCTTGACGGGGACGACCAGCTCAGATAGTCGTACGTCTGTGCCGATTGGCCCTCTGACGTAGTGCTCGTTGATTCGGAGGTCGTCAATGAGTAGAGATCGTCCTTCTCGTATGGCTAGTGGGATTAGTCCTGGTCCTTCGATGCTCTGGCTGAAGGTGCCGTTGATGGTGAATCCGGAGACGCAAATAAGCTCGACTAAATCTCCTTTTACCACGTGGAAGCTGGCGATGGGGAAGTTGAAGACCTCGTTGGTCGTGTTTAGGGTTAGTTGAGCTATCTCGGAGACGTCTTTTGCTAGGATGATGAGGGGGGCGTATTTGTGCAATGCTGCGAGTTTCTCCCTATCCCTAATCAGTTCGAAGGCGGAGCCGAGTTGTTGGGAGAGGAGCTCTATGTGGTGCTGATCCTCATCGGAGAACGCGTCAAGATTCAGGCTCTCGATGTTGATGACGTATTCTATCTTGCCGTTCATCCTTACGGGGACGACTAGTTCTGACAGATAGGGCTTCTCGACTGGGGAGAGGATGACATAGTCTGGGTCCTTTGTTGAGTCTCGGACGAGCTGGATGTCTCCGGTTTCGACCGCCCTCACGGTGACCGTCCTCTGCGTCAGTGGTATGAAGTCGTTCCCACTTAGGGTCGCACCGATGTATTTTAGGTAACGAATAGCATCTTTGTCAACCCTACCTATCCCTACCCACTGATATCCGAAGTCATAATTGAGTATCTTGCAGGCTGCGTCGATGGCTCCCTCGATGCTCTTGGATTTACTGAGGTTTACTGCGCTTCTGTTTAGGGCTTCGAGCCTAGCAGTGTTACGCCGCTCATTGTCAAGTAGGTGTATCCTCTTTATGGCGAGGGCGACATGTTCACTGAGTATCTCCACGATATGGCGATCCTCTTCGGTGTAGGCTTCGGGAGCCTTAGACTCGAGGTTTATTACCCCCATTACATTGCCGTCAACCTTGATGGGCACGTCGAGTTCCGAGAGGTTCACTCCATCTTTGTCGGAGACGTAGTCTGGGTCGAGACGGGTGTCGTTGACGAGTTGAGTCTCTCGGGTTTTAACTGCCCTGACGGTAATGCCTTTACCATCTAGACGCATCTCGGGTACATTATCCAGGTTAACACCCCTTAGATGTTTGAAGAGGAGCTTGTCGCCATCTACGATGGCGAAGCCGCCCCGACTGTGCCCGAGGACATCGCTGACGATCTCAAGTGTGAAGGGGGCGATCTCCTCGAGATTATTCAGGTCGCTGAGGTGAACCGCGTGGATGTGCAGAGCCTCGAGCTTCCCAATGTTGCGTCGCTCTCTGTCGAGGAAGCGTAGTTGCTTCATTGCTGAAGCGATGTGCTCAGCTATTATCTCGACGAGGTTCTGGTCCTCTCTAGTGAAAGCTCCCAGCTCCATGCTCTCGAGGTTTATGACGGCGACGGTTTCCCCGTCGAGGATGATGGGGACGACGAGCTCGGAGAGTGAGTCCGATGTACCCTTGACGAAGTCGAGGTCTAGCCTCGTGTCGTTGACTCGAATTGTTCTCTGCTCCCTAAAGGCCTTGACTGTGATACCCTTACCATCCAGGGGGAGAGGTCTGCCAAGCCCAGGACTTTTCCGGTTACCGATCGCAATTAAGCCGCCCACTCGGGGGATCATGAAGGTGAGTAATTGGAAGCCGAGGACAGACTCGATGGTGTTGAGGGTCACATCGCATATCTTGTCGAGGTTAGCGGCGAGGGTAATAGCTATTGAGTTGCTGTGTAAAGCCTCTAGTTTCCGCTCATAGTTGAGGCGATTGGTTATGTCTCGCGCGCGCGTGCGGTAGAGGTCGTCGAGTCTGTGCTTCTCGACGACGTGTCGTATTCTCTTGGCGAGGACCTGGTAGTGGGCGGGGTGTTCCTCTTTACGGATGTAGTCGTCTACGCCGGCGGCGTATGCTTGCTCGGCGACTTCTTCGCTGCCTTGGCCCGTGTAGAGGATGATTGGTGTTGCGTAGAGGCTCCTTATCTTTTGGGCGAGTTCGATGCCGTTCATCTCGGGCATCTTGTAGTCGAGGAGGATGCAGTCGAAGGTGGCGGTTTGGAGGATCTTGAGGGCGGCTAGTGGGGAGTTCGTGGTGGTGAATTGGAGTGATGGGTCTTGTCCCGCGATGAACTTTTTAACGAACTCCAGTACTGATTGGTCGTCGTCTACGTGCAGTATGTTGAATGTTTCCTGCGGGGTGGCCAATTGTTATTCCCGTCACACTGACTTATCGTCTGTATTAAATTGCAGGGTGCGTGCGCGATTGCGTTCTGCTAGCGGCTGCTAGAGCTTGAACCGTAAGCCCACAATTTTAATGGTTCGATCAATCATCATAATGAGCAATAATCCCAGTTATTACTCAACATAATGCGCAATATTTAGATACCTCCCGTGGCTAAGATAAGACAATGCCGTCGAAGAGCCTCATGAGAACCATAGTCGCCGACCAGAGAAGCGAACTAAACCCCATCGACAAATCCGTGCCAAGCGCGCGCGGAATTTAGATTATTTCCTTAGGCCCCTGACTTTAGGAACGCGCTCTCAGCCAACAACGTCTCTTCGCATCATCCCTGGCCACCCAAAAATTATCCGATAAAGCGCGCGCGCATTCAGACTCGAGTATCACCGGGACAGGGGGATGACTCACCCTGGAACATGAACCCTCGAAGCACCTAGCTCTTAGTGAAAGAGTTCCACATACACAGGCACTGCGGAAAATCGGCGAGGCAGTCGAGCTCTTCGACACGTATTAGTATGCGTCTCCTCTCGGGCCGATATATTGGATCGTTATTGTCTTGCTGCTCCACTCTATTGTGTAGACTATCCTAATGTCCCCTATCCTGATCCTGAAAGAGTCCTTGACTCCCTTGAGCTTGACGACGTCGTTTGTTCGCGCCGGTATGGGTCTCGCCTTGAGTGTGTCGAGGGTTTCCTCGACCTGCCTCTTCGTGCCCTTGGGTAGGTCGACTAGGGCCTTGAGAGCACTTCTCTTCACCCTTAGTGTAAACAATGGGGGGGGTCAGCGTAGGGCTCTTCTGAGCTCTTCCTCGTCGGCGCACTCCTCGTCAGAAGTGATGGCCCTCTTCTCCTCCGGCATCGGTTCGTCCTCCTCTATCAAGCGTCCGACTAGTTCCCCGTAAAGTATTCTCAGCTCCCTGAGTTCCTCCCTTATGTCCTGTAATACTTGGGGCTCCATTTCTTCTCGGGTTGATTGTTTGTGCGGGTGTGTATTAAGATTTGTCGCACCCACGAAGTTTGATAAGTTAACAGAATGCGCGCTGGCCTGTCCCGAAATTAATTAAGACTGGTTTTAAAGTCTTAATTCTCCTCACAGGATTTAAGGAAAAATTCTGGCATATCAAAAACCCCTCACCTCCTTTTAGATCCCACCCTTCTCATCTCTAAAGAACAGATGATCCGTCGAAACAAAGAAGAAGACATACCAGTCGACGAGTTTAGATGCTTCTCAGAGACCAATCTAGAGTCGAAAGCCGTTGAGAACGATAATCATGGTCTTCCAGACCTTTCACAGGTCGCGCGCGGTCTCTAACATCCAAGCCGTATTGAGATTCCTTCAGGTGAAGGCTTAGGCATCCGCACGCGCTTGTTCCTGTCTGGGTGGACAAGCTGGAGGGAAAGGTTGACTACAGAGCACCGCTGTCTCTCAAGGGCATATCTGTTGACCCTGATGCTGATTCTGTTCCTGTCTCTGAGTCTGACTCAGGAGGAATTGTGGGAGCATGCATGTAGAGGTAGTTACCCACATCGAGACAGGCGCACACAACTCAGTGCAACTCGGTACACAGGAACACACAGGATAGCAGACACAGACAGAAACAAGACAGAAACAAGAGCGAGCCAACACCGACCAAAATGCCTCCAGCTGTCCTCGTAGCCCTAAAGACAGAGGCTCTCCCCCCTGAACTCCAGATAAGATCCACGCCGCAGAGGGTTGCCTACCCGCGCGCGCCGCTACATCCTATCCGAATACTTCCACGAAGCTAGATCCACAAATTAATTCAACCCAGGAGCTTGGGACACAACGCACATGCTCTCAAGGAAAAATAAGGCCTCAAGAACGTTACCAAACTTATTCGCTTGCTAACCAGCAGGGAATATGAACATAGTTTAACCAATAAATCAAATTGAAAAATTCGTGAACGTCGAAGCGCGAGCATCTCCACTCTAGTAGAAAGATATAACTCCAGAACACCCCAAAGATGAAGCGATGATGCACAAGCCCTGTCTACTATTTCTAATGCTACTACTCATAGCTGTTCAGGTACCCTTCACCCACCCAGCGGCGACCAACGTCACCATCACCCCCGTTAACCCCGTGAGAGGCGACCTCATGAAGATCGACGTCACAGCGAGCCCAAATGAGAGCATAGACGTTCAGCTATCCTTCACGAAGAAGCTGAATGCAACCAGCGATAGGTTCCTGCTGGAGATGGATGGGGTCCAGATACCCCCACCCCCCAACGACTTCTCAGTCAAGGCAACCGGCGTAACGAATCTAAACGTAGCTGTCTTAATAATTTTCCCGATAACAAAAAGCGCCTCGGCTAGTGAAGGCGTAGCAACGGTCTCCCAGGGTGGCGTACCGGCAGGTAACTATAACCTGAAAATCTACGGGGACGCAGAGCCAGGGGTGTCCAGCGTCAGCATCCTAGTCACGGCCTCCAAAACCATCACGACGGACGCCTCCGGGCACTACACGTACAACTACCCAACAGCCAGCCTACCCACTGGGAATGTGACCGCCAGCGTCGGGAACATAGTTAAAACATTAGAGCTCACAGAACCACATCCAGCCGACACGACACAGCCCCCCAGCCCAAGCGGGCCCGGCACCACCGATAATACCCCCCCGAATCAAGTGGAGGTGACGCCCCAACCCACGACGAATTGGGCTGTAGAAGCAACGGCGATCTTACTAATTGCGGTCCTCGTGTTAGCGGCCGCCCTAAGTAAAAGATCGCGTGCCCACGCTTGATAGTAATCGGTGCGGGAAATCGTCTAACTTCAAAATAGTTTAGTCGAGGCCGTACTCGCGAGATGCGCGAGCGATGAGTTGCTAATTCAAGTATATTGGTTTGGTCCGGGCGACCCTCCCTTCATAGTCCCCTGCTTCCACCCTGACATACGTCTCCCCGGGGCGGCAGGGGTACATGTACTCCGTCATGACCCGCGCGCGCTTGTCATCGAGGTGCTGGTAATTCTTATGATGAATGAATAGGTCAGCATCTATGCCACAATTGGCACATTTGTTACCAAGCAATGCGGGCGCGGCTGTGAACGTTCGTTGGAGAGCTGACGTCAACCAGCCTATTGTGGTCTGTCAGCATGTATGGGAGTTTGAACTGTAAGTTGCGCGCGCACGGCTGAAGTCGTGGGCTCTCTGGGGAACCAAACGTAATTCTACCTGGGATTAAGTTTCGACACTATCTCCCTAGCCTTCACCTCTTCCCCCGACGGCACCGGCACACGGATGTCCCAGCTCTGTCCGAAAGTCATTGAAGGCGACCAGGTGACGAAGTGTAGTAGCATCAATCCCTTCTCCTCCTTTAAATCCACCTTACTCAAGCGGGTGCCAAAGAAATCCCAGTAATAGAACCTTCTATCAAGATAAACACCGTTCTCAGCGATGAGGGCGTCCCCGACCCCTTTAGAGTTCTGCCTATGCATGTATCTAGTCGAGGCCCAGGCGACGAACCCTATGATTGCAATCAACACAAGCATGGTTCCAAGGACGAAGATGCCACTCTCCGGATCGAGTGCATAGAAGATTACTCCAACGATCAGGGCTATCGCGGTGACCATATAGAACTTCGGCATAGCCTCAGCCTTCTCCATCCCGAACTCCTTCTCCGTGTAATCCCTCCACAACTCGGGCGTATAGCTCCACTTAGCGAGCACACCTTCACCCCTCAGAATCCCGTCGAGCCTCGATGCCAGCCCATTGTAGACAAACACCACGATCAACCCGATTATAACACCGAATATGCTCGCGAATGAGATGGCGAAACCACCATTGAAACCATCAATACCCAGCCAACCTGGAACGAATATCATGACGAAGGCAGCGATCGTAATCCCTATCCAGATCTGCACAGTTCTTCTAACCGGATTATTCACCAACTAGAACACACTTACCCAAATAGCAAATTCCTGTTTTCACCTATTAATGGGTGTTCCTAGGTTGGACACTGAGCCTGATCCCCTCCATTGAGGAGTATGGTGGTTTTGAACTTCACAAATTCTATTAGGACGTCGTCAGTTTTTCAGTTAGAAGGTATTTGATACGGCGTTGATTCACTGGAAAGAAGTATCATTCTTCTTACTGATCTTATTGACACTATTTTCACCCACCTTAGCCTCACACGCCCAGTCCTTCGGCATCAAGGTAGGGGACTGGGTTAAGTATAGCTACTCGGGACAAGCTCCCCTCGCCGCCGATTGGATCAAGGTCGAGGTGACAAGCATCGACGCCTCGGGACAAATCCACGTGAAGGAGTCTTATCACCTATTAAACGGAACAGTGACTCAAGACCCCACAGACTACACATTCACTGTTGGGCAATCCCGGGGAAGCTTCTCATTCTTCGGAAGCCCAATAGCCTTACCTCCCAACACTGGAAAGGGGTATACCTCCGAGGTAGACCTCGGATACGGGTACCACCCCTTCGAAACAAATGACGAGGAGAGCAGAAACTACGCGGGCAAAAGCTGGAACGTCATCGGAATCACAGATGGATACAACTACAACGACACAACCTTCACCGCCTACTGGGACAAACCAACCGGCTGGCAACTTCAATTCTCAACCTATTACAAGGGAAGCCTATGGTCCGGATTCGAAGCCACGGAGACGAACATTGGAACAGCGGTCAGCCAAGCATCCGGACTCACAATCTCAGCCACCTCAACAACCACGCGAACGGACTCCACAAATATGATCTCGATTAAGGCCACCGTAAACTCCCAGGATGGAAGCCCAGCACCAGACGGAACTCCAGTCCAATTCACGATCATCCCCACAACCGGCCAGCTGGGAGGAGCCGAGCTGACAAGTGAAACAGTCTTAACAGCCAATGGACAGGCTGAAACAACCCTAAAAGCCCCAACACAATCGTTCTGGAGCAGCCACGACCCATCACAACCCGAACAGAACAAGCTCATACTAGGAGCCAGCAGCGGCGACGCGGTCGCCGATCCAATCACCATCAGCATCGTGCCGATGTGCACCGTAAACTTCCAAACCGATCAGACCTCCTACGAACAAGGCATGGCCGTGACCTTCAAAGGCCAGGTCTATTTCAACGGAACCGAGACCGCCCCGAATAATAATGATGTAACATTCGATGTGACCATCCCCGGAGCAGAAACCTGGAACAGCGCCATAAACACAACTACGGGCACATTCGGCAACTTCACAGTAATGCCATTCGCGGGGTGGAACACCGGAACATACAAGGTAAAGCTCATTACCGCCCTAACCGTACAAAACGGCGACGGCGTGGAAACAAGGTACAACATAAGAAACCAGACGAGCTTCCAAGTCGTCCCAGCCACACAACTAACAGACTACACGGCGCAGCTCGACACACTGACGAAGATGTACAAGGCAAGCATCCCGAACGGCCCCATAGTATCAATGCGCTACCTCAACACCCTCGGCGTAGTGCCGAAGGATATGCGGGGCAGCTACGAGAACATGTTCATAGGCTACACCGCGGACGACCCAAACGGCGACTACATATGCGGAGGCTACCAAACCAAAGTCCTCAACTTCTTCGAAAGCATACGCTTCAACAAGGACCCAGCAATCCGAGAACTTCTCAGAGGCCTAGACTACGGACCAATTCAGAGAGGAATACCAAACGGTTACTCCCTAGGAATAGGACAACAGCTCACCGGACACGTCGCCGTAATACTATACAGGATCGGCTCCGCCTGGAACGGCCTACAGAGCAGCCACCAGGGTGTAGGATCGACTGTCTTCGACCCCTGGATCACCCAGCAACCAGAGATGTACACACTCAACAACTGGGTCGGCAAATGGGGATTCCCCCAACCCGACGAAACAAAGGTCGAGATGACTGGACCAACCTCAGCCTACAGCGGCTACCCAATCACAGGTGGACCAATATGCCCGAACCCAAACATGAGACCAAAGAAATCAGGAGACTCCGCGAAGACCCAAACTAACCTGCTAGGCCGTTGCCCCGTAGATATGCTTGTGACGGATTCCCAGGGCAGAAGAGTGGGCATGTTGCCGAATGGAACACTCATCCAAGAGTTCCCATCCATCGCCGAAAGATACACCGACGAGAACAACCAGACCATCGGTTGGTACTTCGGCTTAGGGTCAGACGTATACAATGTAGTCATCACGGGCCACTCCAGCGGAGAGTTCCAGATACTTGTCAATAGCCCTGCGACGGGCGACCAGGCAATAGACTATGGAAACCAGACGATCACGATGGGGGCCCAGGCGAAGCTAACACTCAACTCGGGCGACACACAACCTGAGTTGACCCTACCAGATGGTTCAACAGTCACACCCAAATCCTTTCAGTCCCCCTTCAAATCCAACTCAACAACAGGGGGGGCCCAGCCAAACTTCGTAGTCAGCGGCCTAACCATAGACCCGCCGCAGATAGAAGTCGGGGGAGTGGTTAACATCACCGTAAACGTAACAAACACGGGCCAAGCCGAAGGCACATATAACGCAACACTCAACATTAACGGCAAAGTCTTAGCCTTTAAAGTTGTGAAACTCACACCCGGTCAAACTACCACTGTCGGGTGGCACACGACTAACGCATGGACAGCTGGATCTTATGATATAAAGATCGGGGAACAGACGGGAACCTTCAAGATAATCAACCAATCAACTCCTTCTGGGGATTCAGGAGGTGAATCCAACAGCATCCCCGGATACCCCGAAGAGTCTATGATACTCGGGGCGATTATAGCAACAATACTACTGCGCACGCGCAGATTACTTGAGTAAGCCCAATATGCCACCTATAATTCCCAGAGTGAAACCTCTGAACCACCCGCCTCCAGTCATGATGCTAAACGCTGCAAATATCAGAACAACTATACCGCGCGCGCATCAAAGACACAGCACTAAGCACACCCAAACCTCAATCAGATTCAAAAGAAAACATCTCGAACCTGATTAATTGCCACTTCAACGATAACTGCACGCACTTGGTCGCCGTTGTCCTAACCATGCACCCTGAGTGGAGACGAGCATAGAATTAATTTAACTAAGTTAATATGAACGCATGCGCGTACGTGGGTGGCTTCCCCTAAAATTGCAAAGCATTCGAAATCACCCACAGTAATTATTTCTTTGGTCATATACACATATCTGTTAATAATATTGTAAATAGATGTGAGTTTTACTCATACGGAGTAAACACCACTAGTTCTAATCATAGATTCTATAGATCAAGGATTAAAAAGAAATAGCCTTTCCACTCCCTTTCAGGTTAGTTACGTCATTTTTTTCGCCCTGATGGATGAAATAAGCCGTTATCATGATTATTTTTACTTCTCTTTATTTTCAGTTATTCTTGATATGAACCACTCATCTATATTACGGGTGGTGATATATAGTTAATAGTTAACATTAACTCGGTTGGGGTCGTCATGGGCAGTTTGGGGGGAGAGCTTGGATAAGCACGGAACAATCTCAATCCCCACATCCTGGCCGAGGCCATCGATGAGCTGAACGAGGAACTCGACTACTAGCCGAGCAGAGGAGCCTTCACGAGAGAGGCCGTCCTCGAGAAGCTCAGAGAGGAGAGGCTGAGGCCTGGCGGAGATGCGTAAGATCAAGCCCGACGGCGTAAAAGTGGACTAACCATCCACCGGGAAAAAAAGGGAGACATCCCGTAAGCCCGAAGG
>Ga0182021_10005000_pt1 | contig 15639 bp, 16 predicted proteins | sample 612E3MmetaG_FD_120493 | JGI IMG/M metagenome (GOLD analysis project Ga0182021, IMG submission 120493) | Permafrost microbial communities from Stordalen Mire, Sweden - 612E3M metaG (Illumina Assembly) | ecosystem: Environmental > Terrestrial > Soil > Wetlands > Permafrost | place: Sweden... | reverse complement strand
TGGGCTTGTACGCCGAGGTGTCGATGTAGACGTTCGGGTACTTCGTCGCGAGCGCGATCATCTCGGTGGTCCACGGATAGCCGATGTGCCCCGCCACGATGACGAGCTCCGGGAAGTCGAGCGCCACCTCGTCGAGGTACGGAATGGGCCGGTCGGGCTCGGACGGTTGCAGCGGACCGGTGTGGCCCACCTGCAGGCAGAAGGGGATCTGGAGCTCGACGCACTCGGCGTAGAGCGGGTAGTAGCGGCGATCGTTCGGGGGAAGGTTCCAGAGCCACGGCAGGATGCGGAGCGCGCGCAAGCCCAGCTCCTTCACGCAGCGCCGGAGCTCGCGCACGGCCTCCATCGGGTGCAAGAGATCGACCGACGCCACGCCGAAGATGCGCTCGGGGTGCGCGCGCGCGAAGTCCGCGACGGCATCGTTCGTGAGCATGGGGCCACGCGGGCCCCACCACGCGCTCACGAGCGCGCGTTCGACCTTGGCGACGTCCAGGGCCGCGAGGGTGAACGCGTGGGGGATGACGTCGGGGAACGCGCTCGGGTCGAGGCCGCGCCAGCGCATGAGCGACGCGAACATGGGATCGCGCAGGAACGCGCCCGTGGGGTGCTGCATCCAGGCGTCGACGATCATGCTCGCCGTATACCACGGCGCGTCCGCGCGCCCCCTCCCTGCGCGGTGTATGGTGCGACACGATGGAACCGAGCCACGAGCCGCCGCGTCGCCGGACGCACCCCACGGGGTTCAGCTTCGGCGGCACCGCGGCGATCGTCACCAGCATGGGCGTCATCGTCGGATTCTCGGCCTCGACCGTCGCCAAAGGCCCGATCGTGAGCAGCCTGCTCATCGTGGCGCTCGCGGACAACATCAGCGACTCGCTCAGCATCCACCTCTATCAGGAGTCCGAGAACCTCGACGGCCGGGCGGCGTTCCGGGCCACGCTCACGAACTTCGTGGCGCGCCTCGTCGTCTCGCTGAGCTTCGTCGCGCTGGTGCTCGTCCTGCCGCGGAGCCTGCTCGCGGGCGTCTCGCTGGGGTGGGGAATGCTGCTGCTCGGAGTCCTCAGCCACATTCTCGCGCGCGCTCGCAAGGTAAGCGCGTGGCGGGAGGTGGCCAAGCATCTGCTCATCGCGGCCATCGTGGTCGTCGTGAGCCGCGTGTCGGCCGCGTTGATCCTGGCCTACGTCCCGTGAGTCACGGCGTGTCGCACGTCGACGGCAGGAAATTGCACCCCGGCTTGCACTTGTACTGGGCGCCGAAGGGAGCGCAGTCGGGGTCCCCGGTGCAGGTGATGGAACAGAACCGCGTCATCGCCGAGCAGCCGCCGCCGGCGTCGGGGAGCACGGGATAGAACGAGCGCGTCTGGCACGAGGTGCCGCCGCCGCACTCCCCGGCGACGCCCGAGCAAACGGTCCCGATGCCACCCGCGTCGGCCTGGGGTCGGGGCCGGCGGACTCTTGGCCGACGCGCACGCGAGGCTCAGTCCCAGAATGGGAATCAGGAGCGCGGTGCGCATGCACCTACCCTACCCCCCGAGCAGGTCCTCGGCAAAGGTGGCGGCCAGCGCCATGATCGTGTGCTGTGGGTTCACGCCGAGGTTCGTGGGAATGACCGACGCATCGGCCACGACCAGGCCGTCCACGCCGTGCACGCGCCCGCTTCCGTCGACCACGCTCGTGGCGGGATCCTTGCCCATCACGCAGCCGCCGAAGAGGTGGCTGAGGATGGCGATGTAGTTGCGTGGATCGAGCGGCGCGTCCTCGAGCTTGTCGATGTCGTCGGCGTCCAGCTTGAACGGCATGCCGGCGATGCCGGGGATGACGGCCTTCGCGCCCGCCGCCACGTGCTGCTTCGCGAGGAGGATCATCCCCTGGCGGAAGCGCTCCATGTCGGCGCGATCGAGCGTGTAGCGCACGACGGGGCGGCTGCCGAAGAGGCCCGTGCCGACGGTGCCGACCGATTCGGCGCGCACGGCGTGACACCACATGGCCACGTGGCGGTACTCCTCGAGTCGTTTCATGAGCTCGGCCCCGCCGCCGGCGAAGCGGCTGGCCACGAGCTCGGGCGGAATGGCGAGCGTCTCGAGCTTGAGGCCGGGCTTCTCGCGAAACGCCACGCTGGCCCAACCCTGCGTCGCGCCCACGTTCATGTCGACGACCTCGTCGTAGCAACCGAACACGCCGGTGCCCGGGTGCGCGCGGAAGTACTTGCCCAGAGCGGGACTGCGAATTCCCGAGCGCATGAGGAGGACCGGCGAGTGCGTGACCGACGCCGCGACCACGACGGCCTTGCGGGCGCGCACGATGAAGCGTGTCCCCTCGGCGTGCGTCTCGGGGTGCGAGAAGCGACCCATCACGCCGACGGCGCGTTTTGCCTGCGTGAGGATGCGATCCACGGGGGCGGACGACAGGATCAGGCCGCCGCGCTCGCGGGTCTCGGGGACGTAGTTGAGGTTGGTGCTCTGCTTGTTGCCCCTGCGGCAGCCCTGCAGGCACTGCCCCACGCCCTCGCAGCCCTTCACGTAGCGGCGCATGTAGTGCGAGTCGGACCACTTCAGCGCGTCGCCGCCCTTCTTGGCGAGCACGTTGGAAATGCCGAGCGCGGCCGCGGGCACCTCCTCGGCGAAGAGCTCGCGCTCGATGCGATCCTGCGCGGCGTGGATGCGCGTGCGGAGCCCCGTGATGCCGTGCTCGGACTCCCACTTCGGGAAGAGATCGTCGGGCGTGCGGACGCAGATGGCGCTGTTGATGACGGTGGTGCCGCCCATCGTGCGCGCTTGCACGATGGGCCAGAGGGCGCGCCCCATGGTGACCTGCGAGCCCCAGTCGTCCATCAGATCGCGCATCGCGCCGTAGGCGGTCAGCGGGTAGTCGAGGGGATCGCGCCACGCGCCGGCCTCGACGATGGCGACGCTGGCCCCGCCCCGCGCGAGCGTGACCGCCGCCGTGGCGCCGCCCGCCCCCGAGCCGACGACGACGTAGTCCACGTCGGCGACGAAGTCGGCCTCGTCCTTGCCGCGAAACGAGACGTGCGCTCCGGCGCTCACGAGATCCTCCAGGTGCCGGGATCGGCCTCGAGCGGCGGGAGCGCGAAGCGCTTGCGCACGTCGGGGTGCGCGCCCCAGAGGAGCCCCGCGGGGAGCTTCACGAGGAAGACGGCCTGCCGCGCGAGGTACACGTTGGTGCTCGTGATGCGGTGCGCGTGCTTGTCGGCCAGGGCCGGCGAAAGGAGAAACGCCGGAACCGGGAGGAACACCGTCATGATCGGCGTGACGTGAAAGACGACGGCGCCGAGCACGACGCCGAGCCACATCAAGGTCGTCGTCTCGCGGCGGAAGCGCTCGAGGAAGGCGTCGAGATCACAGTCCTCCGCGCCGGGGAGGCCCTCGGTGCGCGGGTAGAGAAGGACGATGGCAGAACGGACGAGCCAGTTCACGCGCGGCAGGTTAGCAGACACGGCCGCGGATCTTCCGAGGCTTCCCACCGGACGCCGACCTGCTATCGTGACTCGATGAGGGGACTTCACGTCACCGCGCTCTTCGCGAGCGCCTTGGGCGGGTGCGCGGTCGTCTCGGGCCTGGGCTCCTTGGAGGTCGCGACGACCTGCGACGGCGGCGTGTGCGACAGCGGCGTGACGGCCGATGCGATGTCGGACGCGGCGGCGGACGGCAAGGCCCCCACGGACGCCGGTCCGGCGGACGTCGTGTCGGACGTCGGGAAGCCCGAGGCGGCCTCGACGGGGATCGCCTGCGGCGGGACGACGTGCACCTCGCCGGCGGTATGTTGCGCAGGGGACGCCGGGGCGGCGTGCTCCGGCGGCCCGTGCTCGTCGGGCACCAGGACCATCGCCTGCGACGATCAGACCGATTGTCCGGCACAGGTGTGCTGCCTCATGAACGGCCAGACGCAGTGCGCGACGTCGTGCGGCGCCAACGGAGACATCGTCTGCGATCCGGGCGCGAGCACGCCCCAGTGCACCCTCCCGAAGACCTGCACCGAGACGTCGAGCATCCAGGGCGTCCAGCTCCACAACTGCAACTGAAGCCTCGGCGCGGCGATTCGCGTAAACTGCCCCCCGTGGGGACCCGTCGACCGCTCCTGCTCCTTCCTCTCCTCGCGACCCTGGCCTGCGCGGAGGCTCCGCTGCCTCCGCCCGCCCCGCCGCGCGTGGACCTCGTCGGCGCCGGGCGCGACGTGGCGCGCGAGCTGGACGACTTCCACGACGCCGCCGCGCACGCCGACGAGACGCGGCTGTTCGCTCACTTCGCGCAGGGCGGCGTGTTCCTCGGCACCGACGCCACCGAGCGATGGGACGTCCCCGCGTTCCGCGCCTACGCGCACCCGCGCTTCGCCGACGGCAAGGGGTGGGTCTTCCACGTCGAGCGGCGCGCCGTCAGCTTCAGCACCGACGGGAAGACGGCGTGGTTCGACGAGGACCTCCGCGGCGACGCGCTCGGCCCGGCCCGCGGCAGCGGCGTGCTGCAGAAGCAGGGCGGGCGCTACCTGATTGCACAATACAACCTTGCGATCACCGTCCCCAACGAGCGCTTCTCCAGCGTGCGCGCCTTCCTCGACGCGCCGCCGCCTCCTCCCCAGCCGGATCTGCGCTCGCGCTACAAGGCCGCCTACCAGGACGCCTTGCTCGCGGCCAAGGGCGGCGATCTGACCAAGGCCGCTGCGCTCCTCGTCGCGCTGGTGCCCGAGACGAAGGCCCTGCCCTCCGACGACATGGAGTTCTGGCTTCGCAACGAGCTGACGTGGCTGCGATGGGGTCAGGGCGATCTCGCCGGCGCGCTGGCCGAGGTCGACGCCGCGCGCGTCGTGCTGGACCACGCCACGCTGCCCGAGGCGCAGCAGCGCGCCCTCCGTCTGCACGAGCGCTGGGACCGCGCGTATGTGCTCCTCGAGCTGGCCCAGAAGGCGCCGAGGGCCTCGCGCGCCGCGGCGTTGACGGCGGCACGCGACGCCAAGAAGTCCTATGACGACCTGGCGGGCCCGTCGAACGACCACGACGGCATGGCCGTCCTCGAGGCGTTCTTCGCGCTGCGCGCCAGGGACGGACGCGCGGCGCTCGCCGCAGCAAAGCGCGTGAACCTCGAGCAGGACTCGGATCTCCAGGATCTCTACGTGCTTTCCATGGCGCTCGACCTCGGCGGCGATCACGGCGCCGCGCGGTTTGCGCGCGATCACATCTGCGCCGGCAAGGACTACCTGATGAAGCCGCTGCTCCTGCTGCAGCTCGCGCGCGAGGGCACGCGGTGTGCCCCGGCGGGCGGGCCTCAGTGATGCACAGCCGCGCTTGACCGCGCGGTGAGCCAACGGGACACTGGCTTCCGTGGGCCTGTTCAGCAACCTCCTCAAGAATCGAAGCGTCGTCGTCATCGGCGACGTCGTCACGATTCGCAGTGCCGAGCTGGCGTCCACGCTTCGTCGTCCGACGGCGCCGTGTCGCGAGGCGCCGCCGCAAGCTCCGTGCGAGAAGTGCAAGAAACCGCTGGTCGAAGCGCTGATCACGACCGGTGGTGCCGCCGCCGACGCGAACGTGTGGCGCGACCACCCGGTCGCGGTCGACGGTTGGGCCTGCGCCTCGTGCGCCGTGTTTCGATTTCCCCGCCCGACGTCCGCCGAGGCGATCGTCGAGCTCGTCGAGCGCGGAATTGCGGCGATGCAGGCTGGGAGGCATGACGAGGCCGAGCTTGCCCTGGCGCGCGCGGTCTGGGACTTGCCGGGCTACGGCCCAGCGCACGTCAACTACGGCGACGCGATCCGCGCCCGTCTCCGCACGACGCGTGCGCTCGATCCGGCGACGCGTCGCAAGTACGAGCGACGAATGAGCGACGAGTACGAGCTCGCGATGCAGGCGAAAGACGGCCAAGAGGAGGCGCGCGCCCACGCGTGCATTCGGATCGCCGAGATCGCGCTCGGCGAAAAAGCGTTCGACCGAGCGCGGCGCGCGCTCGAGACTTGCCTCACCATCCGCGGAGCACGGCCGGGAGCCCACGCGCTCGCGCGCGAGCTCCTCGAGTACGCCGACCAGCGGCTCGACCTGCTCGCCGAGGCGACGGAGGTGCTCGAGTCACGAATCTCGCTCGCCAACCGCCCGCTGCGACCGCCGGAGACCCCGGAAGAGCGAAAACAGATGGCGGACGCGATCGAGAAGCTCGAGACGCACATCGAGCTCGCGCCCAAACGTTGGCAGAGCCGCTGGCTCCACGCGAAGGCGCTCTTCGTCCTCGAGCGCGGGAGCGAGGGCCTCGCCGCGTTCGCGGCGGCACACGAGGCTTTCCCCAGAGAGCGCGCGATCGCCATCGACTACGCGATGGAGCTCCTCCGCGCCGATCGGGTGAGCGATGCCCGCGAGGTGAGCCGCGCGCTCACCAAGCACGCCAAGGACGACCCCGACGCCTGGTCGAACCTCGCGACGTGCGAGCTTCTGGCGGGTGATCTCGCAGCCGCCGAGGCGGCGGCCGATCGCTGCCTCGCGCTCGACGAGAAGCACGCCGTCGCGCGGCGTCTGCGAAAGCGAATCCTCGGGTGCAAGAACGGCAAGGAGCGGCCGCGCACGCTCGTCGAGCTCACGCGCGGTTCCTAGCCCCGTCCGTCTGGCAACCGCGGTACGCGAAGAGGTCGGAAGCGACCGCCGTGTCGCTTCCATGTCTTGTCCCGCCCCGACGTGTCGAGTTATCGTTCTGGGAGCCTCATGAAACCAACGGAACGTGGGCCCCTCGCGATCCTGCCCGAGGAAGACGCTGGCGAGGCCTGCGGCAACCCCCGGTGCATGGGCAACTACGACTTCAACGACATTTCGCGCTTTGCCAAGCAGCGCTTCGTCGACGGGATCCAGACGATGGTGCTCCTGGAGCGGGCGTCATCGAAGCGCGAACAAGAAGAGATCGCCCTGGTCTCCATGCTCGACGTCCACGATGACGTCGTTCGAGACCTGCGGCTCGACTGCCGTCACGCAGGCGAATGCAAGACGACCGACTGCCGCGCGCGCCTCAAGACGATGATCGAGGCAGAGCTCGCGAAGTAGCGTCCTCCGGCCCCCCGCCGAGTGACGCGGATGACGGTGGCTCCCGAGGCGGGTACGCTGCCGCCCATGACCTCCAGCTCCACGGATTTCGGTTGCGGCCCCGACACCATCAAGCTCGGCGATCTCACGGTGCGCCGCCTTGGCTTCGGTGCGATGCAACTCCCCGGCAAGGACGTCTGGGGCGAGCCGAACGATCCCGCGCGCGCGAAGGCGGTCGTGCGGCGCGTCGTCGAGCTCGGCATGAACTTCATCGACACCGCGTGGTTCTACGGGCCGCACGTCTCGAACCGCATCTTGAAGGAGGTGCTGCATCCCTATCCTCGCGACCTCGTGATCGCCACGAAGCTTGGAGGCAAGCGCACGCCGGACAAGGGCTGGGCGCCCTTCAACAAGCCCGCGGAGCTTCGCGAGGGCGCGGAGACCGACCTGCGCGAGCTTGGACGCGAGGTTCTGGATGTCGTGCACCTTCGCTGGATGAACGTGGGCGTGCCCTTTGCCGACTGCCTGGGTGCGCTCGTCGACATGAAGCGCGAAGGGAAGCTGCGGCACATCGCGCTCAGCAACGTCGGCGTCGCGGAGATCGAGGCGGCGATGGGCACGACCGAGATCGTCGCCGTGCAGAACATGTACAACATCGCCGGTGGCGGCGGTCCCCTCGCGAAGGCCACCCACGCCATCGTCGTCGCCCCCGACGAGGTGCTCGCGTTCTGCGAGCGGAAGGGCATCGCGTTCTTGCCCTTCTTCCCGCTGGCGATGGGAGGCCTCGGCCGTGACGCGGGGCCGCTCGATGCCGCCGCGAAGGCTCACGGCGCGACGCGCGCGCAGATCGCCATTGCATGGCTGCTCGCAAAATCGAAGGTGATGCTGCCGATCCCTGGCACGAGCTCACCTTTGCACCTGGAGGAAAACTGGAACGCGCGCAAGATCGCCCTCACCAAGGACGAGGTCGCGCAGATCGAGCACGACGCCCGCCTCACGGAACATTCTTGACGTTGTCGAAGGCCGCGCACGCTTCGCTCGAGCCGTGCGCGCACCGATCGAGGTAGTCGCCGTCCTTGCAGCCCGACGCGTCGCCACCCGAGCATGCGATTTGGAAGTAGGTCGCGGCCTTCGCCGAGTCTCGCGCGACGCCCATGCCCGTCGCGTAGAGAACTCCGAGATTGGTGCAAGCCTGCACCATCCCCGCGCCGCACGCCCTCCCCAGCGGCTGGACGCTGCGCGTGGCGTCCTTGGCGACGCCCTCTCCGGTCAGGCACATCGCGGCGAAGTTCATGCAACTGAGGACCGATCCCGCGCTGCAGGCGCGGTCGTAGAGACGGGCGGCCTCGGCGGCGTCGAGCGCGACGCCCTTCCCCGACGCGTGGAGGACCGCGAGCTCGTTGCACGCGAGGGCGGAGCTTCCCTCGCAGCCTTTCTTGAACGCGGCGGCAGCGCGGACGAAGTCCGGTGCACCGTTGGCGCCGCTCGCGAGGCCGACGCCGAGGAACAAGCATCCCGTGGCGTAACCCGCGTCGCACGCGTGCCCCAGCAAGAGAACGGCGCGAGCGCCGTCTCTCGCGATCCCCGCTCCGCCGAGGTATCTCGCGCCGAGCAACGCGCAGGCCACGGGCGTCTCGTGTTCGCAATCGCCGGGCAACGTCGTCTCGGGCGCCGGCGCCTCGGCGGGCACCGTCGCAAAGATGGTGGCCAGCGAAGAGCACCCCATGTCGTCCCCGGCGTTGCACGCCTTCTGCATCAACGCCGCGCCTTTGGCGATGTCGCGCGCGACGCCGTTGGCGTTCAGGTAGTTCGTTCCCAGGTTCGTGCAGGCGTCGGCGTACCCCTTCGCGCAGGACCGCTCGAGCAACCGAATCGCGCCCGCGATGTCGCGCGGCACGGACATTCCGCTCTGCATCATGAACGAGAGGTGAACGCACGACTTGTCGTTGCCCGCGTCACAGCCACGACGATAGAGGGAGGCCGCGCGCACGCCGTCGTGTTTCGGCGACTCGTACTTGCCGTAGCGATCGCCGAGCGCCAGACAACGCGCGCCGTCGCCATGCTCGCACCCCGCGGAGAGCGATTCGTCGCTCTCCGCGTCGCGGATCGGCGCGCTGCCTTGCGGCGCAGCGGCAGCGGTGGAAGGGGGCGTTCGAGGCGTGCACGCGGCGAGGCCGAGCGCGGTCGCCACCTGGATGATTCTGCGAAGGGTCATGGAGCCTCGGCACGGGAGCGTAGCCCGCCCGAGGTCGAGACGCAGATGATCGAGGACGAACGGATCATCGACACCGCCTGATCCATGAGCGGCTGGACCTGGCGAGCCGCGCCCCGTAACCTCCGCCGTCCGTGGTCGAGCTTCGCCGTCATTCGCGTGTCGCCTTCGAGAGCGAGATCTCGTTCGTGGCCAAGGGTCGAGCGGTGGCGTTCCGCGGGACGGCGCGCGACATCTCGCTCGGCGGCGTCTTCTTTCTGGCCCGCCACGTGCTGCCGATCGGGGCCGAGCTCGTCGTCTCGATCACGCTTCCCGGGCAGGACGAGGAGCTCGTGCTGCCGGGCGTCGTGCGCTGGCAGCGCCCCGACGGGATGGGGGTCGAGTTCGAGCCCCTCGGGGAGCACGAGACGCGCGCCCTCACCGCCTTCGTCGCTTCGGTCACTCGAGCGCCTCGAGGGCGCCCAAGTTCGGCCGACGCGTGACGAACCAGCCAAAACAGGCTGGTTGGTGAAAATTCGGATCTCCGAATTCCCTCGCCCAAACCTGGGCGAGCATGGCGTTCAGTAGCCTTCGGTCTTCGAGATGATCTCGTTCATGATCTCGCGCGTGCCGCCCCCGATCGGATAGAGCCGCGCGTCGCGAAACAGGCGCTCGACCACGTACTCGCGCATGTAGCCGTAGCCGCCGTGGATCTGCACGGCCTGATCCACGACGAAGCTGCACATGTCCGTGGCTGTGTTCTTCGCCATGGCGGCCAGGCTCGGCGTCTGCTCGCCGCGCACGTAGCGCGACGCGACCTCTCCGGTCAGCGCCCTCGCGGCCGCGATGCGGGTCGCCATGTCGGCGAGCTTGTGGCGCGTGACCTGGAAGCCCGTGAGGGGCTTGCCGAAGGCTTGACGCTCCTTCGCGTAGGCGATGGCCTCGCGGTAGGCCAGCTCGGCGATGGCCACGCACTGGCCGGCGAGGAAGAGCCGCTCGCTGACGAAGTTGGCGACGATGGCCATGAAGCCGGCGTTCTCGTAGCCGATGAGGTTCGCCTTGGGCACGCGGCAGGCGTCGAAGGAGAGCTCGGCCGTGTCGCTGGCCCACCAGCCGGTCTTCTTCAGCTTCTTCGACTGCGAGAACCCCGGCGTGCCGCGCTCGATGACGAGGAGCGACACGCCGCCGTGGCCGGGACCGCCGGTGCGCACCGCCGTGGTCACGAAATCGGCGCGCACGCCCGAGGTGATGAAGGTCTTGCTCCCGGTGACGACGTAGTGATCGCCGTCGCTCTCGGCGCGCGTGCGGAGGCTCGCGACGTCGGAGCCGCCGCCCGGCTCGGTGATCGCGAGCGCCGCGATCTTCTCGCCTCGAAGCGTGGGCCGGACGAAGCGGTCGATCTGCTCGGGGGAGCCCGAGGCGACGATGGGCGGCAGCGCGATGCCGTGCGAGCCGAGGCCCACGACGGTGCCGACGCTCTTGCCGGCGAGCACCAGCTCTTCGCTGGCGGCGAGGACGTGCGTCACGTCGCCGGCGCCGCCGCCGAAGGCCTCGGGATACCCGAGGCCCATGAGCCCCGCGGCCGCGAGCGCGCCGTAGAGCTCGCGTGGGAATTCCTCGGCCTCTTCCCACGCCGTCGCGAACGGCGCGATCTGCTTCTCGGCGAACTTCCGCGCCTGCGCGCGGAGGGCGGCGTGCTCCTCGGTCTCGAATAGGTACGACATGGCTCCGAAGGAGCTTAGCGGTTCCTAGGTCAGTTCGGCACCGGAGGTACGACGACGGTGTTGATGGGCTTGACGCTCGCGCCCGCGGGGTACGCGTAGCTCGACGCGCTGGCGTATCCCCACACCGTGATGCCGAAGTTCGCGGTGCTCTTGATGGTGTGCAGACCATCGTCGCAGTTGCCGACGGCGGCGCCGTTCTTCCGGAGAAAGACGTGCGCGGACTGGTACGAGGTCCCGCCGATCTGCGTCCAGCCGGTGACCGTCCCGAGGCAATCGAGCGTGACGTCCTTGTACGTGTTGTCCGAGGCCTTCGGGCGGATGAGCGCGAGGTCGGTGTACCCGTACGTCGGATCGGTGAAGAAGACGTACGAGCTCAGGAACTGCTGCGGCGGAACCACGTTGACCGTCTCGGGCCCGCCGACGCCGTAGTTCGCGGGCTCGTTCCCGACGGCCGCGTACTCGCTGCCGAGCGCCTGCACCGGCGGGATCTCTTGATGCGCGGCGTCGCAGTCGCCGCCAGGCCGATGGGCGGCGAGGTAGAACGGATGCAGGTTGTCCTGCGCGATGACGTGGAACGCGCCGGGGCCGTCGAACTCGACCAGCTGCCCACGCGCCAGCGTCTTGGGGCCCGCCGGCACGGGCGGATCGTAGGTGAGGGTCGTCCCGTCGACGGCGCCGAGGATGCGCCACTTGGGGGGATCGGGCTGGTTCATGCAGAAGTGCTCCCCCCAGACGCCGATGGGGACGTTCGACTGGACGATGCTCCCCGAGAGGTCGTTGCCCTGGCCGTCGGGAAACTCCATCAAGTGGACGGTCTGGCCCTTGTTGATCGAATAGGTGACCGGGACGCCCTTCGTGGCTCCCGCGACGCCGTTCGCCGCCGTGATGTTGGTCGAGGGGAGCACGGTGACCTTCGTGCCGTCCGCCTGAGCCACGAAGTCGACGCCGGGCGGGAAGGCCGAGGGCTGGTTTCCCATCGTCACGGCCACGAAGTTCGTGTCCCACGCCGTGGTCGGCAAGAGGAGCGTCGCGCTCGAGATGTACGAGGTCGCGCCGCCGTACGGGTAGATGTCGTAGACGACGGCCGGGACGTCCGTCTTGATCTCCATGGCGTGGCCGAAGTTCGTTCCGTGCAGGACCATGTCCTCGTTCTCGATGGCCGCCTTCACGCTCGCGGGGCACTGCACCTTCAGGCCGGCGCCGCCGATGGTCTGATTCAAGAAGACGATGGCCATGCTTCCGGCGGGAATGCCGGCCGAGGTGACGGGCTGGTACGTGATGGCGTTCCCGCTTCCCTTGGGGATGTACGCGAACGGCGTCGCGTCGATGGAGGTCCCCTTCCAGACGAGGGTGACCTTCATCGGCGTGGTCCAGTTGTTCGTCACGAACGCGGCGAAGCAATTTCCCGCCGCGCCTCCGCTGTTGTACGTGGTGCTCCAGGCGTCCGAGGGGATCGCGTAGTAGTCGCAGCCGATGGAGCTCTTGTTGGCGGCCGCTGCGGCGCAGGAGTCGATGCACCCGTTGGGCCCGCACCCCTGGCTGCCGGTGCAGGTCTGCACCACCGTGGGATTGTCCCCGCAGGTGAGGACCGAGTGCAGGTCGCCGGAGCATGTCGTGCACCCGGTCGTCGCGTCGGAGCCGGAATCGCCGAAGCCGGGGTCGGACGAGTCGTCCGTCGGTCCAGCGTCGCCGCCGTCACCGGACAGCTGGCCGAAGCCCGGATCGGGGTTCGTACCGCACGCGGAGGCGAGCCCGAACGCAGCGCCTATGAAGCAGGCTACCGAGACATAAGTGGCGACTCTTCGCATGGGGCCTCCGAGCTACTCATTCTGTCACCTCCGCCCTCGGCGGTCGATCCGCATTTCCCGAAGGGACGCCTGCGGCCCAGTTGGGCTAGAAGGGAGGCATGCTCTCCTTCGGCGAAGCGGTCGATCGTCTGGTGGGGCTCGGCTCCCACCTCCTACACGGGCTGCGCGGAGCGGGCGAGAACACCGTCGACGATCTGGGGCCCTACCTCGACGCCCCGCTCGAGGTCCTCTACCCCACGCCGGTGGTCCCGCGCGACGTGAAGCGCAAGAAGCAGCGCTTCTTCCTGGGGAAGAAACGCGTCGTCGAGACCCTGCGCTGGCACAGCCAGCACGTGGTGCTCTGTCCGCACTACCGGACGCGCCACGCGGGCGAGTACTGGCTCAACCAGTCGGTCACGGCGCGGTGGATTCATCCCAAAGCGGGACCGCGCAAGAAGGCGCTGCTCTACGTGCATGGCTGGCTCGAGCCGGGGCCGCAGGTCGAAGAGGCGCTGCTCCTGCCCCGCCTCGACGAGGAGCTGGGCGTCGACATCGTGCACATCCAGCTCCCCTTCCACGGGAGCCGCAACCCGAAGAGCGCCCTCTTCCACGGCGAGTTCTTCTGGAGCGCCGATCTGGTGCGCACGGTCGAGGCCGTGCGCCAGTCGGTCATCGACGTGCGCACCCTCATGGCGTGGCTGCGCGCGACGCAGGGCTACGAGGAGATCGGCATCACCGGGATCAGCCTCGGCGGCGGCCTCACGATGGCGCTGGCGTGCGTCGCGCCCACCCCCGACTACATCATGCCGATCATCGGGCACCTCAAGCTGGGCGAGGCCGTCGAAGAGGCGCCCATCCTCTGGCGGATGAAGTCCGATCTCGAGCGCTTCGGCATCGACGCTGCGAAGCGCGCCGAGCTGTTTCGCCGCCTGGGGCTCGGAACCATGAAGCCCAAGCTCGCGCCCGAGCGCCAGCTCTGGATCGAGGCCACCGACGACGTGTACATCACCGCGAAGCTGGTCAAGCAGCAGTGGGAGGAGTGGGGACGGCCGCCCATCGAGTGGATCCCCGGCGGGCACATGACCTTTCCGCTGTCGCTCGGCCGGGTCCTCGCCCGGATGAAGGAGTTCCACGCGTCTTTGGCGTCATGACGCCGCAGAATGGAGCGAGACTCGCGGCATGCGAAGCGCTCCTGCCCTGTTTTTGGTCCTCGCCCTCGCGGGCTGCGGCATCCCCAAGTCGCAATACGACGCTGCCGTGGCCGACGAGCAGAAGAAGGCCAAGGACCAGAAGGACGCCGACGACAAGCAGCTCGCCGAGATGCGCGCGCGCCTGGCCGAGCTGGAGTCCAAGCAGACCGACGAGCAGACGCGCGCCGAGCTCGAGGAGCTGAAGGCGCAGAAGACCGCGGCCGACGCCCGCGCCAAGCTCTTCGACGACTTCATCAAGAAGTTCCAGAAGATGATCGACGCCGGGAAGCTCGACATCACGATGCGGCGCGGCCAGATCGTGCTCGCGCTGGCCACCGACGTGCTCTTCGACCAGAGCAAGACCGAGATCAAGCCCGAGGGAAAGACCGCGCTCGACGAGGTCGCCGCCGCGCTCAAGGGCATCTCCGGCCGGCGGTTCCAGGTGGCCGGACACACCGACACCTACCCCATCAAGACCAAGGAGTTCCCGTCGAACTGGGAGCTCTCGACGGCGCGCGCGGTCTCGGTCGTGAAGCTCCTCGTCGGGGCCGGCGTGAAGGCCGAGGCGCTCTCTGCGGCGGGCTACGCCGAGTTCGATCCGGCCCAGAGCAACGCCTCGGACCGCGGGCGGTCGAAGAACCGGCGCATCGAGATCGTGCTGGTTCCCAACATCGAAGAGCTCGTGAAGATGCCCGAGCTCAAGCCCGCGGCCACGAAACCCGCCGCGGCGACGCCGCCGAAGAAGTAGAAGGCAGCGACTCGACCTCCCACGCGCGGCGCGGTACGCTGCGCATCTTGGGTGATTCCGACTCCACCGTACCTGGACCGCAAGCGACCTGGGATCCCCAGATCGAGCGCGCTCCGCCCGAGGACATCTTCCGCACGGGTACCCTCGTCGGCGGAACGTACGAGATCCGCAGCGTGCTCGGCTCCGGCGGCAACGGACAGGTGTACGAGGCCCACGACCGCCTGCTCAACCGCCGCGTCGCCCTCAAGGCGGCCTGGCCCTCGGATCCCAGACTGGGCATGCTGCTGCGAAGGGAGGCGCAGGCGCTCGCGGCCATCCGGCACCCGACGCTCGTGACCGTCCACGCGCTGGGCGTCCACGAGGGGACCGACTACTTCGTGATGGAGCTCGTCCTGGGCGTCACGCTCGAAGATCACCTCGCGCGGCACAAGAAGACCGGCGAGCCGCTGGGGCTCGACGAGGCGCTCGATACGCTCATCGCCATCGCCGAAGGTCTGGCGGCGGTGCACCGTTCGGGCATCGCGCACCGCGACGTGAAGCCCGGGAACATCATGCTCGCGCCGGGCAACCGGGTGGTGCTCACGGACTTCGGCCTCGTCGTCCCCGAGTTCGCCGCCGGCGCGGAGTTCACGGGCACGCCGATGTACATGGCGCCGGAGACGATCCTCGGCGAAGTGCGCCCGGGCGCCGCGCACCTCGTCGACACCTACGCGCTGGGCGTGCTCGCCTTCGAGCTGGTCACCGGCGCGCACCCGTACGACGCGCCCGACGTGGCCGGGATGGTGCGCCAGCAGGTCGAGGCGCCGGTCCCGGAGCTCACCGGTGTGCCGCCGAAGCTCGCCGACCTCATCCGCGAGATGATGGCCAAGGATCCCGACGCGCGGCCGCAGCAGCTCGAGGGCGTGGTCTGGCGGCTTCGCGCGCTCCGCACGCGGCGCGCCGACGCGTCGGCGAAGTCCTTCGGCGTCGTGATCGTCGACGACGACAAGG
>Ga0182021_10004999_pt1 | contig 15640 bp, 13 predicted proteins | sample 612E3MmetaG_FD_120493 | JGI IMG/M metagenome (GOLD analysis project Ga0182021, IMG submission 120493) | Permafrost microbial communities from Stordalen Mire, Sweden - 612E3M metaG (Illumina Assembly) | ecosystem: Environmental > Terrestrial > Soil > Wetlands > Permafrost | place: Sweden... | reverse complement strand
CCTGCCCGACGATCGGCGTCACCGGGACCAAGGGCAAGACCACGACCTCGTCGCTGACGGCGGCGCTGCTGGCCGCCGATCCGGCCCACCCGGCGATCCTGGGCGGCAATATCGGGATCCCACTCGTGGAGCGGCTGACCGAGCTGACGCCCGAACATCGGGTCGTCATCGAGCTCTCCGAGCTGCAGCTGCCGACGCTCTCGCACGGGACGACGGTCGCGGTCTACACAAACGTCACCTCCGATCACCTGGACCGCCACGGGACGCTCGAGGCGTACCGGGCAGCGAAGCGGCGCCTGGCCGAACTCGTCGATCCGGCGGGAGCGCTCGTCCTGAACGCGGAGGACCCGATCGTGGCCGCGTACGGGGCAATGGGAGTGGCCCCGGTCGTGGCATATCGGCGCGACCGGCCGTTACCAGGCGGTCTGGGCGTGGAGGATGGCTGGATCGTGGCTGCGGGCGTGGAGCGGCTGGCCCATGCCGGCGGCGGTGCGGCGGAGGTGGGGCCGGGCGGCCGGATCCTGCCCCTGGCGGAGCTCGCGATCCCCGGCGATCACAACGTCTCCAATGCCCTTGCCGCCGTCGCGGTCGCGCTGCTGTTCGGCATCTCGCCGGACGCAATCCGCCGTGCCGCTGCCGCCTTCGTCGGCGTCGAGCACCGCCTCGAGCCGGTCGCGACCGTCGACGGAGTGCGCTTCATCAACGACTCGCAGGGGACGCAGCCCGATGCGGTGATCGCGGCCCTGCGGGCCTTCCCGCGGCCGCTGGTGCTGATCGCCGGGGGCCGCGACAAGGGCGTGGATCTCTCCGGCCTGGGCCCGGTGGCCGCCGAGCGAGCCGATGCGGCCGTCCTGATCGGCGAGTCCGGTCCCGCGCTCGCGACCCTCTTCCGTGACAGCGGCGTCATGCGCGTCGAGCAGGCGGCCACGTTGGAGGAGGCCGTGGAGCTGGCCGACACGATCGCCCGCGAGGCGCTCGCTGAATTGCCCGCGGCCAACGCGCGGTCGGCCAACGCGCGGTCGGCCAACGCGCGGTCGGCCAACGCGGCGGAGCCGGCCGTCGCCACGGTCCTGCTCAGCCCGGCCGCGGCCAGCTTCGACATGTTCGTCGACTACGCCGCCCGAGGCGCCGCCTTCAGGGCCGCGGCGGCCTCGATTGCCAAACGCCGCGCGGCGGCGAGGGCGAGGCGATGACGGACTTCCGGCAGGGCTATGCACGCCGCTCGCGCGAGCCGGTCGAGCTGGAGCGCGTCAGCCGCATCACCGGCCCGACCAGATCGGTCGGGCGACCGCCTGCCGTTCGACCGTCCTCGATTGGCGCCAATGGCGGACCCAAGCGCGAGCTCCACGACCCCGACTGGGTGATCGTAGTTGCCGTCGTAGCTCTGGCGGCAATCGGGATTCTGATGGTCTACTCGGCCTCGGCAATCGACTCGTACAGCGCCAGCCGGAACACCTTCCAGATGGTCGCGCCGCAGATCGGGGCGGGGCTTGCCGGCCTCGTCGTGATGATCATCCTGACTCGGGTCGACTACCGCTACTTACGCAAAGCGAGTGTCTTTCTCGCAGTGATCGCCATCGCGCTCCTGGTCATCGTGCTGCTCCCGATGTTCGGCGTCATCCACAACGGCTCGGCGCGTTGGATCAGGCTCGGGCCGTTCTTCGAGATCCACCCGTCGGAGGTGGCGAAGCTTGCCCTGGTGGTCTACATGGCCCACTGGCTGGCGACGAGGGGCACTCGCATCAAGAGCTTCTTTCACGGGACCGTTCCGTTCTGGATCATCGTCCTCCCGTTTGTCGTGCTCGTGGCGCGCGAGCCCGACCTCGGGACGACCACCGTCATCGTGCTGATCGCCCTCGTCCTCTTCTTCGTTGCCGGAGCCAGCCTCCTTCATCTGGGCATGGCCTTGGCCGCAGGGATCGCAGGCGCCGCCTTCCTCGTCATGACGGTTGGCGCCTACCCGTTGCAGCGCATCCAGGTCTTCCTGGATCCCTGGTCGGATCCCGGCAACACCGGCTATCACACGATCCATGGCCTCGAGGCCCTGGCGGCTGGCGGGCTACTCGGCACCGGCCTGGGCAACGACCGGGTCATCGTCCCTAACGACTGGAACGACTTCATCTTCTCCGTCATCGGGCAGGAGCTGGGCTTCGTCGGTGGCATGGTCGTCATCGGCCTCTTCGTCGCCCTCGCCTGGGCAGGGATTCGAACCGCGCTTCATGCGCCCGACACCTTTGGCGGACTTCTGGCGGCCGGAATCACGGCCTGGATCTGTTTCCAGGCCATCATCAACATCAGCGTCGTCCTGGCGCTGGTTCCGGTGACCGGCATCACCCTGCCGTTCGTGTCCCAGGGCGGCTCGTCGCTCGTCGTGAGTTTCGCGGCCGTCGGGATTCTGCTATCCATCTCGCGGGAAACCGCAGAGCGAGGTTGGGTCAATGCGTCTGCTGATAGCGGGCGGGGGTACGGGAGGACATATCTACCCGGCTCTCGCCGTCGCTCGATCGCTGCAGGCTCGACCGGCCGCGTCTGAGCTGGCCTGGGTCGGCGGCCACCGCGGCCTGGAGTCGCAGGTCGTTCCGGAGACGGGAATCCCACTCCGGCGCCTGGCGCTGCGCTCGCTGCGGACCGTCGACCTCGACGTCCACGCCCTGCTCGATCCGATCCGTCTGTGCCTGTCGGTGCCGCAGGCGGTGGCGATGCTGATTGCGCGCAGACCCGCGGCCATCTTCACGACAGGCGGGTACGCGGCGGTGCCGATCCTGCTTGGGGCGGCCTTGCTGCGCATCCCGGTGGTGATGTGGGACGGCAACGTGGTGCCGGGGCGGAGCGTTCGATCGACCGCTCGACTTGCCCGTTGCCTCGCAGTCTCGTTCGAGGCAACGTGCCGCGCTCTCGGCCGGAAGCGGCCGTGCTTCGTGACCGGGACTCCGATCCGCGACCCGCGTGGCGTCGATCGCGCCGCTGCCCGGGCGCGCATGGGCGTCGGATCGAACGAGCGGCTGCTGCTCGTCTTCGGCGGATCGCAGGCGGTGCGGCGCTTCAACCGGGCGGTGGCCGAGAGTTTGCCGCGGCTGGTGGCGCGGGTCCGAGTCCTGCATGTGACCGGCGACGAAGGCTATGAGGCGGCCGTGGCCGGGCGCGAGGCACTCCCGGCCGAGCTGCGCGATCGCTACCGCCCGGAGCGTTTCCTGCGCGGCGAGATGACCGACGCACTGGCGGCCGCCGACCTGGTCGTCGGCCGCGCCGGCTCCTCGACGCTGGCGGAAGTGGCCGCGTTCGGGCTCCCGATGGTCGTGGTTCCGTACCCGCACGCTGCGGGGCATCAGCGCCGCAACGCCGAGGAGATGGTGCGGGCCGGTGCCGCTCGGCTGGTCGAGGACGAGGCCTTCGATGCGGAGGCGCTGCTGGCGGCCGCCGCCATCCTCGACAACCCCGCCGAGGACGCCGCCATGGCGGCGGCCGCCCGCTCACTGGCACGGCCCGGCGCCGCGGACGCGGTCGCGGAGCTGGTGCTTGCGGCCGCGGAACGACGCGGCCTGCCGGAGCCGGGTGCGATCGACGCGATTTCCCGGGGAGTGGCCTCGTGACCGGGGCGACGGCTTTGCCGGTCGATTGGGCGGCGCTGGCCGCGGAGATCGCCCGTGTCGTCGGCGTCAGGCCGCAGCGCGACGAGCCGATGGCCCGCCACACGACGATGCGCGTCGGCGGCCCGGCCGACCTTCTCGCCACCGCCCACGACGCCGGGCAGCTCTCCGCTCTCGTCCGGTTTGCCCGCGAGTCCGCGATTCCGCACCTCGTCGTCGGCCGCGGCAGCGACTTGGTCGTGAGCGACGCCGGCGTCCGCGGACTCGTCGTCCTCTGCCGGGCGGAGGGTCACAGCGTTCAGGGTGAGCGGCTGATCGCGGAGGCCGGCCTGCCGCTCGCTCGCGCGGCGACGGTGGCCGGGCGCGCAGGCCTGAGTGGTCTGGAGTTCGGACTGGCGATCCCGGGCACTGTCGGCGGAGCGGTCTGGGCCAACGCCGGCGCCCACGGCTCGGACATGGCTGGGGTTCTCGAGTCGGCCCTGATATTGCGCGCCGACGGAGTCGTGGCCGACGAACCGGCCGCCGCGCTCGGACTCGTCTACCGCGACAGCCGTCTGAAGCTGATCGGGGAGGGGAGCGCCGCGTCGGGTCGGCCCGCTGAGGTCGTGCTCCAGGCCACCTTCCGTCTCACGCCGGCCAATCCGGCCGAGATCAAGGGCCGCCTCGACGAGATCCGACGCTGGCGGCAGGAGCATCAGCCGATCAACCTGCCCAGCGCCGGCAGCGTCTTCCGCAACCCCCCGGGCGACTCCGCGGGCCGGCTGATCGACGCCTGCCGGCTCAAGATGACACGGATGGGTGGCGCCGCGATCAGCGAAATGCACGCCAACTTCATCGTCAACGACCGGCAGGGATCCGCTGCCGACGTGCGCCACCTGGCCGAGATGGCCCGCGCGGAGGTCGCTCGGCGGTTCGGAATCGAGCTGGTGTACGAGGTCAAGTTCGTGGGGGATTGGTCCAGCTGGGGGCAGGAGGAAAGATGAGAGGCGACGTGACCGACCCGAGGAACGCGGCTCCGACGGACGCTCGCCGCGCCCCCGAACCGCGTGCCACGGAACCGCGTGCCCCTGAACCGCGACGCGATCATGGAAAGGCAGTCGTCGTGCTGTTCGGCGGCCCCTCGGCCGAGCACGACGTCTCGGTCGTTTCGGGTTGGGCGATCGCCGATTCGCTGACCGAATCGGGCTACACCGTGGAGCGGATCTTCATCGACCTATCGGGGGGTTGGTGGCGGGTTCCGTCGACGGCCGCTTCCGGCCGGCCACGCCCCGGCACTTTCGACGACCCCGCCGGCGTCGGTGCCGAGGGGCCCTGGCTGCCCGGTCAGGCCCTCGATCGCATTGCCTCCCGCCCCGTTGCCCCGATCGTCTTCCCGGCCCTGCACGGCCCATTCGGCGAGGACGGCACCGTCCAGGCGTTGCTCGAGGCGTACGACCTGCCGTATGCCGGCGCGGGCGTGGCCGCCTCGGCGGTCGGGATGGACAAGGCCCTGTACAAGCGCCTGGTGCGCGGCCTCGGCATCCCGGTCGTGAAATGGATGGAGGTCACGTCCACGCGCTGGGCCGCGGATCGCCGGCGGGTCCTGGGCGAGGTCGCGGCATTCTCCGAGCAGTGCAACGAACGGCGGCTGATGGTCAAGCCGGCTCGGATGGGGTCGTCGGTGGGAATGTCGATCGCCCACTCCCCGGCCGAACGCGGACGCGCCCTGGATGAAGCCTTTCGCTTCGACAGCCTGGCGATCGTCGAGCGCTACCTCGACCACCCGCGCGAGATCGAGGTAGCCGTCGTCGGCAACGATCCGGACGCGCTCGATGCGTTCGGGCCGGGCGAGATCTTCCCCGGCCGCGAGTTCTACGACTACGTGGCCAAGTACAGCGACGGCGTCTCCGAGACGACGCCGCGAGCCGAGATCCCCGAAGTCCTGGCGCAGAAGATCCGGCAGATCGCACTGGAGGCCTACCGGGCGGTCGGCTGCGAGGGGTTCGCGCGAGTCGACTTCTTGCTCGCCGGCGACGAGCTCTACCTCAACGAAATCAACACGATCCCCGGCTTCACCCCGATCAGCCTTTTCCCGCAGATGGCGGCGACGGGGCTGGGCAGCTTCGCGGCCGTCTGCCGCCGGATCGTGGAGCTGGCCGAGGCCCGTCAGGCGACTCGCGTGCGCAGCCGCCTGACGATCGCCGACCTGCCGCGCTGAACGCCGCCGAAAGCCGCCGAGGTCAGATCGGATGCCGATGAGACGACACCTGCCAGTCCGCCGCCCCGGGACGCAGGTTCGACGCCAGCCGATCCGGCGATCCTCGCCGCGCCTGCGGTCGGTCCAGCTCTGCTCCCTGGCAGTCATGTTCCTGTGCGCCACGGCGGCGCTGGCCGTCAGCGCGTCGCCGGCTTTCGGCGCTCGCCGGTTGGAGGTCCACGGCGCACGCTTCACCGACGATCTGGCCGTACGACAGATCGTCGGAATGGAAGGCTCGCCGAACCTCTTCCGCCTCGACACCGACCGGATCGCCGATGAACTTGTCGAACTGCCGGCAGTCGAGTCGGCCAGGGTCGAGGTTCGGCTGCCGGAGACGGTCGTCGTGACTGTGGTCGAGCGCGAGCCGAAGCTGATCTGGGTCATCGGCGACCGGCGCTACGCGGTCGATCAGGGCGGGGTGCTCTTCGGTCTGGTGGACTCGGTGGGCAATCCGATTCCGCAGCCACTCGCCGCGGGTGAGACGGCGCAGCCCAGCGCCGAGCCCTCGGCCACGTCCAGTGAGGCGTCGGCGGGAGCCACCGATACGGCCACGCCCGGGGTCTCCGCTGGCCACAGCGCCAAGAGCACGCCCAAAGCCACGCCGAAGGCGACTTCCAAGAGCAGTCCCTCGCCGGGTCGGTCGCCAAGCCCTTCGCAGACGCCCGTCCCCGGCGCCTCACCCACCTTCGGTCCCCTTCCACCGCCGTCGCTACCGGCGGTGCCGACGCCCGACCCGGCGGCCACCGCGGGTCCGCAGGTCGTCTCGTTGCCCGTCGTCTACGACCGCCGCGCCGGTGACGCCGGTCTCGCCCTCGGCGGCGTCGTCGACCCGATCGCCCTCGACGCGGGCTATCGTCTGGCCGGCCTGACCCCAGCCGACGTCGGCAGCGTGGTGGCGAGCCTGGCCGTGGTCGTCGACGACGACCACGGCTTCACCCTGAGCTCGGGCCCGGACGGGTGGGTCGCCGAGTTCGGCTTCTACACGGAGACCCTGCGCAAGGACACGGTCATCCCGGTCCAGGTCCGCGACTTGAGGTCCATGCTGCTCCACTACGGAGAGGACCACGTCGCCTGGGTCTGGCTGGTCGCTGATGTCGCGGACAATCGCCTCAACACGTACATTGTCAAGTGAGTGGCAGTATTCGAACTGTGCCGGCCGGACGCCTCCGGATCGGTCACACTACGGCAGGTGGATCGAGACTCTAGACCGAGGACGGAGCGAGTGGAACGCGAAGCGGTGCTGGTCGGAATCGACGTCGGGACGAGCAAGGTCTGCGCGCTCATCGGTGAGGTGGGGCGGGACGGCGGCCTGACGATCGTTGGCAAGGGCGTCGTGCCCGCCAGCGGTCTCAAGAAGGCCGTCGTCGTCAACATCGAGCAGACGGTCCGGTCGATCACCGGGGCCGTCGAGCATTCCGAGCGGTCCTCCGGCTATCAGATCGATCGCGCCTTCGTCGGCGTGGGCGGCCAGCACGTGCAGAGCCAGAACTCGCGCGGCGCCGTCGCCGTCAGCGGCCACCACCGCGAAGTCACCCGCGAGGACATCAACCGCGCCACCGAGGTCGCTCGCGCGGTCACTATCCCGTCCGACCGGGAGGTGCTGCACGTCCTGCCGCGTGGCTTCATCGTCGATGGCCAGGAGGGGGTCAAGGACCCGCTCGGGATGAGCGCCATCCGCCTGGAGATCGAAACGCATATCGTCACGGCCTCGGCCACCGCCGTCCGGAACCTGGCTAAGTGCGTCCAGTCGGCCAATGTCAGGATCGACGAGCTGGTGGCATCCTCTCTTGCCTCGGCCGAAACGGTCCTCTCCGAGACCGAACGCGAGCTCGGCGTCGCCGTCGTCGACATCGGCGCCGGCACGATCGACCTCGCCCTCTTCCTCGACGGCCAGTCCTACAAGACCGCGGTCCTTCCGGTGGGCGGTAACAACGTCACCAACGACGTGGCGATCGGACTCAAGACCAGTCTTCAGGTCGCCGAGGAACTGAAGATCCAGCACGGCAGCTGCGATCTTTCGACAGTGTCGCCCGACGAGATGGTGAACGTCTCGATGCTCGGCGAGGCGGCCGGTCGAACTGTCAGCCGGCTGGAGATATGCCAGATCATCGAAGCTCGAATGCGCGAAACCTTCGAACTTCTGCGAGCCGAGATCCGACTTGCCGGCGACGGTATCCTGCCGGCGGGCGTTGTTCTGACCGGAGGCGCGGCCCAGCTCGGCGGCGCCGCGGCTCTCGGCCGCGAAGTGCTGGACATGCCCGTTCGTGTGGCCGGTCCCACCGACGTGGGCGGCCTGACGGACAACATCCTCAACCCGGCCTACAGCACGGCGATCGGGCTGCTCCTGTGGGGCGCCAAGAGCCTCGCCGGCGGCGAGGGCTCCCGCTTCGAGTCGGCGCCGGCCGGTGGCGCGGTGGGACGAGTCCGCGACGCCCTGCGCAACCTCTTCCCCTAGGGGCGTTCCGACGCAGCCGAAGGTTGAAGGACGACGGGTGAAGACCGCAGAGCTGACGATTCAGACCGGACGTCACCGGGGGCTCCACGATCTGACCGGGGCCTGCGAACGATTCGTGGCCGGCGAGGGCGACGGTCTGCTCGTCGTCTTCGTCCCGCACGCCACGGCCGGAGTCGTCGTCATCGAACTCGGCGCGGGATCGGACGCGGACCTGGTGGCGACCCTCGACCGGCTGCTCCCGCGAGGCGCGAACTGGGTCCACCAGCACGGCTCGCCGGGTCATGGCGCGGACCACGTACTGCCTCTGCTGGCGCCTCCATCCCTGACCGTGCCTGTGGCGGCGGGCCGCCTGGCGCTCGGCACGTGGCAGTCGATAGCTCTCCTCGACCCCAATTCGGACAACTCCGTCAGGACCGTCAGGCTCAGCTTCATGCCCGCCTGAGCCGGCTGATTCGGGCGGGGAATGGGGGAAGTCCCGCGTCGAGGCAAACTTGGGTCCCGGGTTCGCACGCTTGTTCGCAACCCACGCTCAGACAATGCGTTTCAGCACGCAATTGACAGGGCATGCAAAGCCAAGTCGGCGTATACTCGTCCACATCCGAGCCGACCCGCGCCGCGCTACACCTCTACCAATCGAGGGCGGCCGGACCGAACGACAGGCATCAGCCGGAGAGCCACCGGAGGATAGGAAATGCCGCTACGGTCCGATTCTGAGAACTTCGCCCTGATACGGGTCATTGGTGTCGGTGGCGGAGGCAGCAACGCCGTCAACCGGATGATCCGGGCCGAGATGATGGGCGTGGAATTCATCGCCTGCAATACCGACGCGCAGGCCCTTCTCCAGTCCGACGCGCCCCACAAGATTCGGATCGGCGACAAGATCACGCGCGGTCTCGGTGCGGGCGGCGACGCCTCAATCGGCCAGCGGGCGGCCGAGGAAGACTCCGAAAAGATCACGGAGGCGCTCCGCGATTCCGACATGGTCTTCATCACGGCCGGACTGGGCGGCGGCACTGGCTCTGGCGCCGCTCCGATCGTGGCGGAGATCGCCAAGGACCTGGGAGCGCTGACGATCGGCGTCGTCACCAAGCCGTTCGCCTTCGAGGGCGTCCGCCGCAAGCTGGTCGCCGAGCGTGCGGCCGAGGCCCTCAGGGCCAAGGTAGACACGCTGATCACCATCCCGAACGATCGGCTGCGTGACGTCGTCCAGAAGAACACCTCCATGGTCGAGGCCTTCCGCTTCGTCGACGACGTGCTGCGTCAGGGCGTCCAGGGGATCAGCGACATCATCACCGTCCCTGGCCTGATCAACCTCGACTTCGCCGACGTGCGCGCCGTCATGAGGGACGCCGGCTCGGCTCTGATGGGGATCGGCCGGGCGACGGGCGACAACCGCGCCCTGGACGCGACCAGGCAGGCGATCGCCAGCCCGCTCCTCGAGATCAACATCAACGGGGCACAGGGCATCCTCTTCAACGTTTCCGGCTCATCCAACCTCAGCCTCTTCGAGGTTACCGAAGCCGCAGAGGAGATCCGCTCCGTGGCCGACCCGGAGGCGAACATCATCTTCGGGACGAGCTTCGACGATCGCCTGGGCGACGAGGTCACGATCACGGTCATCGCCACCGGCTTCGACGGCACTCACAAGCGCGAGTCCTCGCACCGTGAGTCGGACTCGGCCACGCCGGTCCCGGTCTACGCCGGGCGCTTCGACACGGCGGACTTCCTTGCGGATCTGGAGCGGCAGCGCCTCCACCCCGCCGACGGACCGGTGCGCCCGGTGACGCACGGGCCCACGGGCGCTCTCGAGCGCGCGGCGGTCCTGGTTCCCGTCCAGACGACGCCCCTCCGCCGACCGCCTGTCGATCGGCCGCGGCCCACCTACGACGACACGGACCTGGAGATCCCGAGCTTCCTGCGCCGACCTCCCCAGGAGGAAAAGGGGTAACCCTAGTCGCTTTGGGCTCCGCTGACGACCCCGCTGTCAGCTACCTCTCCGCCGCGCGTGAGCGCGTCCTGAAGACCGTCGCGGACGCGTGCCGGAGTGCCGGGCGCGTCCCCGGCGAGGTTACGCTCATCGCTGTTTCCAAGACCGTGGCGGCCTCTCGGTTGGAGGCCGCCGTCGCGGCCGGCCTGACTGTCTTCGGTGAGAACCGCGTCCAGGAGGCCCAGGCGAAGGCGCCGCTGCTGATCGGCGCGCGCTGGCATCTGATCGGCCCACTCCAGTCGAACAAGGCCCGCCGGGCGGTCGAGCTGTTCGAAGTCATCGAATCGGTCGACTCCGTCGAGCTGGCGCGCAAGCTCGACCGACTGGCCGGCGAGCTCGATCGGGCGCCGCTCGGGGTCTATCTGCAGGTGAACGTAGATCGAGACGAGGCCAAGGCGGGCTTCCTTCCCGAAGCCCTGGAAGCGGAGCTGCCGGCTCTGGCTGCGCTGTCGAACCTCTCGCTGCTGGGGCTGATGACGGTCGGGCGGCTGACCGGCACGGCCGAAGAGGCGCGCCCCACCTTCGTCCGGTTGCGCGAGCTCTCGGGGCGTCTGCGCGCGTCGGTCGCGGGCCTGGGTGCCGGGCTCTCGATGGGCATGACGGACGATTACGCCGTGGCGGTCGAGGAGGGAGCGACGCTGATCCGCGTCGGCCGGGCGCTATTCGGGGAGCGCCAGGTCGGGTAGGGGGCGGCGCCTACGGGTCGACGGACGGGATCGTGAGCTGAGCCTATGGCGCACTTCGCTCGCACGGAGATAATCGACGCGATGGGATCCGACTTCCGGTTTGCCGATCGCATGCACCACTCCGAGGTGCGTTTCGCTGTGCGCCTCACGCCGAGGGGCGGCGTGGATCGTGTCGACGGGGCGAACAGCGAGGGCGTCCTGCAGGCCAGGGTCGCGGCTCCGCCTGTCGACGGGGCCGCGAACACGGCTTTGATCCGGCTCCTCGCCGACGAGCTCGGCGTCGCGCGCGGCGCCGTCCGCCTGGTCGCCGGCGCCGCGGGTCGGCACAAGCTGGTGGTCGTGGAGGACGTCTCGCCGGAAGATATCGCCGCCCGCTGGCCCGGGATCAGGCTGTAGGGCGAGAGGAAGCCGGGTTCGGCCGCCGTCTCCGGCGAATTCCTCTGGCCACCCGGCCGCTATAATCTGCCTCCGTCGGCGCCCCGACGCGTGCACGTGGGCGATTAGCTCAGCTGGTTAGAGCGCGCGGTTCACATCCGCGAGGTCACTGGTTCGAGTCCAGTATCGCCCACCACCCATTTCCGCACGCTGCCTTCGTATCGTCGCTCCGGCCCGACCGACGCGCCCGCCGGCCCGACCGACGCGCCAAAGCCCAGCATTCTCGCCATTTGCTAACCCCGGCAGCAGGAGGCCGATCGATGGGCCTCGGAATCGACGGAACCGAGCCATCGGCGCCTCGGAGGGGCGCCTGGCCGAGCGTGGGAGCCTAGTGCGGCCCACCCCGAACGCGCGTCCGGAGCCTCTCTGGGCCTGGTCTACCTGGGCCCGTGCTACCCGGATTTGCATTTGGCGAGAATGTGAGACGCGGGGTAGCCGCGGCGCTCAATTCGACTCTGGCACCTGACCGGGCGCGGGTCCCGTATCATCCGGGCCGGCGGGGCGGGCTCGACGTTGCAGCACTAAGGATCGACGACCGGATGGAACGGCAACTTCTCTCGGGCGACGAGGCGGTAGCACTCGCGGCCTTGCACGTCGGCGTCGCTCTTGGCACGGGCTATCCGGGAACACCATCCACCGAGATCCTCGAGGCATTCTCCGAACTGGGCGGCCGCGCCCAGTGGGCGCCCAACGAGAAAGTGGCCCTCGAGGTTGGCCTGGGCGCGGCGTTCGGCAACGCTCGAGCCCTCGTGACGATGAAGCACGTCGGCCTGAACGTCGCCGCCGATCCGCTCTTCACCGCGGCCTACACCGGCGTGAGCGGTGCACTGATCGTGGTCACCGCCGACGACCCCGGCATGGCCTCGTCGCAGAACGAGCAGGACAACCGCCGATATGCGGTCGCGGCGGGGCTGCCGGCGATCGAACCGGCGGACTCGCAGGAGGCCTACGACTTCTTCTTCACCGCGATCGAGATCTCGGAGCGCTGGCACATCCCGGTTCTCTTCCGGATGACGACGCGCGTATGCCACTCCAAGTCGGTCGTGGTGCCGCGGGCCGCAGGCGAACAGGCGCCCGCCCCCGCGCCGCACTTCGAGCGCGACATCAAGGGCCGCGTCATGATCCCGGCCCATGCCCGCCCGGCCCATCGGCGCCTGCGAGCGAAGCTGGCCGAGATCGCAGCCTGGGGTGAAGGATGCGCGCTCAACCGCCTGGAGCTCGGCGAACGCGCTGAGCCCGGCGACCGAAAGCTCGGCATCGTCGCCAGCGGCGTCTCTTGCCTGCACGCGGCTGAAGCGGCGCCCGGCGCGAGCATCTTCAAGATCGGGCTCGTGAACCCGCTGCCGATCGAGCGCGCCCGCGTCTTCGCCGCCTCCGTGGAGCGCTGCGTCGTGGTCGAGGAGGGCGATCCGGTCATCGCCGACTCGCTGCGCGCGGCCGGCGTCGCCGTCGAATCCAAGGCTGAGATGTACCGCTTCGGCGAGCTGGACGTGCCTCGCGTCCGCCGCATCCTGGCCGGCGACATCACTCCCGAGTTGGCGGCCCCTCGCGGCAAACCGCCCGAGCTGTGCCCGGCCTGCCCATACCACATCGTCTACGCGACGCTCAAGAAGCACGACTGCATCGTCGCCGGCGACATCGGCTGCTACACCCTCGGCGTGCTGGAGCCGTACCAGGCGATGGACACGTGCGTGGCAATGGGCGCCTCGATAGGCGTCGGTCTGGGCCTGCGCCACGTGCTGCCCGCCGACGAGGCGAGGCGCGTCGTCTCGGTCATCGGCGACTCCACGTTCGTCCACTCCGGCATCGGCGGCCTGGTCGAGATGGCCTACAACCCGCCCGCGACCGGCCACGTCGTCCTCGTCCTCGACAACGGCACGACCGCCATGACCGGCCAGCAGGAGCATCCGGCGACTGGCCGAACCCTCGACCACCTCCCCACCGGCAAGCTCTCGATCGAAGGCGTTGCCGCCGCCATCGGCATCGGCAGCGTCACCGTGATCGACCCGTATGCCGACCCCGAAGGCTTCGAGCGGCTGCTGCTCGAACGCATGGCTGCGCCCGAGCTTTCGGTCATAGTCGCCCGGCGGCCGTGCATCCTGGCCGCGGCCGACATTCGAAAGTGGGAGCGGCAGGCGGCCGAGCTTCGAGCGAAGGCGCCGGCACAGGCGGCATTCGACCTTCCGTTGGAGGAACGATGAGCGCGGGCAAGAGCGCCGACAAGGGCTCGGGCAAGGCCACAGCCGCCGTCACCAACGTCGTCTTCGCCGGCCTCGGCGGCCAGGGCGTCATCAAGGCCTCCGACATCCTGGCCGACGCAGCTCTTCGAGCCGATCTCGACGTCAAGAAGGCCGAGGTCCACGGCATGAGCCAGCGCGGCGGCTCGGTCACCTCCGACGTCCGTTTCGGGCAGCGAGTGCTGTCGCCCATGGTGCCCCGGGGAGAGGCGGACTTCCTCGTCGTGCTCGCGCCTCCGGAGGTCGACGTGGCGCGACCGATGCTCCGACCGGGCGGCGTGCTGCTCTCGCCGGACCTCGTCCCCGAGGCTTCCCTGCCGAACAAGCGCAGTCTGAACGTCGCCCTGTTGGGCGCGCTCAGCCGGTACCTCGACCTCCCGACCGCGGCGATCCTCGATGCGATTCGGGCGGCGCTGCCGGCGCGGCTGCACGACGTGAACGAGAAAGCCTTCGAACTCGGCCGAAACCTCGCCGCCCGGCAGGGCACAATCAGCTGAGCAGGGCCGTCCGTCGCAATCCCTGCGAATTCTCACGCAGTTTGCAGCGAGGAGGCCGCGGTGAGCACCTGGAACGATCCGCCGGGCGGATTCCACCCGATCAGCGCGCCCGACTACCTGCCGCGCCCCCAGCTGGCGGGGATCCAGCTGCAGCGGCTCCAGTCGGTCGTGACACGCGCCTACGAGCGGGTCCCGCTCTTCCACTCGCGTCTGCAGGAGCGAGGGCTCAAGCCCGCTTCGATCGGCTCGCTGGCGGAGATCGCATCGCTGCCCTTCACCGTCAAGACGGACCTGCGCGACACGTACCCGTTCGGTCTCTTCGCCAGCCCCATGGAGGAGATCGTTCGCCTGCACGCGTCGTCCGGCACGACCGGTAAGCCGATCGTCGTCGCGTACACCCAGGCCGACCTCGACGTTTGGAGCGAGGTCATGGTCCGCAGCTTCGTCGCGTGCGGACTCCATCGCGGCGACGTCATCCAGAACGCCTACGGCTACGGGCTGTTCACCGGCGGCCTCGGAGCGCACTACGGCGCCGAGGCGCTGGGCGCGACCGTCATCCCGATCAGTGGCGGCAACACCGAGCGCCAGCTCATGGTCATGGCGGACTTCGGCGTGACCGCGCTGTGCTGCACGCCGAGCTACTTCCTCCACCTCCTCGAGTCGGCCAAGGAGATGAAGATCGACTTCTCGCGCCTGCGAGTCGGCGTCTTCGGTGCCGAGCCGTGGAGCGATTCGATGCGCGAGCGGATCCAGGAGGAGAGCGGCATCCGCGCCTACGACATCTATGGACTGTCGGAGATCATCGGCCCCGGGGTCGGCGTGGAGTGCCGGGAGCAGCGTGGCCTCCACATCTTCGAGGACCACTTCTACCCGGAGATCATCGATCCGGAGTCGGGCGAAGTGCTGCCGGACGGTGCGGAGGGCGAGCTGGTGCTCACCACGCTCTCCAAGCAGGCGATGCCGATGATCCGCTACCGAACCCGCGACGTGACGGCGCTGGTCTCGGAGCCGTGCGCGTGCGGTCGCACCCTGCGCCGCATCCGGCGCATCGGCCGTCGCTCGGACGACATGGTCATCATCCGCGGCGTGAACGTCTTCCCGTCGCAGGTGGAGACGGCCTTGCTCCGGGTCGAGGGCACGCTGCCGCACTACCAGATCGTTCTCACGCGCGAGAAGGGCCTCGATCAGATGGAAGTCAAGGTCGAGGTCACCTCGGAGGTCTTCTCGGACGAGGTCCGCAAGCTCGAAAGCCTGCAGCACCAGCTCGAGGCCTCGATCGAGAACATCCTCGGCCTGCGCGTGAAGGTGACCCTGGTCCAGCCGCGCTCGCTGGCGCGCAGCGAAGGCAAGGCCAAGCGGGTGACGGATCTCCGCAACGTCTGACGCATCCACGGTCGTACGGCGGGGCCGATTCCCCGCCGAGGGAGGCCTTCCATGAAGCTCAAGCAACTCTCGCTCTTCCTCGAAAACCGCCCCGGACAGCTGCGCGCGCCGTGCGAGACGCTCGCCGCCGCCGGCAT
>Ga0182021_10004998_pt1 | contig 15641 bp, 12 predicted proteins | sample 612E3MmetaG_FD_120493 | JGI IMG/M metagenome (GOLD analysis project Ga0182021, IMG submission 120493) | Permafrost microbial communities from Stordalen Mire, Sweden - 612E3M metaG (Illumina Assembly) | ecosystem: Environmental > Terrestrial > Soil > Wetlands > Permafrost | place: Sweden... | reverse complement strand
CTTCTGGACGGAGTTATCATATGGATATTGGGCGTCCCAATGGCGGTGTTGGGAGGTTTTATTCTGCATCTGCCCGTTTATTGGGTCTATTTGATGGTAATGTCAGAGGAATTGACAAAATGCATTCTTGGGTTAAGGCGTTATTTCTCCCGCAAATGGATCCACGATCTCACAAAAAACGTCAACCTCCCCTCCCCCGCCGTGGATATTTAATCAAGTATGCCTGCAAGAAAAACCTTTTCAAGGCTTTTCAACTGTTAATGGGACTTCAACGCGCCTGAGCAATTCTTGAACCACTGATGTAGTCGTCTCACCTGATAATGCATTCTCCGGATTGATAACCATACGATGTGCCAGGCATGCAATGCCCATGGATTTCACGTCATCCGGAAGAACAAAGTCACGCCCACCCAGTGCAGCACGTGCCTGAGCGGTCCTGTAAAGTGCCAAGCTGCCGCGCGGGCTGGCTCCCAAAGACAGGGCCGGATTTTTTCGGGTGGCGTGTATTAAATCAAGGATATAACGCCGGACACTTTCTGAAACATACACCTGGCGTACCTGGCGTTGAAGCTCAATGATATGATTCCCATCAACCGCTTGAGCCAAGGTATCGATCGGATGGCCGAGTTGCTGCATTTGTAACATGGCGTCTTCGAAACCAGATTCCGGGTAGCCCAGGCTCAAGCGCAAGAGGAAACGATCCATCTGGGCTTCGGGTAAAGGAAAAGTCCCTTCGAACTCAATCGGATTTTGAGTTGCCAACACCAGAAATGGTTTGGGAAGTGGGTAAGTTACTCCGTCTACGGTAATCTGTGTCTCCCCCATGGCTTCTAGCAGGGCACTCTGGGCACGCGACGTGGCACGGTTAATTTCATCCGACAGGAGAATATGGCTGAAGGCGGGCCCTGGTTTAAATTCGAATTCCCGGGTTTTCTGGTTGTAAATTGAGACGCCCGTGATATCGGTCGGCAGCAAGTCGGGTGTGCACTGGACGCGTTTGAATTCCAGGCCTGTGCTTATTGCCAGTGCACGTGCCAGCATAGTTTTACCGGTTCCGGGTGCATCCTCGATCAGAACATGTCCTTCACACAGTAAGGCAACCAGTAATTGTTCAATCACCGGACGTTTCCCAATGATAACTTTCTCGATATTCTCAATTACTTTTCCAGCAAATGCCTGGACTTTGTCGGTATTTTCTTCAGTACCTGGATTCGTTTTGTTCATAAAATATTCTCTCCCATGCATTATCCATTAATTGAACCGGTTTGGGAATGCCGGCCATTCGCAAACCTTCCAAATTTTCTTAATACCCATACCAGCCATAATCGCTGACGCAGTCCTAACCATGCGCGGATAATTGGCCTACCCGAATAGCTAAAAATCTGGTACCTGTTTTGAACGATTGCATCAATGATCACCTGGATATCAACCTTAAGGCGGGTAATTAAGGATATTGGAAGACCTTGCGAGGTCAGGTTAGTAAGGGCTGAGGAAAAAGCAGCCAGGAACTCATACGGGGTATTACCAGATTCTAATTGGGCGCCCAGGCGAATCGCCATTCGCTTCAATTTCTGGTAGATTTCAGCTTCCGAAAGTGGTTGCGGTAACAGGAACAAACGGATCGCTGTCAGGCTGAACCAGATAACGCCCAACACGGCAAAAAAGGCTATCACCAACCCTGGAACCGCAAACCATAAAAGATTAGTTGCTTTTCCAAGTCTGGTCGACTGGCTTGGTGAATTTCCAGCAGGAGATGGCGTCTCGCCCGGCAAAGGCAGTTGTCTATCCAATGCCGGGTAGGCAGGAGTGGCTTCAAAAGGGATCCATCCTATACCGGGGAAATAAAGTTCGGCCCAGGAATGCGCATCCGCTTCGGAAACACTGAACCGGTTTGAGTTAAGATTATAAGTACCCGTGGCATACCCGATGGCCAGACGGGCTGGGATGCCGGCCAATCGCGATAGTACAACCATCGAAGTTGCAAAATAATCACAATAGCCTTTTTTCAAATCAAACAGAAAATAGTCTGTTATATCGTGCTGAGCCGGGGGAATAGGTACGTCAAGGTTGTATGGGTAGGTCCGGAGATAATCCTCTATCGCCACGGCCCTGTCATACGGTGTAATTCCAGTTTCGGTTAACCGGATTGCCAGCACCTTGACCCGTTCCGGCACTTCAGCTGGCAAAGTCAGAAAGCGCTGGCGGACCCAATCCGGGTAGTTTTCTCCGCTTTGCCGCAAGGTTGCTTCATCCGCAACTGGAACAAGGGAAACCACCTCATACGGCGAATTTGTGGCAATTTGGATGCCGAAGAGGTCGTCGGATGATCTCCAGGCAGCTTCACTTTCAGTACCGACTTTTACCGGTTCTCCAGCCGCGTATACCGTTTCCCCTAATGATTCTACCGGGAAAAATTCCTCCAAAATGGCAAGATGTCCTTGAGCGTGGCCTGCCTGAAGTTCGACATTAGCGGCCATTGTGTATTCTTTGGTCACGCTCGAACTCCAACCGTGTCCGGTGTAAATATCATAAGTAAAGCCACGCCAATACAATGGCAGTGGCTGGTTCCCGATAGAAAGAGCGGCCAGATTGTTGACTTTGACGGTCATCACCACACGGCTGGAAAGCTCGGGTCCGGAACCAATCAAGTGTTCGCGCGGCAAACCGGGACTTCGGACCGGCTGAAACCTATCCGTGAACGGTGTACCGCCTGGGAGGATTCCCAGCGATTGTGCCAGGGAATTTTGCTGCTGGACGGGAGTATTTCGCAGTTCATCAATCCATTGCCGGATGCTCTGAACAGATAAGGAGGATAAGCTGGCCGAAAGGATTACCACTAAAAGAGTCACAAATAATGCAAATTTAATGATCTGTTTGCCTTTATGGGCTGGGAATGCAATTCTGCCAGAAATCCAGTTTTGTTGACGGCGGGTTTGTTGAACTATTGCTAAAAGCAATAATGTCAGCCCGAGCATCACATATTGACCATTGTACATGTGTTGTCCCAAAGAAAGTGTTCCCAGGCTGAGCAAAACTGATGGGAAAATAGACAGCAGGGCATTCTGTCGCGCCTCCACTATCCAGCCAGCCCAGATTGCCACGATCCAAACCAGTCCATTCCATGCCAGCGTCGCTGCCAGAGGGTCAAATGCCGGCTTCCCCAAACTCAGTGCTTTTATCCAGACTTGCGATCTTTGGACTAATACAAACAGAGAATAAGATAAATTACGCACTAAAATCACTAGTTGAAAAATGTCAATTTTTTCCCCGGTGTAGAACGGGAACAACCCGAGTATCCAATGAGCTCCGCCCTGTCCAATCGCTGCCAACCTACCCCCCAAACCACCTGGAACAAGTAATATGAACAAGAATCCTACCAGGACCATTAGAATAACAGATTTGAAAGCAGGCTGATGCAAGATAGCCAATGACCAGGCCAGTACCAGGCCTACAAGCAGGCCTAGCCAGAGCGAATCCAAACCTGGTCCTCTAAGAGCGAATGTAAGGCTTGCGACTGCAACGGTAAGTTGAAGAAACAGTACCAGCGGGATAAGGAATCTGCCGGCATTTCCTTTTGACTCGCCCAAAGTATTTAGTCCATTTTCTGCCATGTGGAATTCCTGTCACCCAAATAGCGCTGGCTGTCCATATTGCCTGGGTGTTTGGGGTTTCTCTGGCTGTAGGATGTATAAGATAAATTGAGAAGATCTCCGGGAATCCGGGTAAATGGGATTCCCCGGCGAATCAGATCGGTGGTTACCTGGTTCTGATCTTTACTTCCCCCAAAGTCGCCCGGATCGACCAACAAAGTTGTCAGACCTCCAGCCCTGAGCCCTCGTCCGGCTACCGGCAACCAACTTGTGTCTGTGGATGGCGTAATGACAATCAGACTAACGTTTTGACCAGGATGCCTCAGGCCTAGTAGCTGAGCCAGGCTGTGATCACCAGGGCCTGCCATGGACAGCGAACGCAACATCTGCCACAGATGAGCCGAGCCTGTGCGCGGTTCCAGCCAGACCAGCTCTGGACCAATAAATGCCAGCCCAACACGGTGGTGCTCCTTTAGTCCACGACTAACCAGCGAAGCTGCAATGACAATCGAGAGTTCCAGGGTTGATTCATTTTCTGTCCCGAATTGGGTAGAAGCTTCCAGGTCAACAAAAATCAACCAATCTCCGGATTGGGTTGATTCGAGCTGTCTGACTATCAGGGCATCAAAATGAGCCGAGACGCGCCAGTGAATGCGGCGCAGGCTGTCTCCGGGAACATATTCGCGTACCCCGGTGTCACTGATTTCGCGTTCCAGGGCTTGATGCCGGAGCTGCCGGTCGCCGGCCCGGCTACCAGGGGTGATATGCAGCCAGGGCAAGGCAATTTGAGGTGGTGTAATTAGGATGTTATTTGCTTGATTATCGCGCAAAATCAGACTGTAAATACCAAAAGGATCACCAGTTTGCAGACGCGTGGGGCCCAGATGATACAGGCCGCGTCTTTTAAATTGGTGAATGGGATGTCTTCGGCGAGAGGTACGCCCTTCAACATCGGTAACCAGGCGGACCGGATCAGGAAGTGATTCTGATTCGTCGACAATCTCCACCCAAAGAGCTGGAATCCGGCTCTTATTTCTTAATACGATCTCCTCCGGGACTGAATCACCCACTTGTGCCCAGGGCAGATTTATAGTGCGTTCAATGCTTAAACCTCGCTGTAAGGCTAAAACCCAGATAATCGCGATGAGCCAGACCCCCGCCATTCCAATCAGAAAGACCAGCCAGCCGCGGAATCCAGTCAGGATATATAACACACTTAAAAGGCCCACCATTACAGGCAAAAGTTTTGCCTTCAATTGGCGCTGTGAAACAGGCAGAGTACTTGCAATAGACTTATTTCTTGAGAAAATCCTGCCAAACATTTTGAATTGCCTGGAATTACAGACCCCCGGGGATGCACCTCGGGGGTTTTCGAATATGCCTGACAAACAAGCAGACGGGTTTATTTCCCATCCGTGCGGACTTGATCACTTCAGTAGTTCTTCGGCATAGTGACAAGCAACCTGATGTCCCGGCCGGATCTCGCGCAGGAGCGGTTCTTCCACCGAACATATCTCTTTCGCAAGCGGACAGCGAGGGTGAAAATGGCAGCCCGAAGGTGGGTTGATGGCATTTGGAATTTCACCGGCTGGCATGGGTTCGGTTCGGCGACGGCGCGGATCGGGGACTGGCACCGCTTCGAGCAGTGCATGTGTATACGGGTGGCAAGTATGTTCGTAGACCTCATTTAGTGGACCCACCTCACATAACTTGCCGAGATAGAGAATGGCAATTCTATCGCAAACATATTTAGCGGTTGCCAGATCGTGGGTAATAAACAGGTAGGTCAGATCAAATTCCTTCTTCAAGTCCATCATCAAATCAAGCAGAAGCGCCCTTACGGAGACATCTGCCATGGCAATAGGTTCGTCAGCAATGATCAGTTCGGGGTGGGTGATCATGGCGCGTGCCAGTACTACGCGTTGTCTTTGTCCACCTGAAATCTGGTGTGGGAACAAGTCATAAAAGGCTTCAGGTGGATTCATCCCGACTGCATGGAAAATTTCCATAACCCGGTTGCGGCGGTCTTTCAGCGACAATTCGGGCATGTGGATTTGGGCTGGGTGCTCAATGGCCTGTCCGAGCGACATGCGCGGGTTCAAAGAAGCCAGAGGGTCCTGGAAGATGATTTGCATGCGCGATCTGATCAGCCGCATTTCATCGGCTGAAAGGCTCTGCAAGTCAATACCATCGAAAATAACATGACCAGAAGTGGGTTCATACAACCGCAAGACCAGCCGGCCGATAGTCGATTTTCCCGAACCGCTCTCCCCGGCCAGGCCAAAAACCTCGCCCCTATGAATAGTAAAGCTGACACCGTCGACTGCTTTTACAGTCGGAATATTGCCGCGGTTGAGCAAGCTGGCCAGAAACCCGGCCTGGACCGGGAAATGTTTGCGGAGTTCTTCAACTCGCACCAAATCTTCGCCTTCAGTGGCGACACGAATCGATTTGGAAATCTCATCCCGGCTTTTTTGTTCAGCCATTTTGGACCTCCTGGTCTCCGACGACTTGATTTGCAACTTGAGTCTGGTATAGCCAACAGGAAGCCAGGTGATCGCCCGCGACTGGTTCGAAAGCCGGTTCTTTATCCCTGCAAACATCCATGACAAAGGGACAGCGCGGGTGGAACCGGCACCCGCTTGGTGGATGTAAAAGGCTAGGAGGTTGTCCGCCCATCTTATACAAATCAGCGCTATCCAGCTTGATATTAGGTACCGATTTCAGCAGACCCTGGGTATAAGGATGCTTCGGGTCGATGAAAACATCCTGTGCAGTGCCAACTTCAGCCATCTTGGCGGCATACATTACGGCCACCCGGTCCGCCGCTTCAGCAACAACACCTATATTATGCGTAATTAATAGAATTGTCAGGCCAAATTCTTTCTGCAATTCTTTAAGTAAGTCAAGAAATTTCGCCTCCACAATAACGTCCAGGGAAGTGGTAGGCTCATCCGCAATGACCAACTTGGCTCTAAGCGCCAGGGCCAGTGAGATCATCACACGCTGGCGCATACCACCAGACATTTGGTGGGGATACTCTTTCAACCTTTCACGCCTAATCCCCAATCGCTCAGCCAATTCTTCCGCCCGCGCACGCGCAGCTTTGTCGCTTGTTTCAGGTTCATGCGTGTGTATGGTTTCGGTCAGGTGATCCAGGATGCGCTGGACCGGATTAAGCGAAGTCATGGGGTCCTGGAAAACCATCCCTATCTCGGCACCACGTATATCGGTCATTTCCCGTAGAGGTAAGTCCATCAAGTTCCGCCCGTCGAACCAAAGTTCTCCAGCTGGGATGCTGGCCGGGCCGTCATGCAAACGCATCAGTGCCTTTCCCAGCGTGGATTTCCCACAGCCGGATTCACCCACCAAACCAAGGATCTCGCCACGTCGAATGTCGAGGGAAACATTGTCCACGGCGCGCACCGCGCCACCACGGGTTTTGTATTCAACGGTTAAATTGCGTATGGAATAAAGGATATCGTCAGACATCAGCGATCTCTCAGCTTTGGATTGAAGATTTCCGTCAAGCCTTCGCCCATCAAAGTAAATGCGAGCACAATTAGCATGATTGCCAGGCCGGGAAAAGTAATCATCCACCAGGCAGTCTGGATGAAGCGCTGGCCGCGCGCAACGTCGATGCCCCAATCCGCCAAGGTTGGCGGCAGTCCCAGACCGAGGAATGAGAGCCCGGCCCCGGTCAGGATGGCGTCAGCTACATTCACCGAAAAGATGATCGCCACGGAGGGGATTACATTCGGAAATATATAGCGTTGGAGGATTTCCAAGCTGCGCGCTCCAATGCTTTTGGCAGCTTCAATGTAAACCTCTTCTTTTACAGAAAGTGTCTGCCCACGCACTATTCGATAATAGGTGGGAATATAAAGAACGGAGATGGCGATAATGATATTAAGTATGCTTGGGCCTAACACAGCAGTAATGGCAATTGCGAGGATCAAGCCCGGGAAAGCGTACAAGCTGTCCATCAACAGGCTCAACAGGCGATCGAAGGTGCCCCCGACGAAACCTGCCATCAAACCCAATGGAACGCCGATGACCAACGATACAATAGAAGAGCTGAATCCGATGATCAGCGCAATACGGGTGCCCCACAGCAACCGGCTCAACACATCCTGGCCGATATCATTGGTACCTAATATGAATCCACCCGCGGTCGAAGTTACTCCTGTGATTGTGGCGGCTTCCCGCAAAGTGGGGAATTGAGCCTTGACGGCACTATATTCCGTCATTTGAACCACGGCCAGCATGTCTGTCCCATTAATGACTGCCTGCAAGGTTCCTGCGAGGGTTGGGTAGCGATCGATGATCGGGCGCAAACGCAGCCCTTTCGGTTGATCCTTTATAACCTCATCGATCTTTTGAGCCTGCTCGTTCAACGCCCCTGCAGTTGGGTGACCTTCCACCACGGCTACCGTGGGACGGGCTGCTCCTGGTGGGACTGCCAGGTCCGCCAGCTTATTTATTGATGATTTAACAGGCACAACGAGAACAGGCAGATCAACCTGTGCTCCGGGTGCAAGAAAGCTTGGCCCAACCAGTGCGTCCGGGGAAAAAGGTGCAAACAAACCCGGGAAGATTGCAACAATAATAAATGCAAGAACACCTACGGCCGAAATGGCGACAAACCACCAATCCGCTCCATACCAGCGGCGGGCCATAAATAATCGACGGACAAAACCTACCTGTTTGAGTTCCACCTCCCAGGTGGTTCCTTCCGGGATGGTCTTGGAAAGTTGTTCTTTGGTTTTTGGCACTTTTCAATACCTCACTCGGGGGTCGACCAGTGAATAGATTACATCAACTGCCAGGCTGATTAATGCCACCAACATGGCGAACACGGTGATGACACTTTGTACGGCGGTGTAGTCCCGGGCGGAGATGCGTTCCACCAGGTAGCTGCCCATGCCTGGCCAGGAGAAAACTGTTTCCGTCAGGACCGCTCCGGCAAGCAGGATGGCAACTTGCAAGCCGATTAAGGTAATAACCGGGATCATGGCGTTTTTCAAAGCATGCCCATAAATCAAAATACGTTCCTGTATGCCGCGCGCCCGGGCTGCTCCGATGTAATCAGCCTGCATCGTTTCAATTACATTGATACGCGTCATGCGTAGAAATACACCCGACAAAATCAGGCCCAAAGTAATGGTTGGGAGTACGAGATGCTGGAGAACGGAAAAGAACGCCGGCCAATTCCCGGTTAGAAAGGCATCCAGGCTGTAAATGTTGGTGATTCTCTGCAGATTTGTGCCGATGATTGCATCAATCCGGCCAGAGATCGGCAGCCATCCCAGGCGGACTCCAAAAAAGAGTTGCAACAGTAATCCAAACCAGAATATTGGCAGGGAATAAATTACCACGGAATAAATCCGCAGGGAATAATCGAGCGCTTTCTTACGCTTGGAAGCTGCCAGCGCCCCTCCGTAGATGCCGATCAACAATGCCAAGATGGAGGCAGGGATGATCAATTCCAAGGTGGCTGGAAACCGTTCGCTCATCTCGTCGATGATCGGACGGTGACCACCCACAAGCGAGTTACCAAAGTGCAGGGTAACCATGTTCCACAGGAAGCGCCCATATTGCACGATCAGTGGATCGTTAAGACCAAGTGTGGCACGGATATGCGCGATCATTTCGGGAGTGCCTTTGGGTCCCAATGCTGATGTGACCGGGTCCCCCGGCAGGATGCGCAGGATGAAGAAGACCATGGTGGCCAGGATGAAGATCATCGGAAGGGTCAAGACTATCCTGGTCAGAATATAACGACGCAGTCCCGACGAACCCCGCGCAAAAACATATGCCAAAAGCAGGATTGACGGGACGCCGATGATAAGGGCGATGATTGCTATTGGAGACACGTCTAATTCAAGTTAACTATTCTATTGTTAATTGGGGCGGGATTGCTCCCGCCCCAATTTTGTTGGAGAGACTTACTTGCTTTTACTCATCTCTGAGTAGAAGTACATGATGTCCGGACCGATGTTCAGGTTTTCGGGATGGGCATTGTTGGCATCGCCTTTGATGTTGCTCCGATATACCACATGTTCTGCATTGAAGAACAAAGGTACTGTGACAACCATGTCGGCATAGAGGGTCTGGGCCTGCGTGTATAAGTCAGCGCGCTTGGTCATGTCAGTCTCGATGTCGGCCTGATTAAGCAGGGCAACCAGTTGCTTGGCCTTGTCATTGATCGGAGTTCCGGTCAGACTGCCAGTGGCAGGTAGGGTAACGTTGGTACCTTCACCGCGATTGAAGACGAATGGATCAAGGTAGTTGGATGGGTCTGGATAATCGAAGAACCAACCCAGAACGCCTGCTCCATAGGCCTTGCCGCCGGTCAGAGCGGGTACGTAAGTACTCCATTCCTGGGAGTTCAAGGTAACCTGCATTTCTCCAGTTGCCTCGAGTTGGGTCTTAATAAGCTGCATCCAGGCTGCCGTCGAAGCGCCGTAGTGCTCGGGTGGGTACCACATGGTGATCTTGCAAGGATTTGTCGCCGAGTAACCGGAGGCTTCCAGGAACTTCTTGGCCGCATCCAAGTTTGGCGAAGTGTACATCGTATCGAAGGCCTGGTCAGCGCCCAGGAAACCAGGCGGGATCATCGAAAACAGCGGGGTAACCTGTCCAGCATAGACAGTGTCAGCGATCGCATTGCGGTCGATTGCAGATGCAATGGCTTTGTCGACATTCGGATCATCGAATGGTTTCATAGTGTGGTTCAAGACCAGATAGCGGATTGAACCGCCATTGATCGTACCAACAGTCAAAGCGGAGACACCTTTGAGCGAAGTGAGTTGATCTGGGGAAAGACTGCGCCATGCGACATCGATTTCTCCGCTCTGTACAGCCAAAGCCATGGTATTGGGATCAGAGTAGAAACGTACAATGATCTGCTTAACCTGAGGTTTTAGATCGCCGGTGTAATTTGGGTTGGGTAAAAGAACCATGCTCTCGTCTGGGTTATATTGAGAGACATACCAGGCACCAACTCCATAAACAGGGGCGGGCGGGAACAGATTGCAAGCATCCGGCTTGAAGATTGCCGGATCGGAGGCCACATATGGTGCACCGGCCAGGATCTGGGGGAAGAACGCGATCGGGGTGGTCAGTTGAAAGACGATGGTCTTGGCATCCGGTGCCGTGATGCTCTTGACATACGGAACTGCCAGGGTATCAGCTACATCATTCGGGCACTTGGGACCGATGGTGAGCAGGCGATTGAGCTGTGCGGCGTAAATCGTGGCCGTCAATGGGGTGCCGTCACCAAATTTAATGCCATCTTTCAGGGTATAAGTATAGGTCAAGCCATCAGCAGAAATTGTACCCATATCGGTGGCCAGATCTGGTGCCACGTCAGCTGTGCCGGGCTTCATGTAGAGCAACCCGTCACTGATGTTGCGGATAATTTCCCAGTCATGAGTGGCATAAGCATCTGCCGGGTCGAGGCTGGCAATTTTATCCGTGGTACCTATAATGATGGTATCGGGACTGGAAGTTGCCGATGTTGGTGCTGCAGTTGCCGGAGCAGCGGTCGCAGGTGCGACAGTTGCCGGTGCTGCAGTTGCAGGGGCGGCTGTAGCGGGCGCTACTGTCGCCGGGGCAACTGTTGGAGTGGCGGCAGCTCCGCAGGCGGAAAGAATCATGCTTGCCATCACAATGATGGCAGCTAAAATAAACATTTTTTGGCGCTTCATTCTTGCTCCTCTTGGTTGATTCGAATATTGATATGACGCTTGGTTAGGACTATCTTAATATTGGATTTAGAAGATATACCTCCTTTCGTATCAGAAATTATTAATCATATTAATATATCATATTATACGCTTCAAAAAAGGGATGTCAAGATAACCTGGTTCATTCCCCCGCCCTCTTTATTTTCTCCTTCAAGCGCTCCGAAGGAGGTCGAAAAATCCTGAAGAAAATCTGCCACAATTGCCGGCATTGACATTTTCCGTTATTTAATGATAAACTCGCCCTCGTTAATCAAATTTTAAGGAAAGGAGGCGCACTTCATGCTGATCAAGAATGCCGTACCAACCATGCCAATCTGCATCAAATCTGTTGCTGGTTTGGTAATACTTTCGCGGAGTGCGCCTGCTGACCGGTAAGGTCAATCAGGTTCGTTGTTTCGACCACGGTGCACTCCCTGCACCGTGGTTTTTATTTTCAGTAAAGTATTGAGAATAATTATGGCTGTTCTTATTCCAAAAACGACTTATTTTGATTTCCGCAAAGCCATGACAAAAAATAAATTTATCAGCCTTTGGCGGATGATGCCAGATTACCGCCTGGCCTATGCAGCCGCGAATTTATCTATGGGGGTTTCGGCAGCGGCAAAAATGGCGACGTACTTGTTACTGCGCAATTTTGCCGACACCATTTTGGGCGCCACTGCACCTTTTGCCGGGACACTTTCGCGCACTTTGGTGCTGATCGCAGCCGGTTTCATCGTGTTGGCGGTTTTCGAGGGCGGATTCGCGTTCTTATCCGGTCGCTTGGCTGCATACTCTGCCGAGGGCATCACACGGCGCCTGCGCAACTTCCTTTATGACCATATCCAGAGATTGAGTTTTGCCTACCATAGTAAAACCCCCACAGGTGATTTGATTGAACGGGTTACATCGGATATGGACGCGGTGCGCAGTTTTTTCAACGATCAGGCTATTGGAGTGGGACGAATTATTGCGTTGTTTGTCATCAATTTTCTGGCGATCATGGCTTTAAATTGGAAATTGGCCCTTGTCTCCGTAGCGGTAGTTCCTGTAATCCTGGTTGTCTCATTATGGTTCTTTACGAAGGTGACTAAAGTTTATGAAGCTTATCAGGAGCAGGAGGCTATTCTTTCCACTACTCTACAAGAAAACCTGACCGGCGTTCGTGTAGTTAAAGCCTTTGCAAGGCAGGATTTTGAAAAGGAGAAGTTCGAAAAGGATAATCAGGAGAAGTTCTTGCGCGGCCGTAAGTTCATCAGAATGAATTCCCTTTTTTGGCCTCTCTCCGATATCGCTTGCGGTTTCCAAATGCTGGTTGGATTTGTTTTTGCCGCCTATTTGGTCATCCATGGTGAGATTTCCGTTGGAACGTACCCGGCCTATGTTGGACTTGTAGTCTGGTTGATCTGGCCGATGCGTAATCTAGGGCGCCTAATCGTCCAGACTTCGACTGGCTTGGTGTCGCATGAACGCTTGATGGAAATAGTCAGGCAGCAACGCGAACCCCTGGTGGATGGCAAAATTAAACCTGATGGACCGATTAAAGGCAAAGTCGTTTTCGAGAATGTATCATTTCAGTATGAGGATGGGAGCAATGAGGTGCTTAAGAATATCTCTTTCCGGTGCGAGGCCGGACAGGTAATTGCTCTGCTGGGGTCTACCGGATCGGGTAAAACTTCTCTGGTAAATCTGCTCCCACGATTCCACGATTATACGGATGGACGAATCATGTTGGATGGCCTTGATTTGAAAGATTATTCCCGCGAGTTCCTGCGGCAACAGATTGGAATCGTGGAACAGGAACCATTCCTTTTCAGCCGCTCCATCCGGGAAAATATCTCTTATGGAGTGGATCGCGCTGTTCCCCAGATTGAAATTGAAAAAGTCTCCCGGGCAGCTGCCATTCATGAGGTTATTCTTACATTTCCGGATGGGTATAACACCCTGGTTGGTGAAAAGGGTGTGACACTTTCCGGTGGACAAAAACAACGCATTGCAATTGCCCGCACCCTGCTTAAGAATCCACGTATTCTCATTCTGGATGACTCCACCTCCTCGGTTGATACAGAAACCGAGGCTGAAATCCGTGTTACCTTGAATAAATTAATGGAGAATCGGACCACCTTCATCATCGCCCATCGTATCCAATCTGTCATGCATGCCGACTTGATCCTGGTCATGGATAAAGGCTGCATTGTTCAAATGGGCCGGCACGAAGAGCTGATTTCCCGGGAAGGCATGTACCGGCAAATTTACAAAATCCAGACTCGCATCGATGAAGAACTGGAACAGGAATTAAATACTTATGACTGATGAATTGATAGAACTTGAAGAAGAAGAATATACCAGTCAACTGACTGCCCCGACATTCAATCGCATCGCCGCCTTGGTAAAACCACACTGGCGATGGATGGCCGGATTCCTTGCAGCCATCGTTACGACTGCCATCCTGGATGCCTGCTTAACCTACATAAACAAGCTAATCATAGACCAGGGCATTGTCCCGGGAAAATTCAACCTGGTTATAAAATTTGCTATTGTATATGGCGGCATTCTGCTCGTAGAATCCGGACTGGTTTTAACATTTATCTACCTGGTAGGCATTCTTGGAGAGCGTATCCAGTATGACCTCCGAAAATCAACCTTCAATCATTTGCAGGACCTTTCGCTCGCGTATTACAGTCAGAATGCGGTTGGCCGTTTAATGGCTCGCGTCACGTCGGACTCGGGACGTGTCTCCAACTTAATGACCTGGGGATTGCTCGATATGACCTGGGCGATTGTGAGTGTTCTTACCTCGACAGTGTTTATGCTAATTATTAATTGGAGACTCGGGTTGATCGTGTTCAGCATCATCCCGATCCTTGTTATTATCGCTGTGAATTTCCGCAAGAAGATCCTGACTGAATTTCGCAAATCCCGCCGCACCAATTCGAAAATCACTGGCGAGTATAATCAGAACTTTCAGGGTGTACGCGTGGTTAAAGCACTGGGCCGAGAGCAGGAGAACCTGCGGGAATTTTCACTTCTGACCGACACCATGTTCCAGGCCAGTTACCGGGCCGCCTGGCTTTCAGCGCTCTTTCTGCCGACGGTACAAATCATCTCCGCATTTGCCCTGGGAGCAATCGTATGGTATGGCGGATTGCAAAGTCAGATTGGCGCTTTTTCAGTCGGTTCCATCAATGCATTCGTTTCTTATCTCACATTCATGATCTGGCCGGTTCAAGACCTGGCAAGGGTCTATGCCGATATGCAGAACTCCATCGCATCTGCAGAACGAATCTTCAAGCTGGTTGATACCCCGCCAGAGATCCAGAATCGTTCGTCTGCTTTCGACGCCGGTACCATTCGTGGCGAGATAGAGTTTGACCGGGTGGATTTTTTCTACGAAGATCGCAAGCCGATCCTGACAAATTTTTCCTTACAGGTCAATCCTGGCGAGATGATTGCCCTGGTTGAACCAACTGGTGGTGGGAAGCCCACTATCGTCAATCTGCTCTGCCGTTTTTATGAACCAAAGAACGGCGTCATCCGGATTAATGGGCACGATTACACAGATTACACATTGCAGAGCTTGCAGAGCCGGGTTGGTATTGTGCTCCAAACACCCCACCTGTTCTCTGGGACAATTCGGGAGAACATCCGTTACGGCCGGCTTGATGCTACCGATAACGAGGTTGAAGATGCTGCAAAGGTAGCGGGAGCGCATGAGTTCATCACAACTTTTGAAAATGGTTACAACCAGGATGTCGGTGAAGGTGGTAACCTGCTTTCGGTCGGCCAGAAGCAGCTGCTCAGTCTGGCACGTGCTGTCTTATCCAAACCAGAAATCTTCATCATGGATGAAGCCACTTCCAGTGTCGATACACTGACGGAGGCTTTGATCCAAAAGGGCATGGAAGCCCTCATGCAAGGGTGCACCTCATTTATTATTGCCCACCGGCTGAGCACAATCCGGCGTGCCGACCGGATTGTTGTCATCGAGGCAGGCCGCATCGCTGAGATGGGCACCCATGCTGAACTGCTGCATAGTCGAGGTCATTATTACCGGCTGTATACGCAGCAATTCAAATTTGAGAAGGAAAAGGACTTCGATGCGGTGATTCCCAGGTGAATGCCGGTTATCAAATAGTTTTCGGTATGATTACATTTCTAGCTTGAATTCCACCATCTGGGAGAAATAAACCATGGATTCGATCAGCAAGACCAACAGGGCACGCTGGAACGATCTGGCAAATGCCAATATAGAATATTCCCGCCCCTTTCTGAATTTCACTGTCGAAGAGGCGGAAAATTATGTGTACCGTTATGGTATTTT
>Ga0182021_10004997_pt1 | contig 15641 bp, 7 predicted proteins | sample 612E3MmetaG_FD_120493 | JGI IMG/M metagenome (GOLD analysis project Ga0182021, IMG submission 120493) | Permafrost microbial communities from Stordalen Mire, Sweden - 612E3M metaG (Illumina Assembly) | ecosystem: Environmental > Terrestrial > Soil > Wetlands > Permafrost | place: Sweden... | reverse complement strand
TTAACAGGAAAAGCCTTAAATTCTTCAGATCATCACTTAGGAACAAGTCCACTTCTGCTGAGGCTGTGTTATGGAACATTTTAAAATCAAAAAAACTTAATGCGAGAAAATTCAGAAGACAACACAGTATAGGTAACTTCATAGTTGACTTTTTTTGTGCTTCAGAAAAGCTTGTAATTGAGCTTGATGGAAATCCACATGGTGAATATCATAAAATAGAAAAAGATAAAAAAAGAGATCAATATCTTGAAGGCCTGGGATTCTCAATACTGAGGTTTGAAAACAGATTAGTATTCCAGGAACCTGAATTTGTAAAAAATGAGATAAGAAAAACCTTCAAAAGAAAAGATCAGGAATTTGAATAAGCAATCAACCACCCCGGCCGGAATCAGCATTTGTATCCTAATTTAAAAAGTGGTCCGGCCACCTCACGCGCAGCGGGAGGAAATGTATCAGGCATATATTCAATACATTACATTCAATTATGGACTAAATCCTCTTCGTATTTTATTATATTCACCTTCTTAAATTGACGGCTACCCCTTCAGCGGGGTTGGGGGGCAAAACTCACTTATTGAACAATGTCAACTTTCACTGATCCTGCTTTCAGACCTTTTGATTCAGCCTTAACCGTTAATGATCCTGTTGCTCCTTTATCAGCAGCCACAATCACAAGACACATACCATTATAAGCTTTCTTTGTTTTAGCCTGAAATGATTCGTGACTGGTAGCGTCACCATTGTCGGTAGCAATTATCCTTCCCGGGCCGGCTATACTGAAATTGAGCTGGTTGTTGCTTCGTGGAACAAGAAGATTATTTTTATCTTCAATTCTAACTGTTATAAAGATCAGATCTGTCCCGTCAGCATTAACGACCGGCCTGTCGGCAGCAAGAGCCAGACAGGATGGTTTTTCGGTCGTCTTAACCACATCCTCCGCCCATTTAATGCCATTCTTGTAAGCAATAACTTTAAGTTCACCTGGCTGATATACAACATTATCCCATATGATCCGATATTCAAATTCTCCTTTTTTCTTCTTCCCAAGTGATTTGCCATTCAGGAATAACTCAGCTTCATCACCCGATGTATAAACATGAACAGGAGTAACCAGACCTTTTCTTTCCGGCCAGTTCCAGTGAGGAAGAATGTGAGCCACAGGAGTTTCGGGCTTCCAGCGTGACTGGTAGAGATAGAAACGGTCTTTTTTAAATCCTGCGAGATCCATTATTCCAAAATAACTGCTGCGGGATGGAACCTCTTTAACACCTTGTTTTTCAAGCATCTTAATTGTTTCCTGGTAATCCTCTGAACCAGGTTTGAGACCAGTCAGGTCACCCGAATAGGGAGTCGGTTCTCCGATATAGTCAAAACCGGTCCATACAAATTCTCCCATTGCAGCAGGGAACTTGTCAAGAATGGTCCATTGCTGATCTGGAGTTGATGCCCAGAATGGGTATGCTTCGTCATAGGATGATACCTGGAATATACCTTTGCCGGGAAGATTATTGTTCAGATCACCCTGTACTACCGGGAAAAAATATTCACCTCTTGAACTCACAGTGGAAGCAGATTCGGTAGAGATCAGCCCAAGATTTGAATTGTCTTTAAGATCGTAGAATCTCTTGTAGTCGCTGAGATGGTAATTGATACCAAATACATCAAGTGTTTTCTGGAAGCCATTTGTTCCGGAGTCTTCATTATTACAACCTGAGGTAACCGGCCTGCTGTTATCTTCTGACTTAACTATCGAACTGAGAGCCGCGGCCAGGTATGGATTTTCCTGATCCGGAACCTCATTGCCGATACTCCACATAAAAACGGAAGGATGGTTCCTGTCACGGCGAACCATGGCCTTTAGGTCTTCTGAATGCCAGGCATCGAAGATAAGATTATAATCCTTTGGTTTCTTTTCGATTCTCCATGTGTCAAATGCTTCGATCATAATGAGAAATCCCATCTTATCACAGAGATCAACCAGTTCCGGGGCAGGAGGGTTGTGGCTTGTCCTTATGGCATTGCAACCCATTTCCTTCAGTATTTCAAGTTGTCTGGCTGCAGCACGTGTATTGAATGCAGCTCCGAGAGCTCCAAGGTCATGGTGGTTGCATACGCCCTTTATTTCTACTCTTTTTCCGTTAAGAAGAAAACCATTACGTGCTGTAAAATCAAGAGTTCTGAAACCGAAGCTGGTTTCATATCTGTCAGTTACTGTTGTTCCCTGCATCACTATCACTGCGACCCTGTAGAGTTCGGGCTTATTGATATCCCATAATACCGGCTCCTTAACCGGAATATCAAACCTGAAGATATGATTCTTCATCCCCTCTATTGTTGCGTTTTCGGCGACCGATTCGGTCACGGGACTACCATTAATTTCGAATTTATCATTCAGTTTATAGACGAGGGCTTTTACGGTAACCTGTTCTGCTTCATTCATATGGCTTTCAACTTCAGCCTTTACGCTAAGCATGCCCAGGTCTTTCTTTATCTCGGGAGTTGTACAGAAAACACCATTATAAGCAATATGCAGCTGGGATGATTTTACCAGCCAGACATTCCTGTAGATACCTGCTCCGGGATACCACCTTGAATCCCAGTTTTTGGTATCGAGACGAACAGCGATAATATTTTCTTTACCGGTAATAATGTACGGTGTCAGATCGAGCCGGAATGAGGCATATCCATAAGGCCATCCACCGACAAATTTACCATTCAGCCATACCCTGGCATTTGCCATTGCACCGTCAAAGTCCAGATATATGCGTTTCCCTTTATCATTATCACTTATAGTAAAATGTTTTCTGTACCATCCTATCCCTTTCCATGGTAAAAGTCCGGTATTATTTTCGAGTGTATCGCTGAAAGGGCCTTCTATTGCCCAGTCATGCGGCAGATCCAATGATCTCCAGTTATTATCATTTACCGAAATGAGCTGGAGGTTAAGAGGTTCTTTATCTGTTAATGTATTCTCATCAGAGGCGTTAAAATACTTAATAAATTTCCAGCCGGTATTGAATGATTCGCGGGATCGTGGTGATTCCTGTGCCATCATAGCATCACTGATGCAAATTGTGATCATTATTATTATAAATGAAGTGATTGAAGCTCTTATCATATCTGATTTTTTTAATTATTCCCGAATGTAATAAAATCCTTATAAAATTGACTAATCCCTGTGCAACAAATTTGGTTGGCCACAATTTGGCCAGACAATTCAACATTGAATATTTAGATTAATACTTTTATCTTTTTACTTTTGTTTTTTGTCTTTAATCTTTTCTTTTAATATTAATATTCTTTTTTATGATTAGACTGTCTGCTCTTAGTTTTGCTTTTCTTATCTCCATCTTTTCTTTTTCTCCGGTTCAGGCTCAAAATCAACCCACGGCTGCCAGGATTTATACAAGACAGGATACTCTTCGAGGAACTATTACCCCCGAAAGAGCGTGGTGGGACCTAACTTATTATCATCTGGATATTGTGGTAAACCCTTCTGACAGTACAATTTGGGGCACAAACACTGTCACTTACAGAGTAGTTAAGCCCGCTGTTTTGATGCAGATCGACCTTCAGGAACCCCTTAAGCTTACAAGAGCAGTTCAGGATAATAATGATCTGGTTTTTAAGAGAGAAGGGAATGTGTATTGGATTCAGCTTTCGGAGAAACAGGAGCAGGGGAAGGTATATTCGGTCATTCTTACATATGGAGGCAAACCGAAGGTTTCAGCCAGACCTCCATGGAGTGGGGGCATTACCTGGGAAAAAGACAAAAAGGGTCTGCCCTTTGCAGCCTCCTCCTGCCAGGGAGACGGTGCGAGTTTATGGTGGCCTTGTAAAGATCACATGTACGATGAGCCCGATAGCATGCTGATAAGTGTAAATGTACCCGATAATCTTATGGACGTTTCAAACGGTCGTTTAAGGAGTGTTGTAAAACAAAGGAATAAAACTACCACCTATAACTGGTTTGTAGCTAATCCCATCGACAATTACGGTGTAAACATTAACATCGCAGATTATGCTCATTTTTCTGAAGTCTATAAAGGTGAAAAGGGACCGCTTGATTGCAATTATTATGTTCTGAAGGAAGACCTTGAGAAGGCAAAGCTTCAGTTCAAACAGGCGCCTCTGATGCTTGCTGCTTTTGAACATTGGTTTGGTCCTTATCCTTTTTATGAAGACGGATATAAACTTGTTGAAGCTCCTTATCTGGGAATGGAGCACCAGAGTTCGGTCACTTACGGTAATGGATTCAAGAATGGTTACAGGGGAACTGATCTGAGTTCCAGCGGCTGGGGACTAAAATTTGATTTTATCATTATACATGAATCGGCCCATGAGTGGTTTGCAAATAGCATTACCTATGAAGATATTGCTGATATGTGGGTTCACGAAAGTTTCGCAAATTATTCCGAGAATCTGTATGTTGAGTATTATTTTGGAAAGGAAGCAGGCAGTGAATATATACTGGGTACCCGGGCCAACATCCTGAATGACATACCTATAATCGGCGATTATAATGTTAATTCTGAAGGATCGCATGATATGTATAATAAGGGAGGCAATATGCTTCACACTCTTCGTCAGATCGTTAATGATGATGAAAGATGGAAAAACATACTCCGGGGCCTCAATAAAGACTTTTATCATCAGGTTGTGAAGGGCTCACAAATAGAGGACTATTTAAGTGAGAAAACCGGCATCAATCTGAAACCTTTCTTTAACCAGTATCTTCGAGACACCAGAATTCCCGTTTTTGTATACTCCATAAAGGGTAACGAGTTAACATTCAGATGGAATAATTGTGTTCAGGGGTTTGATATGCCTTTGAAAATCAGGGTTTCAGGTAAAGAGATGTTCATCTACCCGAAAACCTTGTTCACGACAATAAAACTCTCAGGAGAGCATGAGGAGATCAAGGTCGATCCCGGATTTTATGTTGCTACATTAAATGCCACCGGAAAATAAAGAAAGAGATATTCGCAGATCAAATATCTCTTTTCCCCTGTACCTTTCCTTTAAACCTTTTATTTAACAGGATACGGCGGATGGTTAGGAATTGTCTTACCCTTGGTTTTCAGATCCTGAAGTATTACCTCAATAGCTTTATTTAGCTGCTGGTCAGTGCCTGTAAATTCAAGATATGGATCATTGTCCACTGTTATGTCAGGTTCAACACCCTTGCCCTCTATAATCCATTCTTTACCTTCCAGATCGTACCTCGAAAATTCGGGTCTGTTTAAAAAGCCTCCGTCTAAGAACGGAAGAGAGCCTCTTATTCCTGTTACTCCGCCCCAGGTCCTTTTTCCAACAACTGTGCCAAGCTTATAAAATTTAAACCGGTAGGTGACAATATCCCCGTCTGAAGCTGAAAACTCATCGCATAATAAAACAAGCGGACCATACATTGTACCCGAAGGATCAACATCAGGTTTGGAATAGCGTGTATTGGTGATCTGTGATGCTACCCTTCTCAGGCGTTCAATCACAATCGGAGATACAAATCCTCCTCCGTTGCCTCTGACGTCAATAACCAATGCTTCCTTATTTAACTGCGGATAGTAGTATTTAGTAAATTCATTCAGACCTTCAACACCCATATCGGGGATATGAACATAACCAACTCTGCCATTAGTTGCCTTGCTTACTTTTTCTATATTATCGCTTACCCATTTATGGTAGTACAAACCGGCCTCACTGCCAATTGGAACAACTGTTACTTCATGTTTCCCCTGTTCATGTGCAGCTGAGTTAAGAACCAGTTTTACCTGTTTTCCGACTTTATTTACCAGTGCCTCATAGATGTTGTTCATCTCTTTCACAGGTTTTCCATCAACTTCCAGAATGAAATCACCTTCTTTTGCATTTACTCCGATCTCAGTTAACGGCGATTTTACCTGGTCATCCCAGTTCTGACCTTTAAGGATCTTATCAATTTTAAAATAACCGCTTGATTTGTCCTTAGAAATTTCAGCACCCAGGAGGCCAGTTTTAATCCTTTCAGGCTGAGGCTTTTCGCCACCACCCGTATAAGCATGGCCAATATTCAGTTCACCTATCAGTTCTCCGATGATATAAGTCAAATCGTTTCTGTTATTTACATATTTGACCAGCGCTCCATACTTATCACCCTGGGCTTTCCAGTCAACTCCATGCATATTAGGAACATAGAAAAACTCATTCATCTGTCTCCATGCCTCTTTATAAATCTGTTGCCATTCTTCATGCTTGTCAATTATAACCTGAAGACCTGACAAATTAAGTTTGTCACTGATTTTTATATCTGTGACCGGAAGATTGATAATCCCGTATGCTTCATTCTGAGAAACAATCATTTTTTTCTTATTTGCTGAAAGCTCATATCCATCAATAGAACCCAGATTCTTTTCTGTCCTTTCCTCAAAGTCAAACTGGCATAAAACCGGTTTTGGGTTATCCTTTCCACGACGCATATAGAAAAGCTTATTTTCAGAAGAAGCAAGATTGAAATAATTTGAAGACGGAATGGGAAGTTTTGCGATCCTGCCCTGGATACCATCAATATCTATTTTCAGATCAGCCGGTATAGCCGGTGTTTTAGATTCTTTCTTTTTATCGTTTTCTGCTGTTTTCCCATCTGTTTTCACCACTGTTTTTACTGTATCGACTTCATCGCTTTTTGGATTGAATAAAGATGGAGTATCCTTCGCCAGACTGATAAAATATAATCCATTCATGAATGAATAGCTGATATTCAGCTCAATCTCACTAAAATCAGGATTAAAATCACGGGAGGAGATAAAGAACAGATACTTACCATTACTGCTGAAAATACCATTAAATGCCTGATACCAGCTTTCAGTAACCGGAAATGATTTCGATTGTTCAAGTGAATAGAGAAAAATTTGCTCAAAACGGTTGCTTCCCGCTTTACTGTATGATACCCATTTGCTATCGGGAGACCACGAATAATCCTGGACTTCGGATATACTGTCAGTATCAATAACTTTAACTGCTTTTGTTGCTATATCGACATAGAGCACACGTTGCTTATTATCTGACCAGAGCAGTTTTTTACTGTCAGGTGACCAATAAGGCTGATATTTATACTCATCGCTTCCCGTAGTAATCTGAAGAGGCGGCTGGTTCCCATCCTGTTCCTGTATGAAAATTTCATCCTGACCGGTCTTGTCGGAGATGTAAGAAATCCATTTTCCATCGGGCGACCATTTTGAATTTCTTTCATGAATTCCTGAAGTCTGGGTAAGATTTCTTGTTTCTCCATATTTTTCAGGAACGGTAAAAACATCACCATGAGCTCCAAAAAGTGCTCGTTTACCATCCGGAGATATTTCAAAATTGGTTACGCTCTTGCTTACATTGGTTAATGCCGGTCTTCCTGAAACAAAATCTTCGGCGATAATGATATTAACCTTTTCTGATTTTTCTCCAGCCAGATTCATTTTATAAATATATCCGCCATTTTCATAAACAATGGCTTTATTCCCGAGTGAAGGAAATTTTATATCAAAATCTTTGTAATCAGTAAGTTGTTTAGTTTCTTTTGACGTTAAATCATATACATATAAATTCATTCTTTTATCATCTCCCCTGTCAGATAAAAAATAGATTTTATTTTCATACCACATGGGAATAATGTCCTGAGCGGGATTGTTTGTAATATTTTCGATCTTTTTTGTGGTAAAATCAAAAATCCAAATATCATCAGCCATACCTCCCCGGTATCTTTTCCATGTTCTGAATTCTCTGAATACACGGTTATAAGCCAACTTGCTATCATCAGGTGAATAGGAACAGAATCCTCCCCTCGGGAGGGGCAGCTCCTCCGGCAATGATGCATCAGTAGTTACTGTGAAAAGAGAGCCGTTAAAGTCATTGAATGTCTTTTTTCTTGACCGGAAAACAATGCTTTTATTGTCATGTTTCCATCCGATTACTATATTATTTGGACCCATTCTATCAGAGATATCATCCCTTCCCAATGTTGCCGTATAGGTTAATCTTTTTGGGATACCTCCAAGCGAATTCATGGTGAAAACTTCCGTATTACCATCATACTGACCGGTAAAAGCGATAGTTTTGCCATCGGGTGAAAACCTTGGAAACATTTCATAACCAATTTGGTTTGTAAGTTTTCTAGCAACTCCTCCCTCAGAAGCGACTGAATATAAATCGCCTGCGTAGGTAAAGACAATCTGATTGTCATAGATGGCAGGAAATCTTAAAAGACGTGCCTCATCCTGCGCCGACAAAGGATTGTGTCCGAGAAATATTAAGCTCAGGATTACAAAAAATGATTTTTTCATATAAGTAGTATTTGTTTATCCAGGATTAAATCAGGGCATAAATAAATTAATTCAAATGCCATAATTGATTATAAATTAAAATTAGAATAAATAATCGTGTTAAAAAAATAATTGATTATGACTTTTGTATATCCGGGCAATTCTCCCGGGCATTCCCGGAAAGATATGCATATCGTGACTTTATTCATGATTTTTGAGAAAGTGCAATTTCCTGCTATATTTGCGGAGAGTTGAAATAAATTTTATTTGAGTATCATTAATCATTCATATACCCTAATTGATTTTCTTCGTTTACCCCGACCCCAAGGGGAGCGAAGAAAATCAATTTACTCCCCTTGGGGCTGGGGTAAATAAATTGATTTTCAAGCGTTTTTGGATGTTAAATTATTAATCTCTAATCTCATTTTTATGAATAAAGCAATCTACTTATTATTATTTGTTGTCTTAAGTGCATCTATATCCGGCCAAGATATTGCACAATGGCGCGGATCTGACCGAAATGGCATTTATAATGAAACAGGATTATTGAAAAAATGGCCCGATGCAGGACCAAAGCTTCTATGGCATTTTGATGAGCTGGGGGAAGGTTTTACATCCGCAGCCATAACAACCAAAGGAGTTTTCATTACCGGCATGATTAATGATAAGGGCAACATCTTTGGTTTTGATCTTAAAGGCAAGCTTCTCTGGAAGAAAGAATATGGTCCGGAATGGACCGATAGTCATAATGGAGTCAGGTCTACACCGCTTGTAGTTAAGGATCGCCTGTATTTTGTCAGTGCATTTGGAAAAGTCATCTGCATGAATTGCTCTGACGGACAAATTTTATGGACAGTGGATATGGTAAAGCAATATGGAGCTGAAAATATTGAATGGGGAATTACCGAGAACCTGCTTTTTGACGGGAATACTCTGTATTGCACCGCAGGAGGTAAGGGTGCTTCAATGATAGCGTTGGATATGAATTCAGGCAGGGAGATCTGGAAAAGTAAATCAAATGGTGAGAAATCTGCCTATTGTTCTCCAATGATGATAAAGCTGCCGAACAAGAAAATTATAGTGACTATAATGCAAAACTCCGTTTGCGGTTTTGATGCCTCAACAGGAATTCAGCTTTGGAAATCTGATTTCAGAATGGATCCGGATGTGCATCCCAATACTCCGGTTTATATTGATGGGTATCTTTACTGTGGCAGCGGGTATGGTCTGGGGAGCGCTATGCTGAAGTTATCATCTGATGGAAACAGTGTAACACAGATATGGAAAAATCCTTCGTGTGATCCTAAAATGGGAGGGGTAGTTGTTCTGAACGGGCGTATTTATGGTACAGGCGACAGGAACAGGAAGTTTTTCTGTCTCGACTGGAAAACAGGAAAAGAACTATTTTCAACGAGAGAACTCTCTCCTGCCAATATCATTGCGGATGATGGGTTATTATATGTTTACAGTGAATCAGGAAAGGTTAACCTTGTAGAACCACAGGCCGATAAGATTACTGTATTGAGCTCATTTTCTGTTCCTTCCGGCGCTGGCCCTCATTGGGCTCACCTGGTTATAAAGGATAAGAAGCTTTATGTACGTCACGGAAATTCGCTGATGGTTTACGATATAGACGGTAATTAAGCCACTGCCTGCTCGGCGAAGTCTGTGACTTCGCCGTGAATATAATGTAATCTCAGACTTCAAGCTTATTAAAGCGAAGTTGCAAACTTCGCTTAGCAAAGAAAGCTTCAAAAGAAAAGATCCGGTATTTGAATTTACAATCAACCACCCCGGCCGGTATTAGCAATTGTATCATAATTATAATGTGGTCCGGCCACCCCTCCTTCAAAAGGAGGGGAAACTTTTTACCTTCTAGGGTTTCACCAGAACCGGCTTTCCGAATCCTATCTTTTCAAGAGGATTCAGCTGTGTTGTCGCATCACCCACAATGACATAATACATCTTATAAGGAACGATATATTTGTCTGTTATTGCCTTATGTTCCTCAATTGTCATATTATTTATTACGTTTTCTTCCTGCTTGATATAATCATCAGGGAGTCCGTATTTGGATATTGTTGCAAGCATTCCAACCAGTGACCCGTTTGTCTCAAACCGGAGCGCATTTGAGAGTATCATGCAGTTTTTAATAAACTGCAGGTCTTTTTCGCCAACACCATTCCGGTACTTCTCCATTTCATCCCTGATTATTTTTACCGATTCAAAGGTCGCATCTGATCTCACACTTGTAGCAGCAACAAACGGGGCTTTAACCTTCATTTCCTGAAAACCGCTGGAAGCACCGTAGGTAAATCCTTTCTCTTCACGGAGGATCTGATTAAGGATACTTGTGAATGCACCACCGAGCCTGTAGTTAACAAAATCTGCCTTTACATAGTCAGGGTCACTTCGTGATAAAGCCAGATAACCTGTGAATATTACTGACTGCCTTGAGCCTGGAACGTCGACAAAGTATATCAGGGATTTATCCGGATTCGGAGGAACAGGATAAGAATTTAATTTTACCTCTTTGGCTTTCCATTCATTTTCAAATGGTTTCAGGGCTGCCAGAACCTGCTCTTTTGAAACATTTCCTGCTACCTGAATTTTTGTTAAACCGGGTGAAAAGTTTTTGTCGTAGTAGCTTTTTAAATCACTCATTGTGATCTTGTTTATAGACTCCCTCGTTCCCCTGGTGCTATAACCGAAGATATTGCTCGTGCCGAAGAGCAACTTGCTGAACAACTGACTGGCTACACTTTGAGGCTGGGCTTCTGCCTGGATAATACTGTTTTTTGTTTTTATTTGTGCCATTCTGAATTCTGCGGTATCCCAGCGTGGTTCAAGAATGATCTCTTTAAGGAGGGCAGTCGTTTTATCAAAGTTCCTTGAAAGGGAGCTTGCATTTATAGTCATTTCTTCCCGTCCAGCATACATATTGATACTTGAGCCCAGCAGTTCTGTCTGTTCCTCCAGCTCTTCAGGTGTCAAGTTTTTTGTTCCCTGGGGGAGCACATTTGCAACCATATTAGCCACTCCGGGAATGTCAATTTTATCCTGAAGAACCCCGCCATCAATGACCATTCTTAACTCTACCAGCGGCAATTCTTTATTTTGAATACCAGAAACCTCGATCCCGTTTGAAAGTGTGGCTTTCCATATTACCGGTACATTTACCTGAGGAGCTTTTCCGTCAGGTGGTTCAATGGTTCTGTCAAATGTTGACGCTGACTTTACAATTTTATCCTCTGTAGTGGCAGCGATCTCAACCTGGCTGGCTTCTTTGATATTCTCTTCTTTTACACCTGCAGGAATGGAGTTTTCAGCCATCAGGTCAGTTTTGTCTTTTGGAACAAAGCTGGTAACAATATGCGGTTTGTTTTTTATGTATTTATTATAGGCATTTTTTACATCATCGAGAGTCACTGCCTTTATATTTTCAATATCTTTTTCGATATATCCGGGATCATTGAGGTAGGTGTTATAGAAGGCAAGCTGGATAGACTTATAGAAAACGCTGGTAATCCCTTCATAAAAGCTTTTTTCACTTGACGCTTTGACTCTTTCGATATCTTTCTCTGTTATTCCTTCCTTTTCGAATCGGTCAAAAGCTTCAAAAACACCATCTTCGATTGCCTTAAGTGAAACTCCTTCGTTTGCTCTTATAGTAACCGTAAACTCGCCGGCTAACTCGCTCGAATTGTTGTTGGCAGAAGTCCTTGATGTAAGTTTTTTCTCTTTTACAAGAACTTTATATAAAGGTGCCTTTTTGCCGTCAGCAAGTATTTTTGCCAGAAAATCGAGAGCATAGGTGTCTTTCTGGTAAGATTGTGATGCAGGCCATACCAATGTTATCTCAGGTACATTTGCAAAATTATCCTCATGATAAAGCTTGACAGTTTTTTCTAACGCTGGTATCATAGCCGATCGTTTAGCTACTTCACCATGCGATTTTATTTCCCCGAAATATTTATTAATCATTAGTTTCACGGAATCAGGATTAAAGTCACCTGCAAGAACAAGAGTTGCATTGTTAGGTCCGTAGAAATGACCATAATAAGCCTTTACATCATCGAGAGAGGCATTCTTCAGATCAGCCATCTCTCCAATAACTTCCCAGTTATAAGGGTGACTGGCAGGGTAGAGGTTCTTATCGACGACGTACTCTGTAAAACCATAAGGAGTATTGTCTTCCCGCTGTCTTTTCTCATTTGAAACTACATTCTGCTGAACGGCAAGGGTGTGTTTGGTTACAGAGTTTATAAAATAACCCATTCTGTCTGATTCAAGCCATAATATTCTTTCCAGTGCATTCTTTGGGAACATTTCAAAATATGTAGTTATATCTCTTTCTGTAAAGCCGTTATTGGTTCCTCCGGCACCTTCGATGATTTTGTCAAAGGTTCCGGTGGGAACATTCTCCGATCCTCCGAAAAGCAGATGCTCAAAAAGATGCGCAAATCCGGTTTTACCAGGCACTTCCCTGCTGGAACCGACATGATACATAATGGCATATGAAATTATCGGATCGGAATGATCGGTATGAAGTATTACCTGAAGACCGTTTGGCATTGTATACTTTTCAAAATTTATTTTAAGAGAATCTTTCTGTGGAGCCTTGCTGCAGGCTGCACTGACCAGTATAATGGTCAGTATCCCAAAGGTCTTGAGGATGTTGCGGATAGCGTTCATTTTTAAAGTTTTAAGTTAATTTATATTATTATGGCTTGATAAAATGGCAGTTGTTTAAATTTAAGACAATAGAGAGTATATACTCAAAATTAAACAAATTTTGTTTCTAATAGTTTTCCGGAAAACTATTTAGCGTCATTTTTATGTATATTTATTGAGAATTCAATTTCCTCGATGAAAGGAAACAATTCTCTTAGATAACCTGATTATATGAAGAAGATAATTTCTGTTTTAATATTTTTCTCTGTTGCTGCTCTGCTGTCAGCACAAAAAAGCCCTTTTTTGTCAAATATTTATGACTACCTGGAAAATACAAGTGTATTTGAATTGAACCAGGAATCCGGACATACACCTCTGGTTCCTTACATCTCAGCTGATGAAGCCCTGTCGAACAACCGTATTAATGCAGCCGGATTCATCTCGCTGAACGGTACCTGGAAATTCCATTTCTCAGATACCCCGGAGGGAACACCCGGAAACTTTTTTTCAGAAAGCTTCAATGATTCAGGGTGGGATACAATTCATGTTCCGTCAAACTGGGAGATGCAGGGTTTTGGCGATCCGATTTTTAGAAATGTAACGGCTCCTTTTAAGGCGAACCCGCCATTTGTTCCGCGGGAATATAATCCAACTGGTTCGTACAGGAGAATCTTTACAATTCCGGATTCATGGAAAGAAAAAGTGGTCTTTCTGAGAATGGAAAAAACTGCATCAGCATCTTTTATATGGGTTAATGGTAAAGAAGTAGGCTATAACGAGGGTGCCCAGGAACCAGCTGAATACAATATTACCAAATATCTGAAATCCGGAAAAAACACAATTGCAGTAAACGTCTATAAATACTCTGATGGGTATTATCTTGAAGGACAGGATTACTGGCGCCTGGCCGGGATATTTGATGATGTCTGGCTTTTTGCAACTCCGTCTGCACATATCTTTGACTGGCATGCAACAACCGACTTTGACAAAACCTATACAAATGCACAGCTTAATTTGTCAATTGATCTTAAAAATTATTCTCAGGCTGACATGAAAGATCTTTCATTGCGTACAACAATGTATGATTCAGGCAAAAAGGTCGTAAAGAAAATTGATTCAGAAAAATTTTCTATTCAGTCAGGCAACGAACAAACAATAGAATTATCTGATAAAATTATAAACCCGGCAAAATGGTCAGCTGAGTTTCCCAATTTATATACGCTCATTTTTGAACTGAAAAATTCATCAGGAAAAACTATTGAGGCAATAAATGGCAGGATTGGATTTAAAAAGACCGAAATACGCAATCAGGTGTTCTATCTGAACGGAGTTCCTGTGAAGCTCAACGGTATAAACAGTCATATGCAACACCCCACTCTTGGTCACGCCATGAATGAAGCGACTATCAGAAAAGACATGAGCATACTCAAACAATTCAATATCAACTGTGTCAGAACCTCTCATTATCCGCCGGTCATAAAATACCTTGAGCTTGCTGATGAATATGGCATATATATAGTTGACGAAACCGGTGATGAAGCTCATGCAACTGAGTATATATCGGAAAGGAAAGAGTGGGAAGGGATGTATCGTGAAAGAGCCCGCAGAATGGTCCTCAGAGACAGGAACCATCCATCAATTCTATTCTGGAGTGCGGGAAATGAAAGCGGTGAAGGTCAGAATATCTGTTCTGTAATTGATGAAGGGAAAAAATATGATAAAACACGTTTCTGGATGTATGGCGGAAATGCTTTCTCCCATCCGTGCGAAGAAATAATTGGTCCAAGATATCCGAAGGTATTTGATCTTATTACAAAAGTTTTCCTTGTACCTGACAGTATTGATCCCCGACCTTCGTTCCTTGATGAATATCTTGCAGTTACGGGTAATGGAGGCGGCGGACTGGATGATTACTGGAATGCATTCTACAGGTATCCCAGAAGCATGGGTGGAGCAATCTGGGATTTTGTGAGCACGGGGTTAACTGAAAACATCAAATATCTGAAAGATGGATCGGTGAACAATATCCAGGTAAATGTCATGGGAAGGGCAAAACTGGTACCCTCGCAGGATGGAAAAGGAATAGATCTTAATGGTCACGATCAGTGGGTTGAAGTCTACAGGGACGACGCATTGGAGATTAACGGTAACCAGCTTACTCTTGCACTGAAGGTCTATCCCCGTGCTCTCAGCAGTTCAGCCGGTACTCTTATAACAAAGGGAAACTGGCAGTTCGGCATCCATCAGATCAGAAAGGATTCACTTGAATTTTATCTGACCACAGATCAGAAACACAAGATACAGATCGCTCTGCCGGTGAATTGGGAATACAACTGGCATCAGGTAGTTGCAATATATAATGGTAAAGATATTTCAATATCAATTGATGGAAGAAACAGTAATTCAGTGCCGGTGTCAGGCAATATCAGGAATACTCCGTTTCCTGTAAATATTGGACGTAACGCAGAAATTCACGGTCAGGAAACATCTGTTTACATTTGCGATGCAATTATTGATCAAGTCGGAATATTCGCAAAAGATGTGTCGTATGATTTATTTTCAAAGCCAACTGAAAATCTTAAAAAAGAGGCTGCTTTATGGCTCGATTTTGAAGAAATAGCGATCAATGGTCAGTTTTACAGTTACGGAATAGGAGCCAGAACATACGGTACCATTTGG
>Ga0182021_10004996_pt1 | contig 15642 bp, 14 predicted proteins | sample 612E3MmetaG_FD_120493 | JGI IMG/M metagenome (GOLD analysis project Ga0182021, IMG submission 120493) | Permafrost microbial communities from Stordalen Mire, Sweden - 612E3M metaG (Illumina Assembly) | ecosystem: Environmental > Terrestrial > Soil > Wetlands > Permafrost | place: Sweden... | reverse complement strand
TGCAATCACGTCTTGGGTTGGGTGGAGTTCTTTATTGGGTGCGCGTTCTTGGCGCTCCTTTACTCACGTCTGAAGGCCAAGTTCCTGGTTGTCTGGCTTGTAGGCAATGCCGTGGACGTTATTCCAAGGATTCCGGACGCGACATACCCTCAGTCCCCAGACCGTCCCGCCCTAATCGGGGCGACAATTGAGGTGTTGTGGTCCGTTTCTCACATTTTCGGAATTGTCCGCACGTACATGCTCGTTAAGTGGTTCTGGAAAACACGAACCCCCAACCACGCCTCGCGACTTCAGAACCCGCGCTCGGCGCGGGTTCCTCAGCGCATGGAGGCTGACCGTTGGGCAAGAATGAAAGGAGAAGTTATGAAGAAGACGTTTGGACTTGCGCTCGTGATAGGTGTGGCCGGTGTTCTCAGCATTTGCGGGTGTTCTCGCAAGCCTGAAACGTTGACCGATAAGTACGACGAGAAGAAAATGGAGAAGGCTATCGAAGAGGCGCGCGCCTCATTCGACGAGTTCTTGACGCGCTTTCGCAATCCGCATCCAGGGGACGAGGCTTTCAACGTAAAGGTCAGACAGAAGTTAGCGAATGGATGTACATGGCCAACGGAAAGATGCAAGGCAACTATACACTTCGGGTCGAACTGGAATCCATGCCTCCGAAAGAGGCCGAGGCACTGAAGAAGAAGATAGGCTGGTAGCCCAACAATTGCTTCCAGCGCGACCGGGCTAGCGGCCGGCGGCGGAAGCATACGTTGAATGGAACCGCTACGCGGAAAGGGGCGCGGCCATGGTGCAATACCGTTTCCAGGACTGAGTTCCCGAGTAACGGCTACACAGGGCTATGGACAGGCGCGGCGTCGGTCCATAGAATGCCGGGCAGAGGGTGGGATATGGAAGGCAGTCTTCGCTTACTCGATGTTCACGCCGACTCGACCGCCATCGCCGGGGCGCTTCTGGTGTACGCGGTATTTTCCCTTGCCCAGCGGTATCTGCGCAGAGTCCCGACGCTCAAGGCGGCGGCCCTGCAACTCAACCTGTTTGTCATGGCCGTGGCTTTGATGCTGTTTCTCTCGGCCCCGTTGGCCCGGCTCCATCCCTATGTCCTGACGGGCGTGCAGGCGGCGGCCGCGTTTCTCGCGGTGTCCATCGGACTCCGGTTGGCGGATGGACTTTACTTCGGACTCGTGGCGCCGCGCCGCCAACAGGCCCAGGTGCCCGTCGTCTTGCGCGACCTGGCGCGATGGGCGCTCTCGCTGCTGGCGCTGGTCCTCGTGATACGGACGTTCTTCCCGACGCTCAATCTCAACGTGCTCGCGGTGTCGTCGCTCGTGGCCGGCTATATCATCGGCAACGCGACCCAGGACACGCTCGGAAATCTGGTCGCCGGCCTGGCACTGAACACGGAACGGCCCTTCCAGATCGGGGATTGGGTGACGGTTGCCGGCCATACCGGCCAAGTGGTGGATACCACGTGGCGCGCGACGCGCCTGCGAACCAAAACGGAGGACTATGTCGTCATTCCGAACGCGGCCATCGCGAAGGAGCCGATCGCCAACTTTTCCCGTCCGACGACCCGTCACGGCTGCACGGTGAGTATCGGCGTCGGCTATGACACGCCCCCGAACTTTGCCCGCGCAGTCATCCTCAACGTGTTGCGCGATATGCCGCAAGTGTGCAGGGAGCCGGCGCCCTCAATCAACCTCGTCAGCTACGCCGATTTCTCCATCAATTTCACGGTCAAGTTCTTCATTGACGATTACGCGCGGCTGGACGAGATCCAAACTGCGTTCATGGATCGGATTTGGTACGCGTTCAAGCGGGAGAACATCGAAATTCCATTCCCCGTGCGTGACGTACGCATTCGCCCCCGGGCTTACGCGCCGGCGCCGTGGCCGGCGCCGGAAGCGTCCGCCGCCGACGTGTTGCGGCGGGTGGATCTTTTCCAGCCTCTTTCTCCCGCGGAGCTCGCGGGTCTGGCCGTTTCGGTGCGCCGCCAGACGTTCGGGCTGGGAGAGTTGCTTTGCCGGCAAGGCGACGAAGGCGAGTCGCTCTACGTCATCTGTTCGGGCGGTGTGGAGATCGGGGTGCGCCATCCGGACGGACGGCACACGGTGGTGGCGCATCTGGGGCCGGACGCGTTCTTCGGCGAACTGTCGCTACTGACCGGCGAGAAGCGGTCGGCCACGGTGACCGCCGTACGGGATACCGAGGTGATTTCGGTGTCCAAGGACTCGCTTGCTCCTCTCCTGAAATCCAATGCCGAATTGGCCTCGCGGTTGGCGTCAGTGCTGGAGCACAGGACCGGCGACCTCCAAGCGAAGGTGAAGGCAGGCGCCGTCCCCGTTGTGCAGGACTCCGCGCACAACGCGCTCGTGCAACGCATCCGTCGGTTCTTCGGAATTGGGTGAGCGGCGGCATCGCTTCGCATCACGGCCACCGGCGGCGGGAAGGTCTGCGACCGTTCCCGCCCTACAGAAAACCCCGCAAATCGGCCGAACTGTAGGGCGCGAACGGTTGAGGTCTCGAAACCTTCGCGCCGCCGCGGCCAGAATGCGAACAGCCAGGAGTGTCGGCCTTTCGCCTGACAGTCCCGCCGCGCGGAAGCAATTTAGCGGCTTTTTATTCTCAAGGAGTGTTCGCATGCCTATTGTTGACATGCCATTGGATCAGTTGAAAACGGATCAAGGCGGAGACGCTGGTTGGAGTGGGGCTCATGGATACCATCTGCCCGCCGTCCACGCAGTTCGCCGCGCTGAATAACATCGAAGCACCCAAACGTCTCAAATCTATCCAGACTTCGGCCACGAGGGCCTGCCGGGCTTCGGCGACAAGGTCATGCAATTCATGCTGGGGCTTTGAAACCTTCTTGTCAACTTGACACGAAAAGCAACGGGCGCTATCTTGGAGGCGGAAATACAGAAAGGAGTCAGCGTGAAGACACTGGCGATTGGAGAATTCAAAACGCATTTTTCCTCCGTGCTCGCGGACCTCAAGACGGGCCATGCCGTAACGGTCACCCAGGGGAAGTCCCGGACGAAAGTGGCCGTCCTGCTGCCCTATGACCAATACCGAAAGTCACCGGGCCGCAAACTCGGCATTTTGGAAAGCAGGGGGCGCTGCAAGCCAGGCAGGGATTTCGCCGTATCCGATGAGGAGTTCCTGAACTCATGAATTGTCTGCTGGATACCCACACGTTTCTCTGGGCCGCGTTCGAACCCAAACGCTTGAGCCGAACCGCGCATCAGGCCATCGTTGATCCTCAAAACGATGTATCTGTAAGTGTCGTCTCGTTCTGGGAAATATCCCTGAAGTTTGCACTGGGTAAGCTCGAACTCAAGGGAGTCTCACCGGACGAACTGCCGGACACCGCCTCACGCATGGGATTCGACTTGCTTGAACTCCACGCCGAAGATGCCGCCTCCTTTCATCGGCTCCCCAGGGGAAATCACAAGGACCCCTTTGATCGCATGCTGGCCTATCAAGCCATTCGCCGCCACCAGACACTCGTCTCGACCGATCCTGACCTCGCGCAATACGTTCCCAACGGCCTGAACTTGCTTTGGTGAGTTCCTCACAGCAGGCATCGATCAGCCAACTTTCAGTGTGATGTCGGCCACGCGCATAGCCGACATGAAGTCGACGCTACTTGTCGTTTCGACTCCTCTTCGTCGTATCAGCAATCGGATTCAATTCCCCATGCGGTAGACTCTCACGCCGCACGGTTCGAGCGTCAGCGAGAGCGTGGGGGCGTCAAGAGCCAGGGTTTCGCCTGACAGCATTTCCGTGAGTTTAAGGGGCGCGCCGATTCCGTAGCGGTTGAGGTCAGCGGAAAGCGACTGAGGGTGGTAGATATCGAGGTTGGAGAACAGCAAGAAGCCGGCTTCGGACGACGAGGCGGGTTTGCGCCAGGCGCCCAGAATGGCTTCGTGGCCGCCGTCCACGAACGCGAGGTTGCCGCCGCGCCGGAAGACGGCGTGCTCCGCCAGCAAGGCGTTGATCTTGCCGATGAAAATTCGATAGTTGGGCTCGGCCGGCAAAACCAGTCTCTGGAGCGGCCCAATGAAGGGAATGCGATCCTTCACGCCGGCTTCCACGCCTTGAACGATTCCCGTCTGCCCCGTCGTGAACAGGGCCACGATCGCATAGCGGCACACGACGGACAGTTCGGACCCGAACAGTTGGGCCGGCGTGCCGGTGTCGTGCGTGGTGATCGGCGTCAGGTGCCGCAACTTGCCGGAGACTTGGTGCAGGTACTCGAGGTAATGACGCAGTTGCGGGCCGAACGGATGTTCCCAGGTGTTGGCCAGAACCAGGTTGATGCCCCATTCCGGAACGGTTCTTTCCAGCGTGAACTGGTCCGTGAAGTATTCGCCGAGAATAATCATATCCGGGAACTGTTCCCGGACGGCGGGCCCGAGTTCCGCCAGGAACGCGGGATTGCTGCTGTGGAGGTTATCGAACCGCACCATGCCGCCGGTCAGGGCCGCGTAGTTGGACCAGAACAGGGCGTATTGCTTCATGTAGTCCCAGATCAGCCGCCGGGTGTGGGGGTTCGGATGATCGTAGTTCACGGCCACGAGGTCGTCCCAGCGGATCCAGTCCTGCCTGTGCCAGCAGCCGGTGCGCTTGAGGCCGTCCGGCTCGTCTTCGTCGGGAACGATCCAGTCCGGGCTCAGGGTCGCCATATCGCTGTCGGCGGCCACGTGGTTCAACACCAGGTCGAGACAAAGGCGCAGACCGTGTGCGCGGCAGTCCTCCACGAACGCCTCGAACTGGGTGAGGACGTCGCGGGAATCGGACGGATCGAGATAGCGCGGGTCCACCGCGAAGAGATCGGCGGCGGCGTAGGGACTTTGCGACTGGCCCATGCGGGCGATCGGCAGGAGATGGAGCGAATCGAAACCCATGGCGGCGATTCCGGGCAGGAGGGCCTTCCAGTCGCGTAAGGTGCCGGACGCATTCGGAATCAAAGTGTAGAGCCGGACGGTCCGCAGTCCGGGAGGGTCCACCAGCACATACGAGTGAGGCGCGCGGTCCCAGTGCCAGTGGTCGCCGTCGTCGAGCGAGTACTTCAGCCGGAAGCGATAGAGCCCGCACTTGGGGATTGCGAGTTCGAGGCGGTAGTGGATGCCGTCGCCGGTCTGGAAGTCGTAGTCCCGCCACTCGCCGGGCGCCGCCGCGCCGATGTCGGTGTTCAGCGCCACGCGGTGGCGGGGATTGCCGCCGTTACGCAAGACGACCGACAGCCGCAGCGGTTCGTCGCGAAAGAGCCGGCAGAACTCGCGCGCGCCGAATCCGAACGAGCGCTGGCCGATGACGGCTTCCCCGCGCTGGACGGGGCGTTTGGCAAGGGACGGTATGGGCAGGCGATTCACGCGGACATTATGACAGGACTCCGCCCAGTCTCAAGCCGGGAGTCGGCGGCTTGACAGGCATCGCGGCGGCGCATAGCCTGCCGTCTTACAGGTGAAACCATGACGAACGAACAAGCCTGCAAGGCCCAGCCGCTCAAGCAAACAGCCAGGTTCCTGCTGAACCTGTGCGGCGTCCTGTTCTTGCTGCTGGTGTGTGTCGGGCTGACCGGCCTGCCTCGATCCTTCACCCGATGGCTGGCGGGCGGAGAGCCGTCCCGCGACGCTCATCCGAGCTTTGTGATCGTGCTGGGCGGCGGCGGAATTCCCAGCGAGAGCGGGCTCCTTCGAACGTATTGCGCGGCCGCCGCCTATGGCGCGGACCGGACGGGCGTGACCTTCATCGTGGCGCTGCCATCCGACGGCGATCCGGCGACGAACAGCGTGGGCCGGATGCGCGACGAACTGGTCCTGCGCGGCATTCCCGCCGCCTCGATTCGGATGGAATACCGCGGCCGCAACACCCGGGAACAGGCGCTCAACGTCCGCCGGATGCTCGGGCCGCGGGCGGATGATCCGGTGGTGCTCGTGACGTCTCCCTATCATGTGCGCCGTTCGGTTTTGTGCTTTCGGAAGCACGGGTTCCGCCGGGTGACGGGTCTGCCCGCGAGCAGCGTGGGCGCGGAAGCGGATCTGGGCGGATGGGAAACTCTTCGATACACGTTCTGGAACAATCTGATCTCCGAGATCGAAGCCGTCCGCGAACTCGCCGCCCTCGCCCAGTACCGGCTCAAGGGTTGGATTTGAGGTATTTCGCCAGACGCTTTTCCCTGAACTCCGTTTCGTCCCACGCCTTGGCCACGAGCCGTTTCCTTTCCTTCAGGTTGAAGACGTACGTCTCGGCCTCGGCCCACCGGTCCGTCCCGGTCTGGACATTCACCTCGGTCCGCTTGAACAGGGGCCCCTGGAGCGCGTCCATCTTGCGCAAGGACTCGTCGTCCACGTCGAAATAGACGACCCCTTCGGTTTGATTGTCGGGGAAGGGAATGAGCGCGGCGTCCGGTTCGTCCTTGATTTGCAGTCGAGCGTAGCCATGCAGCACGCCCTCCTCCGTGCGAAACGTCCGGCCGGTGACGTGTTTGAGCACCTCCGGCAACGAGAGACAGCCATAGACGAAAAGATGCATGGGCCGGGATTGTGGCGAATGCGCCGCCCAGCGTCCAGAAGGGAATCGCAGGCGGTTTCCGTTCGGGCGCATCTGCGATTCGTTGTCTTTGCGGCGCAGCGTCGTAGGCCGCAACTCCGGTTGCGGCCCCTTCCGTGGCCGGAATCGGAGTTCCGGCCTACCAAACACGCAACGAATCGCAGATGCGCCCTTTCCGTTCTTGCCCTTGCCGCGCGGGCCGGGGCATAGTCGGGCCATGCACCGAACGATTCTCCACGTGGACATGGACGCGTTCTTCGCCTCCGTCGAGCAGCGCGATCGCCCGGAATACAAGGGGAAGCCGGTCGTGGTCGGCGCTCCTCCGGACCAGCGCGGAGTCGTGGCGGCGTGCTCCTACGAGGCGCGGCGGTTCGGGATCCATTCAGCCATGCCGTCCCGCGAGGCCGGACGGCTCTGCCCGCACGCGATCTTCCTTCCGCCCAACATGCGCCGGTACGCCGAAGTGTCGCGGCAAATCGGAAAGATTTTCGAGCGATTCACCCCGCTTGTCGAAAGCGTCTCGATAGACGAGGCGTTTCTCGACGTGACCGGCGCCCGGTCGCTGTTCGGCGACGGCCCCGCCATCGCCCGCCTGATCCAGAAGGCGATCCGGGACGAAACCGGACTGACCGGCTCGGTCGGCGTGGCGCCCAACAAGTTCCTCGCCAAACTCGCCAGCGATCTGAACAAGCCCAACGGTTTGACCGTCGTCCCGGACGATCCGGCCGGCCTGGCCGCCTTCCTCGCGCCGTTGCCCGTGGGCCGGCTCTGGGGCGTGGGCGACAAAACGCAGCGCCTTCTCGAAAGCGCCGGGATTCGGACAATCGGGGATCTCCGGCGAATGTCCGGGGAGCGGCTCGCCGCGCTGGTGGGCCGCGAAGCCGCACGGCATTTCGCGCGGCTGGCCCGGGGCGAAGACGACCGGGACGTCGAACTCGAATCCGAGGAGAAGAGCATCTCCCGTGAGCACACGTTCCCCGAGGACGCCTCCGACCGCGAGGATATCCGCAAGATCCTCGTGGACTTGGTCGAAGACGTTGGGACCCGCCTTCGGGCCGCCGGCAAGTATGCGGGTCTTGCCCGGCTCAAATTGCGGTGGAAGGGGTTTCAGACGATCACCCGCCAGAAGCCGTTCCCCCAACCCGCGTGCGACGACTTCACCCTGCGCCAACACGCCGAGTCGTTGTTCGAGAACGAGGAATTGATCAAGCCGGTCCGGCTGATCGGGTTTGGGGTTTCGAATCTGCGGACCACGCCCTCCCATCAACTCGCGCTGTTCGACGCCGTCCCGGGCGCTCCTCTGAAGCGGGAGCGCCTGAGCCGCACAGTGGACGAGATCCGCCGCAAGCTGGGGCCGGACAAGATTCGCCGCGGCGCTGCGCTGGGCCGCGCGGAGGGAAAGTCAGGATACTCAGGACTCCGCTAGCGGCGCAGCAGGATCACCACGGTGCGGTTCTTGCGCTGGAGTTCGGGGGTGTCGCCCGGATAGGGCGCAGCGGCCGTCTTTCCCGCGGCCACCGCGGCCGAACCGGCGGGCCAGCCCGCTTCCTTGCACAGGAAGTCGCGCACCACCCTGGCCCGCGCGAGGGCCAGTTCGTCGTTGCTGGAATAGGGGCCGCCGGAGGTCACGGGCGCCGCGTCCGTATGGCCCTCGACCGTGAGCCGGAGGCGCCCGCCGTACGGTTTCAGGACTTTCGCCAACTGGCGAAGGTCGTCCGTGGCCTGCGGGGTCAACTCGGTCTTCCTCGCGAATACGCCATAGGTAAACACGAGCGCCAGTTCCGGGTTCCCCCGGGCGACGGTCTTGATTCCGGATATCTTGATCGCCGGCCACGGAACAACGGACGCCGGGGCGGGCGCCGAACCGCCCGTTGCCGATGACGCCGCCATGGGCGTGTCCGGAAGCCGGGGCGCCTGAAGCACGGAGGCCGGCGCTCTGCCGACCGGTAGCGCCGACGGTGCCATCGCCTTCCCCTCGTCCGCCGGCCCTCGTTGGCCGACCAGAACCGTGACACCCGCCGCGGCAACCGCGAGCGCCAGGGCGGCGGCGAGGGAAACCGGGGTGAACTTCCGCCGCGCCAGGGCGTCCCGCTCCTCGCGCAGATCTTCGGTCAAACGGCCGGACTCGGCGAGCCGGTGTTTCCAGACGCGCTCGGCATCCGCGGTCCGGGCGGCCTCTTCCGTCCGGGCCCGTTTCTCCGCCGCCAGCGCGTCTTGCGCGCCGCCCAATTCCACCTCCAATTCGCGGCAGCGGGACTGGAGCCGCTCGGCATCCGCCTCCGCTTTCTGGCGGGCGGCAACGGCGTCGTCGCGGTCGGCCAGAATCACGCGGCCGGCTTCCCTCAATTCCTCCAGCTCGGCGCGCAACTGGCCCAGGCGCTCTTCCAATCGCCGGACGGCGGCGGGGTCGCCGCCGGACGGCGGCGCCTCAGGTCCCCGGATCGCGTCAAGCAAACGTTCCTCAGCGGTCGCGGAAGGCGTGGGATGAAGGCTGGGGATGTCCGCCCGCGGCGGAATCGGCGGCTCCGGCGACACGGACGGCCGTGGTTCCGCCACGTCAGAATCTTCGGCGGGCAGTTCCAGGGTCTCGTCAAACACGGGGTCCGGCGCGTCCGTAACCTGCGGATGAAAGTCGAGGCGGATGGCGGGCGGCTCGTTTGGATCCTCCGGCGGAATCTGCGACTCGACGTCTGCGCCGGGGGCTTCCTGGCTCTCGTCGAATTCGTCGAAATCGGCGGCAGGCCCTTCTTCCCTCTCCGGGGAAGGGTCGGCGGGCGGAACGCCGGAAGCGCCGCTTTCCAGGGGACTCGATGAAAGTTCCGCGTCGTCCGAAGATCCTTCGGGTTTCGACGGTTCGGGAGCCGGCGGGGTCATGTTGAAGAGGTCCATCTGATTAGGATCGCCCGCGGCTTTTGACCGCGCCTTGTTGCTGGAATTGCTGTTCGCCTTCACTTGACGGCCGGATCGAGCAAACCGCTGAACCGACTGTGGACGGACACTACCAGAAGTCCGCGAAGAGGACAATGGGGTTGACGAACAACACTCGATATTGACGCCCCGATACTGGCAGATCTCAAACGGCTCGGGCATGCTCGACATATCTCGATAGGACGACTCGTTTCGGAGATGCTGGGGCGGGCGCTGCGAGAGGCGACCCCGAGTCGCCCCGCCCGGGTTGGGTTCGCCTGGATCGACAAGCCGATGAAGGCGAAGGTGGACCTCGCGGACCGCGAAGCCATGGCGAATATCGAGGCTCGCCTGCGCCTGCCGCATGTCCGCGCCCCGAGCGAAAATGGACGCAGGGCAGCGATACAACCGGTGTCGGCGCCGCGAATTCACTCTTCTGCCGCGCTGCCGTGCAGCAGTAACCGACCGCCCCCATCCCGATCGAACGGCCCGTCACGAAAACGGTTGGACCATCCCCCGTGCCGGGCCGTATAGTTCCGCCCATCCGACGGCCGAACCGTGGAATTCAAAGATTGCGAAGGGGACGAACGACAATGATTAGCGGACTCATGCGGTGGTTAATTCTTACGGTGGCGGTGTGGGTGGCGGCCCATCTTGTGCCTGGCATTTCCTACGAGAGCGGGAGCAGCCTGTTGATTGCGGCGCTGGTGCTCGGGATTCTCAACAGCTTCGTGAAACCCGTGCTCAGCCTGCTGTCGCTGCCGCTGATCATTCTGTCGTTGGGGCTGTTCCTGCCGGTGATTAACGCGCTGATGCTGGAACTTGTCGCCTGGCTGGTCCCGGGATTCCACGTCGGGGGGTTCTGGTCTGCCGTGGGGGGCAGCCTGGTGATCAGCGTGGTGGGGCTCGTCGTCGGTTATCACGGGAGCCGGCGGCGCATCGTCGTCACCTCCGGCCCGACCCGGGTCACCGGCACGCCGCCGCCCGGCAAGGGTCCCATCATTGACCTGTAGCCCGCGACACTCCTTGGCGCAACAGCTACGCGAGATCGGAAGGAGTCCATCGGCGGAAAGAGTGATGCATGGAAATCGGGAACTGTATCCATCACGATCCAACTTTCTTGTTGCACAACAACGTTGTTTATCACGAGTCTATCAGCGGTTCCCTCATCTGGTGTGGCAGACCGCCATGGACGCGTTGACCCATTTTGATTGGGCAACCATGCAATCCACTGTCGTGCAATAGACTTGCCATCGCGTGACAGATGTGTACACTATTGAGTGATGATTGAGGTGCGAACATGAAATTCTTGAGTGTACGCGATTTGCGGGGCAATTCGGCGCGTGTGTGGCGGGAGCTGCCGGAGCAGAGAGAAATGGTTGTCACCAGCAACGGGCGCCCGGTGGCGGTGCTTACGGCCGTCGATGAAACCACAGTCGATCAGTCGCTAGCGGCTTGGCGGCGTGTGCGGGCAACTCAGGCCATAGCCGACATCCAGCGGGAATCGGCAAGGAAAGGCACCGATCAGTTCTCGATGGCCGAGATCGATGCAGAGATTGCGATTGTCAGGCAGGGACGACGGAAGCCCGTGACGTGAGAATCGTGCTTGATACGAATGTGTTGGTGTCGGGGTTGCTCACACCCTTCGCAACATGCGGAGAGATCGTCCGCATGCTCACATCAGATGAAATCACCTTGTGTGTGGACTCCAGGATTCTGGTCGAATACGGCGAGGTACTGCGCCGCCCCCGATTCCAAATCGACCCACACAGGGCCGACGGCGTCCTTGACTACATTCACGCCTCTGTTGAGACGCATGCAACCACTCCTCTCCATCAGCCTTTGCCAGACGCGAAAGACAACCCATTTCTTGAGGTCGCGATCACGTCCGACGCCGAGTGCCTTGTCACCGGGAATCTGAAACATTTTCCGGTGCGTTGCAGGGCGGACCTTCCCGTGCTATCGCCCGCGGAGTTCTTGAACTATTTCCGAAGACACAGAAGCCGCTGAGCGTCACTCCCTCATCTTCATCATTTTCATGACGCCGGACATCATCATGGCTTGCGGGGAATCGTATTTCTGATAGTCCGCGGGCGGCTCGAACAGCGAGGCGTCGGGTTTGCCCGTCTTGATGTCTTTGAACGAAAGGGTGGCTTCGCCATCGTCGTTCTTGCCGGTCATCTTGATCGGCATGCCGCCGAGGTCCTTCGCCTCCCACGTGTGGATCACCGCCGTCTTGCCGTCCTTGGCGGTCACCGTGTTCAGGAATTTCTCGCAAGCGTAGCCTTCCAGCGTCTCCGAGCCCTCCGCCGTGCGGTCAATCTTGGCGGACTCGGCCGCCTGTTCTGCCGCCTCTTTCGGGAAGGCCATTTCGCAGTAAGCCTGCAGGCCGGGCATGATCAGGTAGGACACTTTCTTGTCCGGCCTGGAAATCACGATCATCTTCCCCCTGCCGGCCATTCCCTCGGCGCCGCGCCCCGGCGCGGCGGCCATGGCCTTCGTCATGTCTATTTCCATCCGCACCATGCCTTGGAGCACTTGAAACTTCCCCTCCATGGGCGCCATCGGCGTCTTCTGCCTGACGGACGATCCGCTGAACACCATGGTCGCCGAAAACGACTGGCTCTTCAGGATCGCCGAGAAATGGTCCATAATGGCCCTCCCCGGATCGCCGCCGCCCGTCCCGCGGCCCGCCGCCAACGACACGCCCGCCACCATCATCCCTATACCCATCAAACCCATTAAACGCTTCATGATTCCGTTCCTTTCGCCATCGTCATCGTGTTTCCAGCCGCCTGCCTCGCCCGCGAGGTTCCTCCGCAGACATGTTCATGGACAGCGGCTCGGTCTGTTCGTGTTCCTTCTACCACGGATCGGCACCCTCTTGCCAGCCGTATCGCGCGCAACACAGATTCCCTGATCGGTTCGGAGTTGTGAGGAACCCGTCTCCATGCTAACTTGTCTTCGTGTCGCAGGGGGATATATCCCACATCATAGGCTTCAAATGATCTATCGCACATTGGGCAAGACGGGGCTCCGGGTGTCGCAACTGGGATTTGGCGCCATGCGGCTGCCCATGTCCGGCGAGGGCGCCGAGGCGCGGATCGTTCGCGATCTGGCGATTCCAATGATCCACCGCGCGTTCGAGGCGGGCGTGACGTACATTGACACGGCCGTGGGGTACTGCAACGAGGATAGCCAGCGGGTGGTGGGCGAAGCGCTCAAGGGATGGCGAGACCGGATCGTTCTCTCCACCAAGAATCACAATTATGGCGAGGACGAAAAGACGTGGTGGGGCCTGCTGGAACAGAGCTTGGAGCGGCTCCAGGTTTCCTGCATCGACATCTACAACCACCACGGCATCAATTGGACATCGTACACCGAGAAGGTGGAGCCGCGAATCTCCAAATGGATGCGCAAGGCGCGGGAACAGGGGTTGATCAAGCATATTTGCTGTTCGTTTCACGACAACAACGAGGCGCTTCTGAAACTGGTCGCGAGCGGCTATCCATCGGTCATCACCCTCCAGTACAACCTGCTCGACCGGCAGTTGGAAGAGGGAATCTCCGCCGCGCACGCCGCCGGCATCGGCGTCGTGGCCATGGGGCCGGTCGCGGGCGGCCGGCTGGGCGACGCCAGCTCGGTGCTGGGCGGACTCGTCCCCGGAATCGAACGGGTGCCGGAGTTGGCGCTGCGGTTCGTCCTGTCCAACCCGGACGTTACCGTGGCGCTTTCGGGCATGAGCACCCTGCGGATGGTCGAGGAGAATGTCCAAATCTGCGCCGATCCCGTTTCGTTGACGAACGCGGACCGACAGGCGATCGGGACGCATCTGGAGCGGCTCAAGAACATGGCCGATCTGTACTGCACCGGCTGCAACTACTGCCAGCCGTGTCCCCAGGGAGTGGCGATCCCCCGCATTTTCGAGGCTTATAACCGCGGCCGGGTTTACGATTTGTGGGCGAGCGCCAGGGAAGGATACGCCGGCATCGGCGCGGCGTCGTGGGATTCGGGCAAGAAGGCCGGCGCCTGCACCTCGTGCGGCGTCTGCGAGTCCAAATGCCCGCAACACCTGAAGATCCGCGATCAACTCAAGGAAGCGGCCACGGCCTTGACGGTGTAGGGCGACGTGACCCGGTCCGCGAGGGCCGCTTCTTCTCCCGGGCTTTCACACGAAACATCCCTGAACCCTGTCTTTGCCTCCAAGAATAACTTGAAGACCGGGGCGGCGCCCACTATACAGCACGCGTGAAATTCCTGTTGGTCAGGCCGCCGGTCTTTTTGAAGATCGCCCAGCGTTTCCACGCGTTCCTCCACTTGGAACCCCTCGATCTCGAAATCGTGGCCGCGGGCATCCCCAAAGGCCACGACACGCGGATCCTCGACTTGACGCTCGCCTCGAAGCCCTTCGCCGCCTTTGAAACCGCCGTGCGGAACTTCCAGCCGGACGTCGTCGGCTTCGGCGGCTACTCGAATCAGGCGGGCAACGTGAAGACGCTGGCGAAACTCGCCCGTCAACTGCGGCCGGACGTTTTCACGATCGCGGGAGGAGTCCATGCCACCATTGTCCCGGAAGACTACCGGCTGCCGGGCGTCATAGACCTCGTGGTCCGAGGCGAAGGGGCGACGGCCTTGCGAACCCTGATTCCCCTGCTCGAAACGAAGCAGGCCCTGCCCGAAAGCGACCGGTTCCTGCCCACGGCGTCCCCGAACTACGCCTCCCTGGCGGCCACGCCTCCCCCGGCCCTGCCCGATTATTCCGAGGTTCCCCATCCGCGGCGCGACCTGGTGGACCGCCGCCGCTATTTCTGCGTGTGGGCCGGTGCGCCGGGCGAACGGGTGCCGACGCTCTTCCCGCGGGTCGCCACGCTGCGCACCAGCACCGGCTGCCCGCACCGCTGCAACTTCTGCGTGGTTCATCATCTCGCCAACGGCAAGTACCTGCAACGCGACCCGGCCGACGTGGCGGCCGAAATCGCCGCCGTCCCGGAAAACCACATCTACTTTGTGGACGACGAAATGTTCATCAACGCGAAACGCGCCGAGGCCATCGCGCGGCTCCTGCTGGAGAAGGGCATTCGCAAACGTTACATCAGTTGGGCCCGGAGCGACACCCTCTGCCGCCACGTCGAACTCTTCCGGCTTTGGAAGCAGGCGGGGCTTGAGGTTGTCTACGTCGGCATGGAGTCGCTGGAGGAGAAGAATCTCGGCGACTACCACAAGGGCTACGACCCGGACGTCAACCGTAAGGCCGCCGCGATCCTGCAGGAACTCGGCATCATCCTGCACGCGGCCCTCATGGTGAATCCCGACTTCGAGGCTGAGGACTTCCTCAAAGTCCGCCGGACCATTGAGGCCCTGGCGCCGGCGGAGTTCTCGTTCACGGTCTTTTCGCCACCGCCCGGCACTCCCCTCTGGCAGCAATACAGGGACCGGTTCATCTGTCCCGATCCGCATGCTTTCTATGACTGCATGCACACGCTCCTGCCGACGCGATTGCCGTTGAACACGTTCTATCGTTACTTCTCGCTTCTCTACCTGTTCGGGTTTCGCCGCAATCCCTGGCGGACCCGCCGCATCAAAGCCCCGCTTCGCGACGTGGCCCGCATGTTCATCGGCGGCGCCCGCTGTGGCCACGCGCTCCGGACGATCTACAAAGAGTACGACAAGTCGCTCTGGTAATGCCCGCCCTCCATCATAGCCGCGTGCTTCTGGTCCATCCGCTCGGGTACTCCACCGGCGCGGCCGGCCACGATATCGCCCGGCTGGCCAACGTCATGCCGCCCCTCGGCCTCGCCAGTCTCGCCGCCTGGCTCGACCGGCAGGGGTTCGACACCCGCATCGTGGACTTCTACGCCAAACCCGGATCCCTGCAAACGCTCTCGAACCTTCTAACCGACTGGCGCCCCGCGTTCCTCGGCCTGAGTTGCACGACCTCGAGCTTTCTTGACGGGATTGGCGTGGCCGAACACGCCAAGCAACTTTCGCCCGGCATCCGCACGGTCATGGGCGGCCCGCATGTCTCCGCGCTGAAAGCAGCGTCCCTGGCCGGCTACGCCGCGCTGGATTTCGGAGTCGTGGGCGAAGGCGAGGCGACGATGGCCGACCTGGCCAAGGGGGGCTGGGAACACCCGGCGGACGTGCCGGGCCTCGTCTATCGCGCCGCCGGCGGCGCGA
>Ga0182021_10004994_pt1 | contig 15651 bp, 14 predicted proteins | sample 612E3MmetaG_FD_120493 | JGI IMG/M metagenome (GOLD analysis project Ga0182021, IMG submission 120493) | Permafrost microbial communities from Stordalen Mire, Sweden - 612E3M metaG (Illumina Assembly) | ecosystem: Environmental > Terrestrial > Soil > Wetlands > Permafrost | place: Sweden... | reverse complement strand
CCGAGGAGTAGTAGATCGTCCGCCCGTGCCACATCGGCCACTCGTCCGGGCCCTTCCAGTCGGCGATCTTCTCGGACACGTTCTTCTTGAAGTCGTACATCCAGATGTCGGGGGAGTTGCCGCCGCGGTAGCGCTTCCAGGTGCGCCGGTCGTACTCGGGGAAGACGTAGGCGAGCTGGTTGGCGTCGGGGGAGAAGGCGCCGAAGCCGGCGATGGGCAGCGGCAGCAGCTCCTCGAAGCCGCCCTGCGCCGGCACCTTGAAGAAGCGGGTGAAGCGCTGCGGCGCCGAGGCCCGGCGCGAGCGAAACAGGATGGACTTGCCGTCCGGGTACCAGTCGACCAACTGGTCGACGTCGGGGTGCCAGGTCAGGCGGGTGGGCTCGCCGCCCTCAGCGGGGATGGTGAAGACATCGGTGTTGCCATCGTACTGGCCGGTGAAAGCGACGGTCTTCCCGTCGGGCGAGAACTTGGGCAGCAGCTCCGTGCCCTCGTGCGAGGTGAGGCGCCGGGCGAGGCCGCCCGCGCGGGCGACGCTCCACAGGTCGCCGGCGTAGACGAACACGATCCTGTCACCCTGGATGTCGGGCTGGCGCAGCAGGCGGCACTCTTCGAGCGCGGCTGCCGGCGCGGCGAATCGCAGGAGAGAGGCCAGCGCGAGCCCCAGGACTGCGGGCACCAGACGGAACCTCATGACGGGAGACCCTCCTTTGGAGAGATGGTGGGCTGGAGAATGCCGCGCCATTGTCGGGGGCGCAGTCGGGGGCGGCAACTGACCCTCGACGAGCGCGGCAGCCAGCCCCGCCAGCGCACGAATTCCGGGCCCCGTGGTCGTCCCGCGCCCGGGGGTTGCTACGTCCCCACGCCGGATGGGGTTGCGCGGAATCCACGGGTCCCCGCCGAGCCTCCTCAAGTCCGGACCCCCGCTCGCCGATAACACCGCAGGCCACCTACACATAGGGCCGTCCCAGGGAGCGGGTCCATTCATGCACGTCAATGCCCGATCGGAGCACGACACGGAAGACGTCGTTCGCACGCCGGAGCAGGAAGCGGCGACGCGCGCGGCCGGCGTGTGGGTGAATCACCTGGCCCGCACGCTCAAGACCTGCCGGCTCTACGACGCGAACAACCCCACCGTCATCCGCTTCCGCGAGGAGCTGGCGCAGGCGCTCACGCGCGTCCTCGAGGAGCACGGGGCCCTGACGCTCAACTTCACCTCCGACGACGTGCTGTGCGAGGAGCAGTCGCTCTACCCGGCGCGCTCGCGCGACGACAACCTCGCGCTGCCCTTCTACCGCGACGGCATTCATGCCATCAGCTTCTTGCCCGGCATCGCGCCAGACGAGATCGAGACGTTCCTCGACGCACTCCTGCAGGTCAGCGGCCAGAACGTGGGCGAAAACGACCTCGTGACGCTGCTGTGGGAGTCGCATCTCCAGCACATCGACGTGGACTACGTGCCCGCCGAGGGCGACATGGGCGGTGGCGACGCATCCGACGCGGTGGATGTCGTGCCCTGGCCGACGCCCCGTGAGCCGTCGGGCGAGGAGCCGGAGTCCAGGTCCGACCCGGAGGCCGAGGGCGCCGAAGGGCGCTCCGACGACTGGACCATCGGTGACCTCACGGTCGAGGTCGAAGCGGGCTTCGCGGAGCTGGAGTCCCTGGCGCCCGCCGAGACGCTGCGCTTCCTCGACGAGTACCAGGCCGAGCACGAGGTGCCGCTCACGACCGCCACCATCGCGATCTCGAGCGCGTTCCTGAACGCCGGCGTCGGGCCCGCCGACAAGGCCGAACTGGCGCGCTTCCTGCCGCGGGTGCTGCGCCAGACCACCACCGCGGGCGCCTGGACCGAGGCGCGCCACTGCCTGGCGCTGCTGCGCAAGTGCGGGCGCCACTCGGAGTGGCCGCTCGAAGGCTTCGCGCAGGAGCTGTTCCAGCCGATCTCGGTGTCGAACGTGGTCGAGAAGCTCGATCAGCAGGAGGCGCCCGCGCTGGCGGAGTTCGTCGTGCTCGCGCGCGATCTGGGCTCGCCCGCGGTGGACTGGCTCAACCTGGTGCTGGCGGAGAGCCAGCAGCGGCGCACGCGCCGCGCGCTGGCGGAGGCGATCGCCGATTTGTGCCGCGACGACCCCGAGCGGCTCGCGCCGTGGCTGGCGGACCCGCGCTGGTACGTGGTGCGCAACATCGTGCACATCCTGGGCTGGATCGGCGGCGACCGGACCATCGGCCTGCTCGAGACCGCGATGCGGCACCCGGAGCCGCGCGTGCGCCAGGAGGTCATCGCGGCGCTGGGCCAGGCCGACTCCGATCGGGCGCGTCCGCTGCTGCTCGATGCGCTCGTCGGGGCCGACGCGCGCACCTTCTGCTCGGTGCTGCATCAGCTCTCGGTGGCGCGCGACGCGCGCACTGCGGGCGTGCTGATCGGCCACCTGGTGGACCCGGCCTTCGAGCAGCGGCCCCTCGAGGTGCGGCGGGCGGTCTACTCGGCGCTCGCGGCGACCGGCGGCGACGAGATCATGCCGGACCTTGAACAGGAGCTGCACAAGGGCAACTGGTTCTCGCGCTACCAGGAAGCGCACCGCCAGGCGGTGGCGCGCTGCGTCGCCCGTCTCGGCACGCCGCTCGCGCGGGCCGTGCTGGAGCGCGGGGCGCGCTCGAGGCGGGCGCCGGTGCGCAAGGCCTGCCTCGACGCTCTGGCGGGGGTGGACGACCATGAGTGAGAGCCTGTCGCGCAGCGGGGCGCCGCGCTCCGGCGACGCCGACAGCGGGCGCCTGCTCGCGATGGGGCCGCAACTCCTCGTGCGCTTCTCGGCGCTGCTGCGCACCGCGCGCACGCACGACGTCTCGAACCAGGCGTTCCGGCGCCAGCTCCAGGACTTCATGGACGTGCTCCTCCGGGCGATGGAGGAGGAGGAGGAAGTCGCACTGGCCACGGTGGCCGACTACTTCTATCTGAACGGCGTGCGTGTCAAGGCCAGCGCGGCGCTGCTGACCGTCTATCACTCGCTCATCGAGGAGTTCGAGCGCCGCGCGCTGGGTGGCGTGCGCTTCCTGCAGGGCGTGACGCCGGCCGAGATCGAGCGCTTCCTCCAGCTGTTCATGGCGGCCGAGGACGCGACGCTGGCGGAGCGGCTGCCGGAGGCGATGGCGGAGGCGAGCATCGACCACATCCTGCCCGTCCCCGCGGCCGACCTGGACAAGCAGGACCTCACCCGGGCGCTCGAGGATGACCAGAACCCGGTCGGCGAGCGCGGCCGCGCGAAGAAGATGTTCTGGCGCGCGGTGCTCGGCACCAAGCGCATCGTGGTGCGCGCGGCGCAGACCGGGCGGCCCGACCTGCGACAGGCCAAGCGCCTGGTGCAGCCGGTGGTGGACAGCATCATGAAGAACGAGTACTCGATCGTAGGTCTCACCGCGCTCAAAGAGCACGACGAGTACACGTACGTCCACTGCGTCAACGTGAGCGTGCTCTCGGTGAGCATGGGGCAGGCGCTCGGGCTGCCGCGCCAGGCGCTGGCCGATCTGGGCGTGACCGCTCTGTTGCACGACATCGGCAAGGTCGCAGTCCCCGGCGACGTGCTGCGCAAGCCCGCGAAGCTCACGACCGACGAGTGGAACCTCATCCAGCGCCATCCGCTCGAGGGCGCGAAGATGATGTTCCGCATGTCGGGGCTCTCGACCCTGACGCTGGACGCCATGCGCGTCTGCCTCGAGCACCACATGAACTTCGACATCACGGGCTACCCCGACGTCGGGCAGGAATGGGCGCAGGCCACCATGACGCGCATCGTCGCGGTCGCGGACTGCTTCGACGCCATGACCGCGCACCGCGCCTACCACCAGCGGCCACGCACCCCCTTCGAGGGGCTGCAGTACCTGCTCGGGCCTGCCCGCGTGCAGTTCGACCCCGCGGTGCTGTGGTCGCTGGTGCGCACCGTGGGGCTCTACCCGGCGGGCTCCGTGCTGCTCACACAGTCGAACCACGTCGTGCTGGCGGTGAGCCCGAATCCCGACGACCTGCGGCGGCCGTTCTGCCGCGTGCTGGTGCGGCCGGACGGCACCTCGCTCCCCGAGGACGCCGAGGAGACCTGGGACCCGATGCCGCAGAGTGAGAGCGTGCAATGGGTGCTGCGTCCCGACGACACGACGATCAACGCGCAGGAGCAACTCGCGGCGTAGGGGGAGTGGCTCCGCGGCGTGCCCGGCCTCCGGCCGCGCCGGCTCCGGGGCCGACGAACGGGCGGCCGTCGCTGGACGACCGCCCGTCGCTGTGGATCCGCCGCGCGGCCTTGGACGCTCCCCAGCTCCAACCGCTCTCGCCCGGACCCACTCGCTCGATCGGGGCTGCTCCCGGCCGCGCCGCTTCTCCGACGCGACGCTCGCAGCCCGGCACCCTCATTCGTCCCAGTCGTCGTTCCTTGCCGGGTCGTCCCGGTCCTGGTCGTCCCGGCTGTACCAGCGGCCGTCGCGCCAGTCCCAGGTGTCCACGGAACGCCCGCTGTGGACCTCGATGACCTCGGCCCGGCGCGGGTGCCGGTGGTAGTACAGGTGCTCGTCGTAGGCCTCGATCGTGTCGAAGCTCTCGCGGCAGTACGGGTCGTAGTACTCGTACACCGGCGGTGGTGCGCTCGACAGCACGCTGCCCAGCACCAGCCCACCGATGAAGCCGGCGATCGTCCCGGCCTCCGAGTGACGCTCGATGAAGCAGGGCCCGCGATGCGCGACGCGGACCACGCTACGACCGCGGAAGACCTGGCCTCCGCGCTTGTAGCGCGCGTGGTCGCGGTCCGCCATGGCGGCGGGAGCGAGCGAGGCGCTCGCGAGGGCGACGAGCAGGAGCACTCCGAGTGCGCGGTTCGCGATCGAAAGACGATTCATGGCCACCTCCGCTGGCGATCTCTGGAAGGATCTCCTCCGGGAAAAGCACGGGGTGTGCCACGCGGACAGTGGGAGGGCGGCCGGCTGGCGCGCAAGGGGTTGCAGGTCGGCGCGTGCGTGGGGGGGACCGGTGCGTGCGGGTCTGCTGTGGTCGGCGCGCCACAGTGGGCGCCCGGACGCCGCGGACGAAGCGCCGCGCCGCCCGCGCCACCGGTCAAGGGCTGGTCATCCAGTCGACGCGCACGCCGGGCTCGGGCAGGACCCGGCCGAGGTTCCAGACCCACGCCCGCACTCCCCTGTCGAGCGGTTCGAGCCACAGCACGCCGGTACCCGGATGGGCGTGCGCGTACGCCGCGGCGTCGTCGCGACCCTGCACCAGGAGCGCCTCGGCCAGCGCGCGGGCGTGCAGGGCGGAACGCTCCACCACCGTGACCGAGGCCTCACCCAGCGGTAGCTGGCCCGTGCGCGGGTCGAGGACACGCGCGGTCCCCTCGCGGCCGGACAGCGCGGTCGCGACGGCGGCGTTCGAGACCATGAGCGTCATCATCGCCCGCCCGGGGTCGGCCGGGCCGGGGATCGCGGCGGACCAGGCGTCATAGTTCGTGTAGGCGAGCACGTCGCCGCCGAGCTCGAGACGCGCCCGCACGATGCCGCGTTCGCGCAGCACCCCCGCCACGCGCTCGAGGAGGACGCCGCGGGCGACCGCGCCCAGGGCCACCTCCATGCCGGGCCTCACGAAGCGCGCGGTGCGGGTGGCGGGGTCGAGCAGGAGCAGGCGCCAGCCCACGAGCAGGCGCGCCGCGGCCAGGTCGCTCGCCTCGGGCACGCCTCTGCCGCCGCGCCGATCCCACGCCCGCAACAGCGGGCCGCCCGTCGGGTCGTACGCGCCGTCGGTCTCGCCGGCCAGCGCGGCGGCGGCTTCGAGCGCGGCGTAGAGGTCCGCGGAGCAGGCGACGCGTCGCTCGGCGGCGGTGCGGTTCAGGCCCGCCAGCTCGCTCGCGCCATCGTCCGGCGCGAACACCCCTGCGAGCTGCCGCGCCTCCTCGAACGCCAGATCCAGCGCGGCCGCGACGTGGACGGTGTCCGTCACGCTCCCCCGGCTCGCGGCGGCGATGCTCAGCACGTCGCCCAGGACCTGCGCGGAGCGCTCGAGGCGCGGTCCCGTGGCGACGGCGGCGCGGTTCCCCCCGCCGGTCCGTCCTGCCGCGAGCGCGGGCGAACGGGTCGAAAGCAAGGCCAGCAGGAGCAGGGCGAAACGGGCGGACCGGCGCGTGAGACGTGGATCCATCGGGCGGGCACCTCCAGACGAGGGGTGCATCGGCAGATTGGCCAGCGGAATCGAGGGGATCAACCGGAGCGCCTCCGTCGGGAGGTGACGCCCGGCTGCGGACCCGAGCGGGCCGCGGGCTCCACGCCGAGCGGGCCGTGGGGCGCCCGGCCCGCCTCGCCGAGCGCGCGGCGGAGCAGGAACTCGATCTGCCCGTTCAGGCTCCGCAGGTCGGCGGCGGCCCACTTCTGGAGCGCGTCGAAGACCTCGGGGGTCAGCCTCAGCAGGAACGGCTTCCGCTCCGCCACGCCACCGCCTACTGGTACAGCGTCCCGGTGTTCACCACCGGCTGTGTGTGCCGGTCGCTGCACAGCACGACCAGCAGGTTGCTGACCATGGCGGCCTTACGCTCGGTGTCCAGCTCGACGATCTGCTTGCGGGCCAGCTCCTCGAGCGCCATCTCGACCATGCTGACCGCGCCCTGCACGATGCGCGAGCGCGCCGCGATGATCGCGCCCGCCTGCTGACGCTGCAGCATGGCGCCAGCGATCTCGGAGGCGTAGGCGAGGTGGCTGATGCGCGCCTCGAGCACCTCGACGCCCGCCTGGGAGAGGCGGTCCTGGATCTCCTTCTTGAGCAGGTCGGCCACCAGGAGCGTGCTGCCGCGCAGTGAGATCACGCCCTCTTCGTGGGCGTCGTACGGGTGCAGCGTCGCCAGGTTCCGCAGGGCCGCCTCGCTCTGCACGTGGACGAAGTTCTCATAGTTGTCCACGTGGAAGATGGCCTCGGCGGTGTCCACGACCCGCCACACCACGACCGCGGCGATGTCGATGGGGTTGCCGTCGTGGTCGTTCACCTTGAGCTTCGCGCTCTCGAAGTTGCGCACGCGCAGGGAGACGCGGCGGCGGTTCGTGAGCGGGTTCACCCAGTAGAAGCCCTGGTCGCGCACGGTGCCGAGGTACGTGCCGGCGAGCTGCACGACCTGTCCCTCGTTCGGGTTCACGATCTGGAGGCCGGCGAAGCAGACACCGTCCACCACGAGCACCAGCAGCGACACGACCAGCAGGGGGACATTCTGGGCACGAGCGGCCAGCGTGATGCCGAAGACGGCCAGTACGAGCACGGCGACGAGCACCAGCAGCATCAGCCACCCGGACGAGGCCAGCACCTTCTTCTCGCGGAACATGATCCCTCCTTTCGGGATGTCAGAATGATATCACTACGATAGCTCGTGTCAAGGGAGCCCGAAGAGGGGCTCGGGGGCGTCGGGAGGGCACACGGCAGCGGGGGCGGGGGGCACGGGCCGAGGGGCGGGGGCCATTCCGCGAACACGGATCCGCGCTGTGCGCGGGTACCCCGCGGCAACATCCTGTCGCCGCCGGGCGCCTACCGCATGTCGGCCGGCCAGCCTCCTGCCGACGGACCGACCGACCCACCTTCGGTGGGTGCCCGGCGTTCGCTCCATGGCCCCCGCCTCCTCGGCTCCGTGCCCCGGCGACCGCGAGTCCTCCGCAGGTTCACGCAATGGCGACTGCTGCGTTAGATTCCCCGGCGTGACGGGCACGACCATGGACCGCGTCTTCGTGGAGTGCAGCGCCCTGGGCTTCCAGGCGGTGCTGACCATCCTCCTGGCGCTCGCCTACCTGTGGCTGTGGCGCCGCCAGCACCGGCCCTATTTCCTGACCTGGTCGCTGGCCTGGACGTTCTACGCCGCCCGCCTGGCGTTCATGTCGGCGTTCCTGGTCGAGCGCCAGATCGTCTGGCTCTTCGCGCACCAGGCCTGCACCGACCTGGTCGCGCTCCTGCTGCTGCTGGCCGCCGTGCAGTTCTCGCGCGGTGTGGCGTGGCGCGCGCGCTACCTGTGGCTCGGGGCGGTCGCCCTGGCCTGGTCGTACGCCGCCATCTACCGCATCGGCAGCATGGAGGTGGCCAGCACGTCGGCGGCGGCGCTGCTCTTCGCCGTGACGCTCTGGACCTCCATCCTGTTCTGGCGCTACCAGCGCGCCACCGGCTCCGGTCCGGCCCTCCTGCTGGCCTGGATCTTCCTGCTCTGGGCGCTGCACCACCTCGACTACCCGCTGTTGCGCAGCTTCGGCACCGCGACCTTCTATACCGTGTTCGTGGACGTGCTCATCATCGTGGCGGTGACCATCGGTACCCTGTTCCTGGTGCTGGGGGAGGAGCGCCGCAAGCTGGCCATGCGCACCACCCAGCTCGAGCAGCTCACGCGGCTGCTCCTGCGCGCGCAGGAGGACGAGCGCCGCCGCATCGCCCGCGAACTGCACGACGAGGCCGGGCAGGTGCTCACCGCGGTCAAGATCGAGCTCGACCTGGACGGTCGCAAGGAGGCGAGCGAGATGGTGGCCCGCGCGCTGGCGCAGGTGCGCGACCTGAGCAACCTGCTGCGGCCGAGCGTGCTCGACGACCTTGGTCTGCTGCCCGCGCTGCGCGCGATGGCCGAGGACTTCACCCGGCGCACGCACATCGACGTCGCGCTCGCGATCGGCGAGGGCCTGCGCGGCTTCACGCCCGAGCAGGAGGTCGTCATCTACCGCGTGGCGCAGGAGGCGCTCACCAACGTCGCGCGTCACGCCGGGGCCCGCCAGGTGCGCGTCGGGCTGCAGGGCGGGGACCGCCAGCTGCGCCTCACAATCGAGGATGACGGCCGCGGGGCGGCGGGCGAACCGATCCCGCAACTCGGCCTGCTCGGCATGCGCGAGCGCGTCACCGCCCTCGGCGGTACACTGGCGATCGCCGCGTCGCCCGCGCAGGGCTTCCGGCTCGAAGCCCTCATCCCGACAGGAGCCACGCCGTGAGCGAAACCGTCCGCATCCTGCTCGCCGACGACCACACCCTGGTGCGGGCCGGCGTGCGCCGCATCCTGGAAACTCAGCCCGGCATCACGGTGGCGGGCGAAGTCTCGGATGGCGACGCGGCGCTCGATTTCCTGCGCGCGAGTCCCGTGGACGTGCTGGTGCTCGACCTCACCATGCCCGGCACCGACGGCTTCGAGGTGCTGCGGCAGGTGAAGGCGACGCTGCCGGGCATGAAGGTGCTGGTGCTCACCATGCACGCCAATGCCGAGTACGTGGCGCGCGCCGTGCAGGACGGGGCCGACGGCTACCTGCTCAAGGACTCGGCGGTGCAGGACCTGGTGGCGGCGATCGCGGCGGTGCAGGCCGGCCGCGCCTACTACAGCCCGCCGGTGCAGCGCGCGCTGTCGGAGTTGCTGCGCGCGCACTCGGCGCCGCCGCGCCCGATGGACACGCTGACCGACCGCGAGCGCGAGGTGCTGCGCCTGGTGGTGAAGGGGCTCTCGACCAAGGAGATCGCCTCGCAGCTCGACATCAGCACGCGCACGGTCGAGACGCACCGCGCGAACCTGATGCGCAAGCTGAACCTCAAGTCGGTCGCGCTGCTCACGCAGTTCGCGATCCGCGAGGGACTGGTCCAGAAGCCGTAGCGGGGCGGGCGGCCCGGCCCGGACCTAGTCACGCGTCAGCGCCTCGATCGTCTCCCGGTGCGCCGGCCAGCGCGCGGCGAGGTCCTCGCGGCGGCCGAGCTCGAAGTCGGCGGCGTCGAAGCCGGGCGCCACGGTGGTGCCGAGCAGGGCCCAGCGCCCGCCCGCGACGAGCCGCGTGCCCTGCCAGGTACCGGCGGGCACCGCGGCCTGCGGGCGCTCGCCCGCCGCGAGATCCGCGCCCAGCCGCAGCACGCGGCCGTCCGCGCCGGGGCCGAGTTGGAGCATCTCCACCGGGTCGCCCAGATAGAAGTGGAAGATCTCGTCCGCGCGCAGGCGGTGCAGCGCCGAGAACGTCCCGGGCTCGAGCAGGTAGTAGATCGCGGTCGCGAGCGGGCGCGGCGAGGTCTGCCCGGGCAGCGTGCCGGACGGGAGCACCCCGCGGGAGCGGTAGGTCTCGGCGAAGGAGCCGCCCTCGGGCTCCAGCGGCTCGAGCGCGAGCAGGCGCTTCACGTCCTCGGCGGTGAGCATCGGTCTCTCCCTCCAGCGAGCGAGGCCGGAGCATGCCCCCGGGCCTCGCACTGCGGCAAGTCGGAGCAGGCGGTCACGGTCTCTTCGCCGCCGGCACGGGCTGCCTCGCAGGCGCTGCGCCCGCCTTCGCCGGCGCCACCTTCCCGTGTGCGCGGCGCAGGTCGGCCGCCAGCTCCTTGATCTCGGTCAGGTCGCGCTGCAACTCGCTCCAGCCGTACCACATCGCGTAGTCGTCGCTGGCGTGGAACGAGCCCTGGAAGGCGCGCATGCGGTGCTCGAGGAACATCACGAACAGCTTCTGCTCGATCACCGTGGGCGCGTCGTGGAAGGTGAGCAAGTCGGGGAACGCGGCGGCGTAGGTCTTCGGTCTGGGCAGCACACCGTCCTGGCAGAGCGCGGCCACGGTCTGGATGCCCCGCGCCATCAGGTGGTCGGCCTGCCGGATCATGTCGTCGCTCTTCGCGAGCTGCTCCTTCGCGTAGGCGGCCGAATGGCAGCCGCCGCAGGTGGCGAGCATCCCGTCGCGCTCCTTCTGCCACGAGGCCTGGTCGAGCCGCGCCACGTCGTCGGCCTTCACCACGTCGAGCCGCGCCGTGGGCTTGCCGGCCGGGTCGAGCACGCCCAGCGCCTGCCGGATGGCGACGCGGTCGGCGGTCCACTGCGGGTGGTCGAAGCCCATGTGGCAGGTCTGGCAGGCCTGCGGCGAGCGCGCCTCGGCGATGGAGAACGTGTGGCGCGTGTGGCAGGCGTCGCAGGACGCCAGGCCGAATCCGCGGCGGTGGTGTGCGCGCTGCCGTGGCAAGTTGCGCACTCGACACCGGCCTCGTTGTGCTTGCTGGCCTTCCAGTCGGCGACGATGCCGGGCGTGATCTTGCCGTGGCAGTCCACGCAACGCTGGCTCGCGGTCTGGGCGGGAGCGGCAGCGGGGAGGAAGAGCAGGAGTGCGAGAGCGGAGAGCAGGGCGGACTTCACGACGGCCTCCTTGGGGTTGGCGTGCCGCGATTCGAGCACATGACCCCGCGCACCGGTCAGGGCTACTTTGGTAGGGGTGCAGGCCGTCCTGGTCGCCGCAGCGGTCCCTCCATCTTGGAATCCGGCCCCGCGCTTCCTATCATGCGGGCGATTCCCGAATGCGGGACCTGCGCGTCCGGCGCACGGAGGAGAGTGGATGCCGCTTCCCCCGCAGCTCCAGCAGGGCACCACCGCCTGGCTTGCCTGGCGGCGCGGCGGGATCGGTGCATCCGACGCGCCCGCCATCATGGGTGTGTCCCCGTGGATGGATCTCGAGACCCTGTGGCTCGACAAGACCGGCCGGCGGCGGGGCGGCTTCTCGAACCACGCCATGCGGCGCGGGCAGAGACTCGAGCCCGAGGCGCGCGCCCTCTACATCCGCACGACCCGCGTGCGCGTCGAGCCCGTGTGCCTCGAGCACGGCGCGCACCCCTGGATGCGCGGCAGCCTCGACGGGATCAGCGCGGACGGCAGCGTCGTGCTCGAGGTGAAGTGCCCGGGCGCGACGGACCACGCCGTGGCTTTGCGCGGCGACGTCCCCGCGAAATACGTCCCGCAACTGCAGCACCTGCTCGCGGTTTCGGACGCGGAGGTCTGCCACTACTGGTCCTACCGCGATGGCGAGGGGACGCTGATCGAGGTTGCGGCCGACCCGGGCTACATCCGCAGGCTGGTCGAGCGCGAACGCGACTTCTGGCAGCACGTCCTCGACGACCGCTGCCCGCCGCCGCGGCGGTTCGAGGAGTAGGGGGGCGCCCGCATTCCGCGCCGTGGTCACGTTCCTGTGACGTTCTCGTGGTCCGCCTCGCGTGGTTGTTGCCCGCCCCCGGGGCCCGTGCTAGGTTCGCGCCGTCTTGCAACGGCTTCGCTTCGGTTCGACGTCGCCGCGGGGCTGGCGCGAGCGGGTGAACCCCGCGCCCGGTGCCGTCCGGCTGCGCCCCACTCATCCGAGGTGCCCATGTCCTCCGTTCGCACACTGACCCTCGCCGACGCGGCGCTGCCCCGTGCCGGTGTCCTCCGCGATGTCGCCCTCATCCTCGCTGCGAGCCTCGTCACGGCCGCGGCCGCCCGCATCGCCGTCCCGGTGCCCTGGTCGCCGGTGCCGCTCACGGGCCAGACCTTCGCCGTGCTTCTCACGGGCGCGACGCTGGGCCTGCGACGTGGGGTGCTCGCGCAGGCGCTCTATCTGGTCGAGGGCGCGATGGGGTTGCCGTTCTTCGCGGGTGGCCTGGGCGGACCGCTGGTGTTCGCGGGGCCATCGGGCGGCTTCCTGATCGCATTCCCGCTGGCGGCGGCCGTCGTCGGCATGCTCGCCGAGCATGGCTGGGACCGGCGCTTCGGCACGATGCTCGCCGCGATGCTGCTCGGCAGCGCGGTCATCCTCGTCTCGGGGCTGGCGGTGCTCTCGCACTTCGTGCCGGAGGACCGGCTGCTGGCCGCGGGCCTGCTGCCCTTCCTGCCGGGTGACGTCATCAAGGCGGCGGCGGCTGCGTTGGTGCTGCCGGCGGCCTGGCGCTTCGTGAACGGGCACCCTCCGAAGGAGGGGCGGAGCTGATCCGGCGCGCGACTGCGAGGACCGGTGCGGCGGCGGGTGTGGGACGGATGGGCTGCGACATGCGCGACAGCGAAGAGACATGAGCCCGGAGAAGAAGCGCGCGGCGAGCGGCCGTGCCGCGAAGCGCCCCGCGAAGAAGCGTTCCGCGAAGAAGCCGGCGCCGGGACTGAAGCTGGTGAGCAGACCGGCGCCCCGCGCGAAGCGCAAGTCCGCGCCCGCCGCGCCGCCGCCGCCTGCGTCCCCGCAGCGCGGGGCCGCCTCGCCGAAGCAACTCCTGCTCCTCGAGCTGGTGCGCGCCTGGGCGCGCGTGCTCGCGGCCACGCAGGGACTCTCGGCGGCGTCCGCCGGGCGGCCCGCGGGTGAGGGGATGTGGACCCTCCGCGAGACCGTGCTCCACCTGCACGCGTGGGATCTCGAGTGGGAGCGCGCGCTCGAGCCCGCCTGCCGCGGCACGCGGCCCGGCTGGCTGGATCACGGCCCCGAAGAGTTGGCCCGCCTCAACCAGGCGCTGCTGGAGCCCCTGCGCCGCCTGTCGTGGGACGAGACGGTGCGTCGGCTGCACGCGGGCCGCACGCGCCTGCTGGAAGCGATCGAGAGTCTGCCCGAAGAACCGGCCGCAATGTGGACACGGGAGCATCCGCTCGGTGAGCTTCTCGCCGCCCTGCCCGAGCACGACCACCACCACGCCGAGGTCATCAAGCGCGCTCGCGCCGAGACCCCACCGCAACCGAGGACACTATGAGACGCCTGGTCCAGATCATCCTCTTCACGCCCGATGTGGAAGCTTCGCGGAAGTTCTACGAAGAGGGCATCGGCCTCTATCCGGTCTACGCAGGTCCTAACTGGACCTCTTACCGCACGGCTGGCGTGACGCTGGCGCTGCACCCGCTCGGGCCCATGCATCAGCGCGAGATCGAGCTCACGTTCGACAGTCCCGACGTGGAGGCCGAGGTCGAGCGTTTCCGGACCTGGGGTCTTCGCCCCGCGGGCGAGATCCAGGACCAGCCCTACGGGACGACCGTGCAGTTCCGCGATCCCGAAGGCAACCTCGTCGCGCTCCGGGCGGGCGGAGACCGCCCGAGCGACGCGGGCCCCGTCATCGGCACGGTCGTCGTCAACGTGCAGGACCTCGATCAGGCGGTGGCCTTCTACCGCGACCGGCTCGGGCTCGCCACCTCGTACGTGAGCCCGCACTGGGTGGAGTTCGAGGCGGGCGACGTACGCCTGGCGGTCCACAAGCGTCCCGCGGGGCTCAGCCACCCGCTGCACGCCGGGCAGCGGATCGCCTTCTGCCTCGAGACCCTGGACCTCGAAGCCTGGGTCGAGGAGGTCAACGGCCGCGACGTCGCCTTCGCGACCGCGCCGACCGAGCAGGACTTCGGCTTCCTGGCCGAGGTGCTCGACCCGGACGGCAACGTGGTCGTGTTCCGCGAGACCGCACCGCCGGAGACGTTCGAGGAGGAGTTGGCGGAGCCCTACGACCAGGATGCGCCAACGCACCAGGTGGCGATGCGCAAGCCCGTGAAGAAGGGCTCGAAGGCGATGAGCCGGCTGGCCGTCCGGCCCGACTACCACGGCGCGAAGATGACGGGGAAGAAGCCGCTCTCGGCCACGACGCGTACGGTGTCCTCGACGCGCGGCGCGGGCCCGGACCACTCGCGCCTCAAGCCGAAGCGCACGGGCGACGAGAAGAAGACCAGGGTCAAGCCCGCGATCGGGCGGCTCAAGAAGGCCGAGCGCCTTTCGGCCACGCGTCAGCGCAGCGACCGCGCGACGGCGAGCAAGAGCCGGCCGGTGAAGCGCGGATCGGCGGGCCGGGGACGGACCGCGGCGAAGCGCGGGGGGCGGGGCAAGAGCTAGCGCCTGCTGGCGCCGTGCCCGCGCGTTCCGTCGGGCGGGCGATCGTGCAGGGCCCGGCGCGGGAGCCGCGCGTGCCCGGGGCAAAGAAGAACCCCGCGGGCACCTGGACCATCCGTCCCCCGAGCGCGATGGCTTCGGCGGTCCCGCGGGGTACAAGGCCGGAGCCCGTCAGAGCGTGATTCAGGCCTGAGCGAACTCCATCCCTGAAACCGGATTCTCCGACATCCAGGGTCGGGCAGGCATGTCTCATCTTTGAGACCCATGGCCTAAGTCCCTTGTCAGGTATAGAATTCCCCCTGTGGCACCGCACCCTGGCTGGTCGGAGCGGCCCCTCGCTGACCTCCGATGGTTCTTCATTGAACGCGGCCCCGGGATTTCCGCCGGGCTGCGCCTCGGGGGAGGCGTCTGCCGGCTTCCACTGCCCTTTCGCGTTCTTCCCGCTCTCCAGTGGCTGGCCGCGTCGACGCCGTGGCGAGTGGCCGACGCTGTCACCGGGTCTTCGCAGTGAACGGGCCGCCCATGAAACCTCACGTGCTTCTGGTCGAAGATGAGGCCGAGCGCGCGCAGGCGATGGTCTGCGCGTTCTCGAAGCACTTCGAGTGCCAGAATGCCTCCACCATCGAAGACGTGATGGCAGTCCTGCCCCGGCGTCTCTGGGGGGCCGTGATCGCGAACTACCGCATGGCCGGAGGGGGGAGTGGCATCGAGGTGCTTCAGGTCGTGCGCGAGACCCTGCCGCGCGCCTTCCGGCTCATCTACAGCGAGGCCCGCTCGCCGAGTTTCCAGCGCGACGCGCAGCGAGTCGTACACTCGCACTTCACTACCGACATGACCGAGCCGGACTTCATCGGTGTCCTCGAACACGCACTCGAGGCCCTGCTCGAGCCGCCCTCACTGGACCTTCCCCCGGACCTCCCTTCGATCCTCACGGAAACCTGGTTGGCCCGGGCACCGATGTCCCGCGAGTTCCTGCGCGCGCTGCGAGCATCCGCCGAGCAGGACACGCCCGTCTACATCTATGGCGAGCCGGGCACGGGCGTGACGCGTGCCGGGAGCACGCTGCGCCAGTGGCGCCGCGAGTGGAAGGCTCGG
>Ga0182021_10004993_pt1 | contig 15652 bp, 16 predicted proteins | sample 612E3MmetaG_FD_120493 | JGI IMG/M metagenome (GOLD analysis project Ga0182021, IMG submission 120493) | Permafrost microbial communities from Stordalen Mire, Sweden - 612E3M metaG (Illumina Assembly) | ecosystem: Environmental > Terrestrial > Soil > Wetlands > Permafrost | place: Sweden... | reverse complement strand
GCGACGGCAGTCACCACCAAATGGGACACACCCGAACTAGGCTGGCGGCATGACGGTGCGTCGAGTGATGGGGATCGAGACGGAATACGGCATCTCGGTGCCGGGCGATCCGACGGCGAACCCCATGTTGCTGTCCGGATACGTCGTCAACGCCTACGCGAGCCTGCGGGGTTCGCGTGGTGGTCGGGCCAGCTGGGACTATGAGGACGAGATGCCGTTGCGTGACGCGCGCGGTTTTGAGATACCTCGACAGTTCGCAGACGCCAGCCAGTTGACCGACGAAGAGGACCCCACGCTGGCCAATGTGGTGCTCACCAATGGTGCCCGTCTTTATGTCGACCACGCCCATCCGGAGTACAGCTCGCCTGAGGTGACCTCACCACGGGCGGCCCTGTGCTGGGACCGGGCGGGGGAGCAGATCATGCTCGAATCGGTCCGGCGTCTGTCGGGGGTGCCGGGCACAGCCGGTGTGAATCTGTACAAGAACAACACCGATGGCAAGGGCGCGTCATACGGTACGCACGAGAACTACCTCATGCGCCGCGGGACGCCGTTCTCGGACATCACCCACCACCTGATCCCGTTCTTCGTGGCTCGACAGGTGATGTGCGGTGCGGGCAGGGTCGGGATCGGTCAGGACTCGACGAACTCCGGGTTCCAGATAGCCCAGCGGTCTGACTTTTTCGAGGTCGAGATTGGCCTTGAGACAACCCTGAAACGTCCCATCATCAACACCCGTGACGAGCCGCATGCGGTAGCCGCGATCTACCGCCGGCTGCACGTGATCATCGGTGACGCGAACCAGTGCGACGTGGCGGGACTGCTCAAGATGGGCACGACCAGCCTGGTTCTGGCCATGATCGAGGACCAGGCCATTGATGTGGACCTCACTGTCCGCAAGCCTGTGGCCACCCTGCACGCGGTCTCGCACGACCCCGGTCTGCGGGAGCTTATCGAGCTTCGCGACGGGCGCACCATGACTGCTGTCCAGCTTCTCTGGATCTACTACGAACAGGCCGACCGCTACCTGCAGGCGCGCAATCCCGGGGCCATCGACGAAGACACCGCAGAGGTGATGTCGCGCTGGGCCTCGGTACTTACCAAGCTCGAGCGCGACCCGATGGAGTGCGCTCGGGAGATCGACTGGGTTGCCAAGCTTGCCCTCCTGCAGGGGTACCGGGACAGGGATGGACTCGACTGGTCAGATCACCGGCTCAAGGCCATCGACATCCAGTGGTCGGACATTCGCCCCGAGAAGGGCCTTTTCCACCGGCTTGCCGATCGTGGTCGCATCGAGTCGCTGACCGAGGATGCGGCGGTCAAGGCGGCCATCACCAACCCGCCCGAGGACACCCGCGCCTACTTCCGAGGTCGCTGCCTGGAGAAGTACTCAGCCCAGATCGCGGCTGCGTCCTGGGACTCTGTGATCTTCGACCTGCCGGGCCAGAGCGCCTTGCAACGGGTCCCCATGCTCGAGCCCCTGCGCGGTACCCGTGAGGGTGTCGGCGATCTGATAGATCGCAGCCCCGACGCAACAACACTTTTGCGGGAGTTGGCCGCCGCCAACGGTTGACAGCGGGTTAGGCTGCAAAAGACGAACGTTTTCCGGTGTTCTTATCTGAGTAAGGCCGGTGCCGGTCCCGATCAAAGCCTGTGGAGGAACAGATGCCAAGCCAGGAGCACAGAGCACCCCAGCGTCGCGAGGACGCCCCGGACGAAGAGCCCGAGCCCACTGCCGCTACCCCCGAGGCAACGGCCCGCAAGGATGCGCTCGATGATGACATTGACAGCGTCCTGGACGAGATCGATGGTGTTCTCGAATCCAACGCTGAAGAGTTCGTGCGCGGTTTCGTGCAGAAGGGTGGCCAGTGAACCTGCGCTCTGGGGGCGGCGAAGGACGTTTGCCCGCAGCTTTCATGACCACTGGTTCCTCGTCCTTCACCGAGTTCATCGGCGTGCACTCTCCCGAGTTGCTGCCGTCACGGCGTCCGCTGCCGCTCAGTGGCACCTTTGACCTTCCGCACGGTACGACGATCGTGGCATTGACCTATGGCGGTGGAATCGTGATGGCCGGGGACCGCCGGGCCACTATGGGCAACCTGATAGCCAACCGCGACATGGAGAAGGTGTTCGCCGCGGACCAGTACTCGGCCGTGGGGATTGCCGGTACGGCGGGTCTGGCCATCGAGATCGTGAAGCTGTTCCAGGTCGAGTTGGAGCATTACGAGAAGATCGAGGGCACGCTGCTCTCCCTTGAGGGCAAGGCGAACCGGCTGGCGACCATGATCCGCTCGAACCTCGCGATGGCGATGCAGGGTCTGTCCGTGGTTCCGATGTTCGCCGGCTTCGATCTGCCCTCCATGACTGGCCGGATCTTCTCCTATGACGTCTCGGGCGGCTGTTACGAGGAACATGACCACCACAGTGTGGGTTCGGGCTCCTTGTTCGCCCGAGGTTCGATGAAGAAGCTCTGGCACCCTGGCATGGACTCGTCCGCGGCGATCCGGGTGGCTGTAGAAGCGCTCTACGACGCCGCCGACGACGACTCAGCCACAGGGGGTCCCGACCTGAGCCGGCGGATCTGGCCGACGCTGGCCGTCGTGGATGCCGAAGGGCTGCGATTCCTGGATGACGACTCCCTGGCCGCCGTGGTCGAGCAGATCGTCGCCGACCGCCGTGGCAACCCCGGAGGTGCCCGATGACCATGCCGTTCTACGTCTCGCCCGAGCAGCTCATGAAGGACCGGGCGGACTACGCCCGCAAGGGCATCGCTCGAGGTCGCTCCGTCGTGGTCCTGGGCTACGACCGCGGGATCGCCTTCGTAGCCGAGAACCCCTCTCGAGCCCTGCACAAGGTGTCTGAGATCTACGACCGGATCGCCTTTGCCGCAGCCGGCAAGTACAACGAGTTCGAGAACCTGCGCGTGGCTGGCGTCCGCTACGCCGACCTGCGTGGCTACTCCTACGACCGCAGCGATGTCACCGCGCGAGGTCTGGCCAATGCCTACGCTCAGACGTTGGGCACGGTGTTCACCCAGGAGTCCAAGCCCTACGAGGTCGAGATTGTTGTGGCCGAGGTCGGCCAGAGCGCCGAACAGGATCAGATCTACCGCCTGACCTATGACGGTTCGGTTGCCGACGAGCAGGGTTTCATCGCCATGGGCGGCGCCGGAGAGCAGATCACCGCTGGTCTGCAGGAGCGGTGGACGCCGGGCATGAGCCTGGGCAACGCTCTGGGCCTGGCTGTCGACCTGTTGCGCCAAGATCCGGCAGGTGGGCCAGAACGCACTCTCACGCCAACCCAGCTCGAGGTCGCGGTGCTCGACCGGGCGCGCCCTCGGCGCACCTTCCGCCGTCTGGTGGGGCCGTTGCTGGACGCACTGCTCAGCAGCGAGGACTCCACGATGGACCTGCCTGCCGACGATGACCCGGCGCCAGGTCGACATGACACGCTGACCGGCAAGCGCAAACCCCCCCAGCGGCCCAAGCCGGATCCTTCATGACCATCGCGGTCACCGGTGCCACCGGTGACCTCGGCGGCCGGGTCGCCCGTGAGCTGGCTAGCCGAGGCGTCCAACAGCGGTTGATCGTTCGTAACCCCACCATGGCGCCGCGGCTGCCGGGCGCGGAGGTTGCCGTCGCGGAATACGAGGACTCCGAGGCGATGGCCAAGGCCCTTGACGGCGTGGGGACCTTGTTCCTCGTGTCCGGCCGTGAGGACCCTGATCGGATCTCGTTGCACCGCAAAGCCATCCAGGGTGCTCGTCTGGCGGGAATCGAGCGCATCGTCTACACCTCGTTCATGGGTGCCGCCCCTCACGCCACCTTTCCGTTCGCCCGAGACCACAGCGCCACCGAGTTGGCGATCAGGGCGGCGGGGATCAGCCTGACCTCGATGCGCAACTCGCTGTATGCGGACGTTGCGCCCCATTTCGTGGGGACCGACGGAGTGATTCGGGCCCCGGCTGGGCACGGTCGCCTGGCTTGGGTGGCTCGCGGCGACGTGGCCCGGCTGGCGGCCGTGCTGTTGGTCGAGCCCGGCCATGAAGGGCAGATCTATGACGTGTCAGGTCCTCACGCGATCGACCTGCAAGAGACCGCCCGCATTCTGACCAAGGCGACGCGCCACGCGATTACCTACCAAGCAGAGACCCTGGACGAGGCCAGAGCCTCCCGCGCAGGCAATCCCGACTGGCTCGTCGAGGGCTGGATCGGCTCTTACCTGATGCTCGACACCGGTGAAGGCTCGGTGACCAGTCACACGATCGAGCACCTCACCGGTCGGCGTCCAATGACTCTTTCTGAGTTCCTTGCCGCCGAACCTGAGTCCTTCGCCCATCTAATGGGCTGATCACCGACCAGCTCAGGGATAGCAGATCAATCCAACGCGGCTGGCTGATCCCTGAAGAACCGGCCAGCCGCGGTGACGTGCTTGGCAATTAGCTCTTGGCGCCGACAGTCTGGTTCGGGCCAGCCTTACGGTCATCGGCTGCGGTGGCCGTCGGCTCGGCAGTACCAGCCTTTTGCACCTTGGTGGCTGCAGCAGCGGCCTTGGACTGGTCGCCAGCAGTAGCGCCAGTAGTCGCCTTGGGCTGGCTGGCAGCAGGCTCGGCCATTTCCAACGCGTTTCCGACCGCGACACCACCCAGGGCTGCGAGCATCTGGCGGACATTGCTGAGCTGGGCGTTGATGCTGTCGCGACGTTGGGTCGCGGCAGCCAGCTCGCGCTCGGAGTCGCCCCGGATGCGCTCAGCTTTGGTCTTGGCTTCAGAGACCAGGGTGTGCGCGTGGTTCATCGCCTGCTCCAACTGCTGTTCGGACCTGGTTGAGGCTTCCTGCTGTGACTGCTCGGACTCGACGCGGGTTTGTTCCGACTGCAGCCGGACAGTGGCCAGCTGCTGCTCTGCGGCGGTGACTTCGGCCGCGAACTCCAACGCCGAGGCGTCCCGGCGGGCCGCAAGGGTGGTCTCGAAGTCGACCGCTGCGCTCGCAGACTTGGCGCGGGAGCGCTCGTACACGGCTTCGGCTTCTTCGCGCCGGGCCATTGCCTGGCGGTCTGCGTCATCCATGACGCTGTCGGCCTGACGTTTGGCATCCTCCATGAAGCGAGCGGCCTCGGCCTTGGCGGCGCTGCGCATCTCCTCTGCGTAGTGTTCGGCGTCCCGACGGACAGCCAGTGCGCTTTCATCGGCCAGAGCGTGATGGTTCGCCGCGTCTGCCTCAGCCCGTGACCTCAGCTCGGCGGCTTCCTTGTCTGCCAGCGTCAGCATCGAGCCGATGCGTTCGCCGAGAGTCGCATAGGTGGGCGCTGATGCCTTCATCTGCTCCTCCTCGAGCGTCCGGGCCCGCTGGACGTGACGTTCCACCTCGTTCCTGAGCTGGCTATGAGCAGCCTCGAGCTTGCTGACCTCAATGGTGCGCTCGGCAGCCTCCTGGCGTGCTGCCGCAGTGGCCTTGGCCAGCTCGTGAACATGGGTGTCCACTTGGGCGGGGTCGTATCCGCGAAGGACGCTGCGGAAGTGGGTGCTGGAATCGGTCATCGGGTTCCTGTCGTGGCGTTGGCGGTGGGGGAGAGGTTGGGTCTTGCGTCTTCGGGAGTGGCATCGCATTCTTGCGCGGCCGTTTTGGAGACCCCGGCAGCCATCGCAGAATGCTCGGGCACGGCAAGGGCCTCGATCACCCCTGAGAGATGGCCAAGCTGTGCTGTGATGTCATCGCGTCGGTCGGCCAGGACCTTGACCTCCGCGCGTGCCTTCGTGAGCATCTCGCGGGCCTCGGCCCGGCTGGTGTCGGCGTCGGCTCGAGCCGACGCGAGGGTCGCGCTTGCCTCGTCGCGGACCGCTCGGCGGTGTTGGTGGGCCTCGGTCTGAAGTTGAGATACCGCTTCTGCAGCCCGCTCACGCAGCAGTCTGGCTCCGTTCTCGGCCTCGTCAAGTCGTCGCTGGCCTCGCTCGAGCGCCGCCTTTGCGGTCAGGTCTGCCTCGGTGACGACCCTTTCGGCATGCGCCCGAGCGTGTTCTCGGGTGAGCATGGTGTCCTTGTCGGCGGCTGCGAGAATGGCATTGGCCTGGGCGCGCAGCCGCTTGGCCTCAGCTGCGGCCTCGGCCACATCGGTTCGTACCCGCAGAGAGACACGAGATATGAGGTCCCGCAGCTGACGGCGACGGGTGGCCATATGGATGGAAGTGGCTTCATGGTCTGCCAGGCGCAGCCGATCGGCTTCGACTTTGGCGCTCAACAGCAACGAGGCGATGGTTTCCTCGGTCCAGTGCAACTGTTCGGCGGCATCACCGAGGACCCGCTCGGCCTCGGCGTTGGCGGCCTCGCGGATAGAGGCGACCTCGGCGGCTGTGGTTGACCTGAGCTCGGCCGTCTCGGAGCGTGCATTGTCGAGCTCATGGCTGGTCAGGTCATGGGTTGCGCCGGCTTCGGCGTTGGCCCGTGAGAGGAGCTCGTTCGAGGTGGCCTGCGCGGCGGTGCGGATCGAGGATGCACGCTGGGTGGCCTCCTCAACCAACTGTGCCAGCTCGGCGCTGACCTGGCTCTGGTGGGACTCGATCCGCGCCGCAGACTCGGACAGAAGTGTCGTGTTGTCCTTGCGTACCCGCTCGAGCTCGGTGGTCGCCAGGTGCCGCAACCGCAGGTCCTCGACCTTGGCGCTGTTGCGGATCTCGTCGGCCTCAGTATGCGTGCTGGCAAGGAGGCTCTCGCTGGTTAGATCGGCGGCGGCGGCGACCAAAGTCGCCTGGTCGGAAGCGTCTGCCACCAGCTGGGCCGCCTCTTGTTGCGCCTCATGCAACCGGGCCACAGCCGATCGCTGGGCACTGAGGGCGTCCTCGTGAACATTTGAGGCATCGATCAGCAGGCGTCTGGCCTCGTCGTGCGCCGCGTTGGCCTCCGCGCGCAGTGCGGCGACCTCCGCCTCAACCTCCGAGCGAAGGTGATCGGCGATGACCTGCGCCCGGGACAACAGCCCGAAGGCGGTCGGGCTGGACAGTTCGGGGCTCGGGACGGCGTCTTGCGACGACTCGTCGAGGGCTCCTGGTGGTGCTGTCACGCGTCCCATGATCCCACGGTATTTTGCTGCCAAGGTCCGTTTGTCCTGAAGGGAACGGGGCCACTGGGTGGACCGGTGCTCGGCCCGACAGCGGTGGGCGGCGTGCCCGCCCGGTTTGTCCTCTATTGTGTGGAAACCGAAAACCGCTGAGGAAGGGCTGTGCCCAACCCCTTACCAGGTTGGCGGCCACTCCTTAGAGTGAGGTCATGGATCGCCGCATCTTCGGTATCGAGAACGAGTACGGGGTTACGTGCACGTTTGACGGTCAGCGACGGCTGACTCCCGACGAGGTGGCGCGCTACCTCTTCCGCAAGGTCGTGTCGTGGGGGCGGTCGTCAAATGTCTTTCTTGCCAACGGCTCCCGGCTGTATCTCGACGTGGGCAGCCACCCCGAGTACGCCACACCCGAATGCGACGACGTCCGGCAGCTGGTCACCCATGACAAGGCCGGAGAGCGCATTGTCGAGGGACTCGTCGCCGACGCCCAGCAACGAATTGCCGATGAGGGTGTGGCCGGGGAGATCTATGTCTTCAAGAACAACACCGACTCCGCCGGCAACTCCTACGGCTGTCATGAGAACTACCTGGTCGGGCGGGCCGGAGAGTTTCAGAGGCTGTCCGACATTCTGATTCCGTTCTTGGTCAGCCGACAGATCACCTGTGGCGCCGGCAAGATCACGACCACCTCTCGTGGCGCTACCTACTGCGTCAGCCAGCGCGCAGACCATATCTGGGAGGGCGTCTCCAGCGCCACCACCCGCTCTCGGCCCATAATCAACACCAGGGATGAGCCTCACGCTGACGCCGAGAAATACCGTCGACTGCACGTCATCGTCGGTGACTCCAACATGAGCGAGACGACCACGATGCTCAAGGTCGGCTCGGCTGACCTGGTGCTGAGAATGATCGAGGCCGGTGTCATGATGCGCGACCTGACCCTTGAGAACCCGATCCGCGCCATCCGCGAGATCAGCCACGACATGACCGGGTCCAAGAAGGTCAAGCTGGCCAACGGCCGTGAGCTGAGCGCGCTGGAGATCCAGAACGAGTACTTCGAACGTGCAGCGGACTTTGTTGATCGCGAAGGCCTTGACGACCCGATCCACAAGACCGTCCTGGACTTGTGGCAGCGGACGCTCGTTGCGGTCGGCACTGGGGACCTCGCCATGGTGGGTACGGAGATCGACTGGATCATCAAGTACCTGCTGATCTCACGGTATGCCGCCAAACATGCGCTGAGCCTGTCCAGCCCACGAATCGCCCAGCTCGATCTGGCCTACCACGACATCAACCGCCAGCGCGGCCTGTTCTATCTTCTGCAACGCCACGGCAATGCTGCTCGTGTCTGTGCTGACTCGGAGGTCTTCGAGGCCAAGACCGTGCCGCCCCAAACCACCAGAGCCAAGCTTCGTGGCGACTTCATCCGCGCAGCTCAGGAACATAAGCGGGACTTCACCGTCGACTGGGTACACCTCAAGCTCAACGACCAGGCACAGCGGACCGTCCTGTGTAAGGATCCCTTCGCTGCGGTTGATGCACGCGTCGAGCGGCTCATCGAAGGCATGTGACTGGCAGCTCGTTGACGGCCATGTGACTGGTTGTCCACAGTGATTGCACGTGCAGCTCACAGACTGTGACGATATGGTGGAGCGAATCCCACAACCGTCGATCAAAGGTCCTCGCGTGCGCCCGTCTCGTTTACGAACCCTGCTTGCCGTCGTCATTCCCCTGGTGTTTCTGGCCGCCTGTGGTTCGACCTCGACCGTTGCCAAGGCGAATCCTCTTGACGGCGTCAAGGTGGGTGGTACGGCCAAGGCACCCACAGTGACGTTCACCCCCAAGCCGCTCAGTGTCAAGGTGACCACTACCAAGATCATCAAGGCGGGCAAGGGTCCGGTCCTGACCAAGGCCAACGCGATCTTGTTCAACTACGTGCTCGTGAACGCAACGAGCGGCAAACAGGTTGAGTCGAGCTATGGCACGCAGGCCGCCGGCATGGACCTCTCGTCATCTTCGTTGCTACCGGGCCTGAGTAAGGGCCTGACCGGCCAGAAGCTCGGCACCCGGTTGCTGCTGGCGATCCCGCCGGCGGATGCCTTTGGTACTGCGGGCAACACCACCGCAGGCTTTGGCCCCACCGACACGGTCCTGTTCTTGATCGACCTTGTCTCGGCCAGCACTCCACTGACCACCGCCTCAGGGGCTGTGGTCCCGCCCAAGGCCGGGTTGCCGACCGTGAAGGTTGTCGGTACCCAGCCCGCGACGGTCACCGTCCCCAAGACCGCGGCGCCGACCACGTTGGTCGTCCAGCCGCTGATCAAGGGTGCCGGTCCGGTCGTCCAAGCAGGCCAGAACATCAAGGTCAACTACACAGGGGTGTTGTGGAAGAACGGAACGAAGTTTGACGCTTCCGCCGATCACGGCTCTGCGTTCGACACTCAGATCGGCGCCGGAAAGGTCATCACCGGCTGGGACAAGGGCCTGGTCGGACAGACCGTCGGCAGCCGCGTCCTGCTGATCGTGCCGCCGGCCGATGGGTATGGTGCCAAGGGCTCCCCGCCGCTGATCGGAGCCAACGACACCTTGGTGTTCGTCATCGACATCTTGGCCATCGTCTGACCCCTGACAACCACTGAAAGGATCGATCCTCATGGGCTTCGACCCCAACACAACCAAACCGGAGATCGACTTCCCGGGCGACGTCGCGCCCACCGATATGGTCATTGACGACCTCGCACTCGGCGAGGGCGCCGAGGCTAAGGCGGGTGACACGATTAGCGCTCATTATGTGGGCGTCGCGCACTCGACGGGCGAAGAGTTTGACGCCTCGTGGAACCGCGGAGCGCCGCTGGACTTCACTCTGGGCGTCGGCCAGGTCATCAAGGGCTGGGATGACGGCATCGTCGGTATGAGAGTCGGTGGTCGTCGCAAGCTGACTATCCCGGCGGCCCTTGCCTACGGTGAGCGCGGCGCAGGTGGCGTGATCAAACCGGGCGAAGCCCTCATCTTCGTGGTGGACCTGGTCGACGTGCACTGACAAGTGTGGCCGCGAATCGACCAGCCGCCGCAGCGGTGAGAAACGCTGCCTTGTCCTGGTCGAGGCTGCGACCCATGGTCGACAATCGCACCGGGCTGGCTGACAGTGCGTCAGCCAGCCCGGTGATGTCCACCTCACGGAGACGAAGTCGTCCCGCGCTGCCTGCGGCGAGATGACGCGCCTGCTCCAGGACAAGGTCACCGAAGGTGCCGCCCAGCATGGGGACGGGTAGGTCGGCAGGCGCCATTGCCACCCGGCCGTACGTGGTCAGGCTGTGGTGGGAGATGCCACGGTGGCGCTCGCGCTCGTCAGCTTCGGAGACACGCAACGATGCGACAGCATGACCTCCCAGGACCCCCGTGGCGTTGATCGCCTCACCGCTGGCCACCCCCGAGTAACCCCAGGGGGAGTCCGTGCCAAGGTTGCCTGGGCCCTGGGCGACGACGGCTACGTCCGCTTTCAGGACGTGCGCTGCAGCTAGCAGACCCGTGTGGAGGTTGACTGCTTCGAGGTCACCGCCGAAGGCCTGACCCACCGTGATGGTGCCGGCCAGCCACCCCGCTTTGGACAAGCCGGCCACGGTGCGCGAGAACGCGATGGGCAGGGCGCCGCCGTCTGTCATGACGTAGACCGCGCGCACTGCCGGGTCGCCCTGGCGTAGCCCTGCCAGGATGGCAGGAACCGCAGAGTGCAGGTCGGCCATGATGACGGGCATTTCGTCGATCCCGCAGGATCTGGCGAGCACCTCATGGTACGGGCTCTCCTGCTCGTCGACGCCTAGGACCATCGTCTGCAGGGGTGTGTATCGGGCCTTCACGACATGGCCGGCGGTGGCGGCCGGGTCCGGTGGCAGACGGTCAGGGATTGCCACGATCAGAGCTAACCCACCCGTGCCCAGGCCGCGCTCCAGAGCGGTGACGTTGAGCAAGACACGGTCTCCAGGCCGGGGCATGCCGACCAGGGAGGTGTAGGCCAGTGCCGGGATCGTCTCGCCGCCAGGGCCCTCTGGTGTCAGGTCGGCTGATGTCACGTCGAAAATGGCTGCTCCAGGCCACTGTTCTGCCAGCCGCTGGACGGTTGCCTCGCGCCAATGGATCACGCCACGAACAGTAGTGCTGCCAGCACCCCACATGGGGCCCGGCGGTCCGGTAGCGTCGACCCTCATGAGCACAAAGTTCAATGCGGCAGACAAGACCGAACGTCTGCTCAACCTGGTGATCTGCCTGCTCTACACCCGCAAACCTCTGTCCAAGGCGAAGATCCGCGACGCGGTGCCGCAGTATGGCTCGAGTGCCTCCGACGAGGCCTTCGACCGGATGTTCGAGCGTGACAAGGACGAACTGCGCGAACTTGGCATACCCCTGGTGACCGAGCCCTACGACATATTGTTCGATGATGAGCCTGGATATCGAATAGATCGTCGCGAGTACGCCTTGCCGGAGATCTCCTTTGCCCCCGACGAACTCGCGGTTCTCGGCCTGGCCAGCCGGGCATGGACGCAGGCAAGCCTTGCAGGGCCCGCAGCCCAGGCGCTGCGCAAGCTTGAGGCTGCCGGGGTCGAAAGAGACGACTCCTCCCTGATCGGCATCGTGCCCATGGTCCGCACTGTTGAGCCTGCGTTTGAAGCCGTCAAGGACGCCGTGTTGGCGCGCACGGCAATGGCCTTCACCTACCGGACCGCGGGCACGAGTCAGGTGGCGACTCGCCACGTCCAGCCATGGGCGATTGCCTCCTGGCACGGTCATTGGTACCTCACCGGGTTTGACACAGACCGGCAGGCGTCGCGGGTATTCCGGCTGGACCGGATCCGGGGCGAGGTCGCCATCGAGGGCAAGCCCGCGTCGTACGAGGTGCCAGAAGGTCATCAGCCGAGCGCGATGATCAGGTCCGTGGCCGTTGCACGTGAACCCCAGCCGGCAGCCCTGCAGGTACGAGTGGGCGCCGGACACAGCTTGCGCAGGCAAGCCTACGCGACCGAAGCGGTCGACGACTCCTGGTCGCTGATCATCGTCGACTTCACCGACCTGGAGGCCTTTGCCGCCGAGATCTGCAGCTTTGGCCCAGATGTCGTCGTCCAGGGCCCCGCCGATCTGAGGCAGTCCGTGATCAGTCGGCTGACCGGGGCACTTGGTCCCGAGCCCGGCGGCCCAGGGCACCTGAGCGACGGGCGCATTACCCACGGGGCTAACCGATGAGTGTCAAGAAGCAGCCCGCTCAGAGGAACTCTGGGCAAGCGAGCCGGGGTGCTCAACCATCGGAGTCAGCCACAGCCCGGCTTTCGCGGCTGTTGACGATGGTGCCGTGGCTGCTCAACCGGCAGGGTGTCGAGATCGAGGAGGCTGCACGTGAGTTCGCCGTGACGCCGGCCCAGGTCGAGGCAGATCTGGCGCTGTTGTTCCTGTGTGGCACGCCGGGGGGCTATCACGGTGATCTGATCGAGGCCGAGTGGGAGAGCGGCCGGGTCTACCTCGCCAACGCGGACACCATCAACCGGCCTCTGCGCTTGGGTGTCAACGAGGCACTGGCCTTGATCGTGGGACTGCGCGCCTTGGCCGCGGTTCCAGGGATCGGCGAGCGTGACGCTGTGGTGCGTGCACTGGCCAAGCTCGAATCGGCCACCGGTTCGACTTCTGCAGGAACTTCGCGTATCCAGGTGCTGATCGATGAGGAGTCGGGCACAGAAACGCTTGCCCGGGCCAGGCAGGCGCTGGCTGCTCGTCGACGTGTCCACCTTCGCTACCTGGTACCCGGTCGTGATGAGTCAACCGAGCGCGATGTTGATCCCATGCGGTTGATCAACTTTGACGCTCACTGGTACCTCGAGGGCTGGTGCCACCGAGCCGAGGATGTCCGGTTGTTCCGCTTGGACCGGATCGAGACTCTTGCGATCCTGGATGAGGACGGCACCCCGCCGGTCACCGCTGAGCCGCGCGAGCTGGACTCCGGGGTGTTCACCCCACATGCCGATGACCAGCTCGTCAGGCTCGCGTTGGGACCCGGCGCGCTCTGGGTCAGCGAGTACTACCCGATCGAGAGCATGCAGCGGACCCCCGACGGGGGGGCGATCATCGATCTGCGGACCGCGGACACCGCCTGGTTGCGTCGCCTGATGTGGCAACTGGGCCCCCACGCCACGGTCCTGGAGCCCGCGGAGCTGGGCCGTGAGGTTCGTTCGGGTGCGCGCGAGGCGCTCAATGCCTATGGCGCCCCCGCCGGGTCAACACGGGCAAGCAGATAGAGTCCCCATCATGTGGTGGGTGATCTGGATTTTGCTGCTCGTAGCGTCGGGGGTGTACCTCGGCATGCGCGTCCGGGGGCTGTGGGGTCATGCCAAGAGGTGCGGGTCCGAGCTCGCCGCCGCGCAGCGCAGCCTTGAGCAGGTGCAGGGCCAGCTGGAGATTCTCGGGGAGAGGCTCGCCGCGCCGCAGGACCTGGCGATCTTCGCCGGTCCGGTCACGGCTCGCATAAGGCGGAACCGCGCCAAGGCCGACAGCCGCCGGGCGCGCCGTCTACGTCGTGCGGTTTCACGCCCAGCGTGGGCCAAAGACATAGACTGATGCCTGAAGGGTAACCGGCACGGCGTTACCCGGGTTCCCTGTTTCAGATCACGAAAGGCTTTTTCTATGCGAGGTCTGTTCGAGGGTTGGCACTTTGTCATCCTCGCCTTGGTGGTCGTGGCTCTGTTCGGCTATAAGAAGATGCCGGACGCTGCGCGCAGCCTTGGCCGATCGATGCGTATCTTCAAGTCCGAGATAGAAGAGATGAAGAAGGACGACACCACCCCCAGCGGCGCGAGCAGGGAGACGGTCAAGGGAGAGACGGTCTCTCCGGTCGCAGACCCGGTCCAGGATCCGATCAGGAAGCCTGCAACGGATCCGGCCGATCGGGAGAAGCACGACCAGCCGCCGGCCTGAGCCCGCCCACACCAGCAGCGACCAGCCTGCGTCACCTGAGGATCCACTGACACATGGCAGCATTGCGGCATAAAGACAAGACCGACGGACGCATGTCGCTGGCCGACCACCTGCGCGAGCTTCGGCGGCGGCTCGTCATTTCCGCCCTGGCCATTGCCGCTGGCAGCGTGCTCGGATGGACCCAGTACGACCGGCTGTTCACCGCGATCATGGCTCCGCTGCGGGAAGTAGCTGCGCAGCGCCATGGTCTGGTGAACATCAACTTCGGGGGCATCACCCAGCCCTTTACCGTCCAGCTGCAGATGTCGTTCTTCCTGGGCGTCATCGTGGCCAGTCCGGTTTGGCTCTACCAGGTGTGGGGCTTCATCGTCCCGGGGCTGACCAAGCGCGAGAAGCGCACCAGCATGGCGTTCATCGCGGCCGCTGTGCCGCTTTTTCTGCTTGGGTGCTTCCTGGCGACCCGCGCGGTGCGCAGGGCGGTCGAGGTGCTGCTCGGCTTTACCCCCGCAGGAGCCGCCAACCTGCCTGACGCGGCGCTCTACCTGAACTTCGTGACCCGTTTCATCCTTGCTTTCGGTCTCGCCTTCCTTCTACCGGTGTTCCTGGTCGGCCTCAATGTGGCACACGTCCTGCCTGCGCGTCTCATGCTCAAGGGCTGGCGAATAGCCGTCATGCTCATCTTCGTCTTCGCGGCGGTGATGACGCCGACTCCGGATGCCTGGACGATGCTGGCTCTGGCCTTGCCGATGATTGGTCTCTTCTTTGCCGCCGTCGGTGTTGCGACCCTGCTGGACAAGAAGCGCTCGCGCCGCGAGCCGGACTGGACCAAGGTCCCAGACGACGAAGCAAGCCAGCTGTAGCATCCGGGCGTGACCAAGCGCATCGGGTTGATCGTCAACCCCACCTCGGACAAGGGTCGCGGCGGGGCACTGGGACTGCAGGTCGCGGCCCTGCTGAAGGCCGGCGGTCATGAGGTGATCGACCTTTCCGACCAGAGCGCGACCGGCGCGCGCCAGCGCGCACTGGCTGAGATCGCGCGAGGGCTGGACGTGCTGGCAGTGACCGGGGGGGACGGCACCGTCAATCTTGGGGTCAACCTCTGCGCCGGCACTGAGACGGTTCTGGCCATCATTGCGGCAGGGACCGGCAACGACATCGCGCGCGCCCTTCAGCTACCTATTCACGATGCGCCGGGCGCAGCAAAGGTCATCGCCGACGGCAGGGTTCGCGCCATCGACGCCGGCCTGCATACCGATGCCGACGGGGGGTCGCACTGGTTCGCCGGTGTCCTTGGGGCAGGGTTCGACTCGGTGGTCAATGAGCGTGCCAACACCTGGGGGTGGCCAAAAGGTCGGATGCGCTACAACCTGGCGATCGCCAGGGAGCTGCCTGTGTTCAAACCGATCCCCTACGTCATCGAGGTCGACGGCGTCGCCCACCGCGCCCAGGCGATGCTGGTGGCCGTGGCCAACGGGCCGTCCTACGGCGGTGGCATGCGGGTGTGCCCGGACGCGAGCTTCGACGACGGGCTGTTCGACATCCTCGTGCTGCACCAGATCTCGACGATCGAGTTCCTCAAGGTCTTCCCGAAGGTGTTCAGCGGCCGGCATGTCGCCCACCCTGCGGTCCAGATTCTGCGGGGCAG
>Ga0182021_10004992_pt1 | contig 15653 bp, 10 predicted proteins | sample 612E3MmetaG_FD_120493 | JGI IMG/M metagenome (GOLD analysis project Ga0182021, IMG submission 120493) | Permafrost microbial communities from Stordalen Mire, Sweden - 612E3M metaG (Illumina Assembly) | ecosystem: Environmental > Terrestrial > Soil > Wetlands > Permafrost | place: Sweden... | reverse complement strand
GGCAATCCCGAAGTCCAGGATCTTGACCTGGCCGGCCGAAGTTATCTTGACGTTATTGGCCTTGAGGTCCCTGTGTACCACTCCCTGCGCGTGAAAGTTGGCGGCGATGGCGGCGATCGAGCGCAGAATCCCGACGGCTTCCGGCAAGGGCAGGGGGCCGCGCCGGCGGATCAGCGAGGCCAGCGTCTCGCCGTCCACATACTCCATGAGGATACAGGGGCGGCCCTTGTATCGATAGAACCCCAGGTACTCCGCCACCCCGGGGTGCTTGAGGCTGGCCTGGATGCCGGCTTCGCCGTAAAAGCGTTCCAGCGCGAGACCATCCGCCAGATCCGGCGACAGCGCCTTGATCGCGATGACGCGGCCGAGATGGGTGTGGACCGCCTTATACACCTCACCCATCCCGCCCGCGCCGATCAACTCGACCACGCGATATTCGCCGATCAGGACATTCAGCAAGGACGCCATGGCCGTATCCCGCTATTGGACCGCCGACTGCACTCCCATCAACTCCATGCCGTAGCGGATCGGGATGGATGCCGTCACGGAGGTTACTCCGCCCTGGGTGTCCGTCCAACCCAGCGTGAAGATGCCGATCACCTTGCCGTATCCGTCGAACGTGGGGCCTCCGCTATTGCCGTGGCCCGTCGAGTTGATGGTCATCTGGAAGAAATCGCCGCCGAAATACTCCCCTTCGCCGCTGACCGTGGTGCCGCGCACGATGCGTGAGATGTTCCCGGACGACAAGGTCGGATCGGCGACCAGTCTCTTGACCACGTTGGTATTCAGGATGTCCTTGGAAGCCGCGATGTCCACCCGTGTCCCCGCCATCTCCGAGACGTTGGGATAGCCCAGCGAAACCACCGGGTCTCCTACCTTCATGGTGTCGTAGTTGTCGTTCAACACCACCTTCCGGTTCATGGCCCGCGGAAGATCGATCTTGATCATGGCGACATCCATGCGGTCGGAGATGCGTGAGGTCTTGGCGGGAATCACGATCCGGTTCTTGGCGAAAGCCACATCCATGATGTCGTTCCGCCCCTCGAAGCTCTTGAGCTGGATTCTCTCGGTCTGTTGGGGGTCGACTCCCCCATTCTCGAGAATGATCCTCGCCCGCGAGGGAATCCAACCCATGGGCCAATTCTGCACGGGAAACGCTTTCTTCTCTCCGGTTTCCTTGATGAAGAGAGCCCCCCAGCGCACCCCCTTCATCAATTCGCTGGTGAAGCCATACTGGCTTTGCCAGGCGGCGGCCACGTGCCGGTTGGTCAGGATGAACCCATCGTCGCTGACGACGAAGCCGCTGCCGGTGTGCGCGCCGCCGACGGGGAAGTTAGAGCCTCCGCCGATGCCGGTTTCCGAAGTGGACAGAATCGGCTCGGCCCGGCCCTCCTGTGCCAGGTATCGAAATACCGGCAGAAATTCGCCGCCTTCCGGCGCAATCGGCTCCATCTTGGGTTTGCCGTCCTTACCTTTCACCGGTTTGCCCTTTTCGTCCACCACCTCTTTCTTGTTGGGGATCACCACGTGAAACAGTTGTCTGCCCGAATCCGTATCCACCAGTTTCCAGGCGGCCTCAATCGATACCGTTGCGTCGGTGTATTGCTGCGCGATCTGGGTGGGGGTGAGCCCGTCCGGCACCATCTTCCGGTTATCGACGTTGTAGACCGGGGGCTTCTTGAGGTGGAGGACGGCGAACGCTCCCACGCCGACCAATAACACCAGCACGGCCGCTACCGCATAAAGCTGTTTTTGACTCTGGGCCTTAGTCTGGGTGATCATCCGTTCCACGGTGGCGCGGCCGACCTTGGTGGCCATGGGCGCCGGGGTTCCGGCAGCCGGTCCGGCTTCGCGGGTGGCTACCAGGCCGCCGCCCGAAACCGGTACCACCTTGACATCGTCGGCCAGCCGCGTGGGCCGCACCGCGGCGGCGGGGCGGGGATCCAAGTCAAACCGGAACTCCGGTCCGCCCGGGCCAAGTTGCACCACGTCGCCGCAACTCAGCGACACCGGCTCGAAAATCCGTTGTTTATTGACGAAGGTACCGTTGCGGCTACCCAGGTCGGCGATGGTGTAACCGCCAGTCTCAGTCGAGCGCGTGATCTTCGAGTGCCTGCGGCTCACCAAGTCATTGTCGGGATCGAACTTGACGTCGCAGGAAGGGTCACGGCCAATCGTCAATTCATTATGTCTGTCAGCGGGGAATTCGGTGGGCCGACCTTGGTCACCAGCACCGAGATTCGTTATCAGAATTCGCGTATCCACTATTCCTCCTTCAATTCGCCCGCTTTGGCAGCGGACGCAGGCTCGCTTGTCCAGAATGCCGTTGGGAACCTGCCCAGGGGAAGTGAAAAGGGGCAAATAACACGTTAAACGCTAAGAAAATAAAGGAGTTAATGGAATAGTGCGTCCATCTCATTTTTTCGCAACTGGAGGAAACGCGGGTCCGATGGAGGTTGCGGACCAGGTCTCTGACCGCGTGATTCGGCGCCATTGCCGGCAACCACTCCAGGCCCGGAGGGCACCCCGTCGTGGCTCTGAACGGAGCCGCGCGCGTCAGCAAGCGGTCCCGCGATGGCGCCGGACCACGCGGTCACGGCACTAATGCGTCCAACCCAGTTTTTTTCGTAACTGGAGGAAACGCGGGTCCGAATGGAGGCTGTCGAAAACCGGATCGACGGTGAGAACCAGCATATCGCTGCTGTGCTCCTGGTAGGACTTCTCGAGGGCGTCGAAGGCCTGATCCTTCTGTCCCATCGCCAGGGAGAGAAACGCCAGTTCGTAGTATGCCGGCGGCGCCTGGTCCGGCGGCTTCTCGAGGGCGGCGCGCCACTGAAGGGCTTCTTCGCGGCGGCCCTGGGCCAATTCGACGGCCGCCAGATGGGCCATGGTGTCGGTGTCGCCGGCATAATCGCTCATGGCCGCCCGCAACTCGGCCTCGGCCTCGCGGTACTTCCCTTTCTCCTCGAGGCTGGCGCCGGCAATGGTGTGCGCCTGGTAGTAATGGGGGTTGAGATCGAGCGCCTGGCGGGTCTGGCGTATGGCCTCGTCGTAGCGGTGGGCGCAGTAGAGCACCACGGCCACGTTGGTGCTCGTGCGATAGCTGAGCGGATCGAGATCCAGGGCCTTGCGGGCCTCCACCAGGGCCTCGTCGAAACGCCCTTCGGCCATCAAACGCTGGGCGTACCAGTCGTGGGCATGCGGAGCGCTGGGACTGAGGGCCAGGGCGCGGCGCAGTCCGCTTTCGCTGCCCGCCCAGTCCCAGTCGAAGAAGTAGCGCATCCAAGCCAGCAGCGCGTGCGGTTCGGCGAGCGAATCGTCGAGGCTCAGAGCCTTGGCGGCGGCCTCCTTGGCGCCCGCGATGGCGTCCCGGTCCGGAGACACCTGGTGATAGGCCAGCGAAGCGTAGGCGCCGGCCAGGGCGGAATGCGCGGGGGCGTAGGCGGGGTCTTCGAGAATGGACCGTTGCAGGTAGTCGATGCTCTTGGCGAGGTCCGCCGCGGTGACCCGTTCCTTGAAATACTGGCCTTTCAGATAAAGATCGTACGCCTCCAGATTGCGCGGGGATCTGGTGCGGACCTCGCCCGGGTGCCGCAGCGCGGCGGCGATGGAGCGGGCGAGATCTTCCTGAATGGCGGGGATGCCCTTGGAATCCCCATCCCAAACATGCGACCAAATCTGAAACCCGTCGGCAACCTTGATGAGCCGGGCGCTGATGCGGATTCCGCCACCGACTGTCCGCAGGCTGCCTTCGAGCACCGTCTCCACACCGAGCTGACGCCCCGCGGTGCGCACATCCGGGTTTTTCCCGCGGAACTGGAAAGCCGAGGTTCGCGCCACCACCTTGAGCCCTTGGATCTGTGCCAGGGCGCTGGTCAGCTCTTCGACGAACCCGTCGGCAAGGTACTCCCCTCCCGGGTTGGGGCTGAGGTTCAGGAAGGGCAGCACGGCGATCGAGGACAACGCGCGGGGCGGTTGTGCCACCAGGGTCCAATATGCGGCGCCCCCGGCCGCGAACAGGACTCCGGCCAGCGCGGCCACCACCCGCCACACCGGACGGGACATCCGCCGGACGGGTGCGGGGGTGGCGGCGGGCGTCCGCACGCGGAAGCAGGGAACATAGCTTCCCTTGAGCAGTTCGATGACGACCGGATCCTGGCTCCCGGTTCCCTGGTAGTAGTCGCGCAGGCGGTGGCGGAGGTTGCTGGCGGCGACGCGGACCAGCGAATCGCCGCTCGGATCGAACGACGATCGCCGGTTGAAAACACCCATGGCGAGCTCGGTTTCCTTGATGGCCCCGGCGCCTTTAAGGGTCTCCTCGACGATATAGGCGAGAAACTGCTGGAGGCGGTTGGCGCTGGCGAACTCGGCGGAAGCCAGGATCCGCGCCAGGTACTGACGAACGATTCTCGGTTCGACCTGATCCCTCAAACTGAGGTTCGGTTCGGGCATGGTAAAGGGACCTGCTCGGAGCGATGCGGGAGGGCTTCCGTCCAGTTTCGGGGTACGAAAAAGGCAGTCGACGGAATCCCGGCCCACTCATTCTAGCGTATTGATCGGACCCTAAGCGCTTCCCGGCCGGCGGCCCTACGATGTCTGCAGACCACAGGCGGTGTGGCCGGCCCACTGCCCCCCGGCGCCGGCTCTTAGTTTGTCGCCTCCCCCAGAACGGTTAGGCGCCCTGAACCGAAGGGCGCGACGCAGGAGTGGATTCGCTGAGGTTGTGTGGGGCAGGTTTTCAACCTGCGGCCGGTTTCCAACCGGCCTCCCGCGAGCGTCCACCAATGCCGCACAGGCGGGCTGCAAGCCCGCCGCAGGTTGGAAACCTGCCCCACAAAGCACCGGCGAATCCACTTCCACGTCGCACCCGCAGGATGCCATCCTGCCCCGCAAAGGCGCACGGGGACTTCCGCACAAGTACGCTCGGATTCGAGCGTTTTTGCGGGCGAATCGCCTCCACGCGCACTTCGGCGTCGCACACCCACGTCCGCCGTTCCGCACTCCGGCGTTCGCTGTTTGCGGGTATAATCGTCCCAATATGGCTTGGCGTATAGGACGCAGCGCACGCGTGAGCGGCCTGCTCTCGATCTTGACGGTAGTGCCCCTTCGGGCCGACGTAGCCATCTCACACGGCACGAGCGATGCCGCCGTGGTGACTGGACTGGTTCTCGCGCTCGCCGCGATAGCCGGGGGCATTTGGTGGGTCCGGCGGCGCCGGAAGCGCTCTTGAGTCTCTGGCTGCGGTTCCCCATCGGCTACCTGCTCAGCGTCATGGTGGAGACGCCGATCCTTCTGTTTGCGCTTTCCCCGGTGCATCCGCGTTGGCGCAAATGGTTCGCCGGATTGTGGCTGACCGGCTGTTCCTATCCTGTCGTGGTGCTGGTGCTGCCCGCCTGGACGGGCGGCTGGTACGTGCCGGTAGCGGAGACGTTTGCGGGTCTGTCGGAGTGCCTGTTGTTCGCCGCGCTGTTTCCGGACGGCCGCAACCGGCGCGACATGGCGGCTATCGCCGGCGCCAATCTCGCATCCTTCGCCTGGGGCGAGTTGCTATTCGGCGCGCTGCGGCTGGGGGCCGTGAGATAGGTGCGCCAACCGCAATCCGAAGTAAAGCGCCGACGCACATACCAGCACTGCCGCCGCCAGGGGCCCGCGAATTCCGGCAAGCGGCCCGGAGTGAGCGATCGCGGGCAACGCTCCGGCCAGCACGGCGGCGGCGGTCAGGCCAAAGGCAAAGGCGGGTTCCCGTGGCAGACATGCCGCAACCGCCGCCAGCGCCACGGGCATGGTGGTAGAGATCAGGAACATGGCGAGAACCTTCTCCGCGTGCGAGGCGGTGGCGGACAGAAGCAGCGGAAGGGACATCAGGAGAGCGCAAACGGCGGTACGCAGCCAGCCGAACCGATCCGCTAACACGCCCCCGAATCCCTTCCCCAAAGCGGCGGCCAGGACCAGGAGCGGGACCAACCAGGGCGACGCCTCCGCCGCGGTTGTCCAGGGGAAGCTGAACGCCACGCCGATCAGCGACCGCATGGCGATAGAAGACACGAGCAACATCAGGATGAGTCCACCACGGCTGAGGGGCCGCTGCGGCCTGTCGCAAGGCTGAAGTACGGGCGCCTGGTGTACCAGCAACAACACCGCGAACACACCCAACAACGGCGCCCCCGTCCGGAGTGCCGGGAATCCGCGCTCGCCCAGTAGGGTTCCACAAAAAAGGCCGACCGCTCCCGGTGCGACAAAGATGCCGGCCGGGGCGGCGCATCCGGGTTTCAAGCGAAGCGCGATGCTGCCGCCTCCCAGGTGGAACAGAGCGTTGCCGGCGCCCGCTATGGATACGGGCAGGATGGGGAAAGAGCCGGGGACAAGCAGGGCCACGGCAGTGAGCGCGCATCCCGCTACCGCCGCGTGCCGGTAGGATTGCCGGCTGTCCACCGCCAGCGCCAGGAGCGGCTGCAGACCGAAGGCGAGGAGGTTGTATGCCGCAATCAGGGCGGCGAAGCCAGCGGCGCCGCAATGGTGAGATGCGAGCAACCCGAACAGGAGCGCGGCGCAGGCTGCATCCACGGCGGCATGCGCACTGCCGTAAAGGACGAGGGTCGTAGCCACCCATTATGCGCGGCTTGACGGCCGAAGTCACTCCTTCCGGTTCCATTGGGTGCGCGACGCCGAAGTGCGCGTGGAGGCGATTCGCCCGCAAAACCGCTCGAATCCGAGCGTACCTGTGCGCAAGGCCCCGCGCGCTATGTGGGGCAGGTTTTCAACCTGCGGCCGGTTTCCAACCGGCCTCCCGCGAGCGTCCGCCAATGCGGCAAAGGCGGGCTGCAAGCCCGCCGCAGGTTGGAAACCTGCCCCACAAAGCACGGCGTCGCGCACCCGGTTCCATTGCCGGCGGCCACTCCAGGCCCAGAGGGTCCCGAGCGGTTTCCCCTGTCCCTAAGATTCAAGCCGCGTTGGCGGTACAGGGGGTACAATCTGTCTTTGTCCCCCAAAGAGAGAGGTCCAGAACCGTGAATCATCGTCTGCGAAGCAGTGAACTAGTCCTGGCTGCCGCCGCCGCGGCCGTCCTGGTGACGTTGTCCGCCGTTTCAGTTTGGGCACAGAGACCAACTCCGCCTGATGTTCTCAAGGGTCCGTGGAATGACAAGACGCTGCCGCCCGACCGGAGGGCCGATCTGTTGATAGAACGGATGACGCTCGACGAGAAGATCCTGCTGCTGCACGGCATGGGCGGTTTCGAGGCCGCCGGTTCGCGGTCCAACGGGGGAGCGGGGGTGGTCTCGGGGATTCCGCGGCTGGGCCTTCCGGATCTCCAATTGGCGGATTCCGCCGTGGGCGTGAGGGCCGCCGCCGGACGCGGGCGCTACGCCACTCTTCTGCCATCCAGCATCGCGGAGGCCGCCACCTGGGACCTGAAGCTGGCCTACAAGTACGGCGCTTTGATCGGCCGCGAACTGCGCGACCAGAAGTACAACGTCTCGCTCGGCGGCGGCATGGACCTCATGCGCGAGCCGCGCAACGGGCGCAACTTCGAGTACCTGGGCGAGGACCCCGTGCTGGCCGGCAAGATGGCCGCCCAGTTCGTGAAGGGGCTGCAGAACGAGCGGGTGATCGGCGACGTGAAGCACTACGCGTTCAACGACCAGGAGACCGGACGCAGCATCGGCAACGTGAAGCTGGACAAACGCGCCATGCGGGAGACCGACCTGCTGGCGTTCGAGATCGCCATCACCGAAGGTCAGCCCGGCATGGTGATGTGCTCCTACAACAAACTGAACGGCGACTGGGCTTGCGAAAACGGGTACCTGTTGACCGGCGTGCTGAAGAAGAAGTGGGGCTTCCAGGGTTTCGTGATTTCCGACTGGGGCGGCACGCATTCCACCGTCAAGGCCGCGCTGGCGGGTCTGGACAACGAAGAATCCGACGGCCGGTATCTCGGCGACGCCCTGAAGAAGGCCGTGGAAGCGGGCGAGGTCCCCATGACGCGCATCGACGACATGGTGCACCGCATCGTTCGGACCGAGTTCGCCGCGGGCATCGTGGACGATCCGCCGCGCGGCCGGGTGGTGGATCCGTTCGCCGGGGCCGACACGTCGCAGGAGATCGCCGAACAGGCTTCGGTGCTGCTCAAGAACGCCGCGGGCCAACTGCCGTTGAACGCCGCGGCCCTCAAATCGGTGGCGCTGATCGGATCGCACGCGGACGCGGGCGTGCTCTCGGGAGGCGGTTCGGCGCAAGTGGATCCGCCGGGCCAGGCCGAGAGCCGCTACGGCGGGCCGGCCGTGTGGTTCCCCTCTTCCCCACTCAAGGCGATTCGTGCCAAGGCTCCCAATGCCAAAGTCGTATTCGACGCCGGTTTGGACCTGGCCGCCGCGGCCGCGGTGGCGAAGGCCGCCGACGTGGCCATCGTATTCGTCAACCAGCCCACCAGCGAAGGGCGCGATCTGCCCACGCTGACGCTGCCGGACAACCAGGACAAGCTGGTGAGCGCGGTGGCCGCGGCCAATCCGCACACCATCGTGGTGCTCGAGACCGGCGGTCCCGCCGCCATGCCGTGGATCGGGCAGGTGAGCGCGGCCATCGAGATCTGGTATCCGGGCATACGCGGCGCCGAAGCCCTGGCCAACATCCTGTTCGGCGACGTCAATCCGTGCGGGAAGCTGCCGGCCTCGTTTGCCAAATCCGACGCGGATCTGCCGCACCCGGCGATCCCCGGCTTGGACCTGCAGCGTCCGCCCGGCGCAGAGAATGGCGAGCGCCGCCGCCCGCAGGATTTCGACATAGACTACACCGAAGGGCTGAAGGTGGGCTACAAATGGTTCGACGCCGAAGGCAAGGAACCGTTGTTCGCGTTCGGCCACGGGCTGTCGTACACCACATTCGCGTATTCCGGCCTGAAAGCCTCGATCGGCAGCGTGACCTTCACCGTGCATAATACTGGCAAGCGGGAAGGCGCGGAGATCGTGCAGGTTTACGCGGGCCTGCCGGCCGCCGCCCAGGAACCGCCCAAGCGCCTGGTGGCGTGGGATAAGGTCCGCCTGGCCCCCGGCGAGCAAAAGACCGTCACGTTGCCGATCGATCCGAAGTTCGTGTCCATTTTCAATGAACAGAAGGACGATTGGGATCTGCTGGCGGGAGAGTACACGTTCTTCGCCGGCGGGAGCTCGCGCAGCACGCCGCTTAGCGCCAAAGTCGTGAAGTGAGGCCCGGCGGGCCGGCGGGCGCGCCCCCGGACATACGCAGCAGACCCGGCAGCCGGTCTGCGTTCCACGCACTTTTCGGGCACTACCCTCTTGACCTGCGCCAGGCCGGTTGATATGATAAGCCACGCTCGATCCCTGGTGCGTTTGAAATGACGAGGAGAAATCATGACCGGGTTCCACAAATTCGGATTCTCGACGTTGCCCCTTCTATTCGCGTTCGCAGGCGTTGCCTCGGCTGCTAACGCATTGATCGTGACCGACCCCACAAGTGTTATCGGTAGTGATAATACCAACCTGAGCAACAAGCTCACGACTGCGGGATTCACGGTGACTTCCAACGCTGGAGTCCCTGGCGGGAGCCTTGCCACGTACCAGCAGATTTGGGATACCCGATTCAACAACATTGCGCTCTCGGGTTCCGACGTCAACGCCTATACAACCTACCTGATCGGAGGCGGCAACCTGTTCCTCATGGGTGAGAACTCCGGTTTCGCTACCCGCGACAACTCCATTGTCAGCTTCATCGCGGCAGTTGGAGGAGGCACGCTCACCCTTACCACACCGGCAAACTCCGTGACGGTGCGGGCGCCATTCGCAACCGGCATTACCAACCCCCTCTTGTTTCAGGCGGCGAACGGCACTCATAGCCCGGGTCCCTACGGGGCCATTGCCGTTGATAACGCCGGCATCGCTCCTGCCATTGTTTATGGACCAGGGAGCATGACGTCCGCTCCAGCCGGGTCTCTGATCGTCGTATTTGACGTGAACTTCCTGGATACCACCGCGGACGCGAACTCACAGCAATTTACCGTAAATCTGATCGGCTATCTGGCGGCGCCCGTCGTCGTGGCTCCTACATATCCTCCGGTGGTTCCGGCGCTATCCACCTGGGCGTTTCTCATATTGGCTGCGGGCCTGATCTACATCGCGTTTCGCTGGCTGGGCAGGACACGCCGGGAGCTTGTTGGGTAAGCGTTAGAGAATCGTCAGAGGCGCAAGGACCGGCCCCGAGGCCGGTTCTGCGTGGCTTGAGCCGTTCTGCCGTCCTGCCCAACGCCGCTCAGCGCCAAAGTCATGAAGTGAGGTGCGTCCCAATCGCCACGCGCCCGGCATTCCGGGCGCGGCGCTCGAAGAAGAGGATGATCGCCCGCGCGACGGTGGCGCTCGCCGTGCAATGCAGTCCAGGGGGAGCGTCTGGTGGAGAGCGCGGGTCCCCGTTCCTCCGCCGGAGGAGCAACCAGATCGCGTCGTGCCGCGGCCCGGCGGGGCTTGTCAAGCCGGTTCAACCGCTCGGCCCCAGCGCTACTACCAGCGCCGCCGTGCGCCCGGGCCCCTTTCTGCGGTACCCGCGCGGCATGGTGAGGAATCGGTTGCCGGCAAAGGCGCCGAACCACACGGTCGAAGACCCGGTCCAGTCCTAATCGAATCCGGTGGACACCTGGAAGACCCGGCCAGTGGGCGAAATCGCCGTTGAATGCCGGAATCTCCCGGATGCCGTGGCGCGCCACAGCGGCCATGCGGCGGACACGCCCATCTGGTACCACTGGTACCGTGTACGCAATTTTACTATTTTCAGGCCCTAAAATCTTTGGTACAATACTTAAGATAAAACTCGGCTTTCGGTCGCCATGGTTCAGTGGCGCCACTGGCTTGTTCGGCTGCGATACAGGCTCCTCGGTACTGCGTCGCTGCTGGTCAGGTTGACCGGTGGCGTGCATGGATCGGCGGCGGATAGCCGCTAGACCCTTACGTGAGGAGCACGAACGATGCCAAGAAGTTATCTTAAAGCCGCGCTGCTGTTTCCGCTGTTGAGTCTCATGCTCGTGCCTGCGGCGCTCGCAGGTTCCATCGGTCCTTTTCTTGTAGCGAGCACAACCCCTACCGACGGCATCACTGGTTACGCCTTTGACCCCGCCAGTGGCAGCCTGTACACCTCAACCGACTTCGGCCAGACGATCATAGGTCCGGGCGGGTCATTTTCGGTCTCCACCGTCGGCAGCCTGCTGGACATGGCCTTCGCCCAAGGCTACATCTGGGCAGGCGAAGGCAACGCAGCCGGCGGCGTGTCTTTGGCCAGAATCGACCCGAACACAGGAGCCGTCATGAACGAGTACGATCTCGGCTCGGAGACGCTGGGGGGGAACATCATCCCATTCATGGCATCCGGCGTGGCCTGGGATGGCGCCGGCCTGTGGGTCGGCAACAATGCGTATTCGGGGGACGAGCTGGCGGCCGGCATCTACGGCACCTCGATCGAGAGGTTCACGTGGGATTCAGGCCTCGACGCACTGACTTTGAGCGGGTCTGCGTTTACGCCTTGGCCGGATACCTTCGGTGTCTTAGGGGCTGTTGTTACAACCGGCAGGACTCCCGGCGGTTTGGCGTGGAACACCGCAACCAACCGTCTGATGATCGGCACGGACAGCGGTGACATTTTTTCCTACAATCCGGGCAATCCCTCGGGCGGTGTGACTTTCTATGCCAATACCGGCGACGGCGGATTTGTCCAGGGCCTTGAAGAAGAAGTGCCGGAGCCCGCTTCCTTCCTGCTGCTTGGCCCGGCGCTGGCGGGCTGTCTCTGGGTTTATCGACGGAGGAGCGCCCGATAGACGGGGGTCTATCCGGCGCATTCGAATCAAGTCACATCAGGATCAGAGGAGATCGCAACAAATGAAGCTCACGAGAAGACAGATGCTCCAGGGCGCCGGCATGGGCGCCGCCGCGCTAATGCTCCCTAAACGCGGATTTTCAACCCCGCCGCCGCTTTCGCTGGGCAGCCCGCAGGCCGGTACGCTGTGGGTCAACCGGTTCACCCAAGGGCTGGCGATCCCGCCGGTGGCGCTGCCGGTGGCCGACAGCCGATTCCCAGGGGTAGACTACTACGAACTCGGCGTGCGGCAGTTTTCGCAGGCGCTGAGCCCCCTCATGAGCCCCACCACGTTTTGGGGCTACTCCATCGAAACGCCCAATGGCGCGCCTTTCGGCCGCCAGGGCTATCTGGGCGGGGTCGTCATCGCCCAATCGGGCCGGCCCGTCAAGCTCCACATCCGGAACCTCTTGACCAACAACGGCCTGCCAGACGGCACTCCGCTGCAGCACCCCGTCAAGTGCCAGGGTACGTCCGTGGATGCGGTGGACGATACCATTGCCGGGAGTCCCTCGCTGTACACCGGGCAGAATTCGATCCCAGGCGGCAACCTCCACAACCGCATCACCACCCACTTGCACGGCGGCCTGGTGTCGTGGGACAACGATGGCCATCCGCTGTCCTGGTACTCCAACGACTCCGATGACAACCACGGCCAGTATTACCAGGAGGGCAACGGTAACATCTACACCTACCCCAACAACCAGTCGGCGCGCCTGGTATGGTATCACGACCATGCCGAATCGATAACCCGCCTCAATGCCTACGCGGGCATCGCCACCGGCTATATTATCCGCGATCAGGTGGAAGCCGACATGGTGGCGCAACACAAGCTGCCGCCATTCATCGAGACGAGCGCGCTGGGGGGCACCGACATCCAGGAGTACCCGCTGATCCTCCAGGAGAAGATGTTCAACGCGGACGGCTCCCTCTACTACCACACCTACTACGATCCGTTCCGGTGGGCCTTGAACACCGGATCGACTCCGCCGTATCCGTCCTGCATACCGGAATTCTACGGCGATGTGACGCTGGTGAACGGGGTGCCTTGGCCGTCCCTCCCGGTGAAAAAGGGAATCTATCGCTTCCGGATACTGGCGGCCGCTCAAGCCCGTTTCTATAACCTGGCTCTTTACTATGCGAAGGCTGGCGCGGACGGCAAGGATGTTCCGGACCTTACGAAGCCCGGTCCGCAGTTCTACCAGATTGGCACCGAGGCCGGGTTCCTTCCGGCGCCGGTTCGGCTCACCAAGCTGCTTCTGGCTCCGGCCGAGCGCGCCGACGTGCTCATCGATTTCAGGAACCTCAATGTGGGCGACAAGCTGATCCTGGTCGGCAATGCTCCGGCTCCGTACCCGGGCGGCGATCCGGTCAATGACTACCTGGACGGCGTGACCAACGTCAGCCGGCCGGGAACGCTCATGGAATTCCAAGTGGTCTCCGGCAGCTTGCCCGCCGACGCCGCCACCACGCTGCCGGCCACGCTGCCAGCCGTGGTCAAGCTGGGTACCCCGAACCGGGTCATGCCCGTGACCCTGAACGAGGGCTGGGACCAGTACGGCCGGTTGACCCAACTGCTGGGCAATTTCACGCCGACCTCGCTCCAGGACGGCGGCTTCGGCAGCGATTTCCTGGACCCGGTCACCAGCGCGCCCATCCTCCACGAGACCCACCATAGCGGTGACACCGAGGAGTGGACCATCGTCAACAACACCGCCGACGTGCACCCGATGCACTTCCACCTGGTGAATGTGCAGGTGGTCTCCCGGCAGGGCATCGACATGAACGTGTTCAACGCCACCGGGGCCATCAAGTACCTGGGTCCGGTTCTGGGGCCCGATGCCAACGAGCGGGGCTGGAAAGAGACCGTGCGCATGTACCCCGGCCAGCTCATCCGCGTGAGGATGAAGTTCGACGGGGGATTCACGGGCCACTACGTCTGGCACTGCCATATCCTGGAGCACGAAGAACACGACATGATGCACGAATTCGAAGTCGTGTGACCGGGCAGACAGTTTCCTTCCGCATGCCCCGCGGAGCGATCCGCGGGGCATTTTTTTGGCGCCGCCCGATCCCGGGCGGCGGTGAGCTCGTCATATAATGAGGCCAATGCCGACCAGAACCGCACTCAAGGTCCTGTTCCTTCTGGCGCTACTGGCCGGCGCATACGGCATCGGCCGATGGCACGCCGGCGGTACCCGGACCGCGGATCGGCAGGCCACCGCACCGAAGGTGCTGTACTACGTCTGCCCGATGCACCCGCAGTACCGATCCGATAAGCCGGGGATTTCGCCGTGCTGTGGAATGCGCCTCGAGCCGGTTTACGCCGGCGGCGCCTCGCCCGCGGTGACGGACCGCGCGGCCGCGGGCGCCGTGCAAATCAGCCCGGAGAAGCGGCAATTGATTGGCGTGCGCCTCGCCACGGCCGAGGCAGTGGATGGAACGGAGACGCTGCGGGCCTTCGGGCGCATCGCTTATGACGACCAGGAGTCCATCGTAATCGCCGACCTTTTGGAGAACCAAGCCACGCGCGTCAAGGTTGGGCTGGCCGGTCTGGTCTCCGTGCCGTTTCATCCCGAGCAGAATTTCTGGGCCAAGGTGAACTACGTGTATCCGCGGCTGGACGCGGTCACCCGGACCCTCAAGGTGCGGCTGGAGGCCGCCGAGACTGGCTTCAAGCTGCTGCCGGACACCTTCGTCAACGTGGATTTCCGCATCCCCGGAGAGCGGGCGCTGGCGGTTCCCGCCGAGGCGGTAATGAATTCGGGACTCCGCCAGACCGTGTTTGTCGATCTTGGGGACGGCTACCTGGGGCCGCGGCAGGTTGAGACGGGGCGCCGGCTGGGCGATCGCATCGAGATCCGGCGGGGTCTTCAGCGCGGGGAGCGTGTGGTGGTGTCGGGCAATTTCCTCATCGATTCGGAAAGCCGGATGAAGCTCGCCGCATCCGGCGTCCCCGCCACGGAGTCCGCGCCGGACCGCGATCCCGTGTGCGGCATGGAGGTCGCCCCGGCCAAGGCCGCGGGCCACAGCGAGTATCGGGGGCAGACGTATACCTTCTGTTCCAGGGAGTGCAAAGCGAAGTTCGACGGTTCCCCGGCGAAGTACGCCAGGCAGACGGAGGCCCCCTGGCCGGTTGCCGCCAAGCCGTTTCAAGCGGCGCGCGCGGCAGAGAACCCCGCGATGGCCGAAGAGCCCCAGGAGAACCTGGAGGGCACGCCGGCGACGCCCCCCCCGACCGCCCCGGTCTCCGCACAAGGCGGCGCCACCGTGCACATCGATCCCGTTTGCGGCAAGGCGGTCCAGGAGAAGAACGCCTATCGCCGCACCATGCTGTATCGCGACATCGCGCTGTACTTCTGCTCGGAGGAGTGCTTCCGCGAATTCGGGCGCAATCCGGAGTTCTACGGGCAGAAAGCCGTGCCCACCGTCATCTTGCGAAAGCCGGGTACCGAGGACCCCATTACGCCCCACACCAACGAGCACATGCGGCAGGTCCAGGGAGCGGACAAGAAGTAATGATCGGCCGGGTCATCGAGTTCTCCGCCAGAAACAGATTCGCGGTCCTGATCTTCGTGGGCGCCGCCGTGCTCGCCGGTTTGTGGGCCATGCACACCACGCCGCTGGACGCCCTTCCGGACCTGAGCGATACCCAGGTAATCGTCTACTCGCGCTGGGACCGCAGTCCGGACATCATCGAAGATCAGGTCACTTATCCAATCGTAAGTTCGATGCTGGGCGCGCCAAAGGTCAAGGCGGTCCGCGGCTTCTCCGATTTCGGCTATTCCTATGTCTATGTCATCTTT
>Ga0182021_10004991_pt1 | contig 15654 bp, 13 predicted proteins | sample 612E3MmetaG_FD_120493 | JGI IMG/M metagenome (GOLD analysis project Ga0182021, IMG submission 120493) | Permafrost microbial communities from Stordalen Mire, Sweden - 612E3M metaG (Illumina Assembly) | ecosystem: Environmental > Terrestrial > Soil > Wetlands > Permafrost | place: Sweden... | reverse complement strand
TCGCTGCTCGCAAGGCCAGCATCAGCATCGTCTGCGTCGGCACCCTCTCAAACCACTACCATGCCGTGCTCGTCGACAACCACGGCCGGCTGCCCCAGTTTCTCGAACACTCATCCGGGCACGCGCGAGCCTCGCCGTGGACTCGCGCCGCGCGTGGCGTGCAAGAATACCTGGGCGAGGGTCGAGGCCCTGCAGCACAATCAAGCCTTCATCGACCGGTACCGGGAAGCCCGCGCCGACCACCTGGCTGGCCGCGAAGCTATCTTTCCCGCCGGAACATGGTGGTTGCATCGCTTCGCCGGCGTGAAGTGTGCCGAGCTGGGCGCCACCGCCCCGCCGAGCTGACCAACGGCCCTTCTTCGCTTCTTCCGCGGCGCCTCGCCAGGGCCGACGTCTGCCCTCGACGCACAAACGTACCGGCGCTCACGTCTGCCGTCCGTCGAAAAACAGCGAGAAACGCACGTGCCGACGTGATGAGTGGCCTGCCACCGCGCAGATCCGAATCACCAGTGCCGAGCTATCGAGGTCAACATCGGTGCGGCGCTATCGTGACAAGGTCGACACTGCCGCAAAACGTTACGGACGGACGCTAGCCCCACCGAAAGGGCGAGTCAACCTTCGCCGTGACATCGCCAAGCAAAGCCCTGTCCCCGGCGAGAAAAACGCGCTAGAGCAGTCCTGTATCGAGTCTGCTTAACCTGCATGTCTAGGAAGATAGTCATCACCGGAGGTGCCGGATTCATTGGATCCGCGCTGGCGCGCGCCCTGGTCGCACGGGGCGATGAGGTCTTGGTGCTGGACAACTTCTCTTCGGGCAAGCGCGAGAATCTGCAGGATGTGCCCGGCTCTCTTGCCGTCGTGGAAGGAGACATCCTCGACTCGTCCTTGCTGGACCGGGTTTTTGCAGGCGCGGAGGTCGTGTTCCACGAAGCCGCCATTCCCTCGGTGCCGCGGTCGTTGGCGGCGCCTCTGCCCAGCCACAACGCCAACGCGACCGGCACCCTCACCGTGCTCGAGGCCGCGCGTCGCTGCCAAGTCCGGCGCGTGGTCTATGCCGGCTCGTCCTCGGCCTATGGCGAGCCACCCAGCCTGCCTGTGGTCGAAAACATGGCGCCCGCGCCGCTGTCGCCCTATGCCGTGTCCAAGCTGGCGGGCGAGCACTACTGTCGGGTATACGCGCGGGTGTTTGGCGTCGAGACGGTGATTCTGCGCTACTTCAACGTTTTCGGTCCGCGCCAGGATCCCAATTCGCAGTACGCGGCGGTGATCCCGCGCTTCATCACCGCCGCGCTCGATGGCCTGCCAGTCACCGTGTACGGAGACGGCGAACAATCACGCGACTTCTGTTTCATCGACAACGTGGTCGAGGCGAATCTGCGCGCCGCAGATGCCGAGGGTGCCTCAGGCAAGGTGTTCAACATCGCGTGCGGAACTGGCACCAGCCTCAATCGTGTTCTCGACTTGCTCGGTGAGGCCTTGGGCCGACCCGTCTCCGCCTGCCACGAGCCGGCTCGGGCTGGCGATGTTCGCCACTCGCTGGCCGATATCTCGCAAGCCAAGGCCGTACTCGGATACACGGCTGCCGTGGACTTCCTCACCGGGCTCACGCGGACCTTGGCGTGGTTCCGCCAGCGCAGGTCGACTCCATGAGCGCCTGCCTGCTGAGCATGACCGGGTTCGGCCGCGGGACAGCCCAGGCCGGATCTCGACGGCTAGTCGTCGAGATCCGTTCGCTCAACGGCCGCGGCAGCGACATAAAGGTACGCGGGCGTGAGGGGGACATCCCGGCCGCCGTGGAAACCGAGATTGTGCGCGCGGTGCGCGCGCAAGTCGCACGCGGCACGGTCAGCGTCACCATCCGAGAGGAAGGCGTCGAGGCCCCGGAGGCTCTCATCGATCTCACCATCGTTCGCCAGGCCCACGGGGTTCTCGAAACGTTGCGCCGCGAACTCGGACTGGTCCAGCCAGTCGACCTCCAGACCGTGGCGGCGTTCTTGGCTGGCCCCGCCGCTCGCCACGTTCGGCGCGACGAAATGACCTGGGAGGGGGTGCGGCCCGCGGTCGAGCAGGCCCTGCAGGAGATACGCGCCATGCGGGCTCGCGAGGGGGCCGTGCTCTCCGCCGATCTGCGCCAGCGACGCGATCGCCTGCGTGGGTTGGCGGATGAGATCGACCAAGCCGCTTCCGGCCTGCCTACCCGCGCGGCCCGCAAGCTGGAAGAACGCCTGACCGCCATCGCGGCCAATTCTGCCGCGCTCGATCCCGCGCGGCTGGCTCAAGAAGTGGCCCTCCTGGCGGAGAAGCTCGACGTATCGGAAGAGTTGGTCCGGCTGCGCACGCATCTCGATCACCTGGGCGAACTATTCACCGATGTAGGGCCCGAGGCCGCGGGACGCAAGATTGACTTTCTTGTGCAAGAGGTTGGCCGCGAGATCAACACTATCGGCTCCAAGGTTCAGGACGCCGCGATTGCCACCCTGGTTGTCGCGGGCAAGGCGGAACTGGAGAAACTACGCGAGCAAGCCCAGAATATCGAGTGATCTACCTGACGAGAAACACGGAGAAATGACGTCACCCGACAGACCCTGCGGCCTCTTGCTGGTCATCTCCTCACCCTCGGGCGCCGGCAAGACCACGCTGGCACGGCGGCTGGCCGGGGAGTTCGACCTTCGCTTTTCCGTCTCGTACACCACGCGCGAGCCGCGCAAGGACGAAGTCCAAGACAAAGACTACCACTTCGTAAGCCGCGCTCGCTTCGCCCAGATGATCGAGGGCAACGAATTTGCCGAATGGGCGGTCGTGCATGGCAACCAGTACGGAACCAGTACCACGACGGTGAACACTGCGCTCGCCGACGGCGTGGATTGCCTGTTCGACGTCGACTACCAAGGCGGCCGCCAGATTCGCCGTCTGTGGCCCGCGCAGAGCGTCCTGTGCTTCATCTTGCCCCCGTCGATGAAAGAGCTGGAACGCCGTCTGCGACAGCGCGCGACCGACGCCAGCGATGTCATCGAGCGCCGGCTGGCCATGGCCCACGAGGAGCTCACGCACTACGGTGACTACGACTACCTCGTCGTCAACGACAACCTCGATCAGGCCTACGCCAAGTTGCGCGCCATCTACGTGGCGGCCGGCTGCACGCGGGTTCGCAACGACGCGCTGGCACAGGCCCTGTTGCGTGAAGCGGCCGCACGGAGCGCTCCACAGAAGCCGTGATGGAGATCATCGACGTCATCTGCGAAGTTGCGCAGAAGAGCGCCCCGACCGCCGACATCGGGTTGATCCGTCGCAGCTATGACTTCGCCAAGGAACGCCACGCGGGCCAGATGCGGCGTTCGGGTGAGCCGTACCTGGTGCACCCGCTGGGGGTGGCCAAGACTATCGCCGAGCTGAATCTCGATGTGGCTTCGATCTGCGCCGGGTTGCTGCACGATTGCGTGGAGGACACCAGCGCCACCTCCGAGGACATCGGCCGTCTGTTTGGCGCCGAGATCCAGCGGCTGGTCGAGGGCGTCACCAAGCTGGGGCAGATCCCCTGGAACACGCGCGAGGAGCGCCAGGCGGAGAACTTCCGCAAGATGCTGCTGGCCATGGCCCGCGACATCCGGGTCATTCTGGTCAAGCTGGCCGACCGCGTGGACAACATGCGCACCCTGCAGCACGTGTCGCGCGAGAAGCAGGAGCGCATTGCTCGCGAGACGCGCGAGATATACGCGCCCATCGCCAACCGGCTGGGTATCCAGTGGATGAAGGTGGAACTGGAAGATCTCGCTTTTCGCTACCTCGAGCCCGAGGACTACCAGGATCTCTCGACCAAAATGGCGGGCACGCAGGCCAGCCGCGACGCCCATATCGCCGAGGTCTGCCAGGAGTTGCAGCGCGTGCTGGCCGACGCCTCGATTCCCGCCCAGGTAAGCGGGCGGGCCAAGTCGTTCTGGTCCATCAACCAGAAAATGAAGCGGACCGGCCGCGAGTTGGAACAGGTCTACGACATCGTCGCCTTCCGTCTCATCACCGATACGGTGCAGAACTGCTATGCCGCGCTCGGCATCGTGCATTCCAACTGGATGCCGGTCCCGGGCCGCTTCAAGGACTACATCGCGCTGCCCAAGCCCAACCTGTACCAGTCGCTGCACACCACCGTGATCGGGCCCGGGGCTGACCGCATGGAGGTGCAAATCCGTACCCCCGAGATGCACCGAACCGCCGAACACGGCATCGCCGCCCACTGGCAGTATAAAGAAAGCGCAGTGCTGGGTACCGGCGACCGCCAGGCCTTCGCCTGGCTGCACCAGTTGATGGAGTGGCAACGCGACCTGAAGGATCCGACCGAGTTCATCCAAACGGTCAAAATTGACCTGTTCCAGGAAGAGGTCTTTGTCTTCACGCCCAAGGGTGATGTGAAGGCCTTGCCCAAAGGCGCGACGCCGATTGACTTCGCCTACGCCGTCCACTCCAAGGTGGGCGACCACTGCTCGGGGGCGCGGGTCAACGGGGTCATGGTTCCATTGCGCTACCCCCTGCGCAATGGCGACACGGTGGACATCATCACCTCGAACTCGCAGAAGCCGTCCAAGGACTGGCTGAAGTTCGTGGTGACCAGCAACGCGCAGACCAAGATCCGCCACCACCTGCGCAACGAGCAGCGCGAACGCAGCCGTCGGCTGGGACGCGACATCCTGAGCCGCGAGCTGCGCAATCACCATTGCTCGCTGGCGACTGCTGAGAAGGAGCACCTGCTCGACAAGGCCGCCTCAGCTCTGCGCCTGAGCAGCGCCGACGATCTCATCGTTCACGTGGGCTACGGCAAGGTCGCAGCCGAGCAAGCCTATGCCGCCATCTATCCCCAGGCCCAGCCCTTGGACGCGACCTCCGACAACCAGCCCGTCGTGGGCATTGACCCGAGCGCGCTGACCCGACGCCTGACCAAGCGCTCGGTGGGCGGCGTACGCGTGCAGGGCGAGGCCGACATCGTGGTCCGTTTTGCCAAGTGCTGCAGCCCGGTTCCCGGCGACCACATTGTGGCCTTCATCAGCCGCGGGCGCGGCGTCATCGTGCATACCCTGAACTGCTCCAAAGCGCTGAACCTGGATCCCGCACGCCGGGTGGACGTGTCCTGGGACGAAGACACCCGCATGTTGCGGCCGGTGGCGGTGGAGGTTATCTCGACCGACCGCCCCGGCATCCTGGCCGCCATCTCCAAGTGCTTCACCGAGTTCGGCGTGAACATCATCCAGGCCAAATGCAAGACCACCGAGGACCGCCGCGGCGTCAACACCTTCCAAGTCACGGTCAGTCACCTGGACCAGCTGAAGAAGGTCGTGCGGGCGTTGCAGGGGATCGAGGGCGTGACCTCGGCGGAGAGGCAGTAACTGCATTTGACCTCGCGCCTGGCCCCTGCTAAGTCAAGCCTCCCATGGCATCGAACAGTCGCAAGACCTGGAAGCGCCGGCAACGGCACCACTCGAACGCCGGACACAAGCGTAAGGCCAAGGAAAGTGTTCGCTCGACGAAGTCTGAGGCTGACCTGTTCGCCGGCATGGGTGCTCCGGGCGAGGCCGCGCCGAAGAAGCCCGCCAAGTAGCGCACGTCGCAGTGCAGCTCTCTGTCCACGCCTCCTGCCCGGGTGCGTGGAAGCCTTGTTGCTTTCGCCGGTGCCTTCGGCATAAAATTTGCCACCTTCGCTGCTGTTGAGGAATTGTCCTCACAGACGGAGCGACTTCACCTCAGGTACCGGATGAAAACCTGCCCAATTTGCAAGAACAAGTACCCCGAGGACGCCAACTTTTGTCCGCTCGAGACATGCGCCACGACGGACGGCCCGCAACGACTCGCGTCCGTGCCTGACGCGGTGGAGCCGCGCTTCAAGCCGATCGAACGCATCGGGGGCGGCAACACGGGGGAGGTGTGGCGGGCGCGCGACGGCCAGACCGGCGCCGAGGTCGCTCTCAAGCTGGTGAACCCGGAAGTGCTGGGCCCACCCGCAAGCCAGTCCCGCGCGGAACGAGAGTTCAAGCAACTGATGAGGGTTGGAAGCCCAAGGGTCGCTACCATCATCGATAGTGGCAGACTGCCTGACGGTCGTCTCTTCGTCGCCATGGAGCTGTTCCCGGGCGAATCGCTGGCCAGCGTGTTGCGGGCCGGTCCGGTCGACCTAGACACGGCCAAGGGCATGATCGGGCAGGTGGGCCAGGCGCTTCTCGAGGCGCAGAAGGCCGGCTTGGTCCATCGCGACGTCTCGCCCAAGAACGTCCTGGTCGGTCCCAGCGGTGACGTGAAGATGATCAACTTCCCGCTGGCCAAACCGGTGAATGACAGGGTGTCCGGCGACCCGGCCTACCTTTCGCCCGAGCAGGCTCAGGGCAAGCCGGCTGACCAACGCTCGAATACCTACAGCCTGGCGGCCATCCTTTATCACCTGCTGACCGGCGAGCCGCCCTTCCAGGCCGCCACGCCGCAGGCAGTGCTGGACATGCATGTGTCAAGCCCGCTGTTGCCGCCCAGTCAGCGACGGCCGAACGCGGGAATCTCGGCCGAAACCGACCGCCTTATCCTCAAGGCGATGGACAAGAGTTCCAGCCGCCGCCACCTGACGCTGCGGCTTTTCCTTACCGAGCTCGAGAGCGTGAAGGCCGGGGTCCCAGGTGCTTCGGCCGGCGGGGCTGCCAAGCCTGCCGGCGGCGACGTGGGTCTGGCCAAAACCATGCTCTTTGCGGGAAATCAGGCCGATATCGCCCGCCTGGTCGCCCAGGCCAAGGCTGCCAAGGCGGCGGCCGAGCCGGCCCCCATCGCGCCGGTCGCGGCCAAGCCCTCCCCAAAGGCGCCGGAGGTCTTGGAGGAGCCCACGATCTCAGTCATGGAAACGATGGCAGCCGAGTCAATGGCTCCGGCGGCACCTGTCCGACCGGCGCCAGCCGCCCCGTCCAAGCCGGTCGTGGTTGCCGCGCAGCCGGCCACCCAGCCGGCTGCCTCTCGCGGCGCAACCCCGGGCCCCAAGCGTGGCCCAGCGGCACAGCAGGCGTCCGCCGCGCAAAAGTCAGTCACACCCGCTCTGGGCGGTGGTGTGATCAAGCCTGCGGAAGCTGGCAAGGCCCCGCCGCCCAAGGCTGGCGCTGCCTTTCGCGAAACGCTTTGGTTCAAGAAGGGTGACGTCGACCAGATGGTGGCCGATGCCAAGGCCAAGATGGTGGCCGCCGGCAAGCCAGCCGCCGAGGAGGAACTGCCGACGGACGACGCAAGGCCGCTGGAGGATCGCTACGTCGATGACGGCTCGGTGACAACCGAGGACCGGAAAAAGTTCTCTTTGCGAACCGGGGGAACATCCACGGCCATGCCTGCGGCGGCCGTCGCCATACCCGGTGAGCAAATGGACGACCGCGCACTGGTGCAGGAAATTGGTCGCGGCCGACGAACCGCCATCCTGGTTGTTGCAGCGGTCGTGGTCGTGGCCCTGGTTGTCGTAGTCGCCATGATGATGAAGGGCAAGGCGAGCACCAAGGCGCATGCGCCCCATGCCTTCCCGCCCGCGGCTGCTGCCCCCCAGGTTCCGCCACCAGCAGCCGTTCCGCCCCCGGCGCCGGCGATCCCGACACCGACCGCGGCCCCGCCGCCCATCCCAGCCGTGCTGCCCACGCCCGCTGCCCCCGAGAAAAGGCCGGCCGCGGCTGGGCTTGGCGCTGCCGAAGAGCCTGTCAATCCCAGTGCTGGCGGCACAGCTCGCGGCGCCGAGCAGGAGCCCCCGTCCGGGAAGAAGCCAGCCAGGGCACCGGCGCCTCACCGAGCAAAAGCCGGCAAGAAGAAGCACTAGCACTACTGATTGAAATTCGGACCGAGACGACGCGTCGCGAGGAGCCCTGGCCGCGATGAGCGACGAGGGAAGATACTCGACGTATCTGACTGAGGAGTGAGAAAGCGGACAGGGCCCGCAGCAGCGACGACGACGGGAGAATTTCAATCAGTAGTGCTAGCTATTCGTCGCAGATTTGCAGGGTCAGCTTCTGCGGCCGACCGTCTCGCAGAAAGTCCACCACCAACTCCGTGGCCGTGCGCAGGCTGCCGAATACGTCAAAGGCTTGCTCGGGCTTTTCAATCGACTTGCCGTTCACCTGGATGACCACGTCCTTTGGCCGTAGGTCGACGGTGGCGTAGCAAGGATCACCGGAATACAGGCGGAGAATCTCCCAACCAAGAAAACGGCTCTTCGCGATCCTTCGTTCCACTTCCGCACCACCGGCCAGCCAGCGCCCGATGCCTGCGTCCACGACGCGAACCACAGCCGAACGCTTCAGTGCGCCCGATTTCGCAAATGCCGTGCAACCGGCCGACTTGGGAGGTGGCTGCTCGGCTGGAGGGGATGGGGAGGGGGCTGCTGCGACAATTGGGGTGGGCTGCTCGCCCACGGGCGCCGGGCCTGCCAGGTCGGGCCTGTTTGTCGCGCAGGAGGTGACCAGCAAGGCGATGGGCAGAGCAAGCGGGCGTCGATGCATACCCACCCATACTCTCATGGCGTCGCCAGGGATGCGAATCGTGCCTCCACCGTTGCCACCACGGCGGCGGTGACGTCGTCTCGTGTTGCAGAACCGTCGAGGATCACGGTGCAGGGATCAGCTTGCGCCAGGCGGCGATAGTTGTCTGCCACACGGCTGAGGTAGAAATCCGCGTCGTAGCGTTCTTCCGGACGCCCGGCCAGGAGCCTGCGCTGGGCTGCCACATTTACCGGGATGTCAAGCAGGATGGTCAGATCCGGCTGCCGAACCCCGCGCGCCAGCATGGCCACCCACTCGCGATCGGCCTCCTCGGCCTGGTAGGCCAGAGATGACATGAGATAGCGATCCGAGACCACATCGTTTCCCGTCCTCAGGAAAGGCTCGACCTCGCGCTGCAGGTGGTCGACGCGATCAGCGGCAAACAGCAGCGCCATGGTTCGCCCGTCGAGCGAGACACCCGGCGAGACGTGATGGAGGCCGAGAAGAACCTCGCGCAAGAGGCGGCCGACGGGCCCCGCGCTGGGCTCGCGCGTCGACACGGCGCTACGTCCCCGTCGGCGCAGGTGTTCGACCAGCCGCTCGGTCTGCGTCGTGGTCCCCGAACCGTCGATTCCTTCCAGAACAATCAGTCTGCCGCGGGTCAAGGCTTCGCTCATCGGCGGTCTTCTACAACCAATCCGCGCGCTTGCCGAGAGCCTGTGATCCTATAGTCTTCCCCTATGTCAGGTCCTTGCCCGAAACAGCCATCCGTGGGCCATGCGCTCTCCTGGTTCGGCCTTTGCGTCACGGCGGCGTTGCTTTTCGCGCATCCGGCGTGCAAGCGCTCGGTCCGGGTGTCAAGTGCGCGGCCGGCCGACGTCACAACAGCGTCTTCCCGCGGCGTGCTTTGTGTGGAACAGCCAGATGCGTGTCTGTACTGCGTCGGCCGCGAGGGCGAGGCCACTTTTCTGGAGGCCTCTCAATCGCGGCCGCACGCGTGCGATCCCAACGATCAGGAGGAATGCGTGGAGTTCTGCTCCACCATGGCCCCTGCCTGTGCCTTGCCATGGACGCCCGGGGCGCACTGCGTGCTCGATTCTGACCTGGCCTTCCATCGGGCCGTGTTCAACCGAGACACCGCCGATCGACCCGAGGTAATTCTTTCTGGAAGAGTGACGGATGACGCTGGGCGCCGGCTGGAGGGCGTCCATATCGACGTCTGGGTCGCGCGGGGCACGCAATTCACACCGCTCGGCGACGAAGTTTCGGCGAAGGACGGCACATTCAAGCTTCACCTGCGCAATGGTCCGTGGACCTATGCCCTAAGGCTGCGTCGTCCGGGCCTTGCCAGTGAGATCGTCGATCGGCTGGCGCCGGACAAGCTTGGAGTGGCGGGTGCGACCAGGACATTCCGCCTAGGCACGGAGTCGCTCGCGCGCGGGCGTGTAGTCGACGCCGAGACCGGCACTCCGGTCGCAGGTGCGTTGCTGCAGGCGGTGCGCGCACCGGAAGACGCTCTTGAGGTCAGCGAGGCCCGCTCGGGCGCAGACGGAGCCTTCGTGCTGGGCGGGCTGGAAGCCCGACGGTATTCGCTCCGCGTTTCCAAGTTTGGCTGGAAGTCGGTCAACACCAAGAACGCGCTCACTGCCCCGGCCACGCGGCTCGTGGTGAAGCTGTCGCACGGAACCGTGATCCGCGGAACCGTACACAACGCCGACGGGTCGCCCGAGCCCAACGCCACGGTTGCGGCGGTGCTGTCCGACGTGCCTGGCGCGCCGACCCTGCCCATCTTTTGGACCACGGATTCGGAAGGGAGCTTTGCCCAGGATCATTTTGCTCCCGGCACATACTACCTGTGGGCGCGTCGGGGTGACCTGCTCGCCTATCCCCCCGAGAAGATCGAACTGGACGAAAAAGGTGATGTCACGGTCGAGCTTCGTCTTGACCACAAGGGCGCACGCGTGACCGGTCAGGTGGTTCCCCGGCCAGGCTATCACTTGTCATCCGATACCCGCGCCCTGCTACTGGGTCGCTCACCCTCGCTTGGCTTCCCCAGGCCGGCAGTGGGCGCGCTCGACGAGAACGGACGTTTTCTGGTGGCTGGCGTGTTGCCTGGGCGCTACGAACTCAGCGTACGAGAGGGCACGCGGACGCTCACCATCGCGCAAGGCCCGCGGGACGTGGAGGTTCCCATCGACCCCGACACGACCGTCGCGCTGAAAGAGGCCGTGGTCGTCAGGGCGCAGATCGCGGAATAGCCTGGAGGCTGGAGACCAGGCGGGGGCTGTGTCGCCCACGCGGGGCATTCTACCTCATCACGCCTCTGTCGAGCGCCAGTCGACGAAATGTGAATCCTTGGGTCGAGGAAGTCGCTGCTCGGCAAGAAACTCGTCACTTTGCCGGGGACAGCTGCGAAAAGACGTCCGAGGTCACCGCCACGCCGATGAAGGCCCCCACGCCATCGCCATTGAAGGCAGAGGATTTTGGGATCGTTCCGGTGGCGCTGAATGTGTCGTTGACCTTCACCCGCGCGGCGGGGTCAAGCACGTCGCTCTTGAATAGAGAGACACCCCCGACTACGCCGATCCCGGAGAACGGCATGATCTCGATGCCAGTGAGAAATCCACTGGAAAGGCGGCTCAGGTCGGCGCCGACAAATGGCGCCACCAGATCGCACCAGTTCCACTTCCGAGGATTGAGGCCGCAGAGGTGCAGGGCGAGCAAGACAACCGGGCGAAATCCCGAGTAGTCGTCGGTTTGGGACACGTACTTCTCGGTGCTTGTTCCGTCTGCCGTGGGACGGTCCTTGAGCGCGATCTGCCTGGGTCGCCCAAAGTCGAAGATCACGGCCGCGCCCCAGGAGACCCGGTAGATCGGATCAATGGGAATAGTGGTGGTGGTACTGGCGACCTTGCCGTCGGCTGTGACGGTGATCTTATAGACCAAGGAGTTCGCGCAGCTCAGCGTTCTGTCGCTCCCGCGAACTACCCACGTCGGAGGAGGAGCAGCAGCAGCGCGAAGAGCGACCGCCCCGATCCTGCTGGCGTCCGCGTAGGCGCCCAGGACGCGGATGCCAGGAACGGCGTCACAGGACGAAACCTCGATTTTCACCAATGCGTCCTTGGGAGCCGCGACCTTGATGGCGATCTCGTCCTTCTCGGTCAGGTGGGAAGGAATAGGAAACGCCGGTGCACCACCGGGTAGGTGGTAGAGGACGATCTTCCGCCCGAGTGCTGGTGAACCGTCGCTCCCGTGGTCAGTCAGCTTCAATGTCGATTGCAGATAGACGAGCGCGTCGTCGTCAAGCGTGGCGAAGTGTTGGGGGGGCGTGTCGTTTGGATCCTGAGCGTCCCCCGGTGCGACTGGCCTTGGTCCGAGCTGCACGATGCAGAGTTCCGAACGGTCCGACTTTGTGATTACAATCGTCTTGCCCGCGAAGGATCCGCCGAAGCTCTTGCTCCGGTCGGTGGTCGCCATCGAACCGAGGCTCTTGGTGTCTGCGGCGGTGCTTGAGTCGGCGTCCCTCGTCCCGACCTGCAGCGCCTCCGGCGCGACGACCTGGGCGCCGTTGCTGACAATGTCGACGATGAGTTCGTCCTTGTCGCTGGCCGAACTCGGATCCCCGACGCAAGCGCCGGCGTTGAGAGGCGCGGTGACATGCACCTTGTATTGCACGCCGTTGGCGGCGAGAGCGCCGTTGGACATGAGCGCGACCAGGGCGAGAGTATCAGAGAGGACGAGGCAGGATCGGACCTGAGATTTCATGATGTGGACTCCTGTCAGATGATGTTGACGTTCATCTTGAGCAAGCTGTAGTCGCAAGGGACGAAGTAGCTGAGGGCGCCAAAATCCCCGATGAGGGTGCCGACGGCGAGAAAGCTGCTGTCGTACAGGATGGTGCCCGAGTCTCCCGGCGTAGTCGGGCCGTCGATGGCGACCAGGCCGGACATCTGCGTGAACGCTGCACCGTTTGGCAGCGGGACTCGGGCCGAGGCCGAGACGATGCGAACGGTTCGCATCACGGGGTCGCGGTGGGCGGCGCTTCGGAAGAAGCACTGCTTTCCGGCCAACGTCGGGTCGATCGAGCGCACACCGGCCAGACGATCGCCGTTGCGAAAACTCGCGTCTGCGGGAGTGGGTGCCACGTCGAGTTCGACGAGGGCACAATCCAGCCGGCTATTCATGTACACGCGGGTTGCCTTTCCGAGCGAACCACCGCGCACCTGCAGCCGAGTCCCCTCCGCCTTGGCAACGTGGCCAGCGGTCAGCACGAGCCGCCGCGTGCCCGCAGTCACGATGGCGGCCACGGTGCCCATCGGGGCGTTGTTGCAGTCGAGAGGTACAGCGACGATGCCCCTAAGTCGCATCTCGCTCTGGCCGGCCGAGTGCTGGACGTCGACGGGGACTCGGTGCTTCCGCCCGCCGTGCTCGACCTCGATGTGTGATGGAAAGGGCCGAACACAATGCACACGCATCTCGTCGTCGTCGAGCTTCTCCTTGACCGTGACCACAATGCACAGGCCGTGGCTGCCGAGATACCGGCCCTTGCGACATCGCTGGCCGATCGCTGTCCCCAGCACGCTGGGCCGGCGCTCCCACACGCGCGCTTTGGCCAGGGCCTTGTTCAGCACGTGCTCTTCGGTCGTTGGACGCGGATGTCCTTTTCTTCTCATGGCAAGAACTCCTGCTCGGGGTCGGTTGCCCCAACGAGGACGAACCTGATCGAGCTATCCGCGAGCCCCCGCCAGTAGCGAGGCTTGGTGTAGTGGCCGGCATCGGTTTCCAGGAGCATGGACATCTCCTCGGCAGCGCCAACCTCACGCTGCCTGCTTCAATTGTCTGATCGATAGCGTGAAACAACATCAGCGCACGCCGCTCAAAGTGCCTCAGCGTGACACCGGGAGCACGCATAGGCCCAAAACGGAAAATGGGCAAGCGACATTCCTTGCGAGTTGGAACCTCGCCTGGCCACAGGGGATGGAATCTGCCCGGAGGTCTCGGGGATCTCTTTACATTCTTGCGGGACAGAGGAACTATGCGGCGCATAGAGCGGAGTGCGATGGGAGCGACAACAGAAAGCCGACGGCCGAGGCGAGTTCAGATCCCTGAGATTTCGCGTCCCCCCTTGTGGGAGACGGCGATGTCGTTCCGCTCGTGGTGCCGCAATGTCCGGCGCGCCATCGCTTAAGAGTCTACTGGCGGCCGGATTGACCCTTTGAGGGAGAGAACATGTTTTCACGGAAGAGCAGGGAACAGAAGGCCAGGAACTTCCTTGAGCACAGGAAGCGTGGAGCAGAGGCGGCTCTGGCTGAAGCCCGCCTTGCTATCGACTTGGATTGGTCGAACGGGGGGAACGACGACACGTTCATCCGGAAACTGAAAGAGACGGTCGACGGGTCCCTCAATGCTCTGAAGACCGAGATAGAGGGTGCGACGGCGCCGGAGCAACTGGACTCCATTCAGGGGCGGATTGCGCAGTGTTCGAGCAAACGCGCTTACGGGCTCGATGCACCCCGGATACAGACCGAGGCCGACGCCTGCATTCGGGAAATGCGGACGTGGGGTGTTCCGCAGCGATACTTCGATGAGCATCTCAGGCCTCTTCAAGAGGCGGTCAGGGTGGCACTGACCGAGGCATGCAGGCCGGGAAACGCAGCGGGATGTTCTGCGTCCATGCGGAGGGCGCAGTCAACGCTTGATGCCATCTTCGACGAGTACGCCTACTGGGATTCCTACACAGAGAGGTATGTGCACCGTTCGCTGACGCCGATGGTTCGCGCACTGGGGGTCGCCGGGCTGCTGTCGCTGGTCGCCGCGCTGGTCTCGGGTTTCGTGCTCCACCAGCACCTGGTGGCAGTGTTCTCGGCCGGCTTCGGCGGGACTTGTGTGAGCATCTTGCTCAAGCAAGAGCCGCTCGCCGTCTATGGCGACAGCATCAAGGCGTTGATCTGGTCGGTGGGCCGACTGCTCACCGGGGTTCTCGCCACGGTCATCGGGATGGGGTTGCTAGCCTCGGGTCTCATCAGCGTCGGGTTCACTGTGAATCCGACCGATTCCTCCGGAAGCCTTGTTCCTATTCACGTGATTCTGGGTGCCTGCCTCGAATCGGGCAGTGACAAAGCCAACGTCGCGTCAGTCGCTGCGACCTCGCGCTCGGATGCCGCGACGGCCGACGCCGGAGTTGCCCCACTAGACGCCGACGGAAGCGACGCTGGTGCGCCCGCACCGACAGCGGGTGTCCTGCGACAGGCGCCGGCCCCGCTGCCATGCCCCCGCCGTGCCTGCAGCAACACCGCGCTGCTCCTCCTCCTCGGATTCGCCATCCTCTTTGGGTTCAGCGAGCGGGTCTTCGCCAGGATCCTGGCCCAGTTCGAAGACAGGGACGGGAGCGCCCCCCAGCCCAACACGTCATCGACTACCATCATCAGTCGTGGGCCAGAACCCCCAGTGCCTGGTGGCGGGGCACTCGTGCCGGCGGACGAGCAGAAGCCCGATGTGCCCGCAGGCCAGCCCACGCCAACGCCGGCGCCAGGCCAGCCCACGGCGGCGCCAAGCCAGCCGACCGCGGCTAGTGCAGCAAGCGATCCCACGGTACCTGCCCAGCCGCCATCGTCTGGAGGCACGCCACCACCCTCCAAGCCTTTTGGCACTTGAGGATGAAACCGAACTCGAAGGACCGTGTTGCCCCACCCGGGGCAGGGGCGATCCGTTCCTGCAACATTCCCCAACCGTGCCCTTCACCGACGCGCGCGGAGAGCCCTTTCTTGTAGTACAAAGGTCCCATGCAGCAAGTGCGGATCGTCATCGAGAACGTGACGCCGAGGGTCGACTGCGGCCGATACGCCGCCAAGGCCTCGGTGGGTGAGAAGGTGGAAGTCACTGCCGACATCTGGAAGGACGGGCACGAGCTTCTGCGGGCCGCGGTGCTGTGGCGGAAGCTGTCGCCGGAGGAGCTGACCTTCGGCACCATGCCGGCAGCCCCGGATCGCAAGCGTCCCGATTGGCGCGAGTCGGCTCTGCTCACCGACCCTGCCTTCAACGACAGGTGGCATGCGACCATCAGCCCGCAAGAGGCGGGGCCGCACGCGTTCACGGTGGTGGCGTGGACCGACCGCTTCGCTTCTTTTGCCGCCGAGTTGAAGAAGAAGTCCGAGGCAGGGCAGGACGTGTCGAGTGAACTGCTGGAGGG
>Ga0182021_10004990_pt1 | contig 15662 bp, 14 predicted proteins | sample 612E3MmetaG_FD_120493 | JGI IMG/M metagenome (GOLD analysis project Ga0182021, IMG submission 120493) | Permafrost microbial communities from Stordalen Mire, Sweden - 612E3M metaG (Illumina Assembly) | ecosystem: Environmental > Terrestrial > Soil > Wetlands > Permafrost | place: Sweden... | reverse complement strand
GGTACCGGTCGCCGAAGACATGCCCTACCAACGGGTCGTTGACGGGCGTGACGGTGCTCACATGCGCTCCAGACACGGTTGGGGAAGTGAAAGCCGTGCAATGGCTGTGACCGAGTGTAGGAGCGCACTTCCAACCTCCCCCGAACAACGCGCCGTACGGACGTGGAATCCGATCTGCCCGGACGGCCCTTCGACGGCCATACGATGTCGCCGTGACGGCACTCATGGGGCTCGAAGCCAAACTCCGGCTCGCCAAGACGCTGGTGATCATCGACACCCACCACGATGACGTCGCGGCATTCGTGTCCGCGCTGTACGCAGAGGGCGCCGACATGATCCAGGTCCGCGATCCGCACGCGCCCTTCGATGCGCTGCGGAAGGTCGTCGAGACCGCCCAGCGGATCGCGATGCCGATGAACAAGCTCGTTGCCGTGACTGGCGACCTGGAGGTCGCCAAGCGGGTCATGGCCGACGTGCTCGTGGGCGGTCCGGACCTCGATCCCGGGCTCGCCCATGCCCGCCTCCACGAGTACGCCCTCGTCGGCGCTCCCGCGTTCACCGCCGACGACTGCCGGCGCATCGCCGGGAGCGAGACGATCGAGTTCGCCCTGGTCGGCCCCGTACACCTCCCGTCGGGCGCGACGGCGACGGCCCCGGGCCTCGACCTCGTACGGGTCGCCGCCGAGGCGATGCCCGTGGCGGACGTGGCAGGCACCCCGTGGTTCGCCGTCGGCGGCGTCACGGCTGACCGTCTGGACGCGGTGATCGTTGCCGGTGCGCGCCGCGCGGGAGTCGTCGTCACCGGGAACGAAGACCTGGCGGACGTGGGCCGCGTGTCGACCGCGCTGCGCAAGGCCTGGTCCGACGACCCGACGCTGCAGGACTACGCGTTCCGCGCGCTGTCGGCCACGCCGCGGGCAGCAGGTTTCCGCAGCCTCTCGGGCCCCGCTTCGTGGTGAGCACCCGGAAGTCACGCGCCGTGCTGACCCTCGTCCTCGGCGTGGCCGTCATCCTCGGCTACGTCGTCTGGACCTGGGCCCGATCGACCAGCACGAGCGCCAGCGTCGCGACCCAGACGAACGCGGCGGCCAAAGCCACGTCGGTGGGTACGTCGAAGAGCACGAATCGCGCCACGACAAGCGCGAGCATCGATCCGGAGACAGGGCTGCACTGGATCGACGTGGCCGACCTTCCGTCCCAGGGGCGCGCCGTGCTGGCGCTGATCGACAAGGGCGGCCCCTACCCGTACAGCCAGGACGGCGGCACGTTCACCAACGCCGAGAAGCTGCTCCCGCTCAAGGCGAAGGGCTTCTACACCGAGTACACGGTCAGGCTGCCCAGCTCGAGCGACCGCGGCCCCGTACGGATCATCATGGGTGGCAAGGGCCAGTGGTACTTCTGGACCGACGACCACTACGCGTCGTTCTCGAGGATCAGACGATGAAGGGCTTGCTGACCGCACCGCTGCGCAGCGGGGTCTACGAGATGGTCGACGACATCGCGCTGCGGGACCGGCTGCGCCGTGCCGGGTGGCACGTGGGTCTCGTTGACCTGCGCGACCCCCGTCAGGCTGTGGCGGAGATCGGTGTCGAGCTGGGCTTCCCCGACTACTACGGCAAGAACCTCGATGCGCTCATCGACAGCCTCGGCGACATCGAGCGACCCACGGCGCTCCTCGTCCACGTGCCGACCGAGCTGGGTCACTACGGGCAGGCGATGCTCGAGGTCCTCACGGATCGGGCGGAGTCCGTCCGGGAGGTCCCCTTCGCGCTCGTGCGCCTGCCGGGCACGCCGTCGTCCTAGGCTTCGCCCATGACCTTCGATCCGACACAGCCGCTCGCCCCCGACTTCCGTGAGGCTGTCGGGTTGGCCGTGTCGGACTTCCTGGCGGCGCAGCGGAGGCGTCTCGACGCGATCGGACCCGAGGTACGGCCGTTGCTGGACCAGGCGATCCACTTCACCGCCGGCGGGAAGCGCTTCCGGCCGGCGTTCTGCTACTGGGGGTACGTGGCCGCGGCGGGGGATCCTGTCGACGAGGCGGCGGTCCTGCGCGCGGCCGGCAGCCTCGACCTGCTGCACGTCTCGGCGCTGGCGCACGACGACGTCATGGACCTCTCGGCGACCAGGCGCGGAGGACCGGCGTCCCATGTGATCTTCGCCGGAGCGCATTCGGGGGCCGGCTGGCGAGGCGACTCGGAGGTCTTCGGACGTGCGGGCGCGATCCTGCTCGGCGACCTCCTCATCATGTGGTCCGCCGAGATGTGGGGCGCCAGCGGGCTCGGTGCGGAGGCGATCGAGCGCGCACGGCCGTACCTCGACCTCGTACGCACCGAGGTGACCGTCGGGCAGTACCTCGACATCGTCGCCCAGGCGGCCGTCACCGACCCGAGCAGCGCGCTCGACCGTGCGGGACGTGTCCTCGAGTACAAGTCGGCGCGCTACACCGTGACACGGCCGTCCCAGCTGGGCGCGGCCCTCGGCGACGGCTCGTCGGACCTGGTCGACGGGCTCGGCCGGTACGGGTCGCCGCTCGGCCGCGCGTTCCAGCTGCGTGACGACATCCTCGGGCTGTACGGGGACGAGTCCCTGACCGGCAAACCGGCCGGCGACGACCTGCGCGAGGGGAAGCGCACCCTCCTCGTGGCGCACGCGATGGGGCTCGCCAGCCCCGCCGCCGCGGACCGGCTCGACGCCCTGCTCGGCGATGCCGGCCTCGACCTCGCGGGAATCGCCGAGGCGCGCGAGATCATCCGCTCCAGCGGTGCCCTGGCCCGGGTCGAGAAGACGATCGGCTCCGAGCTCGACGCCGCGATGACGGCGCTCGCGGCGACGGAGATGGACGCCCGCGCCCGTACGGCCCTCGAGACTTTGGCCCAGCTGGCGGTCGACCGCGTGGCGTGAAGCGGTTCCGATCCCTGAGATGGGACCTCTGGCGGTGTGAACCGAGGTTGTGGTCGGTATGACGAGGGTCATGGTGGGGCCTGGCCTTTCGACGGGAGCTGTTGTCGTTCTGACGCTGGATTCGGACTCCATTGCGACCACAACTCCGGTCGAACCCTGAGCGGCCCGCGCGACCCCTCACATAACGACCACAAGTCCCGTTGAACGTTGCGCACTGGCGAAGCGACGGGTTGAGGTGACAACTCCCGGTGACGACCACCCGATCGGATGCCGACCTACGATGAATCATGGCTTCTGAGTCGCGACACATCGCCGTACATGTCGACCGCCCGGTCGCCCAGGTCTACGCGTACGCGTCCTCTCCGTCACATCTGCCCGACTGGGCGCCTGGGCTGTGCACGTCGATCGCCCCGCTCGGCGACCACTGGCTCGCCGAGTCCGCAATGGGCTCGATCATCGTGCGCTACGCAGCTCCCAACCCGTACGGCGTCATCGACCACGACGTCGTCCTCGAGTCCGGCGAGACGTTCCACAACCCCGTCCGGGTCCTCCCTCACGACGACGGGGCCGAGGTCGTCTTCACGCTGCGCCGCCAGGCCGGGATGAGCGACGCCGACTTCGACCGCGACTCCGCGGCGGTCCTCGCCGACCTCGTCGCGCTCAAGGGCATCCTGGAGTCGGGCACCACCTGACGGTCGTCTGCTGCAGCGCGTCGCGGCATGTGGCTAGGGTTGCGCACCGTGACGAGTATGAATTCTCAGACGGTCGCGGACCTGCTGCGCGCCGGGCGGACGACGTACTCGTTCGAGTTCTTCCCGCCCAAGACTCCGGAGGACTCGGAGAAGCTGTGGCAGACCCTCGACCACCTGGAGCCGCTCGCGCCGGACTTCGTGTCGGTCACATACGGGGCGAACGGGTCCAACCGTGACCGCACGCTCGCGATCACGGAGCGCCTCGCCCGCGAGTCGAGCCTGCGTACGGTCGGCCATCTGACCTGTGCCTCGCAGAGCAGGTCGGACCTCGTGGCCGCGATCGAGGCGTACCGCGACGCCGGAGTTCACCATGTGCTGGCCATCCGAGGCGACATGCCCGGCGGTCCGACCGAGCCGTGGGTACGTCATCCCGAGGGCCTCGCGAACGCGACCGAGCTCGTGCGGCTCGTCCGAGAGACCGGCGACTTCTGCGTCGGCGTCGCGGCGTTCCCCGACCCGCACCCGCAGGCCGGCGACCCCGACCTCGACGCGCGGCTGCTCGTCGAGAAGGCTGCGGCCGGCGCGGAGTTCGCGATCACGCAGCTGTTCTTCCGCCCCGAGTCGTACCTGGCGCTCGTCGACCGCGTCCGCGCGCTCGGCTGCGACATCCCGATCGTGCCGGGCATCATGCCGATCACCCAGATCGGACAGGTCACCCGGTTCGCCGAGTTCTCGGGAGCCGAACTGCCGCGCGACGTGGTGTCCAGGCTCGAGGCGGTGGCCGACGACCCCAAGGCTGTACGGGAGGTCGGCGTCGCGCTGGCCACGGAGCTGTCTCTCGCCGTCCTCGAGGGCGGCGCTCCAGGGCTTCACTTCTTCACTCAGAACCGCTCGCTGGCGACGCGCTCGATCCTGCAGCGCGTACGAGCGGCGCGCGGCTGATCAGGGACGCCAGTTCCCCGAACCGCCCACGTCGAGCGTCACCAGCCGCTGTGTCGCGCGGGTGAGCGCGACATAGAGCACACGCTCACCGCCCGGCGACTCGGCGACGATGGAGTCGGGGTCGACGACCAGGACCCCGTCGTGCTCGAGCCCCTTCGCGTCCAGCGCCGTGAGCACGACCAGCCGATCGTCCTCGGCGAGCGACGAGTCGCCCGCCACCACGGCCCGTACCTGCAGGGCCCGGCTCGGCGACACGATGGCCGCCACGGTGCCCTCGACCTGTCCGAGCAACGCGCTCAGCTCACCGGCCAACGCCTCGGCGAACGCCTCGTCGGAGGTCTCGTGGAGCACAGGTTCGATGCCCGTGTGCCGAACGGCCGAGGGAAGGTCCGCGTCGGGGAAGCTCTTGACGATGTACGCGCTGGCCAGGGCGAACACCTCGGCGGGGGACCGGTAGTTGGTGCTCAGCCGGAACGTACGGCTCGGGGAGCTGCCGATGAGGTTCTCCACGGCGCGGCGGCTCTCCTCGACGTCCGGCCACGACGACTGTGCGGGGTCGCCGACGATCGTCCACGACGCCTGCGGGCCACGGCGGCGCAGCATCCGCCACTGGATCGGCGTGATGTCCTGGGCCTCGTCGACGAGCACGTGCGCGTACGTGGAATGCGGCTCGTCGGACTCGAGGTCGCGCGTGTCGGTGAGCTGTTCGGCGATGGTGATCAGCTCGCCGTCCTCGCCACCTTCGATGAAGACGTCGATCTCCTGCTCCTGCGGCGGCGTGCCGAGAAGGTGCACGAGCTCGTCGAGCAGCGCGACGTCCGCGACGGACCAGCCGTCGAGCGCGTACGACTCCGTGACGGCTGTCCTGTCCTCGCCCACCAGCTCGTCGCCGGCGACCCGCTCCATGACGGCGGGGTCGCCGAGGCGCCGCAGTGCCTGGGGCGCCGTCATCGCGGGCCACCAGACGGACACGAGCTCGCGGAACGTGCTCGAGGACCGTACGAGGTCGTCGAACTGCTCCAGGCCCTGTACGTCGAGTCCCTCGGGTGCCTTCGCCCACAGCGCGAGGACGATCGCCTCTTCGGCGGTCGCGCGGCCATGGTTGTACGGCTGGCGCGTGAGCACCTGCTGCCGGATCCGTACGAGCTCCGGCGTCGTGAGCCGCAGCGGCTCGCCCTTCACCGTCAGGAGCAGCCCGCCCTCGGGAACCTCGCCGAGGTTGTTCGCCAGCCGGCGCAGGACGGGCAGCATCCGCAGGGAGCCCTTGGCCACGGCCGCAACGGTCTCGTCGACGCGCGTTGCGTCGAAGGAGAGCACGTCGGACGCGAGCTGTCCGAGCGAGCGCAGCGTCACCGTGTCCTCGCCGAGGCTCGGCAGGACGCGTTCGATGTAGTTCATGAACACCGGCGAGGGCCCGACGACGAGCACGCCACCGTTCTCGAAGCGGCGGCGGTTGGAGTACAGCAGGTACGCCGTACGGTGCAGGCCGACGACCGTCTTGCCGGTTCCAGGACCGCCCGCGATGACGGTGACGCCGGCGTGCGGAGCCCGGATCGCCTCGTCCTGCTCGGCCTGGATCGTCGCGACGATGTCGCGCATCTGGTGGCCGCGGGCCCGGCTGAGGGCCGCCATGAGCGCGCCCTCGCCGATGATCGCCATGTCGTCGGGTACGGCCTCGGCGTTGAGCAGGTCGTCCTCGATGCCGACGACGATGTCGTTGCGGCAGCGGAGAACGCGTCGCCTGACCACGTCCATCGGTTCGGCCGGGGTGGCGCGGTAGAAGGGCTCGGCGGCGCGGGCTCGCCAGTCGATCACGAGGGGTTCGAACTCGAGGTCACGGACGCCGATGCGGCCGATGTAGCGCACCTCGCGGTCGATGAGGTCGAGCTTGCCGAACACGAGACCCTCGTGCTCGGCGTCGAGCACCGCAAGCCGTCGTGCAGCCTGGAACGCGAACGCGTCCCGTTCGAACAGAGCGGTGCCGTCCTCCTCGCGGACGTACCGCTCCCTGTCCGACGAGTACCGCGCCGCGCCCTCCGCTGCGACCGAGCGCGCGGACGTCGTCGCGTGCTGCAGATGTGCGTAGACAGTGTCGACGCGGGCCTGTTCGGCCGCTAGTTCCTGTTCGAGCCTGCTCGTGGTTGTCGCCACGCCCCTCCCTCGTTCGTTCCCCCGGGATCCAGACAGAACGACCATTCTACGCTGCATCCAAGGCCCATGTTGACCTGATGGCAGGTGCGGACATTCCTTGCCAGAGAAGGGCTGCGCCACGGGCGGGGGCGTGACGAGCCGTACGATTCCGCCATGCTCGAACTGCGCCCTGGCTGCGAGTGCTGCGACGTCGACCTTCCGCCGGCCTCACCCGATGCCGTCATCTGCTCCTTCGAGTGCACCTGGTGCGCCTCGTGCGCGGCCCATTGCCTGGACGGGGTCTGCCCCAACTGCGGCGGCAACTTCCAACCGCGCCCGATCCGGCCTGCGGACAAGCTGCTGACGTCTCCCGCCTCGACCACTCGGGTGTTCCAGGAGGGGTTGCACCGGGCGTAGACCCCGGTCAGCCGCGAGGTGCCCGGCGCTCTCGCCACGCCGTGAGCGCCTTCTCGGTGTCGACGAGCGCGACGATGATGCGCGGGCCTGACTGCAGTCGGGTGTAGCTCTCGCGGATGCGCTGGTTGAGGTCGTCGACGATCTCGCGCGCCCGTTCCTCGTAACGCACGTCGGCCAGCGTCTCGGGCAGCCGCTCGACCTCGCGGCGCAGGCTCAGTGCGGTGGGGAGCAGCAGCTCGAGGTTCTCGTCGGCGATCTTGGCCTTCGCCCACCACTCGGGGTCCGGGTCGAGGTGGAGAGGCTTCCCGGCGCCCGGCAGGTTGTCGAACGCACCCCGCTCCATCGCCTCACGGATCTGGCGGTCGATCCACGACTCGAACTCCATGCACTCATCCTTGCTCGGCAGCTCAAGGCCCACGAACGATCAGGGGCGGTACGCCTTGTTGCTGGGGTGGATGTCGTCGCCGGTGAGCCGGGCGTGGACCTGGTAGGTGGCCAAGGCGCCGACGAGCAGCTGGGCCCAGGGCTCGGCGCCGCCGATGCTTCCGGAGCCGGCGTACACGTACGTGTCACCTGCCACCGGATGGAACGCGCCGACGGTGGCCGCGCCGTGCCAGCGGAGGCCGCTCGGGGAGGGCGCGCCGGTGCAGGTGACCGTACGGTCGGGCAGCGACCAAGTGACGGACGAGTCGTCCGCGGTGTGCCGGACGACCTCCACCGGGCCTCCCTGCCCGGGGCCAGGCACGCACGTCGATGCCGGCGGGTCGGCGACGATGCGGCGGGTGCCGAGCCGCAGCGGCCCGAACCGGCGGGGGAGAGCGATCTGCGTCGTCCGTCCCGTGAGCGCGTCGTGGGACGTGTGGCCGACTGCGCTGACCACGGCGACCGCCTCGATGTCGCCCGCGGTGGTCGTGACGCCGCCGCTCGTGATCCCGGTCGCCGTCACACCCCAGCGCAGCTCCACACCGCGGTCGCCCGTACGCCGGTGGAGGAGCTCTGTGAGCGTCTCGGCGGGCTGTGGGACGCCGTCGCGGGTGACCGTCCACAGGCCGAACGTGCGCTCCACCGAGGGTCGGCTCAGCAGCCAGTACGGGGTCTGGTCGGCTGCCGATCCGAGGCGGTGCGCCACGGACCGTACGAGAGCGACGAGGCGCGGGTCGGGCAGCCGGTCGGCCTCGGAGGCGATCGTGCGGGGGTCGGTGAAGAAGTGGTGCGTTCGGAACTCGGTGAGATCGGCCTCGTTCTCCAGGCCGGCACGCCGGACCAGCTGCCACGTCTCGTCCGCCGTGTCCAGGAGGTCGCGCCAGGCGGTCGCCGCACCCTCGCCCGAGAGTCTCGCCACGGCTGCGTACTGCTCGCCGCGGTCGGTGGGCAGGTCGAGCGTCGAGCCGTCGGCGAACTCGTGGCGCGTGGGTGGGGCGGGCACGAGCTCGTACCCCTCGCTCGCGAGCGCCGCATCGAGGATCCGGCCCGACTTGCGGAAGAGGTCGCGCCAGGCAGCGGGCAGAGCCACGACCGGACGGCTCAGCCACTCCTCGGAGGAGGGCCCGGACCGCTGGTCCAGGACCACCACGTGGTGACCGACGCGGGCGAGCCGTACCGCGGCGGCCAGCCCGCCGAGCGAGGCGCCGATGACGACGACGGGGCGCGCAGCCGTGGCCGCGAGCGGGTGGTTCCTCACGCGGTCTCCGGTGCGGCGTCCCGGGCCATCCAGCGCCGGAGTGCCTGCCAGCCCTTCTTGACCCGGCTCAGCGCGAACCAGAGCACGACGAAGCCGACCACGAGGATGACGCCCGCGAGGATCGCGGCGGGTACGGGATAGGTGGCCGCCAGGCTCACCACTCCTGCTACCGCGACGTTCTCGCCGAGGGACACGCCGATGTTGGTCACCGGCTCGGGCGAGGTGTTGACGGCGAGCCGGACGCCGGCCTTCGTGAGGTGGCTCAGCAGGGCCGTGACACCACCGACGGCAGCGAGGGCGATCGTCGTCAGGTCGCCGTGCGCACCGCCGATGAGGGCGCCGATCACTGCGCCGGCCACAGGGCGTACGACCGTGGAGACGGTGTCCCAGAGGGAGTCGACGTACGGGATCTTGTCCGCGACGAACTCGATGAGCGTGAGGATCGCCATGACGATGAGGACGTCGGTGCGCTGGAAGCCTTCAGGGATGCCGCCGGTGTGGGCGAACCGGCCGAGCAGACCGAGCAGAAGCACGGTGGCGTACGCGTTGAGGCCGCTCGCCCAGCCAGTGGCGAACGTGAGGGGGAGTAGCTCCACGCGCTAAGAGTAGGGGCGGTGGTTTCGCCTAGTGCCAAACCGCGGAGGCGATGGCGTTCATCTTCGAGTAGAGGTTGGAGTTCGCGCCGCTGAACGCCGTGATGGCCGAGATGCAGATGCCGGCGACGAACGCGAGGATCAGGCCGTACTCGACGGCGGTGGCGCCGCGGCGGGCGTCGCCGAGCCGGCTGATGACTGCTACGTAGACGCGCAGCACAAGAGCGCTCATGGTGATCCCCCCACCGGAGCCGATCCCTCGATGCGACTCCTTCGGGGCACATCTCACTCCAGGTCCAGACCACCGTGGCCGCGCATGAACGTTCTCTCACCTGGTGCGGGTTGACGGACTGTCTGAGGGCGGGGTTATAGTTGCAGACGTTCGAACAGCAGTTCGATTAGCGACTGGGGAAGGTCGCGATCACGCTGTTCGGCACGCCGGGTCGGCCCCGGTGCGACGGTCCTCGACCCCCGTCGCACCGGGGCTTCCCCACTCGGGTCGAGACGAGGGTGCAACCGAAAGACGACCTGTGGGGAGATGACGATGCGGAGATATGACGAGCTGATCCACGTCAGGCGCGGCGAGGGCATGGACGCGCCCGAGCAGTTCGTGTGGCGCGGGCGCCTGTGGCAGGTCCGCGACATCGTCACGCGGTGGCTCGAGACGGGAGCCTGGTGGGACTCGCCGCTCGTACGGTCGGCTCGCGGCGACGACGTCGGCGCGACCCTGCCGGACGAGGAGACCGACCTGCTCGCCGAGCACGAGGTGTGGCGCGTGCTGGCGTCGGTCGGCGCCTCCGGAAGCCCGGGGGTGTACGAGCTGGACCACGCTCGCGGCACCGGTGGATGGCGGCTGCGCGCCGTCGTCGACTGAGAGCGGTACGACGACATGGCCGTCGAGACCACAGACCTCATGCCTGTTGATCACGTCTCTGTTGATCGCGACTCTGTTGATCGCGTCTCTGCCCCGCCATACCTCGCTGACCTACGCCGCGCGGAGCAGGCGCTGCTGGCGGCGGAGCTGAGCGCCACTCCTGCCGATCGCTACCTCGCCGCCTACCTGGCGGCGATGCGTACGGCGGTCACCGTGCTGGCCGTCAGGGCGCGCCCGCGTCACAGCAGCGGCCCTGCCGACGTGTGGCAGGTGCTCGCTCATCTCGCTCCCGAGTTCGGGGAGTGGGCGGCGTTCTTCGCCGCCGGACGCCAGAAGCGGCTGCTCGTCCAAGCCGGGGCGACGGCGCTGGTGAGCGAGCGCGAGGCCGACGACCTGCTCCGCGACGCGCAGGACTTCCACAACCTCGTCGCACGTCGCCTCACCGCAGCATGGCGCCGACGCCGGCGAGAGGTACGGGACGGCGCATGACCCCTTTCGTCCACCTCAGGGTGGCGTCGGGCTACTCGCTGCAGTACGGGGCGTCGCACCCGTCCGCGCTCGTGGCCAGGGCTGCCCAGCTCGGCTTCGACACGCTCGGCCTCACCGACAGGGACGGGCTGTACGGGGCGATCCGGTTCGCGAAGGCATGCCTGTCCGCGGGCATCGCCCCCGTGATCGGGGTCGACCTCGCGGTGCCGGCCGAGGTGGTCCCCGAGAACCATCGCGGCCGCACCCCCGTACGTGGCGGGCAGCTCCGCGACGCACGCCACCCGCGGGCCGTCGTGACGGCTCGGTCGAAGGCGGGCTGGGCGGCGTTGTGCCGGCTGGTCTCGGCGATCCACCTCACGGGGGAGCGCGGCTCGGCGCTCGCCACCCTCGACCAGATCGCGCAGGCGGCATCGACCGGCGAGCTGGTCGTACAGCTCGGCGCCGACTCGACGCTCGGCCTCGCCGCGGCAGACGGCCGGGTGGACGACGCGGTCGCCGAGCTCGCCCGGTGGCGCGCTGCGCTTGCGCCGAACGCGCTGGTGGTCGCGCCGACCTGTCACGACGTCTCGGGAGGTGGCGTCGGCTCGGAGCTTCAGGCGGCACGTCTGGTGGCGCTGGCCGACGACCACGGCCTGCCGGCGGTGCTCACCAACGCTGTACGGATGGCGGAGCGGCAGCAGGCGATGACGATCGACGTGCTCGACGCGGCGCGCCGCCTCGTACCGCTCGACGTCCGCAACGTCGACCGCCGCAACGCCGAGGGCTACCTCAAGGGCACCGAGGCGATGGTCGAGGTGGCCGAGCGGATTGCGGCCAGAGCGGGCCGGGGACGCGGCGGCGCCGACCGGCTGCTGGGCCAGACCCGCGACTTGGGACTGGAGTGCGCGCTAGACCCGCGGGCCGACATCGGCCTCGGTGAGATCCACCTCCCCGAGCTCGACGTGCTGGGGGTGAGCGGCGGCCAGGTCGAGGCGATCCGCGCGCTGCGGCAGCGCTGTGAGGCGGGGATGGGCGACCGCTACCCGGGGGGCGACGCCTCGATCGAGCAGCGACTGTCCGAGGAGCTGGCGGTCATCGAGCACCTCGGCTTCGCCTCGTACTTCCTCACCGTCGCCGACGTCGTCGGTCTCATCCGCGGGCTGAACATCCGGTGCGCCGCGCGCGGCTCGGGCGCGGGCAGCCTCGTCAACTACCTGCTGGGCATCTCCGGCGTCGACCCGATCCGCTACAACCTCATCCTCGAGCGGTTCCTGTCGCCGCTGCGGCAGGCGCTGCCGGACATCGACCTCGACGTCGAGTCGGCCCGGCGCACCGAGGTCTACGACGCGATCCTCAACACGTTCGGCGGCAACCGGGTGGCGTGCGTGGCGATGCTCGACACGTACAGGGTCCGTCACGCCGTACGCGACGTCGGCGCGGCCCTCTCGCTGCCCCCGGCCGAGGTCGACGCGATCGCCAAGACCTTCCCGCACATCCGCGCCCGCGACGCCAGGAACGCGCTCCGCGACCTGCCGGAGCTGCGCGCCGCCGGGCTCGGGGAGCGTCGCCTGAACGTGCTGTTCGACCTCGTCGAGTCGCTCGACGGGCTGCCGCGCCACGTCGCGCTGCACCCGTGCGGGGTGCTGCTCAGCGATGCGACCCTGCTCGACCGCACCCCGGTCGAGGCGAGCTTCGGCGGCTTCCCGATGAGCCAGTTCGACAAGGACGACGTCGAGGACATCGGGCTGCTGAAGCTCGACGTGCTGGGCATCCGGATGCAGTCGTCGTTCGCGCACGCGCTGGACCAGATCGAGCGTACGGAGTCGGTGCGGGTCGACATCGACTCGCTGGCGCCGTTCGACGACCCGGCCACGTACGACATGATCGCGAAGGCCGCGACGCTCGGCTGCTTCCAGATCGAGTCGCCCGGACAGCGCGAGCTGGTCGCGAAGTTCTCACCGGAGACGTTCGACGACATCATCATCGACATCTCGCTGTTCCGGCCCGGCCCGGTGAAGTCCGACATGATCACCCCGTTCCTCGAGGCCAGGCAGGGCTGGAAGGACCCTGTCTACCCCCATCCCGACATCGAGCCGGTGCTCGCCGAGACGTGCGGCGTCGTCGTGTTCCACGAGCAGATCATCAAGCTCATCGCCGTCGCCACCGGCTGCAGCCTCGCGCAGGGGGACGAGGCGCGACGGGCACTGGGCGACCCGGAGGGCCAGGAGACCGTACGGCGCTGGTTCGTACCGGGAGCACTGCGCCACGGCTACTCCCCGGAGCTCGTGGAGCGGCTGTGGGAGATCCTCACCTCGTTCGCGTCGTTCGGCTTCTGCAAGGCGCACGCGGCCGCGTTCGCGCTGCCCACGTACCAGTCGGCCTGGCTCAAGGCCCACTACCCGGCCCACTTCCTCGCCGGCGTGCTCACGCACGACCCCGGCATGTACCCGAAGCGGCTCCTCCTCGACGAGGCCCGTCGGCTCGGCGTCGCGATCCTCGGCCTCGACGTCAACGCCAGCGACGGTGGCTACCGCGTGGAGCGGCTGGCCGACGGCGACGCGCTCGTGGCCGTCCCCCTGCCCGCGGGCCCGCCCGGCCGTCGCATGGAGACGCCACCCCTGGCGGACACGCGCGGCATCGCGACCAGGCTCGGACCGGGCGCCGGGCTGCCCGACGGTCGGCCGTGGGGGATCTGGATGTCGCTGGCCGACGTCTCCGGCATCTCGGGCGAGGCGATCGAGCGGATAGTGGCCGGCCGCCCGTACAGCTCGCTCACCGACTTCTGGAACCGCGCTTCGGTGGCACAGCCGGTGGTCGAACGGCTGATCCTCGCCGGGGGGTTCGATCATGCGTACGGGATCGGGCGGTCGCTGCCCGTCGGCGCCCGGGGCCAGGTCACGCGGCGCGACCTGCTGCTGTCGCTGGCCGATCTCGGCCGGATGGCCAAGGTCGACGCGCGGGCGACGAGAGCCAGGGGCGTACGGGCCGCTGCCCGCATGCCCCGGCTGGTGTCCGACGACCCGCGGGACATGGCGAGGCGTCAGTCCCAGGCGGCCGCGCCCGTCGGGACCCCCGAGATCCAGCAGCCGCTCGACTTCCGCACCGAGGCCGTCGACGTACCGGCCTCCGGCCTGCCCGAGATGACCGATGCCGAGCGGGTCACCGCCGAGCTCGGCATCCTCGGCATCGACGTCTCCAACCACGTCGTCTCGCGCCACCGGCACCTGTTCGCCGCGCTCGGGATCACGCCGGCGGCCGACCTGCTGAGTGTCCGCAACTCGACGGAGATCCTTGTCGCGGGGGTGAAGGTGGCGACGCAGACGCCGGCTGTACGGTCCGGGCGGCGGGTCATCTTCCTCACGCTCGACGACACGACGGGCCTGTCCGACGCGACGTTCTTCGAGGACGTCCAGGGCCCGTACGCGGCGACGGTCTTCGCGTCCTGGCTGCTCGTGGTGCGAGGGGTCATGCGACGTACGGGTCCGCGCGGTCGGTCGCTGCGCGCCACCGCGGCGTGGGACCTCACCGTGCTGCAGGCGGCATGGGACGCCGAGCTCGACCGTACGGGCAGCGAAGACTCCGCGCTGGCCGCGGTCGAGCGGCTGATGGCGGTCGTCCCCGCCGGCTACAGCCTGATCGGCGAGCTGGTCGAGGAACCCGGCGCGGAGGTGCAACGCGGGTCGGCCGACACGCAGGAGCACGGTCGTGCCGGCGGCATGGGCCAGCGGCGGGTGCTCGTGCATGCGAGCGGCGCGCTGCAGTCCCCGTACGCGGACGTGAAGCCCAGCGGCCTGTCCCCGGCGGACGCGCCGCGCAAGCTGTGGCACTCCAGCCCGCACAGCTCGGGCAGGTGAGGCCATGCCGTTCGGGTGGGGGACGAATGCGAGCGTGTACGAGGGGCCGCAGGTTCCTGGTCGCGTCGTCATGCACGTCGACATGGACTGCTTCTACGCGTCGGTCGAGCTGCGGCGCCGCCCGGACCTGATCGGGATGCCGATGTTCGTCGGCGGCGCGACGCGCGGCGTGGTGCTGTCCGCCACGTACGAGGCGCGCCAGTACGGCGTGAAGAGCGGCATGCCGACGACCACCGCGCGCCGGTTGTGCCCGCAGCTGGTGGCGATCGCGCCCGACTTCGACACGTACCAGGACGTGTCGAAGGGCATCGTCGCGATCTTCGAGTCGGTCTCCGCGCACGTCGAGGTGACGAGCATCGACGAGGCGTTCTGCGACATCAGCGGGGCGATCGGCGGCTTCGGCTCGGCGGAGGCGGTGGGGGAGCACGTCCGGTCGCTGGTCTCCGACGAGCAGGGCATCGCCTGCTCGGTGGGGATCGGCCCGTCGAAGTTCGTCGCGAAGCTGGCGTCGAAGCAGGCGAAGCCGGACGGTCTGTGCGCTGTCAAGACCGACGACGTCATCGCGTTCCTGCACCCGCTGCCGGTCGAGGCGCTGTGGGGCGTGGGGGAGTCGGCGGCCGGCAAGCTCCACCAGCTGGGGCTGCGGACGGTGGCCGACCTCGCGTATGTACCGAAGACGACCCTTCAGCGCGCGTTCGGCCAGCATCAGGGCACGCTGCTCGCCGACCTCGCGTGGGGCCGCGACACGAGCCGGGTCGTCGCGACGACGAGGGAGCACAGCATCGGCTCGGGGGAGACGTTCGGCAGGGACACCGACGACCCGGCGAAGGTACGGGTCGAGCTGCTGCGGATGTCTGACCGCACGGCGTCACGTGTCAGGGCCGCCGGCATGGTCGGCCGCACGGTGGTGCTGGGCCTGCGGCTGAGCGACTTCACCGACCTCACCCGCTCGGTGACGCTGCCCAGCCCGACCGACGTGACCGGTGAGATCCACGCGGCGGTGCTGCGGCTGTTCGACGGGCTGGCGCTGCAGCGGGCGAGGATCCGCAAGGTGAGCGTACGGCTGCAGGGCCTCGTCGAGGCCGACTCCGCCTACCAGCAGTTCGCCCT